>Ga0137386_10001787_pt1 | contig 13678 bp, 18 predicted proteins | sample SagtaG_4_FD_104910 | JGI IMG/M metagenome (GOLD analysis project Ga0137386, IMG submission 104910) | Vadose zone soil microbial communities from Sagehorn Ranch, Mendocino, California, USA - Sage2_R_100_16 metaG | ecosystem: Environmental > Terrestrial > Soil > Vadose zone | place: USA... | reverse complement strand
GCGGAGGCCACTTCAAGCTTGCTGGTCCATGTCCCGGTGGACGGGGACTACCGCCAATGACGTCTCAGCAGCCGTCGGTGGGCCGCATCGTCCATTACGTCAGCTACGGCACGCCGGTCCGGCCGGACGGCTCGCAGGCCTTCAAGAGCCAGTGCCGGGCGGCGATCATCGCCGAGGTGATAGACGTCGGCGGCCCGTACGTCAACACCGAAGACGTGCCGATGGAGCCCGCCACCTTGTGCGTGCTCAACCCGACTGGCCTGTTCTTCCGTGAGGCCGAGCACGACGAGCACGACAAGGCGGGCGGAACCTGGCACTGGCCGGAGAGAGTCCCGGAGGGCATGTGATGGCTTCGACGCTGCCGGACCGCATCAGCGCCCGCGTCAACGAGGTCTTGGCACGGAAGTGCGACCCCACGCTGCCGCCAGATCTCCAGGCCGAGCGGGACCGCCTCATCGAGCAGAGGGAACGGGAACGGGACCGCAAATGACCTCCGTCACCGAGCGCGTGCCGCTGGACCGCATCAGCGAGCGTGCGCATGCCGCGCGCCCTGGCCGCACCGCCCTCGCGGTGATCGCGCTGGTGCTGTTCGGCGTGGGCTGGCTGGCGTACAAGGCGTGCGCGCTCGCGTGGCTGGCGCTGGCATGGTGCGGTTCCGCGGTAATCGAGGGCTGGGGCGAGGCCCGTAAGGCTGAGGCGGTCCGGAGGGCCCGTGCCGGTCAGGTACGGCGTGCCGGATGAGCGAGTCCCGTCCTCCGCCGCCCGACCAGATCTGGATGGAGACTGAGCAGATCGGCGTGGGCTACGGCTTCATCGCCTGGTGCTTCCTGGCATTCGCTCCGCTCATCGCCCTGGTCGTTGTGCTTTCGCTGGTGCTGTCGTGAGGCCGGGCGTTCTTGACCGGGTCAACGCCCGGTTCGCGGCGTCCCGGGGCAGGCCGCGGGCGTCCCTGAGCCTGGACGAGTACGCCAGCTGGTTCGGTTACGGCGGCACTGAGTACCCGCTGCTGCAGACCACGTACGGCCAGGTTGACCAGGAGCGGATCGCGTGGACCGCGGACCGGGCAGCGCGCACGTCAGGCCCGGTGTCCTCCCTGATCTACGCACGGCTGAGGGTGTTCTCCCAGGCGCGGTTCCAGTGGACCCGTTTCGCCGGCGCGCAGCCGGGTGACCTGTTCGGCACGGCCGAGCTGAAGGTCCTGGAGCAGCCGTGGCCGGGCGGCACCACCGGTGACCTGCTGGCGCGGATGGAATGGGACGCGTCAGCGGCCGGGAACGCCTACATCCGCCGCAAGGGCAGCGGCCTGTTCCGGCTGCGCCCGGCGTGGGTGATCATCGTCCTGGGGTCGGCCGAGAACGTGCCGGAGCCGTGGCTGGCCGCGGACACGACAGTCGCCGGGTACCTGTGGGCGCCGCCAGGCGGGCCGCTGAAGTACTTCCAGCCGTCCCAGGTCGCGCACTACGCGCCGCTGCCTAACCCGGACGCGCACTTCCTCGGCGAGAGCTGGATCTCGCCGGTGCTGCGGGACCTGCAAGCCGACCAGATGGCCGTCGAGCATAAATACAAGTTCTTCGAGAACGGGGCCACCCCGAACCTGGCGATCAGGTTCGACCCGGCCGTCGGCATCGACGCGGTGCGGCAGTTCAAGGAGCTGCTCGAGGAGGAGCACCGCGGCGTGGCGAACGCGTTCAAGACCCTGTACCTGGGAGGCGGCGCTGACCCGGTGACGGTCGGCAGCAGCTTCAGGGACATGGACTACGCCGTCGTCCAGGGCCGCGCGGAGTCGCGGCTGGCCTCGGCGGCAGGCGTGCACCCGACTATCGCGGGATTCTCCGAGGGCCTCCAGGGTTCGTCGCTCAACGCCGGCAACTATGACGCCGCACGGCGGCTGTTCGCCGAGAGCACCCTGTCCCATCTATGGGGCAACGCGGCGTCGTCGCTGCAGCCAGTGCTCACCGCGCCGCCGGGCGCGGCGTTGTGGTACGACAGCCGCATCCCGTTCATGCGCCAGGACGAGGGCGACCGCGCGGGCGTCCAGGCGACCGAGGCGTCCACGATCGCGCTGCTGATCCGTGACGGGTTCACCCCCGAGTCCGCGGTGAAGGCCGTGAGAAACAACGACTGGAAGCTGCTGGTCCACTCGGGGCTCACGTCGGTCCAGCTGCTCCCGCCGAGCTCGGGCGCTGAGCCGCTGCCCGGCTTCACGCCTGCGGTGCCGGCATCCAACGGGAACGGAGCGCGCCCATGACACGCACGGCTCGCGACCAGCGGGATGGCGCCGGCTGGTACCGGATCGCCAATGAGGCCGATGGCCCGGCGCAGATCTACGTATATGACTCGATCGGGTTCTTCGGTGTTACCGCGCAGGATTTCGTCCGGGATCTCGCGGCGGTGAACGGCCCGGTCGACGTGCACATCAACTCACCCGGCGGCGACGTGTTCGACGCGTACGCGATTTTCAATGCCCTGCTGGCCCGGCCCGGCGTCACCACCATCGTTGACAGCCTCGCCGCGTCGTCAGCGTCGGTCATCGCGATGGCCGGCGAGACGCGGCTGATGGCGAAGACGTCGCAGATGATGATTCACGAGGCGTGGGCCGGCGCGGACGGCGGATCCGCTGACATGCGGCACCTGGCTGACCGGCTGGACACGGTCACAGGGCAGATCGCGCAGGTGTACGCGGACACCGCGGGCGGCAAGCCAGATTACTGGCGCGGCCTGATGCGCGACGAAACGTGGTTCACCCCGCAGGAGGCGCTAGCCGCCGGGCTGATCACCGGTATTACCGCATCCGTGCGCGAAGCCGCCCGCGCGGGTACCGCAGAGCCCGCCGGCGCCGCGCGGGCCGGGGCGATCCTGGCCGCGGGCATCACGGCGGAGACCGCCGCAGACCAGGTAAGCGCGGCGTCGGTGGATGAGTCGGCGTGGGACGGCAACGCGGCCATGTCAGCGTGCAAGTCCGGATCCGACTACGCCGCGATCTGCGCCGGGCGGAAGGCCGGGCCGCCGGATGAGCGGGGGTCGTACGCGCTGCCGCACCACAAGCACCCGGGCGACCCGCCGAACGCGGCGGGCACGAGGAACGCCCTGTCCAGGCTGCCGCAGACGCAGGGCCTGACGAACGCGGCAGCGGCGAAAGCGCACCTCGAGGCGCACATGAAGTCGGTCAGCCCCGGCGACCACGCGGAACAGCACGTCAACGGAAGGGACACGGGAATGGACAACGAGGGCGCGCTGACCATCGAGGCCCGGCGCAGCAGGATCACCCTCATCCAGGGACGGCAGCAGGAAATCGCCGCGGCCTACCCGGCCGCGCTGCTGCCGTCGGATGTGCAGGCCGAATGGGACCAGCTGGTCGCCGAGGCCCGGGATCACAGGGCAGCGCTGGACGCCGTGGACCGCCGCAACGCCCAGATGGCCGAGCTGCTCGCCGCCGGCGAGTCCGCTGACCGGCCCCGCGACGACTCCGGCCAGCCGGCCGGCGGCACCGGGGGGCAGCCCCCGCAGGCGCAGCCGTACCACGGCGGGACCCCGGCGGTGCACCTGCGGCACGACATCTACGACCTGGGGGCGATCCGGCAGCAGGCACGCTCCGTCGACGAGCTCCCCGCCCTGCTGCGCGACAACGCGTGGCGCGCGGTCGAGCAGCACCGGTTCCCCGGCGCCCCGTCGCGGGAGAAGGCGCAGGCGACCGTCGGGAAGCTCCTCGACACGATCGACGACGAGAACGGGACCCTCGCCAGGCGGATCCTGGTCACCGGCTCGCCGCTGTATGACCAGGCGTTCGGGAAGGCGCTCCGCGCCCAGTCGGTCCACGGCCTGAACTCGCAGGAAATCAAGGCACTGTCCCTTGGCACCGACTCCGCGGGCGGGTTCGCGGTCCCGTTCCAGCTTGACCCGACCGTGATCCTTACCAACAACGGGGTGATCAACCCGCTGCGGGACATCTGCCGGGTCGAGCAGATCACCGGGAAGGAATACGACTTCGTCACCAGCACCGGCGTTACCGTCTCCCGTGTCGCGGAAGCCACCGAGGCCGCCGACGGCAGCCCCGCCCTCGCGCAGCCGACGATCCGCACCACCCGCGTGCAGGCGTTCGTGCCGTTCTCGATCGAGCTGGACGTGTCGTGGAACGAGCTGCGGTCCCAGATGACGTACCTGCTGACCGACGCGAAAGCCGTCGAGGAGGGCGCGGGGACGTCCGGGTTCATCCTCGGCAACGGCACCGCGCCGAACGCGGGCGGGATCATCACCACCATGGGCACCGCGTCGCAGGTCGCGACCGCGACCACGCTCACCCTGGCGCTCGCCGACCTGGACGCCCTGGAAGGCGCGATCCCGGTCCGGTTCCGCGCCGGGTCGAAGTACCTGGCGTCCAAGACCACCTACAACAAGCTCCGCAGCCTGTTCCGCGCCCAGGCGTCCTCGGCCGGGGACGGGTGGGCGCGGCCGTCGCAGGGGCAGCCCGCCGCGATCAACGGCTACGACGCCTACGAGTCCTCGGCGATGTCCGGGTCGGTCACCACGTCCGGCGCGCTCGTCCTGCTGCAGGGCGAGTTCAGGCAGTTCCTCATCGTCGACCGGGTCGGCATGGGCATCGAGCTGATCCCGCACCTGTTCGGAAGCTCGAACAGGTTCCCGACCGGGCAGCGCGGAATTCTCGCGATCTGGTTCAACAACAGCACCATCCTCGTGCAGAACGCGTTCCGCCTGCTCAAGGTCCAGTGACCCTGAGACGCCGCGTGGCCGGGCCGGGCTCTCGGGGCCCGCGCCTGGCCACACGGTCCCGCCCCTACCCGAGAAGGGGAAAACTGTCATCGCCAGAATCCTGATCCACTCAAACGCCCCCTGGGTTCCCAGCGGCTACGGCACGCAGTGCGCGCTATGGGCTCCCCGCCTGGCCGGCCTCGGCCACGACGTGGCGATCTCCGCGTACTTCGGGCTGCGCGGCAGCATGCTCGAATGGCGGGGGATACCCGTCTACCCGCAGGGTGATGCGCCCTACGGCGGGGACGTGGCCGGCATGCACGCCCGCCACTTCGGCGCGGACCTGGTGCTCCTGCTCGCCGACCTGTGGTGCGTGCCGCATGAGACGCTGGCCGGGCTGAATGTCGCGGCGTGGATGCCTGTCGACTGCGAGCCGATGGGCATGATGGACGCCGGGCGGCTGAAGGCATACGGCGGCGGCGCGATCCCCGTCGCCATGTCCCGTTTCGGGGAAAAACAGCTCACCGGCGCGGGTTTCGACCCGGTGTTCTACGTGCCGCACGGCATCGACACCACCGTCTTCCGGCCGCCGGAGGACCGCCAGGGCCTGCGCGAGGCCATGGGCGTCGACGGCAAGTTCGTGATCTTCATGAACGCGGCGAACATGGACAAGCAGCGCAAGGCGTTCCCCGAGCAGGTAGCCGCGTTCGCCCGGCTGCACGCCCGCCACCCGGACACGCTGCTGATCCTGCACACCATGGCCCAGACCAGTTTCGGCGTTGACGTGCAGGAGGTAGTGGACCGGGCCGGGGTTACGGACGCGGTCAAGTTCTCCAGCCAGTACATGCTGATGACCGGCCTGGTCGATCAGGACATGCTGGCCGCCTCCTACGGTGCCGCGGACCTGGTCACCAACTGCTCGTACGGGGAGGGATTCGGCCTCCCCGTCGTCGAGGCGCAAGCGTGCGGCACGCCGGTGGTGGTCACTGACTGCTCGGCGATGACCGAGACCGGCGCCGGCGGGTGGAAGGTGCCCGGCGAGAAGTTCTACATCCCGCAGCAGCACTCGTGGTGGGTCAAGCCCAGCATCGGCGCCATCTATCGCGCCTACGAGGAGGCCTACCAGCGGGGCCCGGCTTATCAGGCGAAAAAGGCAGCGGCCCGGGAACACGCGCTGGCCTACGACGCGGAACGGGTGCTCGCCGGGCACTGGAAACCCGCGCTCGAGGGAATCCTGGAAGCATTCCGGCCGGTGAGCAAGATCGTGGAGTTCGCCGGGCTGAAGTGGCAGATCGACGACCCGCGTAAGGTTTTCAGCGATTCGCTGGCCCTCTCGCACGAGGCCGGGATCGATCACGAGGTGCTTGACCGCATCCCGGACGGCGGCGTGTTCGCTGATGTCGGCGCGCACGTCGGCCACTACGCGCTGCGGGCCGCGGCGAAAGCGGCCGAGGTGATCGCCGTCGAGGCGAACCCGGACACCGCGGCCCGGCTGGAACACAACCTGGGCCTGAACGGCATCACCAACGTCACCGTGCATCCCGTCGCCGCGTGGGATGAGCGGGTGCGGATGAACCTGCTGTCTCCCCACGCGTGCGCACGGGACGGTTCCACGCAGGTCCTGGCCGCCGGCAGCGATGATGAAGGGTTCGTTGACGGGCTGCCGCTGGATGATCTTCTCGGCGGCCTGGACCGCCTTGATCTCGTGAAACTGGACGTGGAGGGCGCGGACCTGCACGCGCTGCGCGGCATGGCGGGCACACTGGCGCGGCTGCGCCCGGTGCTGTTCATCGAGGACCATTCGATCTACGGCTACTACGAGCGGGATGAGCTGAACAAGCTGCTGGAAAAGCTCGGTTACCGCTGGCATGACCCGTTCCACGGTTACCTGATCGCGGAACCGGAACAGGAGGAAAACCGATGACCGGCACCCGTCTCTACAAGGCCGTCGACAGTGGCTGGGCTCACATCGGCGAGGAAGATGTCCTGATCCAGGCCGGGCAGATAGCCCACGGCGACCATCCTGTCATGAGAAGCCACGGGCACATGTTCGAACCGCTGGACGTCACCTACGACGTGGACGAGCCGGAGCCGAAGGCCCCGGCCAGGACGCCGTCGGCGGCAGCGAAGAAGCAGGGGGCGGGCCAGTGACCGATCCGCGTCGTGGCCTGGCGGTTTCCCCGCCGGTGAAGGCTGCCGGGCCGCTGGGCCTGTGCAATTCGTGCTGCGCGGCCCGCAAGGCCGACCCGGAGCAGCCGCTGCGCGAGGCGGTGACGCTGGTGCCCGCCCAGGTGCCGATCCCCGGGCCCGGCGGCCAGGTCATCGGCGTCGGGGTCGTGGCACTGGGGCAGTGCTGGGAGCACGTCCCCGGGCCCGCCCCCGGGCAGGGGTCCGGGCTGCTGATCGCCAACGGCAACGTGCCGCGCACGTAACTCAGGCTGCGAGCCTCTCCCGTACACCCTCCGGCCAGTCCCCGTCCCGGCCGGGATAGCCGTCGGGGAAGTAGATCTCGGGAGTCCACGACTCGTCATCCGGCAGCACGCGGTACCGGGCAGCGCACGCCTCCTGGATCGCCGCCTCGGGCGGGAGAGCCCATCCGGCGAACGTGCCCGGCACCGTCGTCGCGCTGAGCAGGACGGTTCCGTCCGGCCGGACGATCTGATACTCGGCCACCTGTATCCGCGCGGCGCCTCTGCCTGTTTCGCTCATCTGCTCATTCGTCGTGCGCTTCATCCGACTGGGCCGAGCCTTTCCAGGTTCTTCAGCAGGACCTTGAGGTCTTCCTCGCCGAGCACCACGCCCACGTCCCGCCGCCAGTGCCACTTACTGCGCCTGCCCCAGATAGTGACCTCCAGCGCGCCGGGCTCGCTGGCCCGGTTGTGAGTCACCGTGCCCTCACTCCACGCCAGGACGGGCCGCCTGCTCCGTTTCGCCATCTGCTCATTGTGCGCTGCCCGGCGCCGATTGAAGGGATCCTGCGGTGCCTATTTCTGAGGTTTACACGGCCCGGTCCGGGATCGTGACCGTCAACGCCAGCACCGCGACGCCCCTGCATTCGGTGGTCGCCGCGGCGACGTTCCGGGCGTGGGCGGTCGGCGTCCGCGTCAACATCGTCTCCACCACCGCGGCCGCGGGAAACAACGTCCTGTTCCAGCTCGCCCGCCCCGGCAACTCGAGCGACGGGTCGACGGCCACGCCGATCCCGGTCCCGCACGACTTCTCCGCCCCCGCGTCGCTGCTGACGAACTTCACCGCGTGGACCACGGCACCCACCCTGGGCGTCGTGGTGTGGGAGCAGGAGCTGCCGTTCACCACCGGGTCGTCCTGGGAGGAGTTCCCGCCGTCCGGGTACGAGTGGCAGATCCCGGCGATCGCGGACGCGGCGGCGAACAACGGGCTGCACATGTTCGTGACGTGCTCGGTGGCGAACTCCTCGACGTTCACCTCCGACATCGTCTGCTCGTACTGAGAGGGGCGCGGCTTCATGCCAGGCGTCCTGTGGTCCGCGCCGCAGCCGAACCTGAACTCGGCCAGCGCCAGCCCCGCCATCGCCGCCGCCCTGACCGACATCTCCCCGGCGGAGGTGCTGATCCGGCCCGGCGACCTGAGCCTGGGCACCCGGATCCGGCTGTACGCGCAGGGCGAGTACACCACGACCAGCGCCACCCCGAACTGCATCCTCGGGTTCTACATGAACGCCGTGGGCACCGCGATCGGCACCACGCAGGCGATCCTGGCCGCGTCCGGGGCGCAGACCGCTGGCGTCTCGGCTACCAGCGCGCCGTGGATGATGTTCTGGTACGGGGTGGTCAAGGCGCTGACCGGCCCGGCGGACGGCGCGAATGCCTCCGTGTACGGCCAGGGAACGCTGTACTGGTCCACGGTCGCCGGGGGCGGCGGGGCCTGGACGACCACGACGACCATCCCGATCACTGCGGCGCTGCGGACGGTGGCCCAGACGGCGACCGGGCTGATCACCACCGGCACCCAGAAGGTCATGGCCGGCAGCACCTGGTCCACGACCACGGGTGTCACGTCGATGACCTGCCAGGAGCTGACCTGCGAGCTGATCGGCTAAGGGAGGGCGCATGTCCTCGTAGGGCGGTGAGAACCCGTGGCCGTCACCTTCGATGCCGCAGGCCCGTCCTCCGCCGGGACCGCGTTCACGGCCAGTCCGGGGACCTGGACGCACGTCAACGGCGGCAACGGCATCATCGTCGGCGTCACGGTCTTCACCGGCGGCGTCAACACCGTAACCGGGGTGACCTACGGCGGGGTGACGATCCCGTTCCTGGGGTTCGTCCCGGGCAACAACGGCACCGCCGGCGGGATCGCCTTCTACGGCCTGGCAGGCGGGACCTGCCCGACTGGCAGCAACACCGTCTCGGTCGCGTTTTCTGACGCGCCGGCCAACCACAACGCCGGTTCGGTCAGCGTGGCCGGGGCCGGGTCGCTCGGCACCGCGGTCACGAACTTCGCCAACGCCGCCTCGGTCACCGCCTCGGTGCCGTCGACCACCACGGGCGGCCTGATCGTCGCGGCCGCATCCTTCGGCGGGTCCGGCCTCGGCGTATTCCAGGGCACCAACAGCGTCACCATCCAGTGGGCGAAGGCGACCAGCGGCAACTCCGGCTCGGACAACGGGGTCAGCGGCACGGTCGCGTCGGCTGGCGGGAACCAGACGGTCGGGTTTACGACCTCCGGCGGGCTGGCCGACTTCTGGGGCATCGTCGCGGTCGAGGTGCTGCCGCCCGCCGCCGCGGCCGCCGGCGCTTCCCCGGCCCTGCGCCCTGCGCCCTGGTGGAAGCCGGGCCGGAACCTGCCCGGCCTGCCGCTCGGCATCCCGTTCTACCAGCCGCCGCAGGACATTCCGCCGCTGGCCGCCGGCGCAGCTGCCACGCCGACCCCGGTCATGCGGCCGGCGATCGTGTCCCGGGCCGCCGCCCGCGCCCGCACCGGCCCGTCCGGCCGGCCCGGCGGCGGCGTCGCTGGCCCCGCGCCCGCAGCGGCCGCGCCGGTCCCGGCCCGCCCGTTCATAGCACGATCCCCGGCGCCGGACCGGGCCCGGTCCGGCCCGGCGGGGCGGCCGGGTGCCGGTGTCGCCTCGGCGGTAGTGACGCCGCTGGGCGCCCCTGCCCGGCCCAGGCCGTTCGTCTTCCGCAGCCCCGCCCCGGCCCGGGCCCGCACCGGCCCCGCGGGCAGGCCCGGTGATGGCGTCGCGTCCGCGATCGTCACCCCGCTCGGGTCGATGCCGCGGCCCATGCCGCGGCCGGTCATCCAGCACCTCCCGCCGCAGCGCGGCCAGGCCGGGCCGCTGGGCCTGGCAGGCGCCGGGCTGGCCAGCAGCACGGTCACGCCGCGCGGAACGCCCGGCCCCGGCTGGCGGTCTCAGCCCCGCAGGCCGGGACCGGCACGCGCTATCTGGCACGGCGGCGCGGCCCCGCAGGCGATAGCACCCGTCGTCACCGCGTACCGGCGGCCCCCCGTCCAGGTCCCCCGCAGGGTGCCGGCCCGCGCGCTCTGGCACGGGGGCCCGAGCCGCGTCGTCACCCCCCTCGGCACCGCGGCCCCGGCATGGCGCCCGCAGGCCCGGCGCCCGGCCCCGGCACGCGCCGTGTGGCACGGGAACGCCGGGCCGCCCGCGATCGCCCCGGCGGCACCGCAGGCGTACCAGCGGCCAGCATCCCAGATCCGCCGTCCGGGCCCGTCCCGCGCCGTCACGGGCCGCGGCAGGACCGGCGGCGGCCAGGCAGGACCGGCGAACCTGGCCCCGGTCACCACCGCCGCGACCAGGGCCCCGGTGCAGCCGCGCAGCAGGCCCCCGCAGCGCGCCGTATGGCACGGCAACGCCAGCCGCGTCGTCACCCCCCTCGGCACCCCGGCACGCCGCCCCGGCCCGGTCATCACCAGCAGGCCCCGCAACCGCGGCTTGTGGCACGGCAGCACCGGGCCCGCACCGCCGCCCGCGTCCGCGCCCCCGCCGAGGTGGCGGCCCCTGCCGTCCCGGCGCAGGCCGCAGCGGGCGCGCACCGGAGGCGTCCGGGGGCTGGCCAACGCGCTGCCCCCCGTGATCACCTACGGGACCGCCCGGCAGGGCACCATGACCATCCCCGCCGCCACCGCGGGCCAGTCCGGCCTCGCGCACGCCGAAGCCGGGACCGCCGCCCTGGCAACCTCGAGCGCCGCCGCGGGGCAGATGACCATCCCGCACGCCGAGTCCGGGCAGATGCCGCTACCGCACGCCGAGGAAGGAGGCCAGCCATGATCAGCGCCGGCGGCATGTACCCCATCGCGTTCGACGTCCTCGACGCATCCGGGAACCTGGCCCACGCCGCTTCGGCCACCCTCACGGTCACCCTGCCCGACGGGACCACCGCCACCCCGGCGATCACCGACGCGGCGGTTACTGGCCAGTACCGGCTCTCCTACCAGACCACCATCCCCGGCCGGTACACCGCCCACGCCACGACGGCCGCGCCCGTCACCTCCTGGGACGACGAGTGGGACGCCGCCCCCACCCCGTGGCCCGCGATCGTGTCCCTCGCCGACGCGAAAGCCCAGCTCGGCATGGACCCCGCCGACCACAAGTACGACGACCTGCTCCGCGACTACCTGGCCGGGATAACCGGCGCCCTCGAGGAGTACCTGCATCAGACGATCGTCCGCCGCACCGTCACCGACAGGCTCGACCTCCGCCGCCGCGGCGTCGGCAGCGGCGGCAGCTTCCGCCTCTGGTCCGCCCCGGTGATCTCCCTGACCTCCGTCGCCTCCTGGGACGGGGCCATCACCTGGGACGTCACCCAGATGGTGGTGAGCCCGTCCGGGGTGGTCCGCGTGATGGGCGGGCCGCCGGTCACCGGCCTCGTCGACGCCGCCTACATCGCCGGGCTCCAGCAGATCCCCGGCCGGTACAAGCGCGGCGGCCTCGTCATGCTCGAGCACGTCTGGGAAAGTCAGCGCGGGCAGCTCACGGCCAGGTCCGGGGTCATGGGCCCCGAAGAGCACGTCAGGGACTACCCCGGCGAGTTCTTCACCGTCCCGAACAAGGCCCGGGAATGGCTCGGACCGCCCCGGCCGGTGATCGCGTGACCGCCGGGCCTTGGCCGCCTGGGTCAGGTTTCCCTTCGCCCGCCGTTTGCCTAGGACAGCTGTCGACCCGCTTGCGCGCCCAGGCAGCTGAAGCCGAGGCTACATGACCTACTACTCCTCCGTCCCCGCCGCCATCGCCGCGATTACCGCCGCGTTCCGCACCTCGACGGCGCTGGGCCTGGCCGGGGTCCCGGTCCGGGACGGCCCCGAGGTCACCGCCGCGCCCGGCCTGGAGGCCGTCGCGGTCGGGTACACCGGCAACGCCGACGAGAACGTCGTCACCGGCACCGCGGCGGCGGAGGGGCTGGCCGTGCTGCCGGACCGGGAACGGTACGCCGTCATGTGCGCCATCGAGGTCCTCGACGGGGAACATGACGTCGCCGCCGCGCGGACCCGGGCCTACGAGCTGCACGCGGCGTGCGGCGCGGCCATCGCCGCGGATCACACGCTCGGCAAGACGGTGCTGCGCGCGTCACCCGGGTTCGGGTCACTACGGCAGCAGCAGACCGGGGACGGGGCGCTGGCCCGGGTCGTCTTCCCCGTCAACGTGGACGCGTACACCGGCCGTTTAGCGGGAACGCAGCGCCTCTTGGATAAGCGCGGCTACCTCGCCTGGAAATTCGGCCCGGACCTGATCAACGATGTCGCTGATCTGGGCGCGCATCGCTTCCGATACGGCGGTGGCAATCATCGACTGAACTGCGGTTGAGTCCTGTCCGCGGCGCATTGATGCGCTCGTCACCTGATGCAGTTGCCGGCCAGCTTCAGTGAGGACCATCTGCCGCAGCGACTCAACGACTGCGTCGATAACGAGTGCCTCGATCCGCTCCCGGTTGTCCTTGATCGCACGGCCGATCATCGCCGTCCACTGCGGGCTGTCAGTGATCGCGGCAGTGAGCCGGTCCGCGATCATCTCCCGGAGCGTGATGGAGCGGAACTCGTCGCGGTCCTCGGAGTAGACCTCGTCGACTACATCGTCGAGGGCTATTTCGCTGATCTGTGCTTCGATCTTCATCGGGACAGTTCCTTCCAGATTTTGTAGCTGCCGGACGCGCTCACCAGCCGGTAATCACGGCCACTCCAACCTCTGCTCGTAGACGTCGGCGCCGTTCCCGGCTCGGTATTCCGCGTCAAGTCCTTTGCGGAGCAGGACCCGGATGGCGTCGGTGACGTTGATGCTGTACTTCTTCGCGTAAGCCTGCACGTCGGCGGCGAGGTCGTCGTCGAGGCGCACGCGCTGGTCGATCGGCATCGGTTAACTCCGTCCGGTGAGAGGCGGGTCAGGGCGTCCACGTGGCGGGCTGCTGGCTGCCGAAGACGTCCGGCTGCCACTGGACGGACGCCACGCTGACGCCGCGCGGCAGCTGGAAGGTGACCCATCCGGTCTGGGTGCGGCCGGCGGTGACGCCGAAGTCGCCGTAGCTGAAGTTGGTCCCGGCGCTGATCGAGCTGAAGTCGGCCGTGTAGGACTGCCCGTCGTCGCCCTGGATCACGGCGTCGCTGTTGGCGTTATCGCTGGAGTACCCGCTGTCGCCGGCGATGGTGAACTCGACGCCGGCGAACCGGTTCCCGGTGTCGGGCGTGGTGTACTCGTCGGCTCCCCGGGCGGGGTCGAGGACCTTGACGGCGGTCACGTCGTAGCTGACGTCGTTCCCGCTGCTGTCCGTGGTGCTGACGGTGAACGTGGACCCCAGCGGCCCGGACAGGTCAGCCGGGGTGCTGGCCGGCGTGCTAGACGGGAACGTGCTGGCCTGCGAGGCGGGCGCCTCCGGCGGCGGCGGCGTGTTCTTCGCGACGTGAGTGCCGCCGGACAGGACCGCGCCGGCGACGAGCAGGCCGCCGAGGCCGATCGCGGGGAAGACCACCCAGTTGCGGACCCGGT
>Ga0137386_10001775_pt1 | contig 13708 bp, 7 predicted proteins | sample SagtaG_4_FD_104910 | JGI IMG/M metagenome (GOLD analysis project Ga0137386, IMG submission 104910) | Vadose zone soil microbial communities from Sagehorn Ranch, Mendocino, California, USA - Sage2_R_100_16 metaG | ecosystem: Environmental > Terrestrial > Soil > Vadose zone | place: USA... | reverse complement strand
GCCTTATCTAGGGTTCGCAGAGCGCGGCAAGCGGATCGAGTCGCTCCTTCCACGCGTCGGTCAGCGCCTCTACGAGGCTGTCTTTCGCCAGGCCGAGGCGGGCGATATTGTACGCGCCTGGCAGGACGCTCCGGTAGAACTGCGCCAGCTCAGTATTATCAGTAGCCTACCGCGGGTACTCGCCCTCCCCTGGGAATTGCTGCACGATGGAGACGGCTTCCTGGCGGTACGGGCGCAAGTCGCTCTGGTGCGTCGTCTGCACTCACACGAACACGCGCGCGAGTCGAGGACCTTTGCGCGGCCTCTGCGCATCCTGTTCATCGCGGCCCGCCCACGTGGGGCGGGTTTTGTTGACCCACGCCTCCTCGCCCACGAACTCCTCGACGAGGTTCAGGAGTCCGTTAACGCCGGCTTGATCGAGCTCGAATTTCTCCGCCCTTCTACACTTGCCGCCCTCAACGCACGTCTGCAACAGAACGAGCGACCCATCCATGCGCTGCATTTCGACGGACACGGCGTTTTCAACGAGCGGGACAGACAAGGCGCGTTGGCCTTTGAAGATGACAAGGGAGCCCTGCACCTCGTCAAAGCCGAGGAACTGGCGAAGGTCTTGCGCCATAGCGGAGTGCAACTCGTCGTCCTGACCGCTTGCTATAGTGCACGCGGATCAGCAGATGACACCTTAAGCACAGTAGCAGCACAGTTGCTCCTGGGGGGCATCGATGCGGCAGTAGCCATGAGCGCCGCCTTCCTTGTGACCTCCGCTGCACGCTATACTGAAGCCTTCTACCACGCGATCGCCTCGGGCTTGACCATCCAGCAGGCGCAGGAGCAGGCACGCGCTCGTCTGTATGCCGACCCTCACCGCCATCCTCTGCAGCGCAGCAAGGGTGAGGAAGGAGTAGCCATCGAACTTCAGGACTGGTGGGTCCCCCACTTCTACCAGCAACGTCCCCTCCTCATGCAAGCAACACACGTCCAACCTGTCGACGAACACCTGCACCGCATCTCCCCAGTGCGGGCCTTGAACCAGGAGATGCCCGCCAGGCCGCGCTATGGCTTCATTGGTCGAACTCGCGAACTGCTGCGGCTGGAACGCTGGCTGTTGGGCGAGAAGCTGGTTGTCATTTCCGGTTTCGGCGGTATGGGGAAAACCGCCCTGGCACGTGAGGCCGCCGAGTGGTTCACCCGGACGGGCCTCTATGGCAAGGACTGCTTCGTCTCCTTTGAGCACGGTGGGGATGCCAGCAGGGTCCTGAGCGCTCTCGGTCAGTTCCTTGGGGTCTATGACGGCTTCTATCGCCCCGATGATGCTCCTGCGGCCCTGGCACGCCTGCGACCAGTACTGAGCCAGCAGCGCACACTTGTGATAGCCGACAACCTGGAGAGTATTCTTCCCAGCGGAGAAGCGCCCCTAGATGCAGCCGCGCGCACCCATCTGTGGGATGTGCTACTGGAACTGGCGAACCTGGGAGCAGGAGTACTGCTCACCAGCCGAGACACGACCTTCGAGGACAGGCGGCTGGTGCGGAGCCGCACAGTCGCTCACCTGACCCTCAAGGGGTTACATCCCGAAGATGCCTACGGCCTCACCAGCCGCTTGCTCGATACGCTGGGAATCGACCGTTCGCTGGTCCCCTACACGCCGTTACGCGAGCTACTGGCTCGCCTGGATCACCATCCACTAGCGATTCAACTGGTGCTTCCCGTGCTGCGCAACCACTCGATCGCCAGGGTCGCTACTGATTTCGAGAAACTGCTCCCGACCTTCGTAGACGACCAGGCAACGGGCCGCAATCGGTCGCTCCTGGCCTCCCTGGAATATTCATTAAGGCAGTTGAGCGAGGAGCAACAGGCGCTCTTACGTCGCCTAGCAGTCTTCGAGGGAGGGGCAAGTGAAGATGAGCTACTGGCGATTACCGAGATCCCCACTGACGTGTGGATCACATTGCGCTCCACTTTGGAACAGGCGGCACTGCTCGCCACCGAGCAGGTGCATGAAGATATTGGTATTCCGTTCTTGCATTTCCATCCTGTACTTGTCCCTTACTTACGTAGTCGGCAGAAGACGGAAAACACAGCGTTAATTCAGCGTCATGCTCGCCGGTATTATATTATCGCTACTTATCTCTACAAGCAGGATTTCCAGCATCCTCAGGCCGTGCGAGCCTTGGTCCGTCGAGAACTGCCCAACTTACGACGAGCATGGGATTGGTTTCTGAAAGCGGGCGAGATAGAGATCGCTATGGAGATGACTGAGTGCCTTGCCAGATTTCTCACTGCCTTCGGCCTGATGCAAGAACGCGACCGATTGCGTCAAAGGGTGATGGAGACGATGAAGATTGGTCCCTTAGAAAAGGGTGAGCTGACGAGGGCAGAGTATCTACACGAGATGGGTATGGCGCAGGATGAGCGAGACAGAGGCCAACTACGTGCCGCTGTGAAACGGGTAACGTCGGTGCTGGCTCGTGTCGAGGCCCAGCCGGAAGGAAGTCCACGAGGGTTCGGCTCGTTTACTCACTGCCGCGTCCTCCAGGAGCTGGCGAGATGTCTCTATGAGGGGGAACAACTCAGCGCGGCAGAAGCCAAACTCCGTGAAGCTCTTTCGATCATCAATGCACTTCTCGAGCAGGACCCGGGTCATCGAACCCTTGAGAGTCAACACGCTAGTTTGCTACGTGATCTAGGCGATATCCTTTGTGATCAAAGGCGGTACGTGGAAGCGAAAGCCAGCTATGAGCGATCCCTCGAGCTCTATTATTCGCTCGAGGACCAGCACAATCAAGCTGGTACACTGATGCAGTTGGGAACGCTGGCACGCGAACAACAGGACTATGCTGAGGCCCGCTCACATTACCTGGTAGTGCGCGATTTGTCTCATGAACTGGGAGAGCCAGCACAGGAGGCTGTTGCCTGGCATAATCTGGGCCTCGTAGCACAAAGGCAGGAGGAATGGGCCGAGGCAGAGCGTTGCTATCGAGAAAGCCTCGCGCTCAAAGAACGCTTAGGGGATCTCGCTGGAGCCGCTCGGACCTGCAATCAACTAGCAATGATTACAGAGAATACGGATCGTCCCGATGAAGCCGAAGGCTGGTACAAGCATGCACTTGAGCTGACTGAACGGGTGGAATCAGATGGTCTCGCTCAAGCTTATATCCTGAATAACCTCGCTGTCTTGCTGATCAATGCCGTAAAGGCTGGCCACGTATCGCAAGCTCAACTAGACGAGGCACGACAGTATGCAGAGCGATCACTTCATATACAGAAGCAACCAGGCATCTCTACTGAGAGCTGGAAGACGTTTGCCATCCTTGCGGAGATTGCCGAACTGAAAGGGCAAACAGAGCAGGCAGAGGATTACCGGGGCCGTGAACGCGAAGCTTATGCTACTTCCGAGGGCAACCGTTACCAGACCGATCAGCAGCATGGACAGCTCATTGCAACCATCGCAGACGCAGCACGAGGAGATGCCAGTGCACGAGCGCAGGTGGAGGAGTTCCTGCCAATCCTCGAGCAACGAGGATGGCATGTGACTTCGGCAGTACACCGTCTTTGGGCAGGCGAACGAGACTGGCAGGCACTGGTAAATGATCTGGATGGGCCAGATGCTCTGCTTGTGTTGCGTATGCTGGAAACGATTGCGCAATCCAAAGAAGAGCGTACGAGGCATCGGCTCCTTCCAAGGGAAGATGACGCCTCTATCGGAAAGGCGGGAGACAAAGTATAATTGCTGCAAACCAGCGGAGGAGATGGCGATGAATCTGCCGCTCGATCTAAGTATTCACTTCTTACCACCACCTGCCGGCTCACCGGCAGAAGTGCTGGCAAGCATCGCCTTGCGCTTCGATTTCGCGGGTCTTACTCATACAGGCGATGTGCTGCTCAATCCCTTCACACCGCAAGAGCAGGAGGATCTGCGCTGGTATCTGGAAGAATACCCCGAGTGGCCCTACGAGCAGTTCCTCGAACGCGCCAGAAAGATCGAAGCAGCCCTCCCTGAACTTGGCAAGCGGCTCTACTCTGCCGTCTTTGGCAGTGCTGGCGCCATGAGTGTGGCGCAGGCCTGGCGGTTATGCCCCCTGCCGTCGGGAGGTCAGCGACAGATCAGCATTATCAGTGAGATCCCCCGTGTTCTGAGCCTTCCGTGGGAACTGCTGCATGATGAGCAAGGTTTTCTGGTGCTGCGCACACGCCACCCGGTCGTGCTCATTCGTCGTTTGCCCCGACACGAACTGACGGCATTCCCAACTCCGTTTGAACCTCCCTTGCGCATACTGTTGGTGACGGCTCGCCCTGCGGGTGTGGGGTTTGTAGACCCACGTAGCATCGCCCGCGAAGTGCTCGACGAATTGCAGCCACAGATCGATGCAGGCACGATCGCCCTCGAATTCCTGCGTCCTCCAACACTGCCTGCGCTTCGTAGCCGTCTAAGCGACCCGGCCAAACCAGCGATCCACATCCTGCATTTCGATGGACACGGCATTTTTGATACAAAGCAGAGCCAGGGCATGCTGGCCTTTGAAGATGCAGATGGGCGACTAGATCGCGTCAAAGCCGAAACAGTGGCCCAGGTCTTACAGGACAGCGGCGTTCGCCTGGCTGTGCTCACAGCCTGTGAGAGTGCTCAGTCGTCCGCCGATGACGCTTTCAGCAGTGTGGCAGCCAGGTTAATCGGGAGCGGGGTTGATGCAGTGAGTGCGATGAGTGCCACTGTCTGTGTTGTTAGCGCCACTCGCTACGTCGAGGCATTTTACCGGGCCCTGGCAGCGGGAGTAGCCACTCCTCTCGCCCAAGAGCGCGCACGCCAAGCACTGCATGATGATCCGCGCCGCCACATGCACCATCGCAGGGCCGATAGCGAAGGAACGCCTGTCCTGCTGCATGACTGGTGGGTGTCGCATTACTATCAGCAACGTCCTGTCTCCCTTCAACCAACCAAAATCAGACGTAAGAAGCGCAAACTAGCTCCAGCTCCAGCCTTCTCGCGCCTGAGTCCCGACTTTCCACCAGAACCACGTTATCGCTTTAGCGGACGCGCCCGCGAACTCCTCCAGATCGAGCGCGCTTTGCTGCAAAAGAAATTCGTGGTCATCGCAGGCTTCGGAGGCATAGGCAAGACGGCTCTTGTCCGTGAAGCCGCGGATTGGCTCACCCGCACCGGAATGTATGATGGAGCCTGCTTCGTCTCCTTTGAGCATGGCGAGGATGCGCCGACGCTGCTGAGTATCCTTGGTAACTATATGGGCATCAATGGCGCCAATTATCATCCACATGAACCGGCAACGGCCCTGATCCGGCTCAACTCCGCCCTCAAAGGCAAGAAGGTGCTCCTGGTAGCCGATAACCTGGAGAACATCCTTCCCAAAGGCGAAGTTCCCTTAGAGCCAGCCGAACGCGCCGCTCTCTGGGATGTTCTCCTGAAACTCCGCGAGATGGGTGTGGGCCTCTTGCTGACCAGCCGAGACAAGGATATTGGGGACGGACGTCTCGGGCCAGGAAAATGGACCAGGCAGATCTTATTGCGAGGGTTAGCACCTCACGACGCCTATGCGCTTGCCAGCCGGCTGCTCACTGACCTGGGCATTGACCGCTCTCGCGCACCATATGCTGAACTGCGTGATCTGCTCGCTCAGCTGGATCATCATCCACTTGCCATCCAATTGGTCCTTCCTGCACTGCGAGATCTGCCACTTTCCATCATCCGAGCAGAATTTGCGACACGCCTCCCCAGGTTCGTTGACGACAGAGAGACCGGGCGCAATCGCTCCCTGCTGGCCTCCCTCGACTACTCGCTACGTCGGTTGAGTGAGGAGCAGAGGATACTGCTGGCACGCCTGGCAGTTTTTGAGGGAGGCGCAAGCGAAGATGATCTGCTAGCGATCACCGAGATACCAAAAGCAACTTGGACAATGTTACGCTCCGCGCTGGAACAAGTTGCCTTGATTACTGCTAAACGGGTGCATGAGGATGTGCGTGTTCCGTTCCTGCACTTTCATCCCATTCTTGTGCCTTACTTACGCAACTTGCAGGAGGCCGAGGATGCAGTGCTGCTTCAGCGATATACTCGGCGATACCATGCCGTGGCTAACTTGCTCTCTAAGCAAGATGCCTACGATCCTGAAGTGATACGGGCGCTGGCAAGATACGAGCTACCCAACTTGCGAAAGGCCTTGGAACTGCTACTGCGAAATAATGAGGTGGAGGCTGCCTCGGATATGGCAGAGAGCGTTGTCAAGTTTCTCACTAACTTCGGTCTGACATGGGAACGCGACCAGATACGCCAACAGATCACCGATGCCATGCGAGTACCTGGCTCTGAGGGGAGTGTACTGACCTACGCAGAGTATCTGCACGAGTCAGGGAGGGCAGAGGATGAATGGAGCAAGGGCGACCTGCAGGCTGCTATAGTACGATTAACGAGGATACTCTCCCGCATCGGAGCGCAACCGGCGGGGGAACGAACAGGGCCTGGATCATATGCTCACTGCATAACACTCCAGTTACTAGCTCGCTGTTTAGAAGACGATCAGCGATTTGTAGACGCAGAGCAGCACTACCGGAATGCTCTGGCGATCATTGAAGGACTCTTGAAGCAGGATTCAGAGGAGCAAGGCTATCTTGCTCAACATGCCCTCTTGCTTTGCGACCTGGGTGACGTCCTTAGTCAGCAAGGGCATTACACACAGGCAAAAGAGAGTTACGAGACAGCATTGAAAGTCTATACTGGGATCAACCATCTCCGTGGTCAGTCGATTGTCCTCACGCAGATGGGCTATCTTGCATTCCTGCAACACAACTATTCGGAGGCTCAATTGTACTACCATAAGGCACTTGGGCATTTCAGCACTTTAGATGAGCCTGCAAATGAATCCATCGGCTGGTATCAATTGGGCATGATTGCAAGGGAGCAAGAGGAATGGACCGAGGCTGAGCGCTGCTATCGGAAAGGCCTGGCACTCGAAGAGCAATTAGGGAATCTTGCTGGTGCCGCTGTAACTTGTAATCAGCTAGCGGTTGTTGCTGAAAATGCAGAGCGTCCGGCTGAAGCTGAAGGGTGGTACAGACGAGCATTGGAACTCTATGAACGAGTGGAACCAGAGAGTATCGCACAAGCACGTGTGTTGAATAATCTCGCTGACCTGCTTCTAAATGAAATACGGGCTGGTCGCACTTCGGAGACGCGACTAGCTGAAGCACAAAACTACGCAGAACATTCACTACGTATTAAAGAACGACCAGGCATCTTAGCAGAGACCTGGAAGACATTTGATGTTCTTGCCAGGATTGCCGACTTGGAAGGGCAACAGGAGATAGCTCAAAATTACCACAGACGCGATCGTGAGAGCTTCGCGACTTTTGCTGGCAACCGCTACCAAGTTGACCAACAGTTTGCATTGCTCATCCCAGTGATCGTGGCAGCCACAAAAGGTGATGAGAAGGCTCAAGTGGAATTGGAAACAGTTTGGCCCGAGCTTGAGCAGCATGGATGGCATATTACTACTGCGGTTCAGCGTATCTGGGCGGGAGAACGGGATTGGCATACACTTGTTGAGGATATAGATAGAGGGAGTGCCCTGCTCATACGACGCGTGCTGGAAAATGTTGCAGAATCACCTGAGACACCATCTTCTGGAGTAGAGCGCTGGCAGGCAACGGATGATGGTAGGGCTGAGAAAGCAGATGTATAAAGGGGTAAAGGTGTAATGGGGGTATGGCAAGGATTCCTTCCTACGGCAGCCATTTGCGCTGCAAAAGTCTCATATATCTTTCATGTCGCAAATATACGTTTTTGCTTGCTACTCACTGTTCCTTTTCTTGATAACGTTCTAGTTTGGACAAAACCCGTTCATAGCCTTTAAGCATCCACATGTACTGGTATGATCTCCTCCTGGTCATAGGGTTGTGATCCAGCCACTTTTTGGCGAGATTGCAGGCTAGCGCTAGCTGCTTTCGGTCACCCTGCCGCTCCACCAATCCTAAATAGGTTCCAAGAACTTCATGGTCCTGAGGGTGGTCAGCTAGCCAGGAACCCGTACTATTGATTACATCTGTAATCTGCTCTGGCTCTCCTTGCTGCTCTACCAGTCCCAGGTAAGCCCTGCGGACTTCAACATCTTGACGATTTTCAGGCATAGCCAGCCACTCAATTGTAGCAGTGATTACTGCCTTAATCTGTTCCTCAGTACCTCTCCGCTTCACCAACCCCAGGTAGGTTCTACGAACATCATGATCTTGAGGATTGTCGGTGAGCCAATCAGTCGTAGCAGTAATCACAGCCCGAATCTGTTCGCGGTCATTTCCCTTCCGCTCCACTAAGCCCAGGTACGTCTTACGAACTTCAACATCTTGTGGGTTGTTAGCTAGCCAGATACCCGTACTGCTGATCACATCTGTAATCTGTGTTGGGGTTCCCCTCCGCTCCACTAGACCTAGATAAGCTTTGCGAATCTCATGGTCTTGAGGAATGTTAACTAACCAATCGATCTTAGGATTCTTATCCAACCAATCAATCGTAGCAGTAATCGCTTCAGTGGCCTGCTTTGAGGTTCCTTTCCGCTCCACCGTACCCAGGTACGTCTTACGAACTTCAACATCTTGTGGGTTGTTAGCTAGCCAGGCACCGGTACTGTTAATCACACTTTCGATTTGCTTGCGATCAGCTCCTTTAAACTCTACCAGGCCCAGCAATGTCTTGCGGACTTCGACATCTTGACGATTGACAGGCATAGCCAGCCACTCAATGGTAGAAGCAGTCACAGCCTGAATCAGTTTGCTGTCGTTAAACTCCCGTTTCAACAGACTCAGCAATGTCTTACGGACTTCGGCATCTTGAGGATTGACAGGCATAGCCAGCCACTCAATTGTTGAAGCAATCGCAGCCTGAATTTGCTCTGGATCACCTTTCTTCTCTACTAGACGCAGATAAGCCCCGCGAACATCATGGTCTTGAGGATTAGCAGCTAGCCAACCATTTGCATCACTAATCAGCTTGTCGATCTGCTCCTGAGTTCCTCTTCTCTCTATCAATCCAAAATGAGCGAGCCAGTCTATAGGCTCTTGAGGAGGTCTACTTAGCGCTATCGCTTCGATCTCTTTGATTTTCTTGTGGTCTCCAAGCATGCGATAAAGTACAAGCCAGTAATACAGTAGCTCACTGCTATTACTCGCTGCCAAAATTGCGTCTATTGCTGTTTTTTGTTGATCTAACAGGTTTTGTATAACAGACTCTTGCGTGTCTAATACGAAACTGGAATAAAGCAAGACGCAGAGGAAAATGCGATGTGCTCTCTGATCCGACCGTGCTGCGTTTACGAAATCCTTTAAGATTGCTAAGGGATCGCGTCTATAGAACTTCAAGGCTTCACGAGCAAAAATCGGATGTCGTGTCCGCAACCTATCCTGTATTCTGATATTATTCTGTGAGATTCTGCTATCATGAAAAATTAAGCCTTTACTAATAGGATGTTCTGGCAAGTTATAAAAGTGTCCATGGTCGTCTAGCGCTGCGATTAACATTTCAGGCACAGCTAAGTCATACTGCCCGGCGTAGCACAAATATTCGTAGGCTCGGTATACTACCTTATCATTGTCTTGCTCTTTCAAACGATCCACACTATCTCCTACGATTTTTTTCCATTCTTCACCAGTTGATATCTCACTCATAAAGATTAGCCAAGAATTCACGTTACGTAAACGTTCTCGCTGTGGGCCTCCTAGAGAATTTTCGTCCAATCCTAATTTTTGCAGCACCCGGCGCTTTTCTGTTGGCGTTGGCTCCTCTAATGTTTGAAGCAGTAAGAGGAAGGGTAAACGCAAGTTTTCAGGTATTTCATTACTACGGGAGGTTGCGATAATGATAATATCTTGATCTGGCCTGAGAAATGCCAAAGCTCGTCGAGCGTTAGGGTCACGAAATACGTCATCAACAAGTACTACTAAAGGCATTTGAGATTGTTGCGCGAGACGGCGCAGTTTATACCAAACCTCAGCTTCATTATTGAGTATGTGCAACAACGGCCGGTCCAGTGACCGTACAACTTCAGCAGCTACGCGCCAAGCAAGCGTACTTTTCCCCGCACCTGGTTCTCCGCTTAGACAGAGCATTGTTACCCGATTTTTCGACGAAGTAAGACTTTGAATTAATGTATCGCTAATATCGCGTTTGACATCACCTTGAGCAGCAAGAATATTCCATTTTAATAGATTTCCCTTATAATATCCTCGTACATCCTCGTCTGATGCGTGAGGAATGTCCGCGAGTGGGAGTACTAAATCTACTCCCAAGCTTAAAAGATCTTCCCAAGGGCTTGGAGGAAGGGGTTGCGGTGTCAACTTCCATTCCTCGTGGGCGATAGCAACATCGAGGGCAAACTGAAATGGTCTGGACTCCGAATCTAGTTGTTTGCGTCCTGCAAGACTTGCTTGATCAAACGATAACACGCCGTTTACACGTTGCATACTCTCTGGGTAACGTTCGTCCTGCATACGGCTGAGCATCTCGCTACGAACGAAGCCTGTGCATTCAATTACCAAATAAGCACCTTCGTCTATCCGATCTATGAAGGCACGAAAAGCAGCTTCATCAGTCAGAGGCTCTTCCGCAAACCAGCGTCGATCGGGCCTGTACCTTGACTCATTGCGCCTGTGCTCAAGTGATACAGCAACTAGTGCGTGTCCCTTGAGCACGATGATGACCGGTAAGAGATCGTTGCCTAAGCAGAGGCTAGAGAAGAGTAATGCAAGATCAAGGCATGTTCCCGTCTGATTTCCAGCAAGGATTTCGTTGGGATTACGAATTTTCTGGTGTTTAGACGAGGGATTATATAATGGAGGATCATAGCTGATCTTCTTTTCTAGTAGGGTATCATAAATCGCCCTGATAAGTTGGCGATGTATCTCTTTGGGTTCCCCAAAGAGGTCATGGCGACTCACATTTAGACGGAACCATCTTGCTACTTCTGGATGTACATATCGGGCAAGTTCGATGTGGTTCTTTATGAACCAACTGTCCTCCTCTATCACTATTTTCCTCACTTCAATATGTAGTCAGAGATCTTACCCAACTACGGCGAACAGATCATGAACAGCTGGAACAGCAGCTTGTGAAGCGTATACGGTTAAGCTATATAGACCAGGAGGCACTCCTTCCATTCTGAGTACCCACTCGCCTCCCGATTCATGAAACTCCCGCTTTAATGCCCCCTCTCCATTACGTTCAATGGCTTCGATACGGGCTTGCAATGCTCCTGCCGATTTACTCACATTGAGTAACCGTGCCCGAAGTTCTATCGGTTCCTCAACAGAGTAGAGGTCGTCAAGATCCAAAGAGATGGCTGAGTACCCCATAATTTCCGGTTTGGTCCCAGGTCCCCAAATCTTGTCCCATTTCTCTATCTGCATCCGTTTTAGACGATCACCCACAAAGCTGAGAACTGTCTGATTCCTCTGAAGAGAAGCGTGGCGCTCTGGAACAAACTTCTCTTCATATCTATTTGACAGTTCTATTGGAATTGCTGACAACATAGGTACGGTTCCATCCCCATCTTCAAGTCGCTGATCAATACCTTCAGGTAATTGGTAGCTCACTACTAATCGCCCATCTACTAACTCAGCCGATTGTACAGTTGGTTGACAGATACCCACCACTGGTAAGATCTTATACCCACTCTCACAGTACTCCTCATCTTTTCTATGTCTGGTAACAGCATCTTGTATCTCTCGGTGGAAGGCAAGTGCCTCTTCTGCTCTCCTGCGCTCGACGCCAGAAATCCCATCCATTTCCGCTACACGTTTGTAACCCCCACTGGTTTTTACTGCTTTATAGATTGGCAAGAGTTGATAAGAAGATGTAAAGGAGCGTATGTGCTCAATAAGGTCAACAGACAGTAATTTGTATCCATTGGCGAGGAAGCTGACTGCTTTGAGAGAACCCCTGTAAGGAGTGCCAAAAGTGATCAAAGCCCGGCAGTCTTGCCATCTGTCTCGCACTTCGAGGTAGTGGCGGGCAACTAAGCCTCCCATACTATGGGCCAAAAAGATAACTTTTGCATCCTTTTCACCAGAGTACACACGCCATAGGTGTAACTTCTCATCTATGATCTTCTCAAGCTGGCGTGCAGCTACACGGCTATCACGTCGCCAATCATAAGGAAACTCAAAGAAGTTAGCTGGACGCTTGTCTTGAATACTTCCTTGCCTTACTTCGAAAATATCTGTTATCAGACGTGCAATATCAGAGTAGCCATTGTAAAACTTAACCCAACCAGGGAAAATGTGAAAATTAGATATCAATCTGGTTGCCCGGATTCCATCTTCCAGATCGTCCGCGTCAGGGTCATCTTTTCCCAAAAATAGATACTGAGATGATGGTCCCCAGTTTTTTATGTTTTGCAAACCTGCCAGACCGCTAACTGGCGGCCAGATGTCTCTCCCATCCTTTTGTAAGACACTCCCCATAGCGCCCGGCAGAAGCACCACGATGTCACGGAGATACTCTTTTGGCATATACTTCCTCGTATATCTTCTCTTTTGTCCAGGCGATAGCTTCAACTGCCTGTTGTAAATCGCACGTTGTTCCTCGAATATAGAATTTGGTCGCGTCTAGTAAATTGTACCCCATGATTGAGGCCAGTCGATGGCGCGGTATAAACTTATCTATACGATAGCCGAAACGATGACACAGATCATGCAGGCTGATAGCGGCGAATCTCGCTGCATCAGCCTACTTTTTGACGTAGTTGCGGATAGAAGCAACAGTAAGATCTTCCTGTTCTCGAAGTGCCTGCTCATAGTGTGCCCATGCAGCTTCTCCAAGAGAAGAGATCGCTGGGTTCGCTTGCCACTTCATGCGTACCTCATGAGTAAAAAGATCTTTAGGAGAAATACATTACGAAGGATATTGAGAACGTTAGCAGAAATAAGTCCTATTGAATTGCCCAGGTTTCTTCTATAAACGTATAGTAGCAGAAAACCATGCAGCTATGCAAGAGCAGATCCAACGGCGCTCAAGAAATCGAAGCCGAAGCGGAAAAAGAAGAAAATCGCTCGTCAGATAAGCTTCTTTTAATGGGCATCAGTATTCATATGATGCTTCAGCAACATTTGGGACTCTTGGGGCGAATATGGCTGTCCCAGGAAGGAATCCTTGTCATACCCCTAATGCGACAGCACCACCGTTTGGTGATGCCGATATCTATTACCCAACGAGTCGGCGAAAAACCTTCTCCAACGTATTGAAGGGTACTACCAGTTGTGGCCAGACTAAAAGACAATGAAGAACCGCTAAGAAGAACCAGGTCATGCGTGCGACAATTATGCGTCTGTATTTGTCAATGATATTGGGGGCCAATTTCTCATCAGAATCGGGGCCAGAGATTCTGTTGAACGTGGCACTGCTACTCAAATTTGGGGGCCATATGACAACGAAAAAGGGAGCCACCTGGCTTTTTGCTACTGAAAAAGGGAACCACCTGTGGCCTGTCGGCACCCATCCTTCCTCCAACGGAGTCGCCCAAACGGTTCCCGAAGCGTTGCCTCACCTGCCGGTGCAGAGCTTCTCCCCGGTGCTGCTGCCTGTCCAACGTCTGCCGCCGCCCGCCACCGCGTTCCCGACTCCCGGTGCGGGTTGCTCATCCAAAGCCACGCCATGTCAAGGCCGCGCAGGAGGCACCAGGGTTGGGTGGGGGCGCGCTCGTCTTGGCCTTGACAG
>Ga0137386_10001772_pt1 | contig 13715 bp, 12 predicted proteins | sample SagtaG_4_FD_104910 | JGI IMG/M metagenome (GOLD analysis project Ga0137386, IMG submission 104910) | Vadose zone soil microbial communities from Sagehorn Ranch, Mendocino, California, USA - Sage2_R_100_16 metaG | ecosystem: Environmental > Terrestrial > Soil > Vadose zone | place: USA... | reverse complement strand
CGTTGCCATACGATCCTCCGTGCTCCTGGGCGTCCTCGCCGCCTCAACCGTATCCTCGCCAGCCAGGAGCCTTGTCAATCCTGCAGGAGTGTCGGCATAGCCGGGGTTGCTTACGGGGCCGACTTGGCCAAGGGCCCCGTGACGAAGGAACGGGGCCTTGAGCCAGCGGGGGTTCGGGCCATGGGGTCCGGGGGCTGGCCCCGGGGGAAACGGAGTGCTCCCCCGGGCCAGCACCGCTAGCCGCTGCCGGTCAGTGCGGCGACCAGGTCGGTGGCGGTCCGGCAGCGGTCGATCAGTTCACCCACGTGAGCCCGGGTGCCCCGAAGGGGCTCCAAGGTCGGCACCCGCTGCAGCGAGTCGTGCCCGGGGATGTCGAAGATCACCGAGTCCCAGGACGCGGCGGCCACGGCGTCCGGGTATTTCTGCAGGCAGCGGCCGCGGAAGTAGGCCCTGGTGTCCTCGGGCGGGTCGTCGATGGCGCGGGCCACCTCGTCGTCGGAGACAAGCCGGACCATCCGGCCCCGGGCCACCAGCCGGTTGTACAGGCCGCGTTCCGGGCGCACATCGGAGTACTGCAGGTCCACCAGTTGCAGCCGGGGGTGCCCCCAGCCCAGCCGGTCCCGGGTCCGGTATCCCTCGAGCAGTTCCAGCTTGGCCACCCAGTCGAGTTCCCTTGACGCCAGCATCGGGTCCTCGGCCAGCCGGGACAGCACCGACTCCCACCGGTCGAGCACGTCCGCGGTCATCTCGTCGACGTCGGCGCCGTACCTGTCCTCGGTGTACTTGCGGGCCCGGTCCAGGTACTCCATCTGGAGCTGGACCGCGGTCATCTTCCGGCCGTCGCGCAAGGTGACCAGGTGCTTGCACGCCGGGTCGTGCGAGATCGCCCGCAGCTCGGCCACCGGCGTCTCGAGTGCGAGGTCGCCGTCGAGGAACCTTTCCTCGATCATCGCCAGCACCAGGGCGGTGGTGCCGAGCTTGAGGTAGGTGCTGACCTCGCTCATGTTCGCGTCGCCGATGATCACGTGCAGGCGGCGGTACTTCTCCGGGTCGGCGTGCGGCTCGTCCCTGGTGTTGATGATCGGCCGCTTGAGCGTGGTCTCCAGGCCGACCTCGACCTCGAAGAAGTCGGCCCGCTGGCTGATCTGGAAACCCTCGTTCCGGCCGTCGGCGCCCTGGCCGACCCGGCCCGCCCCGCAGACGACCTGGCGGGAGACGAAGAACGGGGTGAGGTTCCGCACGATGTCCGCGAACGGCGTGGCGCGGCGCATCAGGTAGTTCTCGTGGCAGCCGTAGGAGGCGCCCTTGTTGTCGGTGTTGTTCTTGTACAGCTGGATGGGCGAGGCGCCGGGCACGGTGGCCGCCTTGAGTGCGGCCTCGGCCATCACCCGCTCCCCCGCCTTGTCCCAGATCACCGCGGCCCGCGGGTTGGTGCACTCCGGCGTGGAGTACTCCGGGTGGGCGTGGTCCACGTACAGCCTGGCGCCGTTGGTGAGGATGACGTTCGCCAGCCCGAGGTCCTCGTCGGTGAGCTGGCTGGAGTCGGCCGCCTCCCTGGTGAGGTCGAAGCCGCGGGCGTCGCGGAGCGGGTTCTCCTCCTCGAAGTCCCACCGTGCCCGGCGCGTCCTGGCCGAGGTCGCCGCCTGGTAGGCGTTCACCACCTGCGACGAGGTGACCATGGCATTGGCACCGGGCTGGCCGGGCACCGAGATGCCGTACTCGGTCTCGGTACCCATCACGCGCCGCACGCTCATAGTGAAAGCCTAGCTGGGGGGTCCGGCCAGATCGGCCCGACCGGAACGTGGCGGGCGTGGCGCAGACCCGCACAGCCGGTCCTCATGGCAGGTCACCCCCCTAGCCCAGATGGCCATGAAGCAGCGCGATGACCAGGATGGGAGTAGCAGTAGCAATCCCTCTGACCAGGAGAATCAGGCACAACCGTGCCGTGCGGTCGTTCTTGTCCAGGGCCGAGCGGATGGTCTCCCATGACTGCCCCACCATTTGGCTCAGCACCCCGGGACCTGGCGTTGGGGTCATAGCGGGCCTCCCGCTCTTGCAGGGACTGGCTTTCCGTGCGCCGCCTGCATTCAAAAGCCTAGCTACGCCGACGCAGGCGGCATCCGACTACGACCGCGGCGACCACGGCTGAATCCCCTCCTGAAGCCGTGCGGGCGCCACGACACCGCTGGGGCCCGGCTGCTCGCAGCCGGGCCCCAGCGTGACGCTGACGCGGTTACAGGTACTGGCCCGTGTTGGCGACCGTGTCGATGGAGCGCCCCGCCTCGGTGCCCTGCTTGCCGGAGACCAGGGTCCTGATGTAGACGATCCGCTCGCCCTTCTTGCCGGAGATACGGGCCCAGTCGTCCGGGTTGGTGGTGTTCGGCAGGTCCTCGTTCTCGCTGAACTCGTCCACGCAGGCGGACAGCAGGTGCGCCACCCGCAGGCCCTTCTGCCCGGTCTCCAGGAACTCCTTGATGGCCATCTTCTTCGCCCGGTCCACGATGTTCTGGATCATCGCGCCCGAGTTGAAGTCGCGGAAGTACAGCACTTCCTTGTCGCCGTTGGCGTAGGTCACCTCGAGGAACCGGTTCTCCTCGGTCTCGGAGTACATCCGCTCGACCACGCGCTGGATCATCGCCTCGACGCAGGCCTCCGGCGAGCCGCCGTTCTCGGTCAGGTCGTCGGGGTGCAGCGGCAGGTTCCGCAGCACGTACTTGGAGAAGATGTCCTTGGCCGCCTCCGCGTCCGGGCGCTCGATCTTGATCTTCACGTCCAGCCGGCCGGGCCGCAGGATCGCCGGGTCGATCATGTCTTCCCGGTTCGAGGCACCGATCACGATCACGTTCTCCAGGCCCTCGACCCCGTCGATCTCGCTGAGCAGCTGGGGCACGATCGTGTTCTCCACGTCGCTGGAAACCCCGGAGCCCCGGGTGCGGAAGATCGAGTCCATCTCGTCGAAGAACACGATGACCGGCATGCCCTCGCTGGCCTTCTCCCTGGCCCGCTGGAACACCAGCCGGATGTGCCGCTCGGTCTCCCCGACGTACTTGTTGAGCAGCTCGGGGCCCTTGATGTTGAGGAAGAAGCTCTTGCCCTCGCGCTCGGTGTTCTCCTGCGCGGTGCGGGCCGCGACCTGCTTGGCCAGCGAGTTCGCCACCGCCTTGGCGATGAGCGTCTTGCCGCAGCCGGGCGGGCCGTACAGCAGCACGCCCTTGGGCGGGCGGAGCTGGTGCTCCCGGAACAGGTCCGCGTGCAGGTAGGGCAGCTCGATGGCGTCCCTGATCTGCTCGATCTGCGAGGCGAGGCCGCCGATGTCGCGGTAGGTGATGTCCGGCACTTCCTCCAGGATGAGTTCCTCGACCTCGGCCTTGGGGATCCGCTCGTACGCGTAGCCGGACCGGGGCTCCAGCAGCAGCGAGTCGCCGGCCCGCAGGGTTGCCTGCCGCAGCGGCTCGGCGAGCCGGGCCACCCGCTCCTCGTCGGCGTGCGAGATGACCAGCGCCCGGTCGCCGCCCTCGAGGACCTCCTTGAGCATGACGACCTCGCCCACGGTCTCGTAGCCCTGGGCGATGACCACGGTGAGCGACTCGTTCAGCACCACTTCCTGGCCGGGGCGCAGCGCGTCGCCGTCCACGGCCGGGCTGACGTTGACCCGCATCTTGCGGCCGCCGGTGAACACGTCGGCGGCGCCGTCCTCGCAGGCGTTGAGGAAGATGCCGAAGCCGGACGGCGGCTTGGTCAGCCGGTCCACTTCCTCTTTGAGCGCAACGATCTGATCACGGGCCTCGCGCAGCGTGTCGGCCATCCGCTCGTTCTGCCGGTTGACCGTCGACAGCCTCGCCTCGGCCTCGCCCAGCCGCTCCTCGAGCAGCCGGGCCTGCCTCGGCGAGTCGGTCAGCCTCCGGCGCAGTACCGCGACTTCCTCCTCCAGGAAGGAGATCTGCGTCGTGAGGCTCTTGACCTGGTCATCATGCCGTCCCGCGAACGAGCCGTCATCACGAGTGGCCACGCCCCCACCTCCGTTCCCAGAGCAGGTCTTCTCCTAGACCCTACCTACCCCGGACCGGGCGGCAATCCGACCACCCGGCCCCGCTGCACCTTGCGTTCCCCTTTGCGGCGGCACTGGCGCAGGTCACCGGGCCGCTTGCGAGTCATGCGCTCCCTTGGCGGGCCGCCGCCGCCGCGGTGGTGCGATGACTCCCTCGGCGAGCCGCCGTGCGGTGACCAGGAAGCCGGTGTGGCCCACCATCCGGTGCTCGGGACGGACCGCGAGACCGTCGGCGTGCCAGCCGCGAGTGAGGGATTCCCACGCCGCGGGCTCATCAAAACTCCCGTGGCCGCGAATCGCCTCCACCGTCGCCGAGAGCTGGGTCACCGTGGCGACATAACAAGCCAGGACACCGCCGGGCAGCAGCGCCCGCGCGGCGCTGCCCACGCACTCCCAGGGCGCCAGCATGTCCAGCACCACCCGGTCGAAGGGCTCGTCGTCCTCGCCTGGCCCGCCCGGCCGGCCGTCGCCGGGCCCGGGGCCGCCGGGCTGGTCGTCGCCGGGCTCCGCGCCGCCCGGGCCGAACTCGCCGACCCGCAACCGCCACTGCGGCGGCGCGCCACCGAAGAACCGCGCGACGTTCGCGGCCGCGATCTCCGCGAAGTCGGCCCGGCGCTCGTAGGAGACGAGCAGCCCGTCCGGGCCGACGGCGCGCAGCAGCCAGCAGGACAGCGCGCCTGAGCCGGCGCCGGCTTCAAGGACGCGGGCCCCCGGCCAGATGTCGGCCATGGCCAGGATCTGCGCCGCGTCCTTGGGGTAGACGACCGCCGCTCCCCTGGTCATGGACAGGGTGAAGTCCGCCAGCAACGGCCGCAGCGCGACGTACGGGGTGCCCGCCGAGGACCGGACAACGCTGCCCTCGGGGCTGCCGATGAGCTCGTCGAGGACGATGGAGCCCCGGTGGGTGTGGAACACCTTGCCGGGCTGCAGCACGGCCAGGTGGCGGCGCCCCTTGGGATCGGTGAGCTGGGCCTGGTCACCAGGGGCGAACGGTCCGCGGCGAGAGATCACGCCCGACAGGGTACGGCCAAGGCCCCGTGACGAAGGAACGGGGCCGCAGGCCATCGGGGGGTCCGGGGGGTCGCTCCCCCGGGCTGGCAGGGTAGCCAGTCCTGGCTAGACGCCGGCGAACGCGTGGTCCAGGTCCGCCGCGGCGAGCACGCCGAACACCTGGCCGGACGGCTCGACCAGCAGGTACTCGCTGGCCGGCGAGCGGCGCACCGCCTCGACCAGCGCCATGCCGGACAGGTCGGCGCTCAGCACCAGGCCGGGGTCGAGGGTCCTGGCCAGCGACCCGGCGTCGACCCAGGGCCGCCGCTGCACCGGGGTGGCCATCACCGCCGCCTCGCTGACGATCGCGATCGGCCGGTCCTCGTGGTCCACGATCACCAGGGCGCGTGCCTGGGCCGCGTCCGCGCGGCGGATCGCCTCGGCCAGCGGCAGGCTGGACGGCACCGGGATGGCCCGCCGGGCGAGCAGCCGGGCCTGCAGCCCGGGCAGCCGCTCCCGCACCCGCGACGCCCGCAGCGACTGGGTGGCGCCGGTCCACATGAACGCGGCGATCACCGCCAGCCACAGCGCGTCGAAGACCTGCACCTGGCTGCCGGTCCGCAGGAACAGGGCCACCGGGATGAGCAGCACCGCCACGGCCAGCCCGCGGCCCGCCCAGGCCGCCGCCACGGTGGCGGAACCCGGGCGGCCGGTCAGCTTCCAGACCCCGGCCCGGAGCATCCGGCCGCCGTCCAGCGGCAGGCCGGGGAGCATGTTGAACACCCCCACCAGCAGGTTCGCCACCACGAGCTGGCCGAGCAGGACCCCGGGCACGCCGCCGGGATGGAACAAACGGTCCAGCGCGAAACCGATCCCGGCCAGCGCCAGGGAGATAAACGGCCCGGCGGCGGACACCAGGAACTCCCGGCCCGGCGTGGGCGGCTCGCGCTCGATCTCGGAGAACCCGCCGAGCGGGTAGAGCAGGATGCGGCGCACCGGCAGGCCGAACGCGCGGGCCACCACGGAATGGCTCAGCTCGTGCACGAGCACAGACCCGTACAGCAGCACCACGAACGCGGCGGCAACGACGTACCGCAGGTTGGCAGGCACGGAATGGTCCAGGCCGCGGGCGTAGAGAATGACGAACACGCCCGCGATCAGGAACCAGTACGGCGAGATGAACACGGGGATGCCGAAGGGCCGCGCGATCTGCACTCCCGGCCTCGGCTCCCGGGTTCCGCCGTCCGGCGCATTGCCTGCCACACGCCGATGCTACGTCCTGGAACGCGTGAGAGCGTGTCACCGTGGTGCGCGTGCGCCGTTTCCGCTTCGAAGACACGCCGGGAATGGACGGGCAAGTGTCGGAGCCCTCCCCTACCCTCCCAGGCATGGGTGATGACAGCGCGACCGTGACCGCCGTTCCGCCGCCCGAGGCGCCCGGTGCTGCTCGCCGACCTTCGGCCGGCTTCGCCGGCGCCCGCAGTGCTGGCCCGGGGGCCAAGCCCCCGGACCCCCACGCGACGGCGGAGCCCGGCGCAGCGGCCGGCTTCGCCGGCGCCCGCAGTGCTGGCCCGGGGGCCAAGCCCCCGGACCCCCACGCGACGGCGGAGCCCGGCGCAGCGGCGCCGCGCGGGCCGTCGCTGTCCCCGTCCCGGGCCGGTGACTTCCTCACCTGCCCGCTGCTTTACCGGTTCCGGGTGATCGACCGGCTGCCCGAGCCGCCGAGCCCGGCCGCGGTCCGCGGCACGCTGGTGCACGCGGTCCTCGAGCGGCTCTTCGACGCGCTGGCGGCCGACCGGACACCGGACGCCGCGCGGGCCCTGGTGGCACCCGAGTGGGCCCGGATGCAGGAGGCCGAACCGGAACTGGCCGGCCTGTTCGACGACGACGAGCAGCGCGCCGCGTGGCTGGATGAGGTCATGCGGATGCTGGACAGGTACTTCACCCTGGAGGACCCGCGCCGGATCGAGCCGGCCCACCGGGAGCTGTGCGTGGAGGCGGAGCTTGCCTCCGGGCTGCGGCTGCGCGGCTACATCGACCGCCTCGACATCGCGCCCGACGGGCAGATGCGGATCGTCGACTACAAGACCGGCGGCGCGCCCCCTGAGGAGTTCGAGGCGCGGGCCCTGTTCCAGATGCGGTTCTATGCGCTGACCCTGTGGCGGGCCCAGGGCCAGGTGCCCAAGCTGCTCCAGTTGATATACCTGGGCAACGGCGAGATCGTACGGTACGAGCCGGACGAGGCGGACCTGCTCGCCACCGAGCGCAAGATCGAGGCACTGTGGCTCGCGATCGAGCGGGCCATGCTGAACCGGGACTGGCGCCCCCGCCCGGGCCGGATCTGTGACTGGTGCGCACACCAGGCGATCTGCCCCGCGTTCGGCGGCACCCCGCCGCCGGTGCCCGACAGCCCGGCACGCCGCGACGAGATCCCCGAGCCCCGAGACGGAGCATCCCCCGTATAACCGGCTGCGGGACGTGGTCACGCTGCTGGTCCAGGCCGTGGTCCTGGTCCTCGCCGGGGTCGCGTTCGGCATGCGCGCGCCGCTGGGCGGGGTGCTCATCGGCCTCGGCTTCATCGCGGTGGTGGCGATCAGCCTGTCCGCCTGTGCCTGCGGATCGCCGGCCGCGCGTTCATCCGCGAGAACGCCTGACCGCGCTGACCGGGGCCGGGCCGCGGGAGGATAGGGTCTGCCAGCATGACCGACGCACCGTTCCCGCGGACCGGCCCGGCCGCGGTCCAAGTCCTGCATGAGGGCTACGCACGCGAGGATGCCGGCGGGGACCGGGTGGGCTCCACGGTCACGCTCATCCTGGACGCGGGCCGGGTGATCGTGGTCGACCCGGGCATGGTGCCCGACCGGGACGAGCTGATCGCCACGCTGGCCGGGCACGGGCCGGCCCCCGGCGACGTGACCGACGTCGTGTTCAGCCACCACCATCCCGATCACACGGTGAACGCCGCGCTGTTCCCTGCCGCGAAGATCCACGACCACTGGGCTACCTACGACGGCGACCTGTGGATCGGCCGGGACCCCGGCGACTTCACCCTCACCCCGTCGGTCTGGCTGGTGCCCGCCCCCGGCCACACCGCCGAGGACATCGCCACCCTGGCCGCCACGCCCGCCGGCGTCTACGCGTGCACCCACGCCTGGTGGGGCCCGGACGGCCCGGCCGAGGACCCGCTGGCCACCGCGGCCCCGGCGCTGCGGGCCAGCCGGGAGCGTATCCTCGCCGCCGCGACCATGATCATCCCGGGGCACGGCCCCGCCTTCCGGCCAGGCCCGGACACGCCGCGGTAGCCGTCCCCTACTAGATCGCGTCTCCCTTCAGCGAGAACGAGGACAGGGCGCGGATCGCGACGACGAGCGCGGCGGCGGTCACGATCACGCCCATGACGGCCGACGTGCCCAGCGTGAGGCCGGCGTTCAGGGTGCCGTTGTGCGCGATCCCGTTCGCCACGCCCAGCGAGTACTGGCCCACCGACAGCAGCCTGGCGCCGCTGACGAGGTTGCCCAGCAGGCCCTCCCAGACCAGGACGTAGGCCAGCCCGTAGGCGATGGCCCGGGTGGTCACGACGGAAACCATGACGAAGATCGCGTTGTACATGACGCTGCCGGCCAGCGCGCCGATGAACAGCCCGACGGCCAGCTTGGTCGGGCCGCCGGTCGCGATCAGCCCGGCCAGCAGTTCCGGCACCGCGACGAACGCCGCGGTCAGCACCACGGCGACCGCGTACTTGCTCCAGATCACCACCGACCGGGGCACCGGCGTGGCGAGCAGGTGCACGATGCTCCCCTCGTCCACCTCCGCGCCGAGCACGCTGGTGCCGATGATCAGCGCGGTCAGCGGCAGCACCACGGTGAAGCCGAAGACGCCGAGCACCTGGCTGGGCCACGAGGCGTCCTGCGGGTGCGCCAGCTTGATCAGCACGGTCACCAGCAGCAGGATCAGCGGCGGGATCGCGAACAGCAGGGCGCGCTTGCGGCCCATGGCCGCCCGCAGCGTGATCGAGGTGATCACCCGTCCCTGGACACCGAACATGATGTGGCTGCTTTCTCCCGGCTCCCCGGGCGTCAGCGGGCCCTGGGCCCGGCCGTCTGGTTCACCGGGCCTTCGGCCCGTCAGTGTCGATGAGGTAGGCGAACACGCTTTCCAGGGACTCGTCCTCGGGCAGCAGCTCGCGCAGCCTGACGCCCTCATCCCTGGTCAGCGCCGCGATCTCGCGGGAGAACGCCCCGTAGTCGCTGGCCCGGACCGATAGCCCGTGGTCGGTGACCTCCACCCCGGTCACGGCCGGCCGGCCGATCAGCGCGGAGCCGAGCCGCCTGTCGTCCGAGGTGCGCACCAGGAAGACATGCGGCCTGCTGGTCATCAGCCGCCGGATGGCCCGGAAGTCACCGGAGGCGGCGAGCCGGCCCGCGACCATCACCTGGATGGTGCCGGACAGCCGTTCCACCTCTTCCAGGATGTGCGAGCTGAACAGGATCGTCCGGCCCTGCTCGCCCAGCCCGTGCAGCAGGTCCATCATGTGCAGCCGCTGCCGCGGGTCCATGCCGTTGAACGGCTCGTCGAGTAGCAGTACCTCGGGATCGTGCACCAGCGCCCCGGCCACCCGGATCCGCTGCCGCATGCCCTTGGAGTAGGTGGAGATCTTCCGGTCCTGCGCGCCGCCCATCTCGACGATGCCGATGGCCCGCCGGGCGGCCGCGCCGGGTTCGGGCAGCTTGTGCAGCCGCGCGCTGGCCCCGACGAACTCCGCCCCGGTGAGGAACGCGTACACCGAGTCCCGCTCGGGCACCAGCCCGAGCGTGTGGTAGATGTCCGGGTTGCGCCAGCTCGGGGTGCCGCCGACGGTGAGCTCGCCGCGCGACGGCGCGAGGAACCCGGCGATCATATGCAGCAGCGTGGACTTGCCCGCGCCGTTCGGGCCGAGCAGGCCGGTCACACCGGGCCCGATGGCCATCGTGATGTCGTTGACCGCCACCACGTTGCCGTACCAGCGGGAGACGTTGCGCAGCTCGATCGTGCTCACGCCGCACCCACCCTCCGGTACCTGGCGGCCAGGCCCGCCAGACTGGCCGCAAGCAGCACCAGGAACATGACCCCGTACAGGTAACCGACGCTGCCGGGCGGCGGGATGGGGCCGGGCGAGGTGCCGCCCAGCCACTGCCTGACCCCGTCGAGCACGGTGAACGGGCTGATCAGGCCGCCGAGCCTGGCCCCGAGCGGCGGGCCGGCGGCTTGCTTGAAGGGGCCTTCCTGCGCGATGCCGACCAGGATCGAGGACAGCGTCCAGGTGAGGAACAGATAGATCGCGATCACGCCGGTGGCGTAGGCGCGGCGCCCGGTGAGCGAGGCCAGCACCAGCCCGATCGCGGCGAGCAGCACCGCCCAGAGCGCCGCCACGAGCATGCCGGGGATCAGCGCCCTGGTCTCCGCCCAGACCGCCGAGCCGCCGCCGGCCGAGACGATCGTGCCCAGGTACAGCACGATCAGCGGGATCTCGAGCACCAGCAGGCAGGCGGCGGTGAACGCGGCCAGCTTGGCCAGCGGGTAGTCCAGCCGGCGCACCGGCCGGGACAGGTACAGCGGCAGCACGTGGCTGCGCAGGTCCCTGGACACCAGTTCCGGCGCCTGCGCCGCCACGAAGATCAGCATGACCAGGGACCGCAGCCGGTATAGGTAGGTGTCGTAGTCGACAATCCGGACGTGGCCGGGCGCGCGGGCCACGGCGACCGCGTTGACGACCGCGGGCAGGCACATGAGCGCGAACATGAGGATCGGCACGATCTTGGCCTTGGCGCCGCGGCCGATCCCGAACGCCGACCGCAGGCTGTGCCAGCACAGCGCACGGATGATCCCGGCCCGGCCCAGGCGCGGCCCGTCGTAGTGCCGGTAACCGAGATCGTGGATGACCCCCGTGCCGGCCGGGGACAGGGCGCCATTGTCAGCGGTCATCGCGCTCCTCCTCATCCCCGGTGTCCCGGAACAGTTCCTCGACCCGCCGCCGCTGCTGCTCCAGCCGGTTCAGCGGCAGGCCCAGGTCCGCGACGGTGTCCCTGACCGCGTCGTAGGTCACGTCGCCGTCGATCCGGACCAGCAGCCCGCGCCCCGACCGCCGGGGCTCCAGGCCGCGGGCGGCCAGTTCCGCCGCCAGCGCTGCGGTGCCCTCGTCGACCTCGATCACCAGCACCTGGCTCACCTGGGTGAAGCTGGTCATCGTGTCGGAGCGCAGCAGCTTGCCCCCGTCGATGACGACAAGCTGGTCGCAGATCTGCTCGATCTCCCCGAGCAGGTGCGAGGCGACCACGATCGAGATGCCGAACTCCGTCCCGATCCTGCTGATCAGGTCGAGCATCGAGCGGCGCCCGGCGGGGTCCAAGCCGATGGTCGGCTCGTCGAGCAGCAGCAGCCGCGGGTCGCCGACGAGCGCCTGGGCCAGCTTGACCCGCTGCTTCATCCCGGTGGAGTAGGTGCCGACCTGCCGGTACCGCTCCTCGTACAGGCCGACGTGGCGCAGCGACTCGGCGGCCCGCTCCTTGGCCGCGGTGGCCGGCAGCCCGGACATGCGGCCCAGGTGAGTGGCGAACTCGGTCCCGGTGACGTCGGGCGGCAGGCAGTCGTGCTCGGGCATGTACCCGGTCAGCGTCCGGATCCGCTCGCCGCTGGCCGCCACGTCGTGGCCGAGCACGACCGCCCGGCCGCTGGTCGGGGGCAGCAGCCCGAGCAGGATCTTGATCAGCGTGGACTTGCCGGCCCCGTTCGCGCCGACCAGCCCGGTGATGCCGGGCGCGAACGTGACGGTGAGGCCGTCCAGCGCCGTCACCTCGCTGGTATACCGCTTGGTCAGCGCATCGGTCCTGATAACGGCCGCCGCTGTGCCAGCGCCGCCGGGGCCCGGCCCGGCGCGGAGCTGCGGTGGTGCGGTCACGGTGATCCTTACCTCAGGCGGTCAGGGGCAACGGCCGCCACGGCTCGCGGCGGCGATCCCAGCATGCCGGCCCGGAGCGCCCGGGTCGTCATCCTCAGGTCTGCTTTTCGTGTCCCCCGGACGGTGCCGGGGCCCGGGGCGGCCGGCGGGATCCGCCCGGCAGCCTACGCCCGCGGCATGACGCGCGGCGGCCCGCCGGGGGTTACCGTGAGGAGGTGAGGCACTGTGCCTCGACTTCGGCAGCGGCACGCCGCAGCCGCCGGGCCGAACGCCGCATAAGGCGCCCCAGGCGCCGTTGCGGTGTCCCGGCGGCGAGGACACGCTTCCCGAAGCCAGCGAAGCGCCCGCGAGGGAGGCAGTGAAATTAGCGCTGAGCCGGGCCGCCCACCGCTAAGCATGCGGTTCAAGGAGCGTGCCTGGACCAGGGTGGACTGGGCGCTGGCCGCGATATGCGCGCTGATGGTCTACGGCATCCTGTTCAAGGGCCGCGGCATCTACGTGTTCCCGCTGAGCCTGTGGCTGGCCGGTGACTGGGCCCCGCCGCTGCTGGCCCTCATCGTGGCGCTGCCGGTGGGGCTGCGACGCCGTGACCCGGTGGGCGCGCTCATCCTGGCGCTGGTCGGCTGCTCGCTGATCGTCGCGGTGGGCGGGGAGATCAACCGCGGCCCGTTCCTGCCGCTGGCGCTCACGCTCTACATGGTGGCGGCCACGCGGATCAGGACGGTGGCGGTCCTCTCGCTCGCCGCCTCGCTGGCCCTGCTCGTCATCCAGGGCGTCATCCTGAGCCTGACCGGCCGCGGCTCCGGCCCGGCGACCGGGGTGGCGCTGATCCTGATCATCGCCTGGATGATCGGCATGAGCGCGCAGCAGCGCCGCTCCTACACAGCGCGGGTGCGCGAGCAGGTGGCCACCGCCGCGGTGACCGAGGAACGGCTGCGGATCGCCAGGGAACTGCACGACGTGGTGGCGCACAGCATGACGGTGGTCGCGGTGCAGGCCGGGTTCGGTGAGTACGTGTTCGAGGCCGAGCCCGAGCAGGCACGCGCCGCGCTCGGCAACATCCAGCACGTCACCCGGGAAGCGCTCAGCGACATGCAGCGGCTGCTCGGCGTGCTCCGCCAGGACGGCGCCGGCCAGCCCGGCGCCGAGCCGGCCGGCGCCCGGCCGGCCGCCGGCCCGGTGCCCGCGCGGCAGTTGCAGCTCGCACCTGCCCCCGGCCTGGCCGACCTGGAGCGGCTGGTGTCCACCACGGCGGGCGCGGGCGTCCGGGTGAACGTGACCAGGACCGGGGACAACAGGGACATCCCGCCCGGGATCGACCAGTCCGCGTTCCGCATCGTGCAGGAGGCACTGACCAACGTGGTCAAGCACTCCGGCGCCACCTCGTGCAAGGTCACCGTCGGCTATGAGCGGGACGGCCTGCGGATCGAGATCACCGATCCCGGCGGCGAGGCGCAAGGCCCCCGCGACGAAGTCGCAGGGGCCGCAGGCCAGCGGGGGGTTCCGGGGGGTCGTCCCCCCGGGCTAGCAACTGGACCGGCCGCCCGGCAGCACCACGGCGCGGACGGCGGCCCGAACGGCACCGGCCACGGGATCCTTGGCATGCGCGAGCGGGTCGGCCTGTGCGGCGGCGAATTCAGCGCCGGGCCGCTGCCCGGGCGGGGCTTCGGAGTGGCGGCCCGCTTCCCGCTCCCCGCCCGGCTGGCCCAGGCGCAGCCCGCCCAGGCGCAGCCCGCCCAGGCG
>Ga0137386_10001759_pt1 | contig 13761 bp, 13 predicted proteins | sample SagtaG_4_FD_104910 | JGI IMG/M metagenome (GOLD analysis project Ga0137386, IMG submission 104910) | Vadose zone soil microbial communities from Sagehorn Ranch, Mendocino, California, USA - Sage2_R_100_16 metaG | ecosystem: Environmental > Terrestrial > Soil > Vadose zone | place: USA... | reverse complement strand
CTGAGCGCCTCGCGACGCTTAGTGCAAAACTCGGGGCCGAGCAGGTCGCTAGTCCTTTCTCGTGAGACTCTTACATTCTCTACTTCATGCCGGTTAATCCCGGCGCACAGGACTTGCACCTCCTAGCTGATGAACATGCTCGGCATACAAAAAACGGGCCGCGGAAACGCGGCCCTCCAGCGAGTTATTGTGTCCGCCCGCTACTGCTTGTTATAAACCGCGGTGGTTGCCACCTTTTTGCCGTTGGTATCCATCCCCTTGGTGCTGACAGTGCGCGTCTTTCCGTCAGCCGAAACCGTGATTTTACCGCTGACGATAACCTTGCCGCCCTTTTTGTTGGTCAGCTCCAGGGTGCTGGGGTCGATCTGCTTATAGGACCGTGTGTCGGCAGTCGGATCGCCGGTCAAGGGGTAGTCTTTGCCATCAAACTTGCCCGTCCATTCGTTGTGCGAGGGTTTGCCGTCCGCGTCAACGCCATCCACAATAACTTTCACGCTGTCGCCAGCGGCTTCGTACACTACCGTCGTGTTTTTTGGGGCTCCTGCACTGATCTTGGATTTGGCCTCATCCAGCTTCCAAGTGCCTAGATGCACATTGTCGGCAGCCACGCACACTGCAGCGGCTGCGAACAGTATTGCGAAACTCAACAAACCTGCCCGTGCTTTCATAAAATCTCCTTTGCGCATTTTTTTGCGTTTGTTACAGAGAGGATTGAAACGAATTGCCTATTTGACCCGTAAGCACCGCGAACCATAACACCGTTCCACGACATTACCAACTCTTTTCGAGCGTGGACCCGCCGCCCGAGCTGTCTCCGCCAACCACAGAAGCCTACAAAGACCATCAGCTTTATCATTCTGCGGCTGAACTGCGCTTGAACTGCGCTCGCTCACGGGACTACGCTAAGCGATACACAGCCCGCAGCTTCACCCGTAGGCCGTGTTCTCGCCGGCCGGGAGGAACATATGCAGTTACAAACCAGCGTGCTCTTGAGTATGTGGATCGCGGGCCTCGCACTTGCCAGCGGGCTTGCTTCTCGGTCGTCAACGGAGCCATCGGCTGTCGGCGATCTCGACGTCAAAATCCGCGAATGGGATGTGCCGACCAAGGGCGCGCACCCCCATGATCCGGCCGTCGCACCGGATGGCTCGCTGTGGTTCACCGAACAAATGGTCAGCAAGCTCGGACGGCTCGATCCTGCAACTGGAGATTTCAAAGAATATCCCCTAAAGGGCAAAAACGATGGTCCTCATGGCCTCGTTGCCGATAGCGACGGCAACATCTGGTACACCGGAAACTTCGCCGCGCACATTGGCAAGCTCAATCCGCGCTCGGGCGAAGTCACTCAGTACAAAATGCCGGATGCGAAGGCGGAAGACCCGCACACGGCCGTTTTCGACGCGCATGGAACGCTCTGGTTTACCGTACAGGTTGGGAACATGGTCGGCCGCCTCGATCCGAAAACTGGAAAAATCGAATTGAAAGTTGTCCCAACCAAAGACGCGCGACCATACGGAATCCAGATCAACAGCAAAGGAGTGCCATTTTTCTGCGAATTCGGCACCAACAAGCTGGCCCGGATCGACATATCCAAGACCGAGCCCAAAACAATGCAGATCGTGGAATATCCGCTGCCGGAAGGCGTACGGCCGCGGCGTCTGGCCATTGCCGCTGACGACAAAGTGTACTTCACCGATTACCAGAGCGGGAACCTTGGGCGCCTTGATCCAGCGTCAGGCACGGCTAAATTGTGGCCTTCTCCCGGCGGAGCTGGATCCGATCCCTATGGGATTACGATCACCCCGGACGGCATGGTCTGGTACAGTGAGTCCGGCGTAACTCCAAATACACTCATCCGCTTCAATCCGAAAACCGAAGAATTCGCGGGTGCAAAAATTCCTTCCGGTGGCGGCACCGTGCGGAACATGGCAGCTACCTCCGACGGGCGCGTATACCTAGCCTGCAGCGGGGTCAACAAAGTAGGAGTGGTCGAGCCAGTTCGCTGACGCTGCACCCACAGCGCGAAATGTCGTCAACCCTCTGTGCCGCCATCCACACCCGCAACAGGAAATCCGTCCCCGCCGATCTCTTACAGAGAGCAAGCATTGATGACCCAGCAGATGGAGAGGTTATGCGTGCGCCGCGACCGTGGCCGGCAGGGTGAACTGAAAAGTTGCGCCCCGCCCCGGGGCACCGGCGGCCCACAAGCGTCCGCCATGAGACTCGATGATCGAGCGACTGATGGGCAGCCCCATACCAGTCCCGTTATCCTTGGTCGTAAAGAAAGCACTGAAGATCTGGTCCGCTTGCTCGGGCGGCAGTCCCACCCCGGTATCACTGACGGAGATCAGCAGTTGACCATCATCGACTCTCGACTTGATGGTAAGCTCACTTCCACCACTCATTTCCTTCATAGCATCGATGCCGTTGAGCATGAGGTTCATCAATACCTGCTGCAATTGCACACGGTCCGCCATGACCTTTGGAAGATTCTCTGCAAACTCGGTGCGGATCGAAATTGCGTAGCGGCTGGCCTCGCTGCGCAGCAGGACAATCATTTCTCGAATGAGTTCGTTAACATCAACCAATTCCGGCTGCAGCCCGCCCTTCTTGAACAGCAAGCTGATTCTGCCAATGATGTCAGCCGCGCGCGTTATATCCTTAACAATTCTCGATGCGGCTTCGCGTGCCTCTGGCACGTCGGGGTCATCGCGACCAAGCCATCGCAGGCAGGTCTTAGCGTTTGTAGATGCCGCGGAAATCGGCTGCCTGATCTCGTGCGCCAGCGAAGCAGTCAGCTCGCCCATGGTAGTCACTCTATTTATGTGCGCGAGATCCGCTTGTGCCTGACGCAATCGTTCGCGCTCTTCACGCGCCAGCTTGCGTTCAATGGCAATGCCGGCGAGGTGCGTGGCCATTTCCAGCGCACGCGTCTCAGCTGGGCTCGGACCGCGCGGCTCGCGGTAATACATGGCAAATGAGCCCAACGCCTGGCCCGAATGCGCAAGTATGGGAGTGGACCAGCAGGCGCGGAACCCATAGGGCTCGGCCACGTCCCGGTACGCCTCCCAGAGCGGATCTTGGAGAGTGTCGGTGACGACAACAGACTCTCTGCGATACATGGCCGTGCCGCATGATCCTGCCTTCGGTCCGATGCAAAGTCCATCGATGGCCTTGCTGTAGGCCTCGGGAAGGCTAGGGGCCGCACCGTGCCGCGCGCGCTTTCCATCCTCGTCGAGGAGCAGGACAGAGCAAAGCAAGCCGGCAAATTGCGCCTCCACAACGCGCACCAGGTTCTCCAGTATTTCTTCCAGCGCAGCATCGCGCGCTATCATCTCCAAAATGCGGCTCTCTCCGTCACGCAGCGCCTCCGCCCGTTTGCGTTCGGTGACGTCAACCGAGCTACCGACGAATTGCAGCAAATCCCCGGATGCGCTCACAACAGGATGACCAACGGTGTGGATGTATCTGACGGTGCCGCCTGGAAGAAGGATGCGGAATTCCAATTCGTAATCCGATTTTTCACCTATGGCTCGATCGATTGTTGTTTGCCATATGGCTCGATCCTCGGGATGGATGCGCTGCAGACGTTCCTCCCAGGTCGGCACACCCGTTTCCGGGTCGAAGCCGTATACCCGATACCATTCTTCGGATAGATGCAAGGCCTCTCGTCCCGCTACCCGCCAGACCCAGCTGCCCGTATGTGTGAGCCTCTGCGCTTCCGCCAGATAACCCTCGCTCCGGCGCAGCGATTCTTCCGCTCGCTTGCCCTCGGTGATATCCGTCACCGCCCCTACGAATTCAAAGTTGCCCGATTCATCGCCCGATTCATCTTTGGTTGAGGGATGGCCCACAACTCGAACGTACTTCACCGAGCCATCCGGCATCAGCAGCCGATGATCAAACTCAAAAGCCTTCCTATCCCGTGCTGCTTGATCGAGCGTTTCTTGGACGAAGGATCTGTCCTCCGGATGGGTTCGCTGCAGTATGACTTCCACTGTAGGTTTATTGGCTGGGTCGTATTCAAGAATTCGAAACGTTTCGTCTGACCAGACGATATGCCCACTGGAAACACTCCAGCCAAAACTGCCAGTGTGGCTCACTCTCTGTGCTTCCGCTAAATAGGCCTCACTCCGCAGCAGCGCCTCCTCCGCGCGCTGACGTTGCAGTACTTCCTTTGTCAGCTCGCCGTTTACAGCCGTTAATTGACTGGTCCGTTCTATAACACGCTGTTCTAGTTCTTCATTCAGGCGCTTGATTTTCGCCTTAGCTTGTTTGTGCCCGGCGGTCTCGATAACGTCCCAACTTCCGCGCCGCTTTGTTACTGCAAATTGATGTGTTCGCACCACATCCAGGATTTCAGAAGCTCCGCATGCGGCAAGCGGGTACGTGCATAGCACCGCCAGACGCTGATTGGCGACCGCCAGGTTGAGTGACTCTTCGTATTCACAGAAATCCTTCCAGTCCTTCTTTTCGAGCCAGGCAGTATCTCCTGTCACTCTTACGCCGGCGTAGCCTCTGTCCGAGGCACTGGCGAGTTTCTCGTTCCAACCATGAATCACTCTGTTGAGATCAAACGTTCCGTCCTGGAGATACCATTCGCGAGCCGCGACAATCTCTATACTCTGGTCAGCCAGGTATTGATCGAAGTCAGGAACAGCTCGTTTTAATGCACGCCTTGCGTCTTCCACAGCAAGGGGTTCGGCAACTACCCACAGGCAGAATTCCTGGTTTTCCAATCCTGTTTTGCAGTAGGAAACCACAGTTTCGAGGAGATCCGCTCTGGTCTCGTAGAACAGACAAAAGTGTGACCCCCAAGATATGTCGCCGACGACCTCGACTCCGGTTTTCCGCATCTCGGTGTCCATCGCGGTTACCTCCCAAACTTCATCCTGGAAAACTTGTTAGTGCGGGTGTGCTCGGCGGCGGACTGAACTGCAAAACTGTAGCGCGGAATCAGCGGTAGTAACGTCGGGGATAGAGCGTCCCACTGCGCCATGGCTTACCTCACCTGGATCGCGCAGATCGTAATCTTCGGATGATAGCGCGGTTGCTCCAGCTTGACAAACCCGAGCTGAAACCGACGAATTCGCGCGTACAAAAATCCCTTCGGGAGGCGGCACCGTGCGGAACATGGCAGCTACATCCGACAGTCGAGCCACTCCGCTGACGTCGCACCACCTGGCGCGAAATGTCGTCAACCACTCTCTGCCGGAGAAACTTTATTCCACTGACCTCCCGAGCGGTCGTTCCCAGAAGCATGGGGAAAGAAAATCGGGAAAGGTAAGAAAGGAATGTCCAAACTCAGGAACATCGGAGAGAAGGAAGACGCGGACAGAGGATCTGTGCAGTTCGAAAGGTGCGATCGTCGCCGCGCTGCATGTTGCCGATGATGTCGCAAGCCCGATGCCTTCGAATCACGGTCACATGTAGCGTAGATTGGAGAATATGAAGCGCGTGGTCATCATCGGTCGTGGAGCGTCAGGCAAATCGACCCTCGCGGTTCGCCTGAGCGAGATCACGGGGCTCCCAGTAATACAGCTGGACAAGGTCTTCTGGCGGCCAGGGCTTATCGCAACACCTCGCGATTGCTGGGTGGTCGTCCAAGAGAGGCTTGTCGCGGAGGAGGGATGGATCATGGATGGTGACCTCGGGCCATATGACGTTGTCGAGATCCGACTTCGTGCGGCGGACACGATTCTTCTCTTGGACTTCTCGTTCGTCCGTTGCGCTTGGCGAGCAATTCGGCGATCGCGTGAGCGGGCCGACTTCTGGCGTTGGCTCTTGGCGTATCGCTGGCAAAGCCATCCGATTCTCATGGAAGCGATCGCTAACCACGCCGTCAATGCAGACCTCCACGTATTTCGTAACCCTGAGGAACTCAGCAGGTTCGTCGCGGAAGTAGCCCGCGAATCAAGGCCGGGCTAGGACTGCATTTGTGTATGCGAAAATGCAAGGCAAGATCATGAAATTCACAGTCGCACTGCTTCAAATCGCCCCATTTGGCAACGATCAGAATAGAAATTTGGCAAAGGCGCTGCAATATTGCCGAGAAGCAAAAGTGCTTGGGGCAGATTTGGCGGTGTTTCCCGAGTTGTGGAATGTCGGGTTTATCCCAAGCCCCATTGATTCTAAAGGACGGCGGCTATGGATGGATTCCGCCATAGATCAGAGGAGTACATTCTTCCAGAGTTTCGCGACGCTGGCTCGGGAATTGGACCTAAACATTGCGATTACCTATTTGGAAGCACACCAGCCCATGCCGAGGAATACGGTTTCCGTCATCAATCGGCGAGGCGAGGTGATGCTGAACTACTCCAAGGTCTTCATCTGTGACTTCGGCAAAGATGCCCTCTTAAAGCCAAACCCGAATGCTCACGACATTGGATGTGATGTGAATTGCAGCCCTGGTGAGCTGTTCGACGTCTGCACGCTTGTTGGTGCCGAAGGTGAAGTGAAGATCGGTGCCATGATCTGCGCTGACAGAGAATTTCCAGAAGCGGCAGGCCAACTCATGCTCAACGGCGCAGAGCTGATCGTTGTACCCAACGCCTGCACATGGGATGACATCCGAACTGCTGGACTAAAGACTAGGGCCTTTGAGAATCTCGTCGGAATCGCGATGGTCAACTATCCCGCGCCACGGAATAACGGCAATTCCCAGGCACACACGTGCGTGGCTTGGAGAAATGGAAGGTCCATCGATACGCTTATCGCTGAGGCCGGAGAGCGAGAGGAGATCCTTCTCGCCATATTCGATATGGAAGATATTCGGGAATTCAGAAGCACCGAATCATGGCGAATGGATTATCGGCGCGCCAGAGCTATGAAGTTTACGCGCTAGCGCGCATGACAGAATCTACGATTATGGCTTGGCGGGCAGGCTTGATCGGCTGGTTCGGAAATGTGGCAACTCTGAAGTGACCAACACCGCGCAGAAGGCGGTCTTCACTAGGCTATCGCTGCTCGGACAAGACTGCCCTCCGAAGGGTCTTTCTCTTGCTCGCTGGTCGCTACCCACTTTCTTGCTTCCGCCGCTCCACGGGAGTACGCTTCACCGAAATGTTTTTCTAGGGAGGAATGAACCATGGCTACCGCTACCACAGTCATCGAACCGACAGTAAAAGTCTCGGCAACCAAACTGCTTATCAACAACAAATGGGTGGACTCCGCCTCCGGCAAAACCTTTCCGACCATCAACCCAGCCACCGGAGAAGTCATCACCCGCGTCGCTGAAGCCGATGCCGCCGATGTCGACAAAGCTGTCTCCGCCGCTCGCGCCGCTTTCGACAACGGACCGTGGCGCAAAAAACTCACCGCGTCGCAACGCGGCAATCTTCTCTACAAACTCGCTGACCTCATCGAAAAACACGCCGACGAACTCGCCCAACTCGAAGCGCTCGATAACGGCAAACCCTACTCCGTTGCTCGCGCCGCCGATCTCCCGCTCACCATCGCTTGCTATCGCTACTACGCCGGGTGGGCCGATAAAGTCCAAGGCAAAACCATTCCTGTGCAAGGCCGTTATTTCTGCTACACCAAGCACGAACCGGTCGGCGTCGTTGGCCAGATCATTCCCTGGAATTTCCCTCTCCTCATGCAAGCGTGGAAACTAGGTCCCGCTCTCGCTACCGGCTGCACCGTCGTGCTGAAGCCTGCGGAGCAAACTCCTCTCACCGCGCTTCGCGTTGGCGAACTCATTCTTGAGGCTGGCTTTCCCGAAGGCGTCGTCAATCTTCTTCCCGGCTACGGGCCCACTGCAGGCGCTGCGCTTGCGCGCCACATGGACGTGGACAAAGTTGCCTTCACCGGCTCCACCGAAGTCGGCCACCTGATCATGCGTGCCGCTGCGGACACGAATCTCAAGCGCGTCACGCTCGAACTCGGCGGCAAAAGCCCCAACATTGTTTTCGCCGACTCCGATCTGGACAAAGCTATCGAAGGCTCGCATTTCGCTCTATTCTTCAATCAGGGCCAGTGCTGCTGCGCCGGCTCGCGCACGTTCGTCGAAGAAAAGGTCTACGACGAATTCGTTGAGAAATCCGTCGCCCGCGCCAAAAAACGCACCGTCGGAAATCCCTTCGACAAAAATACCGAACAAGGCCCACAAGTGGACCAGGACCAGTTCGACAAAGTGATGGGCTACATCGCGGCTGGTAAAAATGAAAAAGCAAAACTTCTCGCCGGCGGAAATCGCGTTGGCGACAAAGGCTACTTCATCGAGCCCACCGTTTTCGCCGACGTGCAGGACAACATGAAAATCGCGCAGGAAGAAATCTTCGGCCCCGTCATGTCCATTCTGAAATTCAAGGACATCAACGAAGTCGTGGATCGCGCGAACAAAAATATCTATGGTCTTGCTGCCGCTGTGTGGACGCAGGACATCACCAAAGCTCACGCTATCGCCGACGGCGTTCGCGCCGGTACCGTCTGGGTGAATTGCTACGACGTCTTCGACGCCGCCGCCCCCTTTGGCGGATTCAAACAATCCGGCATCGGTCGTGAACTAGGCGAATACGGTCTGGCCAACTACACCGAGGTAAAGACCGTCACCGTCAAACTATGACCGATGCTTTCCCTTCTTTTCCTAGGGGCGCAGCATGCTGCGCCCCGTTTCAGCAAAATTTTAGCCGCGGTCGGCGACGTCATTTCTTGGCCAAGGGCCGGCATTCCGAGCCTGCCTGCGCAGGCAGGCGGGGTCTGCGAAGCGAGGAATCTCTCTGCGATTTGTCCGCGCCACGATCACCAATCAGAGCGCGCGCTCAACGCATGGCCTTCTCCGCGGTGCGTCTTATCCTCACCGCGGCGGTTCTCCTGACATTCGCAATCGCGTCGACCCTCGCGCAAGGTCCCTGGCTCGCACATCGCCGCGCGCATACTTTGCGACATGGCATCAATCTCAGCCATTGGTTCTCCCAGGTCTTCGATCCTAAGGGCTACGCCAAAGAACACTTCGACACCTACAACACTGCGCAGGACATCGCCCTCATCAAGGCGCTGGGGTTTGATCACGTTCGCTTCACGCTGAATTGCGAGGCGATGTTCCACCGAGGACAGGCCGACCGCATTCCCGCCGAATATTTAGCGATGGTGGATAACGCGGTAACAATGATCCTCGATCGGCATCTCGCCGTGATCATCGATATTCACCCGGAAAGCGATTTCAAACAGAAGCTTATCGCCGACGATTCTTTCGTTGAACAGTTTGAGGACTTTTGGCGGGCGCTTGCGAAGCACTACTCCGCTTCCAATCCCGACCAGGTCTTTTTCGAGATCCTGAATGAGCCGGAGTTTCGCGATCGCTACCGCTGGCAAGGCGTCCAGGCGAGGGTCGCTCGTGCCATTCGCGAAGGCGCTCCGCAACACACGATCATTGTCGCGGGCGCGAATTGGTCTTCATCAAATGAACTGCTCTCCATGGAGCCGCTTCATGATTCCAACATCATTTACAACTTTCACTTTTACGATCCGCACATCTTCACGCATCAGGGTGCGACGTGGTCGACGAATTTCCAGCATTACCTAAATAATCTTCCTTATCCCTCAACTCCAGAAAACGTACAAGTCCCCGCTGCGGAGGTGCCCGACGCAGTCAATCGACAAGCCGTTATACGTTATGGTCTCGATCAGTGGAATGCCGCGCGTGTTGACGCGGAAATCGCTGAAGTCGCCGCGTGGGGCAAGCGGTGGGATGTTCCGATTACTTGTAACGAGTTTGGCGTATACCGCGGCACAGCGAACGCAAATGATCGCGCCGCATGGTTGCGCGATGTTCGCAGCGCGCTTGAAAAATACAATATCGGCTGGACCATGTGGGACTACGCGGGAGGCTTCGCTGTGGTCAACCGCAAAGATGGCGTCACCACGCCAGACGAAGTTACGGTCAAAGCGCTCGGCCTTCACCTGCCGGCTTCGCCGGCAGCTCCTACACCGGCATCGAACAAACCATGAACGAACGTCCGTTCCTCCTCACCGCCCGCGGTCGCGGTAAAACTGGTTCACTGATTTCATCATTTTTCGCAGCTCTTTCGTGCGCTGGGAGCGCACCGCCGCGTTCTGTTTCGCCTCCAGGAATTTTTCCTCGCGTCCGAGCTTGTGAAAGCTTTCCAGCCGCTCCGCGTCGAGCGCTTCCGATTGCACAGCCGCACGCACCGCGCATCCCGGTTCGCTCTCGTGCTTGCAATCGCGAAATTTGCATCGCGCAGCCAGTTCTTGAATCTCGCCGAACGCGTGTCCAATTCCCTCCCCCGCATCCCACAATTGCAGCTCACGCATTCCCGGCGTGTCAATCAGCACTCCGCCACCCGGAACTACAATCAGTTGCCGCGTCGTGGTAGTGTGCCGCCCGCGATCATCGCCTTCGCGAATACTGTTTATTTCAAGGAGCGGCGTTCCGAGAATCGCGTTAATGAGAGACGATTTTCCAACACCGGAAGAACCAAGCAGCGCCGCGGTGGCGGCGCTGGCTTCAGTTTTTGCGAATCCAGGTTGTAGAATTTCGCGAATCTCCGCGATGCCGTCGCCGCGAAACGCGCTTGCAAGAATCATGCGAACGCCCATCGCCGCGGATTCCGTTTCGCGCAACAGTTCGTCTGAATTTTCGCAGAGATCGCATTTGTTCAACACGATCACAGGTTTCGCGCCGCTCTCCCACGCCAGCGTCAGATATCGTTCGATGCGGCGTGGATTGAATTCGCGATTCAGCGAACTCACCAGAAAAATCACGTCAACGTTTGCGGCGACGATTTGTTCTTCTGTTTTTCTGCCGGCAATTTTGCGCGAGAATTTACTTCTGCGCTTGAGCACGCGATGAATCGTTGCGCGCCCTTCGCTTTCACGCAGGCTCGCCAGCACCCAATCGCCAACGGCAGGAAAGTCCGCCCGACCCAGAATTTCATGCCGGAATTTTCCACTCAATTCCGAAAGAAATTCCCCGGTCGCGGAAACGATCCGATAAATTTCCCGGTTGTCTTCGGCGACTCGCACCGGTACAAACTCCGAACCGGTCTGACTTGCTTCGGACTGCGAGGAAAAATACTCACACCATCCCAAATCTTCCAATGGATACACTGCAAATCTCCTTTTTGCTCAGGGTTGTAAGCCGCCTGCGGCAGGCAGGCACAAACCCTGAAGCCCGTTCTCGAACACGCGCGTGGCGAATTCGAGGCGCGTGCGCTTTCAAACGGACGGAAGCAGCCATCTCAAACGGCTGAAAGATAAATCAATTAAAATGGAGATTAGCTCAGGGAAGAGACACGGAGACGCACTCTTCCGTGAGGAAAATTACGGTTCGCACAGGCGCCTCCTGAAAATAGAGTAGACGAAACGGCCGCTGGACGGCCGCATCAGGAGCATAGCAGAGTCTTCCGTATCAGCGGTGAAAATCCTTCGACAGAAGCCCTCGCGGTCCATAGAATCGGCGACGTGACTGTGGCGATTCGACAATACGAGCCGCACGATTTTGCCGCGCTCTACAAATTGGATCAGGGGTGTTTTCCGCCGGGCATTGCGTATTCCAAAACGATGCTGCGGTATTTTCTTTCGCAGCCTGGCGCGGAATGCCTGGTCGCTGTGGACGGCGCGAAAATTGTCGGATTCATTTTGAGCGAAGAAAATCCGCCGCTCGCTCACATTGTCACTCTTGATGTAGCGGAGTTGTACCGGCGCCATGGAGTTGGTACGGAATTGTTGCAGGAAAACGAGGCACACCTTGCGTTTCGTGGAGTGCGCACCGTGCTGCTTGAAACTGCAACGAGCAACGATGCCGGGATTGCGTTCTGGGAGGGTCACGGATACCGTAAGGAAGCGGTGCTGAAAAACTATTATCCAGGCCGCCTGGATGCATTTGAAATGCGCAAGAAACTGAGCGCGACGCCTAGGTCAGCGTCGTGACAATGCCGTAAAAATGTAGGACCACATTCCTTTCGGAGAGACCAATTGAACGATTACCTGTTGTCCGTGATACTCGGCATCATCGAAGGGCTTACAGAATTTCTACCCGTCAGTTCCACAGCGCATTTAAGAATAGCCGAAGCGCTATTGCACATTGATCTCGCGAGCGGCTACTGGAAGATGTACACAATCGTCATTCAACTCGGCGCGATTCTGTGCCTGCCGGTATATTTTCGAGAAAGAATTGCCAGACTGTTTTCGACATTTCCGCAGGGCGAAAAAGGCGACCGGACGATTTTGACTCACCCGCTGAGCCTCACACTGATCGCGTTTGTGGTCACTGCAATTCCTGCGTTCCTGTTCACAAAGATCATCGGAAAACATTTGGAGAGCCTAGTCATCATGGGAAGTTCGCTGGTCATCGGCGGAATCGTGATGTGGCTGGTGGACGCGAGAAATGCAAAGGCCGAGGCTGCGGGCGAAGGCGCCCGGAATTCGCTGATCCGCACGTGGCACATGGAAGCAATGAGTTTCGGTCAAGCCGTGTGGATTGGCGCATGTCAGATTCTTTCTGCCGTATTTCCAGGAACGTCGCGGTCGATGTCCACGATTGCTGCGGGCCAGTTGGCGGGAATGTCTCGTGCTTCGGCGCTGGAGTTTTCCTTTTTCCTGTCGATACCGACGATGGTGGTGGCCACTTGCTATGATTTGTTGAAATCGTTACGAGGCAAGGGCGAAAACGCAATCGGCGTATCGCACATTGATGGACACGGGTGGGTCATTCTTGCAATCGGGTTCGTAGTCTCGTTCATCGTGGCGTACGGCGCAGTAGCTTGGTTTTTGTCATGGGTACGGCGCAGGGGATTCGCGCCATTTGCGATTTACCGCATCATCGTAGGAAGTGCGGTGCTTGCGTGGGCGATGGCTTACCTTAAGTAGATACGATGTTGACACCTATCCAACGCTATCCGTTCGAGGTTCTATTAATGAGCCAGTCCGGCAGCGCAGACCTGGCTGACCACGTAAACAGCGTGGACTGGCGAGCGCGGAAGGCGAAGCGAACGGGCAAGCTTTCGGACGCTGAGCTGGCGAAGTGCGCAGAAAACTTCGCGCGTTGATCGGCTGACAGCGGCGTTAGAGATAGAACATCATCGAACTGGCGACGTGATTTCGCACAAATCGTCTGGTATGATGGCTTCGCTTTCGCAGTTCCTCCAGGCAAGCGGCCGATAGCGCCAAGCCGCCTGTCGCACTCAGCCTTCCCCAAAAGCTGAGGAGGCTTTCGTGCGTTTTCTGACGCCTACCGGCAACAAGCGGCTCAATGAGTTGATAGGATTTTTGTGTCTGACGTTGGCGGTATTGATGGCTGCCGCGCTGTTCACGTATTGGCCAGCGGATGAGTCGTTCAATGTTTCTGCAAGCAGTGGAAATTCCGGCCAACCGCATAACGTGATTGGACCGATTGGCGCCTACAGCGCCGATTTGATGTTTCAGGCGTTGGGATTTCCGGCGTTTTTGCTGCCAATGGCGATCCTCTGGCTGGGAATAAAGTGGTTCCGCAGCCGACCGGTGGAATCGCAAAAAGCCACCGTATTTGGATATGCGTTGTTGCTGGTTTCCCTTCCCTCGTTGTTAGCTCTGATTCCTTTTCCTGACGTGCGCGGCGCGATCCCCGCCGGCGGAATGCTCGGCAAATTGCTAGCCAGCGCGCTGCTAGCGGGTTTCAATACATGGGGCGCGGTTATAGTCACAATCGCACTCTTGATTACCGCCACTTTCCTGACGACGAGCTTTTCCTTCAGCGGAACACACGCATGGGCGAGCGGCCCGCGCGGACCAATTGGCGCGGTTGGAAAATTAGGCATTCTG
>Ga0137386_10001755_pt1 | contig 13768 bp, 14 predicted proteins | sample SagtaG_4_FD_104910 | JGI IMG/M metagenome (GOLD analysis project Ga0137386, IMG submission 104910) | Vadose zone soil microbial communities from Sagehorn Ranch, Mendocino, California, USA - Sage2_R_100_16 metaG | ecosystem: Environmental > Terrestrial > Soil > Vadose zone | place: USA... | reverse complement strand
GTACGGCGCCGACCTGGATTCCGTCTATCGCGATGAGCGGGAGCAGGAACTCCACGCGCTGTGCGACCCGGCGATCCGGTTGATGGCCCAGACGCTCGGGATCGACCTGCGATCGTTTGCCGGAATCGGGACGGTGCTTCCAAGCCGGTGAAGCCTGCAGACGGTTCGTGGACGTTCCGCGCGAGTGCTGGCGCAGCCATCCTGGCCCCGCCCAGCCCGGCGAGCGAGCCAGCAGGCAGCAGCGGAGGACCACAGGCCCGCGCTGGAGGAAGTCGCCGATTCGGTCTTCGTGCACCCTGCGCCCAGGCGCGGCTCAAGGTCGCCGACCGCGTCGTCCTCCAGTGGTGTGACGGCGTGGGACCCCTCGTGGGTCCTGACGACTTTGCTGAGCTCCTCCCTTGAGCAGGGGCCAGACGCGGACGGGCTCCTCGCCGTGAGTCCGCGTGTCCTAAACCAGGGCAGCATGTACGCGTCCACTCCTCGGGGGGCGGGTCGGGGCACCGGCGGACACGCATCGCCCCCCATAGGAGGGCTTGTTTGGGGGACACGGCGGGACGTTCGAGCTCTTGCTCCAGGGCGGCGATCACTCCGACAACACGGAACCCGTTTCCTCCGAAGAACACTGCCTCGGCCTCCACGGGAACGTGCCGCCGAACGAACTCGAAGAACTCACCCGGCTCGATCGCGTACTGGTCGCTGGGCAGGGCACACGACAAGGACGAGACGACGTCACAGGAGGATCGAGCCTTCGACCGTTAGCAAATCGTTAGCAAAGCCTAATCTTTCGGTCGGGCGAAGGAGAAACAGGCCTGGATCCTTCTCCGTTTCCGCAGGTAGCAAGCAAGCGGGCTGTTCCCGAAAGTCGCTAATCCGGGCCAGGGGGCACCCTCGGGACGAGGTTCCACAGGTAAGGGACCCGGCCTTCCACAGCCGCTGGTCAATAGCATGATCAGATTTGCTTCCTTAAAGGTCTCCCCCATAGACAGCCTGGGCGGAATACTCGCCCGGATTGATCGGGCCTCTCTCTCGAATCACCGACGTCCGCTAGCTACGCCGGCCTTCTTCAGGAGGCCCCTTCCGCCTTGAGGGTGACGAGCACGTCGAGCTCCACCTGGACCGTCCTCGACACCAGCCATCCCCCAGCCTCCAGGGCCAGGTTCCAGCTCGCCCCGAACTCCTCGCGATCGATCTCGGTGGTCGCGGAGAACCCCGCCCGCCGATTCCCCCAGGGGTCCTGACTCAGTCCTGCGAACTCGACCCCCAGCCCCACCGGGTGGGTGACGTCCCGGATGGTCAGGTCGCCACTCACCACAAGACTGTTCTCGCCGGAGAGCTCGACCTTCGTACTCTTGAATCGGATCTCGGGGAACCGCTCCACGTCGAGGAAATCCGGGGACCGCAGGTGCTTGTCTCGATCGACGTTCCCGGTGTCGATGCTCGATGCCCGGATGAGGAGCTCCGCCGACGAGTCCTCCGGGCCCTCGGCGACGAGGATGCTTCCCGAGAACTCCGAGAAGTGCCCCCGGACCTTGGTGACCATGAGATACCGGGCCACGAACGCAATCGATGTGTGGACAGGGTCGATCTCCCAGGTGCCGACGGCAGGCGCCTCGATCCCCTGGATGGTCCTCGAGCCCGTCTCGCTGCTCATATCCCCTCCTCCGTGAGGCGGCCACATCCCAGGAGCTGGCTGGCCCGGATGTTCTGCCACCCCGGGTCTAGGGAGGCGAGTCCATTTCCCGGAGTATCGGGACCGCCGAGACAGGCTCTCCATGCTTGTTCAGGAATTGCCTGGCCTCGTCAACGGCCGCTCTCAGGGCATCCCGGGCTTTGCTGTAATCCCAAGTCTGTCCTTCCGCCGCCTGCCCAAAGCGCCCCTCCGCCTCCACGATGTGGCGAAGGATTGTCATGCATTCTCGCTGCTCGCCGGTCAACGGCTTCTCCTTCCCAGTCTCGCCCTGCAACCGAGAATACGCTTGCTGGCTCCTTGTCCCGTTCTGAACCGGCCCAAGCTGCCCAGGTTCGTGCGATGCCTCACCTCGGGAACCACCGTTGTGCCTGGTCAGGGCTCGATCGGACAGCTCGGCTCCGATGGGAATCGAGGGCGGCGGCCGCGCGTCGAGCGTCACACGCGCCTATGCTGATCGACGAGGCGATCGCAGGGAAGGGGTGATCAATGTCGCTTCCGCGAACAACCGGTGGCTACGGATGGGGGCCCGGCGAGGGCGAGGCGTTGTGGTTCAACGGCGGGCTGGGCGTTCTCAGGGCGACCGCGGACCAAACCGAGGGGCGCTACGCTGTGCTGGAGCTGCTGGCACCCAAGGGATTCGCCTCACCACTGCATATCCACCGAAAGGAGGACGAGTTCTTCGTGGTCCTCTCCGGCGAGGTTCGCGTCCAGCACGGTGAGGCCGTGATCGAAGCGGTCGCCGGCTCGGTCGTCTATGGCCCTCGTGGCGTCGCGCACGCGTTCCATGTCGACTCGGCGGAAGCACGCCTGCTCCTGTTGTTCGGGCCGGCGGGTGTTGAGGGGTTCTTCCGTGAGTGTGGGAAGCCGGCCCGGTCCTTGGGGTTGCCCCCCGCCGATGAGCAGTTCCTCGACAAGCAAGCGCTCACAGAGATCGCCAGCCGCTACCACCAAGAGTTCGTTGGTCCACCACTGCCGCCGAGAGCCTGACCCTCTCTGGCCATCGAGCAACGTTCCCCCCACGGCTTCCTGCCGGGATGCCAGGTCCCGACGATCGGCCGCTGACGGCTTCCGAGAGCTGCGGTTCGTCCGGTCGCTCGTTCTGCTATGCGTCCAGCGGATCCACCAGGAGATCGGCGAAGTTCGCCGACGTCTTGCCGAACTCGCGCCACCCGTGCACACGCGGCCTCACGATCGCCATGCTCCGGCCGTACACGAGCGGGATGCACGCCACGCGCTCGGTCACGACCATCCGGTCGGCTTCGTGGAAGAGCTCCAGCCGCCCGCGGTCGCTCCGCTCCTGACGCGCCCGCTCGATCAGCTCGTCGAACGGCGGCCACGAGAAACGCCCCTCGTTCGTCTTGCTGTCGCTCTGGAAGAGCAGTCGCAGGAAGTACTCGGGGTCCGCGTAACCCGGGAGCCACCCCGTGAAGATGATCGGCGCCACCTCGCGTGGGTCGCTCATCGAGGGCAGCATGTCCCAGGTCCATGACCGGACCTCGACCGGCACCCCGAGCACGTCGCGCCAGCTCGAGGCAACGGGCTCGATCAGCACGCGGTCTCCCTCGAGCGAGGCCACCGACAGCGACCCCATGAACCCGCTCCGCGCCAGATGCTCCCGCGCGAGGTCCGGGTCGAACCGCAGGGCGATGTCGGGCGTGTGGCCCTGAAGCGCTGGCGGCACCACGCCGCCGGTCGCGAGCACGAGGTTTGCCGGCATCGTCGCGGCGAGCGCGTCCCGGTCTACCGCGCGCGCGAGCGCGATCCGCAGGTCGAGGTCCGAGAGCGCGGGATCCACGTGATCGAACGCGAGGTATCCGGACCACCCGGCGGGACCCGCCACCGCGTCCGGTCCGCCCTCCTCGACCAGGTCGACGATGCGCGGCGTGTAACGCACCGTGATCAAGTCCAGCTCGCCTCGGTCGTATCGATCGACCGCGTCGGGGATCTGGCTCCGGACGACCTCGACGCGCCGCACGTTGCCGACGCGAGGCCCGCGGTAGTCCGGCCTGCGCTCGAGCACCAGGCGGCCTGCATCCCGTTCCGTGATCGCGAACGGTCCGCTCACGACCTGTCGGCCCGTCTCGGTCCACGCCTCCCCCGCGGCTGCGATCGCATGCTGCGGCTGCGGGCCGCCGTCGGGGCGGTTCATCACGCTCATGAAGTACGGCGCGGGTGCGACGAGGCGGAACTCGACGGTGCGGTCGTCGAGCGCCCGGACGCCGATGGCGTCCGGGTCGGGGTTCCGCCGCAGGTAGTGCTCCTGCCCGTTCTCCAGGACGAAGTAGATCGCGACGCTCGAGCCCGGCGCGTCCGGGTCGAGTACCCGCTTGATCCCGAACTCGACATCGTGGGCGGTGAGCGGCGTCCCGTCCGACCACGCGAGCCCCTCGCGCAGGTGGAATGCGTAGCGCAGGCCGTCGTCCGCGATCTCCCACCGCTCGGCCAGGTTCGGCACGATCGTGCGTTCCGGCCACTGCTCGACCAGCCGGTCGAACAGCTGCATGCAGAGCTGGATGTTCGGCCAGGCGATCGCGGAGCGCGGATCGGGGTCGTTCGGCAGGAAGCTGGATGAGACGCGGAGCACCGCAGTCGCCGGTTCGGACGACGGGAGCGGTGGCGTCCAGAACCCGAACGCTTGCTGGTACGTCACGTTCGCCTCGGCGAAGCGCAGCGACATGTGGAGCGCGAGGGCGAGCTTGAAGAGCACGAGCGCCATCACCTGGCGCTCGCCGCGACGCGCCAGGATCGGCAAGAGCTCCTGATAGTGCCCGATCGCCTCGTCGAGCGCGTACTCCTGGCGCGCGCGGTCGCCCGCCTTCGTGAGGTACGCGACGGCCTGCTCCTCGTCGGCGGCGGCCAGCCAGTGATGCGCGAGCAGCCCGGCGACCTCGTCCAGGTGGTCGGCGTTGCGCTCCTCGAGCCACTCGGCCGCCATGCGGTGCATCCGCTCGCGGTCGTTCTTGACGAGCGTCCGGTACGCCGCCTCCTGGATCAAGGCGTGCTTGAAGCGGTACTCGGGCTCCGGCCAGCGGCGACCCTCGCGCAGGAGGTCCAGTCGCTGGAGCTCGGTGAGCGCGGAGCGGACCTCGCCGTCGCCCTCCGTCGTCAGTGCCTCCAGCAGCGGCAGGCCGAACTGTCGGCCAAGGACCGACGCGGCCATCAACGCGAGGCGGGCCGGGGGGGAGAGGCGGTCGATCCGCGACAGGATCACCTTCTCGACAGTCGGCGGGATCTCGACGACGACAGCGTGGTCGAAGCGCCACCCCTCGTCCTCGTGCACCAGTGCGCCGGCGTCTGCGAGCGAGCGCACGAGCTCCTCCAAGAAGAACGGGTTCCCCTCGGCGGGCTCGAGGATCCGTCGTTCCATCTCCTGGGGAAGGGTGCCGGCGCCGATCAGGGCATGCAGGAGCTCGCGGCCGGCGTCGCCGGAGAGGGCCTCGATCGAGATCTCGCTCGACCGGTGCGGCAGATCGCGGGCGGCGACCTCCTTCACGCGCCAGGACGCGTGGTTGGGCTCGGGGCGCATCGTGAGCACCAGGAGCAGAGCCGCCGTTTCGGTGTCGGCGAGCAGCCGCTCGAGCAGCTGTAGCGAGGTCGGGTCGGCCCAGTGCAGATCCTCCAGTGCCACGACGACCGGGCCGTCCTCGGCCAGGCGGCCGAGCAGGGTCCGAACGACCTCGAACGTCCGATACTGCAGGGCCTCGGGCGAGAGCTCCGCCAGACGGGCGGCGGCCTCAGGCTCGAGCGTGAGCCCCAAGAGCTGCCCGAGGTAGGGCTCGATCTCTCCGGAGCGGCCGCCGAACAGCCGCTCGACGTTCCGACGCAGCGCGATGCGCAGCCGCAGCTCGGGCTCGTCGATCGCCGCGCCGAGCCACGTGCGGAGCAGGTCACGAAACGGCCAGTACGGCAGCGACTCGCCGTAGGACACGCACCTCCCCTCGATCCACGACGGCCGCCCGTGTGGCGCGCCGCCCGAGTCGAGGGTCGCGCGGAGCTCGCCGAGCAGCCGCGTCTTGCCGATCCCGGGCTCGCCCATGAGGTACAGGATCCCGCCGCTGCCGTCGCGTACCGCGTCCAGCGCCCGGCGACCCGTCCCGAGCTCACGCTCGCGCCCGATCATCTGCGCCTGCACGCCCTCGAAGCCCCGCGATCGCGTGGTCGGCCCGGGCCCAAGCGCGGCCGAGACGGTCCGTGCCGTCACCGGCTGCGCCTTTCCCTTCAAGGCCAAGGAGACGGGCGCGTCCCATCCGAACATCGGCTTGGCCAGCCGATGGGTCTCCTCGCCCACGAGCACCGTGCCCGGCGCGGCTTGGGACTGGAGCCGAGCGGCGGTATTCACCGCGTCCCCGAGCGCCGTGTACTCGACCCGGTCGCCCGCCCCGATCGCGCCCACCACCACCGGGCCCGTGTCGATGCCGACGCGGACGCCGAAGCCCCCGATTCCCCAGCCGCGGTCGACCTCGCGAGCGAAGTCCTCGATCTCGCTCAGGATTCGGAGCCCGGCCCGGATCGCTCGCTCGGGATCGTCCTCGTGCGCCAGGGGTGCGCCGAAGAGCGCGAGGACCCCGTCGCCGGCGAGGTCCTTGATGATGCCGCCGAACGCCTCGACGGAAGTCACCATGCGGGCGACGGCACCGGACACGATCAGCTTCAGATCCTCCGGATCCAAGCGCTCGCCCAGCGCGGTCGACCCGACGAGGTCGGCGAACATGGCGGTCACCACCCTGCGTTCCTCGCGGACGTCACCCGGCGAGACAGTCACGGGTGCCATTGTGCCGTGCGGGGGGTCCTGGCGGAACCCTCGGGGCATCACCTCGATCTTCCCAACGCCGGGGCTATGAGGAGGAGCCAGAGTTGCACCGACAGATGCCCCCCGTCCTCACCTACCTTCGCGATCCTGGCACAGCCCTGGTGCAGAGTCGGCGCGAGGTGCGGAACGTCGGGCCCGGGTAGCAACGCAGCCCCCGATGTCCCCCTGCCGTGCTCTCCGTCGAACTCGGAGGGTCGGAAGACGCGATCATGGGTGATCCTGAAGAAACAACGGAGCTGTCCTCTTAGAACACGAGCGCACCGGGTCTTCGACGCTCTCGTGGGCGCCTCGGGCTGAGGCGACCTTCCATCCCACTCGAGACGCGAACCGACGTAGCGACTTCGGGCAAGAGATCGGTGGGAAGGGGGAACGGCCCTGGAGGCCCTCACGGACGCCGAGATCATTGCTTCCTCGGGACCGGACCCGGGGCGGTTCGCCTTGATCTTCGACCGCCATTTCGTGGCCATCCACCGGTACTTGCATCGCAGGGTGGGGCGGGAGCTCGCCGAGGATCTCGCCGCCGAAACTTTTGCCGTCGCACTCCGGCGGCGAGCGGGCCACGACCCCCACCGCGCAGACGCACGTCCCTGGCTGTTCGGCATCGCCGCCAATCTCCTCCGACACCACCGCCGGACCGAGCGCCGGCAACTCGTGGCCTATGCCCGGTCGGGTGTCGATCCAGTGTCGGAGGGAGGCTTCGAGGCGGCCGACGACCGCGTCGACGCCCGTGCCGCAGGCCCCGCCCTGGCGTGGGCGCTGGCCGCGCTGAAGCCGTGGGATCGTGAGGTCTTGTTGCTGCACGCCTGGGCCGACCTCACCTACCAGGAGATCGCGGACGCCCTGTCCATCCCTGTCGGCACGGTCAGGTCGCGGCTGGCTCGGGCCCGTGGGCGGGTCCGAGAACTGCTCTCGGCGAACGGGCAATCCTTGGGTGGGGGGAAGACCCGAGGAGGTACGCGACATGGATGAGCTCGAGATGCTGACGAAGTTCCGAGACCGCGTTCCGGAACTGGACCCCGAGGGGTTGCGGGCGGCGCGCCTGGCGCTGTTGGGGCGCGCGCGGACTGCGGGGGCTCCCGCACGGCTCCGTCAACGGAACCACCGCGCTCGACGCCGGTGGGCCATTCCGGCGGCGGTGGCCATGGCGGCCGTGGCCCTGGCTGTCGCCCTTCCGGTGATCCTCCCGGGTGGGGGCCCGGGCGGCGCGGGGTCCGCAGAGGCCCGGGCGGCGCTCCATCGCATCGCCCTGGTGGCCGCGGCACGCCGAGCGGAGGCCCCGCCCGGGCCCGGCCAGTACTACTACACGAGGGCCAAGGCAGAGGAGTCGATGCTCTTCATCCCGGGCCACGGCCTGGCCAACTTCGAGGTGACGGGCCGATCGACCGAGGAGAGCTGGATCGGGACGGACGGGTCGGGGCGGACCGTCACGACCGACACCGAGATGACCTTCCCCTCCCCCGAAGACCGGGCCGCGTGGGTGGCCGCCGGATCGCCCGACCTCGTCGGCATGACCGGGGCACGGGACGGCGACACCACCGAACCGCCGGGCGGGCTGTATTTCCTCGACCTCTCCGTGCTCCCCACCGACCCCGACAGCCTGAAGGCCGTCATCGAGGAGCGGAAGATCGTTGGAGGACCGGGTGGCGACTGGGAGACCTTCGCCATCATCGGGGAGATGCTCCAGGAGACCTACGCCCCTCCCGCCCTCCGGGCCGCCTTGTACGACGTGGCGGCGAACCTCCCCGGCGTGGTGTACGTCGGCACGGTGACGGATGCGGCAGGGCGCCCGGGGCTGGGCGTCGCGTACACGCACGGCGGGATCCGGGACGAGCTGGTCTTCGATCCGAACACGGCCCAGCTCCTCGCGACGAACAGCTGGCTGGTGGATCCGGGCGCCGTCGGGATCGACGTCGCGGGCGAGGCTCCCGGCACGGCGGTGGCCTACGCTGGGAGGCCGGGGCTCGTGTACTCAGCGGTGTATCTGGCCTCAGGAGTGGTGGACTCGACCCAGGAGAGGCCCTGACGGGAGATGCCACAGGGGGCACTGGCTCGCAATCCACGAAAGGCGGTTCAGGCCCTGCCGGCGCGGCGAGCGCTCCTGTGGGGACGGCCGGCCCCCGGGGCCTGCGCTGGGGAAGGGTGAAGGATGCCCCGCCGATCCGAAAGAACGCCCTAACGTCATCAGAGCGGGAGGGCAGGGATTCGAACCCTGGAGGGACTCGCGCCCCTAGCGGTTTTCAAGACCGCCCACCCCGGCCCAAAACATGCCATCCACCAGGGACTTTACACTAGCCACCTGCGGTTGTCGCCGCCAAACGACGCGAGGTAGAGTAGTGGGCTACTCGAACACCTGTTCGGTAGCGGCCCCGCCAGGGGCCAGCGGTACGGGCGGCGCACCCGGCCCCCGCCAGGGGACGACCGGGGAAAAGTAGGCCCTAGGGACCCGGGCGAAGCCTGGATCCGAGCAGCCCACCTGAAACGGCGGGCCGACCGCTTTCCCTCTCACAGCATGTGACCTGACCACGTCATCGGCTTCCTCAGAACACGGAGGTTGCCATGCCAGTCAAGAAGAGCACCGCGAAGAAGAGCACGACGCGGGGTGGTAGCACCCCAACTCGCACTCGCAGGACCCGCACGACCACCGACGAGAACGGGAACGGCACAACGACCCGGACTCGTCGCGCTCGGGTTCGCCGCCCGGTCGTTCCGATGACCGCCGCCGTGAAGTCGGCCGCGATCGCCGCCCTGACGGCGTTCGAGCAGGCGCTCGCCGAGGACAAGGGCTTCGAGGGCGCGTCAACACGGAACGGGAAGAACGGCACGTTGATGAAGGCGGTCAAGATCGACGGCCACCGCGCCGTCGTGTCCGTCCGCTACCGCTAGAACCATCCACCGACCCGAAGTCGATGGCGTGATCAGGTCACATGCAGAAAGGAGGTTGCCCACGTATTCCGTCCATGCCCCAGTCACTCGAAGAGGGAGCGACCGGGGCTTTCGCCGACGACCCACTAGGAGGTTGCCGACAATGGAAGGATACAGCACGCCGAACGGCGGCAAGCCGTTCTTCGATGCGCACGAAGGCAGCGAGCTTCGGTGTGTCGTGTGCCGTCGCTGGATCGACGTCCGGGAGTTCTTCCGTCATGTGCTCCCTGGAGCACCCAACGTCACGTCAGGCGTTCTAGCTCGGGAAGCTCCTGGCCGAGGAGGTTGCCAAGTGAGGAAGTGCGTCGCGACAGACAGGGGTATCGAGATGGTCGAGGAGCCGAACAACGGTGAGCTCCTCAAGTCGATCCTGAAAGCCGTTCAGGAGTTGCAGCAGCACATTGACCAGGACGGAGTCAGACCAGGAGCTGCGCGAAGTAGATGCGGTTCTGTGGGAGCTCGTGGAGGCGCACCAAGAGTCCTCGTGACATGTCCTCCCACTTAGTTGGGGACCACGAGGACCGGCCGGAGTCGGGAGTCACAAGCTCTCGGCTCCGGCCACCACCCCGCGATTTTCTACACTGGAGGTTGCCATGAGTGACACACGAATCCCGATCCAGCACCTCAAGCCGTCTCTCCGCTTTCCGAAGGGAGGATGGCTGGTGCGGTATCGCGACGAGCACGGCGCGACACTCCGTCGCACCTTGGAGACCAAGGAGAAGGCTCTCGACTTCTGGGGCGAACACCGGACCGACAAGCGCCGGGGCGAGTTCATCAACCCCAGCGACGCCAACACTTCGTTCGCGGAAGTGGCCGAGGACTGGTTCGTCACCGAGAGCCACAAGTGGAAGCCGAAGACCCGTGCTGGATACAGGCAGATCCTCGACAAGCACCTGCTCCCGGAGCTCGGTTCGTATCCCGTCGGCAGGATCAACCGCGCGATCGTGAAGCGTCTGCTCGCGAAGCTGGCCGAGAGGGGAGCGAAGCCGGGAACGCAACGGAACATTCTCCGCGTCCTCAGTCCCGTTATGCAGCACGCCATCGACGCGAACATGATCCGGGCAAACCCTGCGGCGCGGATCAAGATCGCAGGCATGGGCGGCAAGCAAGAAATGCCCGTCCTGACTGCGGATCAGATCGCCACGTTGGTCGACGAGATCGGACCGCAGTACGGAACGCTGGTTCTCACAGCCGCGTACACGGGGATAAGAGCCGGCGAGCTCGCAGCGCTCCGCGTGAGGAACGTTGACCTGCTGCACCGGAAGGTCACCGTCGCTGAGTCGGTAGCCGAGGTGGCCAGCGAGCTGCACTACGGGCCACCGAAGAACGGGAAGGTCCGCACGATCGGTATCCCCCGGTTCCTCGCCGAGCTACTAGCGGAGCAGGTGATAGGGAAGGAGCCGGGCGACCTCGTCTTCACCGGTCCGCAGGGAGCGCCGCTCCGACACGGCACCTACTACGGCAAGCACTTCAAGCCGACCGTGAAGCGACTCGTCCGGTCGGGCGAGCTCCCGCGCGAGATCCGCTTCCACGACCTGCGGCACACCGCTGCAGCCATCCTGATCAGGCAGGGTGTCCATCCGAAGGCGATCAGCGACAGGCTGGGCCACTCCAGCATCGCGATCACGATGGACCTGTACGGGCACCTCTACGACGACCAGCAGACCGACATCGCCAAGAAGCTGGAGAAGGTCTACCGGTCAGTCCCAGTAGCGAAGTCTGCCGACGTGGTGGCGATCAGGCGGTAAGGAGCTAGTGCGAGGCAGGTAAGTAGAGCCGCCCCTCCTCACTAAGCCAGGGCAGCTTCTCCCCGCGGTCAATCGCCGCGATGTCCGCCGAGACGCGTTCGAGTGCGAGGGATCGCAAGTGGCTCCTATCGGCGTCGCTGACTAGAGGGCTTTGCCACGACGTGCGCCCAAGGGCGTAGTGGAGAGTCCCGATGGGTCGGTGCTCACCCGTTGTCGCGGTGAAGGAGATGTACAGGGGAAGATAGGGATCGCCGAGGTAGCCTGGCGGACCATCCGTGTTGGGGTCGAGCTTGATCCCGAGGTCGTACTTGTGGGTCAAAGTCGGAAGCTGAATGTCGAGATGGGCAAACCCGTTCTCATGCTCATGCATTGAGCAATTTCCCCTTCGCGATTCCGATAAACAGTTCGCTCAGTCGCCGCTGGAAGGCGGTGCAGAACGCCTGCATGGCATCCTCGTCAAGGTCGCCACCCGTCTGGATCACCAGACTGGGAATGTAGGCGCTCGCCTCGCTGTCCGCGAGCTCCATCAATTCAGGGATGCTGCTGGGAGATCGTGGTGGTGTCAGGCGGTATTTCTCTCTGAAGTGCTTCTCGGCCTGTTCGATCCCAAGGCCCCACTGAAGGGGAAAATCACGCCGAAGCCTAGCGATGTACCGCTTTGCCGCAAACCTCTGGGCGAACCCTGCCATTCCCAGAGTCTAGCCGAGCAGGCGGTAGTCACAAGCGGTTCACTCAACTGCTGCTAGAAGTCACAGCGTTCTGGACTGACGAACCATTCGGGATCAGGGTCGTCCGGCCGACGCGTAGCCGACGCAAGGAGCCAGGAGGGGCGAGAGCAGACGGGTGGTCAGATCTCCCGCCCCTCCCTCCGGGAGCAGCGACAGAGTAGGACGCCGCGCTCAACCGGACCTCGTGATCGTGACGGTCAAGGTCTGAGCGTTCCCGACCGTCTTCTTGCGCAAGTAGAGCTGTGGAGCGATCGCCTCTTCGCCGTCCTCGACCACCTGGGCGAAGCGGACGTAGTTCTTGGTCTCGCGCTCTCTCTCGTACTGGCAGGTGAACGTCTTCGGCTTCTTCGGCTTGGGCATTCGCTATCTCCTCGGGACTCGTCCACGCAGAGCCGGGAAACGCTGGCCGAGGGTGGCGTCGGTCTGGACAGGCTCCTTCTTCTTCGTCACTTTCCGCTGGCCCTTCTTCGGCGATCCGCCGTTGTCGCTCTCGGAGGAGTCAGAGTCGTAGTCGATGAGGAATGGATACCGCTCCATCAACCGGTCAAGCGCCTCGTCCATGCTGTCCGGGTCGTCGAGGTTCACCAGGTCCTTGAAGCCCTGGACGCCGAGCAGGGCGAACGCGGTTTCGAGGTCCGCGATGTCGCCCCGCTTCATGATCGAGCGCAGGAAGAGGTTCTCGAGGCGCACTTCCTCGTCGGTGGAGCCCGACCGCACCTCGGCGAGCTGCTGCTCCAGCGTCTTCACCTTGCGCTTCTGCCGAGCGAGTATCTTGCCGAGCGTGTTGATGAACGCCTTGGGGTTCTTGGGCATGTCTCCCTTCAACCGGCCCTGGGGATCGAGGAGCCCGCTGTCCGCGTCCTCGCCGGTGTCGGTATCCCCGTCGCCCTCGTCTGTGGCGTCGTCCGTTTCCCCGTCGCCGTCCAGCAGGAGGGCCTGGAGCAAGAGCAGCCATTTCCAGAACCACATTCACATCACCTCTTCCTTCTTCGGGCCGAGGCACCACAAGTGCCGTCCGCGTCCGTTGCCGAACAACCGAGCCTCGACCTCGCCAGCGAGGATCGCCGACCGAATGCGGTCTTCAGCCTCCCGCTCGTCCAACCCGAACCGGCCACAGAGCTCCTCGATGGCGTCCTGCCAGGGGATGAAGTCGTCCACCACATCCGCGACGACGCTCATGACTTCCACCAGCCGAGGTTGATCCACTCGAGCATGTTCTTGCGCCACATGTCCCAGAGCTCCCGATGGAAGCGGAGGAAGCGTGGCAAGGGCTGATCGAACACGAGACGCATCCACGCGTCAGTCCGGGCGATCCGCTGCCACGCTTCCTCGGGAGGGAGCGCCTGCACCTCGTCCCAGAGCCGAAGCAGCTTCTTGATGAAGATGCGGTTCGCTCTGACTTGGAATGTGTTCTCGTCCATCGCCATCACTCTGTGTAGGGCGGCGGTGTCCAGGGCGAAGTTGCCCGAATGCCGATAGCAACGCTCTCCTGCGAACGCTGCGCGTCTGTGATCGGCGGTCCGGTCACCTGACGCCTGACGATGCGACCTCCGGCGACGCGAGCGCCCTGCGGAGCAGTCACCTTCGTTCCACCACTAGCAGCCACGATTCCTCCCTTCGTTCACCACGAGAATTCCAAAAGAGCAGCGGGCAGGCGTTCACCGAGCGAGTCGAACCACTCCAGCGGTGCGCTCTCCACTTCCTCCAGTCGGTCAACGTCGTCCGACGCCTTCGCGAGTCGCTGTTCGGCGACGTCCTGGCGCTGACGGAGGTCCTGGAGCTGGCGGGAGAAGTCGCCGGCCGACGGCGGACGCACCGCGAGCTGTTCGTACTCGTCCCGGACTTCCGTGAGGGTGCGGAGCGCCTCGTT
>Ga0137386_10001751_pt1 | contig 13774 bp, 16 predicted proteins | sample SagtaG_4_FD_104910 | JGI IMG/M metagenome (GOLD analysis project Ga0137386, IMG submission 104910) | Vadose zone soil microbial communities from Sagehorn Ranch, Mendocino, California, USA - Sage2_R_100_16 metaG | ecosystem: Environmental > Terrestrial > Soil > Vadose zone | place: USA... | reverse complement strand
TTCATACACCGAAAGGACAAAGAAAATGAATTCAGAAAGCATCAAGAAAGTCACAAATCAAGCCATCGAGCAACTCGTGGAGGCGTTAAACGCTGGACACAGCGAAGCACTCACGCGGTATCTAACGGCAATGGCGAAGTTCAGAGCGTACTCGTTTTTGAACGTTCTTCTTATTCTCAAACAGTGCCCGAATGCCGGTCGCGTTGCTGGTTACCGCACCTGGCAGTCGTTCGGACGCCAAGTGAGACAGGGCGAGAAGGGCATCATGATTCTCGCGCCGATTTTCCGCAAGCGCACCGAAACTGCCGACCAATCAAACACGACGGACGAAGCTCGTAAAGTTGCGGGCTTTCGTGTGGTTTACGTGTGGGACGAACAGCAGACGACTGGAAAGGAGCTACCTCAAATCGGTAGCGTGACCGGCGACCCGAGCTTTTACCTTGCGCGGCTCGAAGAATTCGTTCGAGCCAGTGGCATCCGTCTCGTCTATTCCGCCGACATCGCCCCGGCGAGAGGAATGGCCGAGAAAGGGAAAATCACGCTATTACCTGACCAAACTCCGGCTGAAACTTTCGCAACGTTGGTCCATGAGTTGGCGCATTCGGATATGCACTTCGGACAGCGGCGGGGCGATACCAATAAGCGCGTCCGCGAGACGGAAGCGGAATCCGTGGCCTACGTTGTTTGCTCGGCCATCGGACTTGAAACGGGCACGGCCGCGCAGGATTACCTCGGCCTCTACGGAGGAGACTCGAAGCTGCTGTTAGAGAGTCTTGAGTACGTGCAGGCGACCGCTTCGCGGATTCTTGATGCGATTGAAGAGAGACTGCAACAGCAGGCTGCATAGCCCCAATTTTGCGACGGCCTCGGCTTCACCGCCGAGGCCCCTTTTTTTGCCCTGGCAAAGGAAGGGAGGCCGAAATAAGCCCTTATAGATGTTAGCTATGGCAGGCAGACGACAAGGTATTGGACGAATCGATTGGGCGCATTTAGGCTCCGCCGCATATCTGGCGCGACTTCGAGTCGCGCCATTTGGAATGACCGAGCAGAGGCGGAGGGGCCAATGAAAAGACCGCGATCAACGCGCTCGAAATCGCTCGAACCGTTCGTTCGAAATACGACAATCGGGGTTTTTGTAGCCCTCGCTCTGGCCGGCAATGCGTTCGCCCAGGCAGGCGGAGCCTCGCCGTGGGAGAACGCCGTAAACGTCTTGCAGACCGCCTTCACCGGTCCCATCGCCAAGGGGCTTGCTCTTGTTGCCATCGTTGTTGGCGGCCTGACGTTTGCCTTTGGTGAGGGAGGGGGAAAGAGAACGTTTGCCGGAATCGTGTTCGGCCTTGGCATGGCGGTTCTCGCTGTCAACTTCCTGACTTGGTTGTTCGGCGTCTGAGCCGTCCCAGGGCAACAAAGATGCAAGCGAACCCCGTGTTCCGGTCCTTAAATCGCCCGCTCACTATTCTGGGAGCGGAGCGAAAACTGTTCTTCTTCGCCCTAGTAATGGGCGCGTGCGTATTCAATCTGTTGAATAGTTTGGCCGGGGCTGTGGGAATATTTTTCGCGCTGTATTTGTTCGCGCGGTGGGCAACACGGACCGACCCTCAGATTCTCCGCTTTCTGTTGAACTCCACGAAGATTCGCACGCAGTACGACCCCATGAAATTCGAGCCTGTTCAGGTGCGGAGGCTGGATCGTGTTTAAGCTTGCGCAAATCACGAAGGATTATCGCGAGGCCGCGGCGCTGTGCTCGCAAGTGAATCTCTTCGGCTTTGTGGACGACGAAATGTTTCTCACGAAGAGCGGCGATCTCGGGATCGTTTTCAGTATCGAAGGCGTCGATTACGAATGCCTCGACGCAAACACAATTGAAAATCTCACGCGGCGGCTGACCGCTGCTTTTCGGATCTTCGATGAAAAATGTCGCGTATATCAGTATCTGTTCAAACGGAACAGGGAGAACATCCCCTTTCGGACTTATCAGAATCCCATCGTCAACGCAGCCATTGAAAATCGGATCGCCTATCTCAACACAAAGGCGGAGTCCCTCTACTCCTTTGGGATTTATTACGTCGTTCTCCATGAAGGTTTCAGGTACAACGCCTCCATTCTGAACAGCCTCGCCAAGCTAGCTTCACGGCCCGGCGAAGCTGTCCGCGAGCTTGGCGCCCTTTTTTCGAATCGCAAGCAAGTTGTCCTGATCGATGGCGAACTCGAAGGCACGTGGGTTCTGTTGCGCGCGAAGGCACGAAGTTTTCTCTCGCAGCTCGGCGATTTTGTCAGCGCCCGCATTCTGCCCAAACAGGATGCGTTCTGCGTCTTGAAGAAGATTCTGAATTTCTCGCCATTGAAGATCGAGAACGCGCGTCTTAAGCACGACACGTTTCTCGACTACTATCTGTGCGAATCCCACGTCGAATGCCACCGGGGATTTCTCCGCGTGGACGATTATTACCTGAAAGTGCTGACGCTCAAGGAACCGTCTGCGCAAAGCTTCCCGCTGATTTTCAAACGGCTCCTGGAAGTCGAGGCGAACTATTTCATCTGCAGTGAGTGGCAAAGGCAGGACCAAGCCAAGAGCAGGAGTTTCATCCATTCGCGCCGGCGGCACTTCCACAACACGAAGCGGTCGCTCGCAAGCTACGTGACCACGTCGGACCAGCCGCAGCGGGGTGACGACGTGCTTGTGGACGAGTCGAAGGAAGCCCAGATTCGGGACTTGGGTGAAGCGCTCAAGGAAACCGAGATTAAGGGCAACTACTTCGGAACTTACTCCCTGACAATTGTGGTGTACGACGAAGAGCTGTCCAAGGTCGAGTCGGCCTGCTCTGACTTCTACAAGGCGTTCAATGTTCACGACGCGCAGCTCTACGAAGAGAAATACAACCTCTTCAACGCCTATCTCGCTACGGTGCCCGGCAATCATGCCTTCAATCTGCGGTCCATGCTCATCCTCAACACAAACTACGCCGATTACTCCCTGCTCTTTACGCTGCATTCCGGGCACAGGGTCAACGGCCATCTGAACCAGGAATATCTCGCGGTGCTCGAAACGAACCATCGCACACCCTACTACCTCAATCTGCATTGCAAGGACACGGCTCATACCGTGATCCTTGGGCGGACGGGGGCGGGGAAAAGCTTCCTTCTGAATTTCCTCATCACCAATCTGCAGAAATACGACCCCTATACGTTTATCTTCGATCTGGGCGGGAGCTTTGAAAACATCACTCGACTGTTTGAAGGCACCTACGTCAAAGTGGGCCTGGACAGCGCGGCTTTCAAAATCAACCCCTTTTGCCTCCCGAAAACGAAGCCAAATCTCGACTTTCTGGCTCTATTCGTCAAAGTGCTTGCCGACAACCACGGCGGCGAAAAGCTTTCGCTCGACGAAGAGCAGGAAATCTACCAGCAAATCGAAAATCTCTACAGCATTGACCCGGAGCTACGCACCCTCGGAGTTTTGGCCAATACACTTCCGCGCGCGATCTCCTTGAAACTCCAAAAGTGGACGACAGGCGGACAGTTCGGATTCCTTTTCGACAACGCGGAAGACACTGTAAGTGTTTCGCGTTTCCAGTGCTTCGATTTTCAGGGAATGGAACAGTACCCGCAGATTCTGGAGCCATTGCTCTTTTACATCCTCCATCGAGCGAACCACGCGATCACCAACCGCGAAATCACGCACATTTTCAAAGCATTCTTCATCGATGAGGCCTGGACGTTTTTCCGCAACCCCCGCATCAAGGGCTACATCGTCGAAGCCCTCAAGACTTGGCGAAAGCAGAATGCGGCGATGATTCTGTCCACGCAGTCGCTCGACGAACTGCGAAAGTCCGACATTTTGGATGTCATCATCGAAACCTGCGCAACGAAGATTTTCCTCGCCAATCCTGACATGGATCGCGAGCTGTACCAAAACCAGTTTCATCTGAACGACACGGAAATTAACCTCATTTCCACGCTGATCCCGAAACGACAGTTTCTTATTAAGAACCACGAGATCGCCAAGGTTGCGAATCTGGAAGTGGACGCGAAGAGCTATTGGCTCTACACGAACGATCCCTTTGACAACCGGAAGCGGGCGGAAGCCTTCGAGCAGCACGGTTTTGAAAAAGGCCTTGAGGTCCTCGCAGGAGCGAGGCCATGAGGGACAGGCTCAGCGTTTTCGATCTATGTCTCCCAGGCATCGTCGCCGGAATGATCTTGGCAGGCGTAGTGCTGGGGGTAGGGGATGCCCTGTTTCCCGACGCCTTCCAGAAGGTATTCCCGCGGGAAACATTTCTGGTCCTGGCATTCGCGATCGCCGCAGCCAGCGTCATTGGTTTTGTAAGTCTGCTCCTTCCGTCCCGCGAGGAAAAGAAATCCCCGAAAGACATCTCGTCGAAGTTTCAAGCAGGAGACCCCAATGTTAATTAGAATCCCTCGCTTCGCATTCCGGTGTGTTTTGCTAGTCGCTTTTGCCGGGCTGTTCGCCCGGCCTCCCGCGGTCCATGCGGATTCCGGCGCGCGGACCGTCAAGTATGCCGAGACGGACATTATTCCCATCCACGCCAAGATTCGGTTTTCGACGCTCATCGTATTGCCGGTAAACGAGGAGATCCTGGACGCCACCACGGGCGACAAAGAGTTCTGGATCATTAACGGCGCACACAACCTCTGCTATCTCCATCCCGCGCAGCAAGGCATTCGCAGCAACCTCAATCTCATCACCTCCACGGGACACGTGTATTCCTTCCTGCTGACGGAGATCAGCAACGAGCCGAATGCGGAGCCGGACTTGAAGATTTTTGTCGAGCGCAAGGAGGAATCGACGATCCACGGAGCCTCGGCAGTGCCGCCGCTAGCCCGAGCTTCCGAGGTGCAGGCTTACAAGGCCGCTGTGGACGCGGCTCGCGCCGATGCGGCGCAGGCAGTCCATGCTGCCGAGGAGCGAGCGCAGAAGGATATCAGCGAGTATCGCGAGCAATACGCGGGAAAGCTCGAATTCGACTACAGCTATAACGCCAAGGCCGCCAGAGCGCCTTTTTCTGTCGCTGCGATCTACCACGACGACAAATTCACCTACATCAAATGCAGCGCCCAGGAGAAGCCAACGATTTACGAGGTGAAAGATGGCAAACCGGATCTCATCAATTTCGAGCTAGCGAACGGCGTGTACGTGATTCCAAAGATTGTAGACCAGGGTTATCTGGCCCTCGGAAAGAAAAAACTGAGTTTTGAGCGGCACGGAGGGTAGTGGCAATACGCGATGCCGGAGAGTCCCATGCCCGACAAGAACGAACAGACGGCTCAGGCTGAAAACAATGCGCAATTGCGCGGCACGGTCGAAAACAAAGCGCCGAAACCAGCAGGACTGCTTCCGAAGAACACGCAGCAGCTCGTGATCCTGGGCGTCGCTGTCGTCATGGTCCTCATCATGTGGCTTACCGGAGGGACAAAGCATGCGAGATCGACGGGTTCTCTGCCACCAGCGGCGCGCGTGCAGCCTCCGAACCCGGCGACGGTCGAGGATTTCAAGCAAACGATCCAGCAACAACAAGCGGCAACACGGCAGCCCATTTCGCCATCGAATCTCGAACGGCTGAAAGCCTTGGGGTTGGCTGGTGACGTACCTCCAGACGGGGCAGTCGTGCCCCCAGGCGACGCAAGCATTCCTCAACCAGGCGGCATTGTTGGCGGCGCGGCGGGCCAGCAGCCACCACCTCCCGACCCCGTAAAAGAGGACCGGAAGAAGCGGCGGTATCTGTCGCTGTTCGCCCCCAATGTTGCCTTTACCTACCGCAAAGGCCCGGAGGCCGAGCAACTCGCCGGCACAGGGGCTAAAAGCATCAATCCTCCGAGTCAGGACGATTCGGCGCAGCAGCGTCCGAGCAATTGGGATGCTGAGCTTCGCCAAGCGGAGGCGCAACTCGCGCGACTCGGCAAAACGGGGCAGCGCGATACGCCGCCACCAACGTCCGCCTCTGGGCAACAGAAGCAGTCCGCTGACGAGTCAGAGCGATCAAACCCCGACATATCGCGGCCCGGCGTGTTCAACTCGTTCACCGGAAAGCGATACGTTGCATTCGAGGGCACGGTCCTTGAAACGCTCTTGATCAACCGCCTCAACGGCACCTTTTCGGGACCGGTCAACTGCTTGGTGACAACAGATGTTTATTCGCACGACCGCCAGCACGTTCTGATCCCTGCCGGGACGAAAGTGCTTGGAGAAGCCAAGAAGGTCGAGGCATTCGGCCAGCAACGGCTGGCCGTGTTCTTTCATCGGCTCATCATGCCGGACGGCTACTCGGTGAGCTTGGACCAATTCAAAGGACTCAATCAAATCGGCGAAACCGCTCTCCGCGACAAGGTGAACAACCACTATCTGCAAATCTTCGGAGCGTCGTTGGCCGTGGGCATTCTCGGCGGTGTCGCCGAAGCCGGAACCGGCAACGTACTCACTAATTCGCCTCTGGACCGCGTGCGCGAAGGGTTTGGCGCAAGCATTGCAAATTCATCGATGAATATCCTCGACCGTTTCTTGAACATCCTGCCCACCGTGACGATCCGCGAGGGCAATCGCGTAAAGGTTTATCTCTCGGGGGATTTGTTGTTGCCGGATTACGCCCAACACACCATGCAACCTGATTTGTGATTGGAGGGAAACGAATGAGAGGTCTCAGGTACGTAGCAGTTGCAATCCTTGCGTTCGCCGTGGCTGGATGCGGCAAGAAAGAAGAAGAAAGCGAACTGGCTCCTCCTGGGTTCTGCAAGACCGAGGCCGAATGCCAGCCAACGGCAGACCGCGAAAACGCACGCCAGGAGGAACTTAGGCAAAAGCGGATCACTCAAGGCGTGCATGAGGAATATTTGCCATGCGGCATGTATAAGCCGACGAAGGCTCCGAACGGGTACTGGAACGTGACACGGGACACGGCGGGATGCCCTCCCACCGCGAGCCAGCAGGACCCACACCCCGATCTTGGCAAGGCCAAGAAATCAGCACACTAGGAAGGAGAATCGGATGAAATACATCGCAAAAAGGAGCGCCGTTATCGCTGTCGTGATAGCGCTGCTTTTTCTCCCCGCCACATCGCAAGCGCAGTTCGGATTCGGCGGGATTGTGTACGACCCAACCAACTACGCCAATGCAGTCCTGCGTTACAACCAACTTGTCCAGCAACTTGTTCAACTCAGGCAAACGTACCAGCAGGTCCTAAACCAGTACAACCTAGCGCTTCAAATGTCCCGGAATCTGCGGAACATGCCGGCGCGTTATCGCGCCACGTTTTCGCAATGGCGTACTTTCACAGCAAACGATCTCTACGGAAACACGCGCGGCTGGGTTGGCGCGGCAAACGGCGCGGGAGCCCAGACGGTGAGTCCCGCGTATCAGCAAGCTACGATTCCTCTTCTGACCTACAGTCAGGCGGACCTCAACACTATCAATCCCACGGACGCCCGAAACCTCAAATCGGTTTACGCTTCACTTCAACTCACTGACGGCGCCAACGTGTCCGCTTTGACGACAGTTGGCAATGTTCGCGCGAACGCCCAGACGGTGCAGCAGCAGATCGCGAATTTGGAACAGGATTCGCTTTCTGGGGATGCTTCGCTGAACACCGAAGTGGGCGTTCTGAACAAGATCAACGCCAGCAACGTGCTGACGTTGCGCACACTGCAAGACGCAAACAACCTCAGAGTCGCGGCCTTGGAACAGCAAGTTCTCCAGGCTAAGCAGCAGCGAGACATTGACACGGCGAACCTCAACTTCGCTATCCAGATGCGGCAGCAAGTGACACAGAACCTTGCCCCATTCAATGGCAATCTCACGCGGTCGCTTAGCAGCCACCGCTTGCCATAGACCGAGCAAAAGGCCCGGAAATCAGGAGCAAAACCCATGAACTTTTTCGACGAAGTCCTACAAGCAGTCGACGCGCTCGTGCAGCAAAACCTTGGGATCTTCGATGGCATGGGCCAAAACCTGTTCCGGGCCTTCGCAACTATTCTGGTGGTTTGGTACGGCATCAAGGCGGGTCTCGCCGCCGGCGAGGGACGCGGCGGCTTCCATTTCGCTAACTTTGTAACACTTATTCTGATGATTAGCTTTGGATTCGCGATGGTGAACTACTATGACGCACCCATCCCTGGGTTTGGGCGCGACTTCCATCACCTCATTACCGATGAGGCGGCCAGCCTATCAAATCAGATCGGCCAGGCTAACGCGCAGCGGATCGCGGACGACACGCAGTATGTGCTGAGCAATCTCGAAGCGCCCGGAATCACTCAGCCGATTGCGACCTTTCTCTATTCCTTGCTCTGGCTCGGGGCGGTTGTCACGGAGGCCTTGGCGCTCATCATTGTGGCCTTCGGCGTTGTGGCCACGGCGCTTTGTATCCTCTTGGGGCCGGTGTTTATTCCATTCTTTATCGTTCCCCAACTCGACTGGCTCTTCTGGGGTTGGCTCAAAGCTTTCATTCAGTATTCTTTCTATCAAGTGGTCGCTGCGGGTGTGCTCTACATCGTCAGCCAGTTCACCTTCGGCATCATTCACGCACAGATTACCGGACTCATTTCGCCCACGGACCTGATTCGTATATCGCCGGTGTTGGTGGTCACGTACCTCGCGGCGATCTACGCCATTATCAAAGTCCCGATGCTCACGAGCCACATCTTCAGCGGGACCTCTGGAGGGTCGGCGGAAAACCTCTTTGACACCGTTTCGCGAGCCCTGGGAGCCGCGGCATGAAAGACCCCACATTCAACGAAGCGAAGCAGCTTTACCTCGAACAATATGCCTCTGCCATCGTTACGGGCGGCTATCTGAAGATTGCGGTTGCCGTGCTTTCGCTCGTGGTTCTGGGGCTCGTTCTCGTGAATGTGAAGATCGTGCGGACACTCGAAGGCTTCAAGCCGATGGTGATCCGCATTGACGAAATCGGCCGCGCCCAGGCAGTGGCCTACGAAAATCTCGTCTACAAGCCGGAATACAAAGAGACGAAATATTTCCTGACGCGCTTCTGCCGGCTCTATTACCGGCGCAACCACGCCACCATCAATGAAGACTTCACGCAGGCCTTGTACTTTCTCGACGGAAAGCTTGCAGGGGACACCATTCAGCAGTTCAAGCAGAAAAATATCATCAAGAGTTTTCTTGCTGACAGCCTCGCGCCAGAGAGAGATGTGGACGTGCAACAGGTGGTGATCGAATCGATGGAAAAAGCTCCCTATAAAGGGACTGTGGACTTTTTCGAGATCGAATACTCACCGTCAGATCATTCGGTTGCGAAGCGCACGCTCTACACGGCGAGCTTTCTCTTCAGCTTTCGCGACCATGTTTCCAACAGCGAGATTCTGACCAATCCTCTGGGCCTGACCATCACCTATTTCCGGGAAGACGAGGCATTCAAGTGACAACACGAATTCACTCCCAAACCGAAGAGGTCGCGGGCAGTCGCCTGGCAACATCGGCCCAACCTCCGCGCGCCACGTCCCCCTTTTCTCCAATGGCTTCCTCCCAACGTGCGCCACAGCCCATCCGCTCGCTCGTGTTCCTCGACAACCCAGACGCGCTCCTGGAGGGCCTCCGTTGCTCAACGGCTTCCTGCCCGCTCCCAACACTAGCTCAGTCTGAGGAAAAAACTTCTCGAGATTCCAGCACACATCCGGGGGACTGAAATGATCCGCAACTCTCTTTTCGTCTCGGCAACACTGCTCATCATGGTGCTGTTCGGCCTCATGAGCCAGCTCGACTTCCTCGCGGCATCGAAGAAGGCTCTTTTCCTCCACTGTGGCGGCAGCATCGCGTTGTTCGTCGCCATTTTGGGTGTGAATCTCTTTGCAGCGGCGCTGGCCATCAACCGCAAAATCCTGCTGAAAGATACAGGCAGAAAGCTGTCTCACTTCGACAATCAATTGCAGGCAGGAGGGCCCGAAGGGCTTCCGCCCTTTCTGACCGAAAGGCGATAGCGATGCCTCGCTGGAACATTTCGGACCCTGACCGCGTGCACACCTCTGACGTACGCGTTCCCCCTGAAGAGCCACGGACGAGCTCAAACAGTCGGAGCCCATCGGTTGGCCGGGCGGGAAGTGGCAGCGACTTTTCCGCGAAAAAAATGGAACGACCAGAGCGATCCACTGAGGCCAGGGCGCAAAGACCAACCGAGCGCCGGGCAAGGCACGAGGATCGCGGCCAGTCCTATTCGCTTCGTGAGTCGGAGATGCGAGCGATGGCCGACATTGGCCGATTCCGCGCGGTAGACGTTAAAGACCTTGCGCGGTTCGCTTACAAGGGTGATGAAGCTTGCGCGAAGTATGACCTCGGAAACCTTTGCACACAGGGATTGGTCGACGAAAAGACGTTTTTCCGGGCGCACAAATCGGCGCGCAAAATGGTGACCTTGACGGAACGCGGCCACCGGATCGCCAGGAAAGTGAGTGGTCTTCCAGAAGGACAAAGGATTTATCACGGCATCGTCAAACCACGGGAGCTCGACCACGACGCCGACCTATATAAGGTGTACCACAAGGCTGTCAAGGAGATTCAAGAGAAGGGCGGCAAACCCGTGCGGGTGAGACTCGATTTCGAAATAAAGGAATCGATCAACCGCGAAAGGGAGGCTGCGGGACATCTCCCCGAAGAGATGCGGAGGAGATGGCTCCGGGCGGTTGCAGAAGAGCACGGATTGACGATCGACGGCACAACCATCCGCCTTCCCGACATTCAGGTTGAGTACGAAACGCCGGACGGCAGGGTCGAGAGAGAGAACTTGGAGCTTCTGTCCCGGAACTACCGGGAAGAGGGCATTCGCGGCAAGGCCGCAGCAGGTTTCAAGATCTACGCCAGGACCCAAGACACAAACCGTATCCGTCGCGCCCTTCACGACACTGGCGTAATTCGCGAGGTTCTCTCGGTATGAGCATGACGCAATTCCAGCTCGAAGGGCTTCACCTTCTCGGCTATACAAAGCGCGAAAGCGAGTTCCTTTTCTTGGTCGCTACGCACTCCGGGTATTTCACAAACCGTCAGTTCAAATCGTTCGCGCAAACGGAATCGGGCTCGGTATCACACGCCTTCATTCGCAAGCTTCTGGAGCGGAAACACGCCACCTATCACGCCTACCGGTCCGGGGGTCGCGTGTACCACCTGTTCGCTCGGAAGGTCTACCAGGCGATAGAGCGAGAGAACCTCCGAACCCGCAAGAAGCACGAACTGGAGTACGTAAAAACGCGCTTGGTCGCGTTGGATTTTGTGCTCGCACATCCGCAGCACCGATATCTCGAAACCGAGGCAGAGAAAGTTGGGTTCTTTGAGAAGGAATATAAGGTGGGCCGGGAGACGCTTCCGGTCAAGCTGTATCGCGCGCGAAAGTCTGCCGAAGTTACGCCGCGTTACTTCGTGGACCGGTTTCCGATGTTCCTAAATCAAGGCTCTGCTCCGCCTGTCCTCACTTTCACTTATGTGGATTCAGAAGCCGTGACGCTCGACGGTTTTGGCACGCACCTGCGAGCCTATCTCGGATTGTTGCAGGCAGTTCGAAGGTTTGAGTTTCTTTATATCGCTCCGACCACTCGGTTATTCCAGGCGGCGGAATCGGGGTTCCGTCATGTGCTGTACGGTCGGCGCGAACAATCGAAATGCGTGAGTCTTTTGGAGTACTTCCGTGTGCGGAAGGCCTGGGATGCAAGGGAGCGCGTGGCGAGCGCGGACGTTGTTTTGCTGAAGGAAGCGCAGCGTCAGTATGCGGGGAGAAAGTTCGAGGAGCTGTACGAACGCTGGCGGAAAGGGAGTGCCAAGGACAGCGATGTGATGCGAGTTGCGGAGCAGCCATTCGAAGCAGCGAGGGGTGTATTTCGGGCTCTTGTGTGTGGGTGTTCGCTCGGAATATTCACCGATCCGCTGGGAAATACTGCGGAAAGCTCGCCGGAAGCAGAGTTTAACGATTCCTTGCCCGAGGTTTCCGGCAGTGGGTCTGCTCAGGTGTCCGGGTCATGATGAGGGAAGTGATGTGCTTACAACGGATTGCGGAGAGAAGCAGGAACGATCCGGACGGCACAAAAGGATGCGTCCTGGGCCGCCGAGACATGGCAGGAGAGCTTTTGGCCTGGATTTGGGGCCAGTTTTCCAGTGGTTGCGGCCGGAAGGTGCGAGAAAGGAATGGAGATAACCGGCGACGGGGCGTAGGAATGGACGGAAGAGAAAACCGTTTTTTGGGCGGTAGCGACCCCACTTTGAGCGGCTTGGCAGCCGTCCAACGCCTTTGGCGCCGGGGGTCGCTACCGCCCAAGTTGTCCAGCAGATTCCCTCGCTCCGTCGCCGGCACAGTTGCAGACAGAGAACCCAACGACTTTGATTCACTTACAGCACAGGAGATGAAGAGATGGCCCTGATTCCGAAGGTAGAACCTAAGCAAGAAAAGAAGGTGGTTTCGGCCCGACTCGACGAGGAAGCGCACACCATGCTTCAGCGCTATGCGGCTTTCCTTGGAGGCGCAACACATGAATACATCATTGGTGAATCCTTGAAGCGTCTCTTCCGCCGAGACAAGGAGTTCAACGAGTGGCTTGCAAAGAATCATGCAGGTTCGCCCGCAACCTCTGACGCGCCTCAACCCGCAAACCCAACTCCAAAGAACACAACAAGGACAGCGCCAACGGCAGCATGATTCAACGAGTCCTCAACTCGAAAAACTTCCTTGCAGTGCTGTTAGCACTGGTGACCGGGACAACCCTGTACTTCAAGATACCCTGGCCAATGACGACCGCGCTTGCTCCACTAACGTGGAACGAATACTTCCTTCGTGTGACCGCTCTCCGGGACCCGTGGACGTATGCATTGCTGAAGGCTTCCTATCATGTAATGCTGTTCACCACACCCTACATCGGCTATTCATTCCTGTTGTCTGCGCTCTACATCTTTACGTTACGCCCGAAACGACCACCGAAGGCGCAGCCTTTGCCACTTTATCCAGTCGTGGAATCTCGGAATCAACTCAGCGTCGTCATCGGGGAAATTCACAACCCGCGCCTGCCCATTCCTGCGGAAAATCCCAGTTGGCTCATCATCCCGGAGCGTGGGCTGTTTACCGGCACAATCATGATTGGTGCCACCGGCAGTGGGAAGACAGCGGGCGGAATGTATCCGTTCACCGACCAATTGTTGGGATATCGGGCAGCAGATGCGAATGCCAAAGCGAGTGCGCTGGTGCTTGAAGTTAAGGGCGACTTTTGCGGCAAGGTTAAAGATATCCTGCTGAGGAGAGGCCGCGCCAGCGACTACATCGAAATCGGCTTGGATTCCGAGTGGGCTTACAACCCCCTTTACAACGATCTCGAAGGCTACGCACTGGCCTACGGAATCGCATCCTTATTAAACAATCTGTTTGGCAAGGGTAAAGAACCATTCTGGCAGCAGGCGTACACGAACCTCGTCAAGTTCATCATCATCCTGCACCAGGTCGGCTTTAGTTACGTCACCCTCTTCGATGTTTATGAGTCGGCCATCTCGGCACAAGTGCTTGAAAGAAAGATGCGGCAGGCCGAGGAAAACATCGTAGGGAAATCCTTTCTCACCGTTTCGCGTGAATCCTTCCAATCTTACGCCCGAGAACTTGCCGAAGTTGGCTTCGAAGCAGATGTGAGTGGGCAGCAATACCGAGTGCAGGATTCGCCCGCAGCCAGGGAGGTTTTGCAGAAGCTCGGGATCGAACCGACTGTGCAGCACGAATCGGGTCCAGACGGCGTGGACCAAGATCGAAAGGAGCAGCTGGAAGCGGTCAAGCGCTGGTATAACGACGAC
>Ga0137386_10001743_pt1 | contig 13819 bp, 13 predicted proteins | sample SagtaG_4_FD_104910 | JGI IMG/M metagenome (GOLD analysis project Ga0137386, IMG submission 104910) | Vadose zone soil microbial communities from Sagehorn Ranch, Mendocino, California, USA - Sage2_R_100_16 metaG | ecosystem: Environmental > Terrestrial > Soil > Vadose zone | place: USA... | reverse complement strand
CTTGGCGGTGGTGGAAGGCGCAGCAGAACGCGAGCGCAACGAGGTTCAGATCTCCGCTATGACATGACTTTGACCTTTGAAGAGGCATCCACCGGTGTTTCCACGAAAATCAAACTTCCCAAGCAGGAGCTTTGTGGGTCGTGCCACGGAACTGGCGCAAAGGCTGGAACCGGCGCAAGCGCTTGCCAGACATGCGGCGGTCGCGGGCAACTTGCGTATCAACAAGGATTTTTCACCATCACAAGGACTTGCCCCTCGTGCCAGGGAGCGGGGCAAATTATCAAAGAGCGCTGCCCCGACTGCCGCGGACAAGGCCGCATCGAACGAGACAAAACGATCGACCTGCGCATTCCGGCCGGTGTCGACAGTGGCACACGCTTGCGCGTACCCGGTGAAGGCGAAGCTGGCGCGAATGGTGGGCCGAGCGGCGATTTGTACGTGGTGCTCGACGTCAAAGAGCATCCATTCTTCGAGCGGCGCGGCGCCGACCTTTACTGCACGATTCCGGTGAGCATCGCGCAAGCCGCTCTGGGAGCGGATTTGCCGGTTCCGGGACTGGGCGGGGAAGAGCGGCTTAAGATTCCTGAGGGAACGCAGAGTGGCGCGGTTTTTCGCATCAAGGGCCATGGATTGCCCGATCCGCGCGGCGGCGGCAAGGGCGATTTGTATTACCACGTGCGAGTTTTGACTCCATCGAAGCTCACACGCGAACAGCGGAAGCTCATGGAGCAATTGGGCGCAACGCTGAAAGTGGAAAACAAGCCAGCGGAACGCGGTTCGTCATTTTTTGACAAGGTAAAAGACATCTTTGGTTAGACGCGGCTGACGGCGGGGCTTCCGATTGCGAAGGCGATTTTTTGTCGATGCGTTTGACGCAAACCGAGCGGTGCTTTCTGGCGATGCGGCTCATCATTTGGGACGCGTATTGCGGGCGGAGCCGGGCCAGCTCTATGAGTTAAGCGATGGGACTTCGGTGTGGCTGGGAAAGATCGAAGTTGCTGCCAAAGACCAAATAGAATTTTCCCTGATTGAACCAGTTCCTACCCGGGCTTCTGCACTCGACAAAACGCTGTTGCTGGCAGTAGTGAAGTTTGACGCGTTCGAATGGGCGCTCGAAAAAGCGACCGAGCTCGGTGTGAATCGCGTCATTCCAGTGGCCGCTGCGAGAAGTGAAAAAGGATTGCTCGTCGCAGCAGGGAAGCGCGCCGAACGCTGGAAGAAAATTGTATTTGAATCTTCGCAACAGGCACGGCGAGTACGCTTGCCGCTGCTTGAACCAGTGATCGCGCCGAGCCCTGCCTTTGCTGCGGCGGAGTCTCAGATCAAGTTGATGCTCTCCGAACGCCCAGAAGCGCGCTTGCTCAAGAGCGTTCTCAATGGACGTCTGGCCGAAACGGTGACGCTTGCCATTGGTCCGGAAGGTGGTTGGACCGATGAAGAGTTTGTGGCCGCACGAAAGTCTGGATTTGAAGAAGCGTCGCTTGGTAGTTTGATCCTGCGTACGGAAACGGCGGTTGCTGCGTGTTTGGCCTCGGTGAACTACGCGTTGGAAGCCGACGGGGACTGACCGCTGCCGAACCTTCGCGACACGCGACACATTCATTCTGGAAAGAGCGGCGGCTCGCGTGCTATAAAAGTAGTAGTAAGCACCAATGTCGAACTCGGACGAGCACTCACTGACCCCCTCAACGAACCCACTCGATGTTGACGTGGAGCCCACCTCGCATTCTCCCCAAGCACCTCTGGCGCAACCTGCGCGCACGCGATCATTTACCAGCAAGGACCGCCAGCATCACGTTCGCCATGAAATTCGCGTGTGGACGCGCGACCTGCTGATCGCCATCGGTCTTGCCCTGATCATTATCATTTTTCTTTACCAGCCGGTAAAGGTAGAAGGCACCAGCATGGCGCCATTGCTCTCCGACCAGGAGCGCATTTTTATCAACAAATTTGTGTACCGATTCGAACCGATCCATCGCGGGGACGTCGTCGTCTTCTGGTATCCCCTCGACCGCACGAAATCATTCATCAAGCGCGTGATCGCGCTGCCGGGAGAAAACGTCGAGATTCGCCAGGGCATGGTGTACGTGGACGGCCAGCAGATTAAAGAACCATACGTGCCCCCACAGTACGAGGACCTGAGCGATTACGGCCCAGTGCGCGTTCCGCCCGGGATGTTTTTTGTGATGGGCGATCACCGCATCAGCTCGAACGATTCCAGAGTTTTTGGCCCAGTCCCCAGCCGCTTTATTTATGGCCGCGCGGTTTTTGCATACTGGCCTGTAGACCACTTCGGCTCACTTTCGACGACTGCTGAAGCGCAAGAAAAATGAAAATCGGAGGGCACACTGACCGAGGTTCTGCATCGACCAGCAATTCTCGCGCTGGAGGACGGGCGCGTCTTTAACGGCCGCGCGGCCGGCGCGATCACGCGCCGCGGCGGCGAAGTTGTTTTCAATACCAGCCTCACCGGATATCAGGAAGTCTTCACCGATCCCAGCTATGCCGGGCAGATCGTGTGTTTAACGTATCCCCACATTGGAAACGTTGGCGCGAACCTCGATGATGAAGAGTCCGCAAAGCCGTATATCGAATCGCTGATTGTGCGCGAGTTTTCGCACATCGCTTCGAATTGGCGCTCCACCGAGACCGCACATCTTTATCTGAATCGTCACAAAATCCCTGTTATCTGGGACATCGATACGCGCGCGCTGGTTCGCCACATCAGAAAAGTCGGCGCGCTGCGCGGCATCGTTTCTACCGATGGAACGGCTGCGGATCAATTGATTCACGAAGCAAAGAGCCTGCCAACAATGGCGGGACAGGAACTTGCGAGTCGCGTGAGCTGCGCGAGGTCATACGATTGGGGAAAAGGCTCGATCGATCTTGTCACGTCTCCCTGGTCCGAAGAGATGGGCGAAGCCAACTCAGGCGAAGACGTGCAAAAACTGCGCGTCGTCGCGTACGACTTTGGAATCAAGCAAAATATTCTGCGACTCCTGACCGATCACCACTGTGAAGTTGGCGTTGTTCCTGCCATGACGTCCGCCGAAGACGTGCTTGGAATGAATCCTGACGGCGTTTTTCTTTCGAACGGGCCCGGGGATCCGGAACCGATGCAATACGCGGTAGAAAATGTCCGCAAGTTCGTCGGCAAAGTTCCAGTCTTCGGAATCTGCCTGGGTCATCAGGTTTGCGGCCTTGCGCTCGGCGGCAAAACATTCAAGCTGAAATTCGGCCACCACGGTTCGAACCATCCAGTGAAAAATCTTTTGACGAATCAAATCGAAATCACCGCGCAGAATCACGGATTCTGCGTTGATCCCGAATCGTTGCCATCGAGCGACGTCGAAGTCACGCACCTGAACCTGAACGACCACACAAACGAGGGCATGCGCCACAAGTCGCAGCCAATTTTCAGCGTGCAGTACCATCCGGAAGCTTCACCCGGACCACACGATTCGCATTATTTGTTCACACAGTTCATCGATTTAATGAAGGAATGGAAGCAGCCGGGAAGTTCACGTCGATGAGGATCTTCAGAATGGTTGCGGGCGCTCTGCTTTCGGCAAGCCTTGTGTCTGCCGAATGCGTGGAGGTCCCTCCGACCATCCGTCCCTCATCCGATCGCGTTAGAATCACAGCACGGCTCGATGGCGAGCCGCTCCGAGGCGTGAAACTTGAATTCTTCTTTGCGAACGAGCAGAAGCCACGATTGGTACTCTCAACTGACCTACAAGGCGTCGCCTCAGCTTCGCAGCTGTGGCCAGGGTTCTATCGCGTCGTGGCCACGGGTCCCGATTATCGGACCGCCGATTGGTATCTAGAAGTCCGTAACGTAAGTCCAACACCTGCTACCTCGTTCGAAATGAGCCTAGTCCCGTCGCTGTCCCCGCTTGAGACGCGGTTAGCGATTGCGAAAAAACCGTCCGTTACGCAGAGAATCCATGAACTCAATGGAGTTCTGTTCGATCCTTCGGGTGCCGCGATTCCTGGAGCCGAAATTGAAATACTCAGAAAAGGCAGCACGGTTGGATCTGCTGGCAAGGTGAAGGCCGACGAAGCCGGACATTTCAACGCTTCGCTTGTCGAAGGAACCTATGTTGCGCTCATGAAGGCGGCTGCATTTCGGACCGAAATGGTAGCTTTTGAACTTACTCAAAAAGCTAGCTCCAAAGAGTTGCGGATCTCGACGCGCATCGGAGGCTGTTGAACGAAATGGATTCGGGCGAGAGGACTCCCAAAACTACGTAAATGCCGAAACGAAAAGACATCAAGAAGATTCTGATCATCGGGTCGGGACCAATCATCATCGGTCAGGCGTGCGAATTTGACTACTCCGGTGTCCAAGCGTGTAAAGCGCTGCGGGACGAGGGCTACGAAACGATTCTCGTCAATTCGAACCCGGCGACTATCATGACCGACCCGGAAATGGCGAATCGCACCTACATCGAGCCCCTCTCAAAGGAATATCTTGAAGCCATCATCATCAAGGAGCGGCCAGACGCGCTTCTCCCGACGGTCGGCGGGCAGACCGCGCTGAATCTAGCCGTCGAACTCGCCGAAGGCGGCATCCTTGAAAAACACAAAGTAGAAATGATTGGCGCGTCGCTTCGCGCCATCAAAGTCGCGGAAGACCGTCTATGGTTCAAAGACGCGTGCCGCAAGATCGGCCTCGAAGTTCCCGCGTCCGCTCTCGTCAACAACGCTCAGGACGCGATGCGCCTTTGCGAGCAGCTTGGCTTTCCGTTGGTGATCCGTCCTTCGTTCACGCTTGGCGGCACCGGCGGCGCGATTGCCTACAACCGCGAAGAATTTGCTGACGCGATTTCCCACGCGCTCGATATGAGCCCGGTTCACGAAGCGCTTGTGGAAGAATCCGTCCTCGGCTGGAAAGAGTACGAACTCGAAGTCATGCGCGATTTTCGCGACAACTTCGTGGTGATTTGCACCATTGAAAACTTTGACCCGATGGGCGTGCATACCGGCGACTCCATCACGGTCGCTCCCGCCCAAACGCTCACCGACAAAGAATACCAGCGAATGCGCGATGCCGCCGCTGCGATTATCCGTGAAGTTGGCGTCGAAACCGGCGGCTCAAACGTGCAGTTCGCCATTAATCCCGAAAACGGCCGCATGACCGTGATCGAGATGAATCCCCGCGTGTCGCGCAGTTCCGCGCTGGCCAGCAAAGCCACAGGCTTCCCAATCGCAAAAATTGCGGCGCGGCTTGCGGTCGGCATGTCGCTCGACGAAATTCCCAACGACATCACCAAGAAAACGCCGGCGTCCTTCGAACCCACCATCGATTACGTCGTCACGAAAATTCCCAAGTGGCAGTTCGAAAAGTTTCCCGGTGCGGACAGCACCCTTGGCACTCAGATGAAGTCTGTTGGCGAAGTGATGGCCATTGGCCGCACTTTCAAAGAATCGCTACAAAAAGCGATCCGTTCGCTTGAGCCGCACACTCCGTGGCGCGCTCCAACGGATACACCGGACTCGCTTCTGCGCGAAAAGCTTGCTACACCGCGCCCCGATCGCATCCACTGGCTGCTCACTGCTGTTGAACGCGGTCTGCACGCCGAAGAAATCTGTGATCTCACAAAGATCGATCCCTGGTTTATCAAGCAAATCGAAGAGATCGTCGCGGTGAACAAGCGCGCCGCCGGAGTGACCGTCGAGACCGCTTCGAAAGAATTGCTCCGTGAAGTGAAACGCCACGGCACCAGCGACGAAACTCTCGCGCAGATGTGGAAGACAACTCCGGCCGCGGTTCGTTTGCAACGCGCGCGTTACGGTGTGTCTCCGGTTTTCAAGCGCGTGGATACCTGCGCCGCAGAATTCGAGTCGTTCACCCCGTATCTGTATTCAACTTACGAGGACGAAGACGAATCCGACGCGCAGTCGCGTCCAAAAATCATGATTCTCGGCAGCGGCCCCAATCGCATTGGGCAGGGAATCGAGTTCGATTATTGTTGCTGCCACGCGAGCTTTGCTCTGCATGAAGACGGTTACGAAACCATCATGGTGAATTGCAATCCGGAAACGGTTTCGACCGATTACGACACTTCCGATCGCCTCTATTTCGAGCCGCTCACGCTTGAAGACGTTCTCGCCATCGTCGAAAAAGAAAAACCGCAGGGCGTGATCGTGCAATTCGGCGGACAGACTCCTCTGAACCTCGCGCTGGAATTAAAACGCAATGGCGTGCCCATCATTGGCACCGCGCCCGAATCCATTGATCTTGCTGAAGATCGTCGCCGCTTCGGCCGTCTGCTCGAAGAATTGAAGATTCCGCAACCGCGCAACGCGACGGCGCTTGTTCCAGAAGAAGCCGCGCGCCTCGCCGGTGAAATCGGGCTGCCCGTTCTCGTCCGTCCCAGTTATGTTCTCGGTGGACGGGCCATGGTCATCGCCTACGACGCCAACACCGTCCAGGACTACGTCGCGCAGGCCGCGTTAATGGGCCCCGCGCGTCCGGTGCTGATCGATCAGTTCCTCGAAGAAGCCACCGAAGTTGACGTTGACGCGCTCGCCGACGGCCATACTGTCGTCATCGGCGGAATCATGGAGCACATCGAAGAAGCTGGCGTGCACTCCGGCGACTCTTCCTGCGTGCTTCCCCCGGTCAGCCTTTCGCCGGCAATTCTCGAAACCATTCGCGATTACACCAAGCGCCTGGCGCTCGCTCTCAAAGTCGTTGGCCTGATGAATGTGCAATACGCCATCCAGCGCGACACTGTTTACGTTCTCGAAGTCAATCCGCGCGCGTCACGCACCGTTCCCTATGTCAGCAAAGCCACCGGTGTTCCACTTGCAAAAGTTGCCGCGCGCCTGATGGCAGGCAGAAAACTCGCCGGCATGAATCTTCCTCTGGTGCATCACAATGGCGTCGCGGAAATCGCCGTGCGCGAATTTTATTCGGTCAAGTCGCCGGTATTTCCGTTTAACAAGTTCCGCGGCGTCGACACTATCCTGGGCCCGGAAATGCGTTCCACCGGCGAAGTCATGGGCATTTCCACGTCGTACGGTCAGGCGTTCGCGAAAGCGCAACTCGCTGCGGGCCAGCGGCTGCCGCGCAAAGGAACGGTCTTCCTCAGCGTCAACGATCGCGACAAGAAACATCTCGCCACAATCGGCAAAGAGTTGTCCGAACTCGGTTTTAAACTCACTGCAACCCGGGGCACGGCCGCCGCTCTGCAAAGCGCAGGCATCGAGGCCGAAGGCGTCTTTAAGGTAAACGAGGGCCGCCCCAACATCGTCGATCTCATTAAGACCGGCAAAATCGACCTCGTCATCAACACTCCGCTCGGCCGCGAATCCTTTTATGACGAAAAATCCATTCGCCGTGCCGCCATTCGCTACAACATTCCGTGTATTACAACGCTGGCGGCGGGGCACGCCGCAGCGCGAGGCATCCGCGCCTTGATTGAACAGGGAATCGAGGTCGCGGCCTTGCAAGATCTTCACAGTGGTCAGGCGGCCGTGTCCGGCACATCTGGATCGGGAGATTAGGCGTTGAAACTTGCTGGCATATTCTCCGCGCTCACGACTCCTTACCGCGAAGACGGCAGCATCGCACTCGACGATTTCAAGGCAAACCTCGCGCGCTACTATCAGACCGGCCTCGCCGGCTGCGTCGTGCTCGGCTCGACGGGGGAATCCGTTCTTCTCTCCGCTGGCGAGGCGGAATCGCTGCTCGTTGCGGCCAAAGAATCTCCCGCGTCCGGGAAGCTGCTGATCGCGGGCACCGGCGCGGAATCCACAGCCGAAACCATCGCAAAAACAAAGCGGGCAGCCGCGCTCGGCTATGAACTTGCACTCGTCAAAACTCCCTACTACTACAAGCCCGCTTACAAGTCCGAGGTCTATCTTCGCCACTATCGCAGTGTCGCAGACGCTTCACCGATTCCGATCCTTCTCTATTCCGTGCCTATCTTTACCGGCGTCACGCTTGAAACTCCCGAAATTGTCGCGCTCGCCGAGCACCCAAACATCGTCGGCATCAAGGACAGTTCGGGCATGATCCAGCGCATCGTTGAAGTGGCAGCTCAAGCGCCAAAAGATTTCCAAATTTTGACCGGCTCGGCAGGCGTCCTTCATCCCGCATTCGCAAGCGGCGCAAGGGGCGCGATTCTGGCGCTGGCCTCGGCTTTGCCCGAAAAATGTGTTGAGCTGCACGAGCTTTGGAAACGGGGGCAACATGCAGAGGCGCAAGCCTTGCAACAACAATTGGCCCGCGCGTCCAAAACGATCGTCTCTGAAGGCAGTATCGCCGGTGTGAAATACGCGATGGACCTCCGTGGCTTCCATGGCGGCCTGCCACGTCTGCCTCTCCTTCCGCTCGCTGAGGAGAAGAAGCAGCGGATCGCGCAGATTGTAGGCCAATTGGAACCTGCCGTCGCACGCGCCTGAGCAATTTCGCTCCATGGCTTTGCTCCTTTTGCCCGGAATCATGGACACTCGAGCACGTTGTGAAGAATGCGTCGCTCTAGCCCAGGAGTTCGGTGAGGCCTACGCGGACGCATGGATTTCCGGCGACCAGGCGTTCAGGGATGCGTGGCTTGCGACCTATAACCCTGATCGGAGGGACCGAGGAGGACGCTGAGCGAGCCGAGGCATTGGCCTCTCCAGCCGGGTCGCCAAGGCCGCTAAGGATTAACCGGGCGCTCCTTAGGAAGTTTGCCCATGAAGCGCGCTCCGGACACAAAATACTCCTACCCACTGAGCGCTAGCCGACTGCCCAACTCCCAATCTATGCGTCTTACTTGTCTGTGACCGAATCCCCCGGCTATCATCAAACGTCCATGCATTGTCGCGCCCTGCCGATCGGTTCACTACCACATCAGCCAAAATTGCTGCTTGATTATCTGCATTCCTACGAAAGAGTCAGCGCCTTCTATCAGCACAAACCCGAGTTGGACAGCATCCTGCAAGCGGCGCGTACACTCGATTTTCCGTCCCACCGCCGGCGCGACGTTGCGGGAATCTTGCGTCAGCAGAATTTACTTCTCGGCTCTGGCACTCGAACGCTTACGAATCTCGATCGCTTGGAAAAGGGCGCGATGGCCGTGGTTTCTGGACAGCAAACCGGACTGTTTGGCGGACCCGCGTACGCGGTTTATAAGGCCCTCGCCGCTGTTCGCATTGCAAAAGAGCTGACTGATCAAGGTGTTGAGGCCGTCCCTGTTTTCTGGATGGCCACCGAGGATCACGACCTGGACGAAGTTCGTCACGTCTCTTTCTTTCATGAAGGGAAGCTCGTGAAGTTCGAATTACCCGCCGGTGTCGGCAATGGCGCACCGGTTGGCCGGATTCCGCTTGGTCCGGAAATCGAGTCGCTGCAATCTTCCGCTGCACAGCTGCTTGGCGACGCGAATGGCGAGGTGGCGAAAATTCTTCGCGAGTGCTACCGCCCGGAAGAGACTTATGGCAGCGCTTTTGGAAAAATGTTTGCTCGTCTATTGAGTGACCGCGGGCTCATCTGGCTCGATCCGCTCGACCTACGATTGCATCAGATTGCCGAGCCGCTTCTTTCGAACGCCATCGAGCAGCGCGATTCACTGGAGCAGGAACTTCTTGATCGCGGAGAAGCTCTCGAAAAAGCGGGATACGCGGCGCAAGTGAAGGTCACGTCGCGGAGCACCGCGTTATTCTACATTTCGCGCGACGGCCGCCAGGCGATCGCAAGTAACGCTGAAAAATTTGAGTCTGGCAAGAAGTCCTGGACCAAAACAGATTTGCTCGCCGCCATTCATAGCGAACCAGAAAGCTTCAGCCCGAACGCGCTGCTCCGGCCGGTTGTGCAGGACTTTCTCCTGCCGACGGTCGCCTACATCGGCGGCCCCGCCGAAATTTCCTATTTCGCTCAATCCGAAGTGTTGTATCGCAATCTGCTGGGACGCATGCCGGTGATGCTGCCCCGTGCGGGTTTTACCCTGGTGGATGCGAAGGCTCAGCGGCTCTTTAAGCAATATGGCCTCGAAGTTGAGGACGTCTGGAGTGGCCCGCAGGAACTTCGTAAACGCATCAGCAAAGCCAGTGTCCCTGAAAATATTTCGACTCTGCTCGTTGAGAATGGAAGCGAAATCAAGAGGAGACTCCAACAGTGGTCCGAAGCCGTGTCCGTCGTCGATCCCACACTGAAGGACGCGGTTGACACCGCCAAGCAGAAAATCGCGTATCAAACAGAAAAGTTGCAGGAAAAAATCGGAAGGGCGCTTGACACCAAGCTCAACGTACTTGCGGCCCACGAAGAATTTCTTTCCAATCTCTTGTACCCAGACAAGACGCTGCAATCGCGCGAATTGTGTTTTCTTCCGTTTGCCGCCCGCTGGGGCCAGCAGGGCTTTGAAGAGATCGAACGCCACTCCGGCATCAAGAACATTGGTTCTCACTTCGTCATTCCCGTTCCATAGTTCCCGATTCACGGCATGAAAACTCTTCGAATAAAAACGGCGCGCCGCACGCAATTGGTCGACATCACGCGGGAAGTCGAACACGCCGTTCGCGATTCCGGAGTCAAGCAAGGACTCTGCTACGTCTATGTTCCACACACCACAGCAGGCGTCGCAATCAACGAACACGCCGATCCGGATGTCGCGTCGGATGTCGAGGGAATCTTCGACGCCCTAATCCCACATCAAGGCCCGTATCGCCACACTGAAGGCAACACCGACTCCCACATGAAAGCGATTCTCACGGGCACCAGCCAAACCATCTTTATCGAAAGCGGCAAACTCGCTCTCGGTACCTGGCAGGGAGGCTTCCTCTGCGAATTCGATGGCCCGCGGCAGCGCAACGTCTTCGTCAAAATCGTCGCTGATCCAGCCTGACGCGAGGTCCTTTGAGCCAAAACCGGTAGCCGAAGGTCCTGCAACCAAATGGTTGCATTATTTTACCGGCTCTGCTAATGTGCAACCTGGAGGTTGCGTATGAGCACAGACCGCATCGAGAAAAAGATTCTTCTTCACGCCCCGCGGAAACGAGTTTGGCGCGCGCTTTCGGACTCCACGGAATTCGGAACCTGGTTTGGCATGAAGTTTGACGGCCCCTTCGTGCCCGGTGCCGTCATGCACGGAGTCATTGTAGGCACAAAGGTCAATGCGGAGGTCGCCAAAGCTCAGAAAGAATACGAAGGCCTGTCAGGCGACATCATCATTGAGCGGATCGAGCCCGAGCGGCTGTTCTCCTTCCGTTGGCATCCCTTTGCCGTTGAGCGCGGCGTCGATTATTCCGCGGAGCCGACGACGCTTATCGTCTTTACTCTGGAAGAAACTCCGGATGGCGTTCTTCTGACGGTCACCGAGTCCGGCTTCGATCAAATCCCGCTCGAGCGCAGGTCGAAAGCGTTCACGGCAAACGAACAGGGCTGGACGATGGTATTGAAACTAATCGAGGAGTACCTTGGCCAGACACCGTAGCTTTAGAATCATAGCGGCGCCAAAAGGCTCTGCGGCACTATTCGCTGCCCTGGGTGACAAGACCCGCTTACGCCTTGTCTCGCGCCTGTGTGATCACGGGCCCATGTCTATCACGAGGCTCACAGCTGGTTCCGACTTCAGTCGTCAAGCGATCTCAAAACACTTGCGCGTAATGGAGCGAGCCGGCCTTGTGCGTAGTGCGCGCCATGGACGCGAAAGCGTCTGGCAATTGGAGCGGCACCGCCTCGAAGAAGCCCACCGCTTTCTCGACCTGATTTCGAAACAGTGGGATTCAGCTCTATCGCGCCTCCGCGATTTCGTCGAAGACTAGGCCCACGCGGCATATCTCTGCAAGCGGTCACCTCATCCTTGCACACTGTTCGCCGGATGCCATTTTGGCGCGCGAGCCGCAGCTGTTCCTTATGCTACAGTTTTGGTTTAGCCCATGAGCCTCGGCATCTACATCCAGGTCCCGTTCTGTCAGACCAAATGCACGTACTGCAATTTCCATACAGGTGTCGTGTCGAGCGCGCGTTTCGCCCCTTATGCCAAAGCCGTGGAGACCGAAATCCGCGAGCACCGAAGCCGCCTCAACGTAGCAGGCGTTGCGTTGCCAGCCTCGCTCGCTGCGTTGACTGTTGACACCGTCTACTTCGGCGGTGGCACGCCAAGCCTCCTCGATCCGGCGCATCTCCGTGCCATGCTCAACGCTATTCGCGAAACGTTTCCCTCCAAATTCCGTGAAGTCACTCTCGAAGCCGACCCCGAAACAGTCGAGCTAGAAAAGGCCGAAGCCTGGGCCGCCGCTGGAATCAATCGCGTAAGCTTTGGCGTCCAGTCTTTTTCCGATGTTGAACTCAAAGCCGCAGGCCGCCTGCACCGCCGCGCGCACATTTACCGCGCCGTGCCCATTCTGCGCGCCGCAAGCATCCGTAATATCAGTTTTGACTTGATCGCTGGCTTGCCGCACCAAACTTCTGACTCTTGGCGCAATTCTCTGGACGAATTAATTCGCCTCGCGCCGCAACACGTTTCCATCTATCTTCTCGAAGTGGACGAAGGCAGCCGCCTCGGCAGCGAGCTTCTTCACGGCGGCGCAAAATATTCCGCGTCTGCGGTTCCTTCTGACGACGCCATGGCCGATTCTTACGATTCAGCCCGCCACGTGCTTACCACGGCAGGCTACGAGCACTACGAAATCTCAAATTTTGCAAAACCAGGCTTCGCCTCGGAGCACAATCGCAAATACTGGCGCCGCGAACCGTATCTGGGTTTTGGCGCGGGTGCACATTCCTTTTCTTCGCTGCAGCGATGGGCTAACGCTCACGATTCGGCAGCGTACGTGCAATCGATCGCATCGGGAAAAGTTCCTATCGAGCAATTGGAAACGATTTCTAGTGCTCAGTCACTCGAAGAAGAGCTCTTCCTCGGACTTCGCCAACTTGCGGGCATCGATCTCAACCAGCTGCAAGCGTCGTACGACGTCCCACTGAAGGATCGGTTCACTTCACTCGAGTCTGCAGGTCTGATCGAACGTTGCGGAAGCGTAGTTCGCCTCGTACCAGCGCGCCTCAGTATTGCGAACGAAGTGTTCGTCGAGTTGATGCGCTAGCCGAATCCAGAGCTTTTCTCGGGGGGAATAAATAGAATGCCGACACAATCGACCACGGATCCCGACAGAGAACTGCGATGCTCACAAAATAACGCTGCCGTTGTCGATCTGCGCAGCGACACCGTCACGCGTCCCACTCCCGCAATGCGCCGTGCAATGGCCGAAGCCGAAGTTGGCGACGACGTCTATCTCGAAGACCCCACCGTTAACACCTTGGAACGCCGCGCCGCCGAAATTTTCGGCAAAGAAGCAGCGCTCTTCGTTCCCTCGGGCTGCATGGGCAATCTCATCGCAATAAAAGTTTGGACGCACCACGGCGACGAAGTTATTTGCGAAGAGCGCAGCCACGTCAATCTCTATGAACTTGCTTCAATGTCAGCAATCGCGGGTTGCATGCCTCGAATCGCTCGCGGCGACGACGGCATCCTCACCTGGGCGCAAATTGAAGCCGTCATTCGTCCCAAAATTTATTACGACTCGCAAACCGCTCTCGTCTGTATCGAGAATTCCCACAACATGGCGGGAGGAACGCTGTACACCGAAGACCAAATTACGGACATCTGCGAGCGTGCCCACGCAGCCGGATTAAAAGTTCACCTCGACGGAGCCCGCGTATTCAACGCCGCCGTCGCACTTGGTGTAGACGTCGCCGAAATTGCTCGCAATCTCGATTCCGTCATGTTTTGCCTCTCCAAGGGACTTGGCGCTCCCGTGGGCTCGATGGTCGTCGGCTCGCACGCTTTTATTGAGAAGGCGCGCATCTACCGCAAAATGTTCGGCGGTG
>Ga0137386_10001712_pt1 | contig 13929 bp, 10 predicted proteins | sample SagtaG_4_FD_104910 | JGI IMG/M metagenome (GOLD analysis project Ga0137386, IMG submission 104910) | Vadose zone soil microbial communities from Sagehorn Ranch, Mendocino, California, USA - Sage2_R_100_16 metaG | ecosystem: Environmental > Terrestrial > Soil > Vadose zone | place: USA... | reverse complement strand
GTTTTCCCGGTTCTGCAAGAATAGTTGTTGTTTTGGCTGTCATAGGATGTTATTCACCTTTCTTCTTTTTTTCACGTTCGAGTACGGTATCTAAGGCGTCAAAACGTTCACTCCACGTTTGCTGCATTTGCTGAGCCCAGGCTTCAAATTGAGACAGGGTCTGTGGATTGAGGCGGTATACGCGCTTTTGTGCCCGTTTTTCCATTTCCACTAAGTGTGCCTCACGTAAGACTTTGAGGTGTTGTGAGACTGCTTGTGGGCTGACAGGGAATTGCTCGTAGATGGCAGTCGCAGGTAACTCGCCATTGCTGGCAAGGAGTTCTAGAATGTGCCTTCTGGTCGGGTCGGCAAGTGCAACAAACATATCCATGGCTATATTATAAAGCATTTGCTTAATTAAGTCAAGGGTTGATTTATGAAATCCCAGGGGTTGTGAATTATCGATGAAAAACCGTTTATGCATGTTGTGCATGGCGACCGCGAAGGGCTATACATTACAAATCGAGGGATAGGTATAGACTCCGGACGGGCGACCATAAAGGCCCTCCCAGCCACTCTCCACCGCCCTCGCCCCTACGGACGGGCGAGCATGTTTCAAAAAACCTACCCATGAGCTCTGCCCTCTGCACCCCGACTTTGCAACAGCCCTGGTCCACATGGGCAAACCACTTGCACGATTCCGTCAATAGGGGTACGATTGACTTATCAGCTTATGTGTATCTCGTTACCAGAGAGTGAGACGCAATAGATGGCAAGGGAGGCTCCATTGACGATCAAGTATGTTTTTGCTGGCATTGCTGTGGCGGACTATGATTCGGCGCTCGCGTGGTATACGCGCTTCTTCGGGCGGTCCCCAGATGTCATTGTGACGGAAAACGAATCCATGTGGCAGGTAACAGAGTCCGGGTGGATCTACGTGGTCGGTGACAGTAACCGCGCCGGGAAGGCGTTGCTTACGCTACTGGTGAACGACCTGGAGGGTTATGTTGCTGAGCTTGGGGGACGAGGGCTTGCTCCCGGAGCGATCGAGACGGTGCCAGGGCTCTACCGAAAAGCGGTGATTAGCGATCCCGAGGGCAATATGATCTCCCTTGGCGAGGACCTCAGTACAGGTAAGTGATATATGACCGGCGATAATGCATTTACACATTTTCCGTGCCTCACCACGAACCGATTGCTGCTCCGGCAAATCCAGCCCAATGATGCGGAGGCACTCTTTGCGATATTTTCTGACGAGGAAGCTATGCAGTTTTATGGACTTGAGCCTCATCGATCGCTGGATGATACCTATGAGCTGATCAGACAGATTCAAGCACGCTATGCCCAGCGAAAGACCATCCGCTGGGGCATCACGCTCCAGGGTGAAGACAGAGTGATTGGTTCGTGCGGCTTCCATCACTTTGATGAAGGCTTTCATCACGCCGAAACGGGCTACGAGCTTTATCGCGCTTTCTGGGGGAAGGGGATGATGTTTGAGTCGATGTCGGCTATCCTGACGTATGGGTTTACGGAACTGGGGTTGCATCGCGTTGAAGCGATCATTGATATTATGAATGATCGCTCCAAAGGCCTGTTACTCAAGCTTGGCTTTACCTACGAGGGAAAATTGCGACAGCGCTACTCTTTCCGTGGCCGTTTCGAGGATGAGTACTACTTTGGGTTGCTCAGGGATGAATGGCAGGGATCGGTGTAGACATTGCCGTATGCAAAAAGCCCGCTGCAAGGCGACCTTAAGGGACAATACATTTCAAATAGCACCGGACGGAAGACCACAAAGGGGGTTGCCGGGCGACCACAAGGGATCGCCCCTACTATGCTACGCTGCTGCCGGGCGACCACAGGGGATATACCTGTTACCCAGACAGGGTTCCCCTACTTGGCTACGCTGCTGCATGTCAAGGCAAATCGTCCATGGTCCTGGGTCAATGGCTGTTACAGTGAGTGTTCTATTATTTGGATGAGTCTATTGACAGATGAGCCCGATATATTTACAATGCTCAATAACACTTGGTAATGCAGTTATTGGCATGACTGGAAGAGCAGGCGATGAAGAAGCTCCATTTGTGAGAAAGTTGAAAGAGGTCGATGGTAGATACTCCCCTTCAGTTGACCCTCACCGCAGGGGATCGCCCCGGGCGCTTTACGGTGGCAAATGGGTCGATTAGCTACCCGATCGAATTTCGTCCTGAGACCGATGTTGTGCTGGGCGACCTGCTGCGCCGGCTCCGTCCCGTCCTGGTTGGCGGAAGCGATCCTTCAGGGCAGCTCGCGCCTCTGGCACTGCTGCGCGAGATCGGGACCCGGCTCTGGCAGGCGCTCCTGCCGGGCACCGCACCTGCTGATCTGCGCGAGACGTTGGTCCGTGAACTGCGCACAGGCATGACACCGCTATTGCTTGGCTTGCCTCAGAACCTTGCTCCTTTACCCTGGGAGCTACTGTGTGATCCAGAGCGGCCAGACGATACGGGGTTTCTGGCACGGCGGCGACCGCTGGTGCGGCTCGTCTCCGGTGGCAACGATCTATCGCCTCTCGCACCTCCACTGCGCGTGCTCCTGCTGATCTCCTCACCTCCCGGGTTGAATGAGCGGGAGAGGGTGGATGTCGAGAGCGAGCGGGCCGCCGTCGAGCAGGCAACACGAACGTTTCGCGAGGCCGGGTTATTGCACCTCCTGGTCGAGGATATCGTCACGCTCAGGCGCGTACAGCAGGCGCTCCTTCGCTTCAAGCCAGACATCCTGCACTATATTGGCCACGGCACGTATGAGGAGGACCTCGGCGGCTTCCTGCTCTGGGAGGATGAGCAGGGCCATCCGCTGCCTGTCCCCGATACCCGCATCGCTGATATGTTCCGCCCACGTGGGTTACGTGCGGTCCTGCTGCACGGGTGCGAGACTGCCATTAGTGATGAACACACTGATTTTCGCGGCGTGGCAGGCGTTTTGACTGAGGCAGGCATTCCAGCGGTGGTGGCACAGCAGGCCAACTTCACCTATGAGTCCAGCCAGCGTGCCAGCGAGATGTTCTACACGGCCCTGACCTCCGGGCAGAGCATCGCCGAAGCGACCTTCGAGGCCCGGCAGGCGCTCGCGTATGCAGACCGACCTGACTGGGCCGTCCCGACCCTGCAAGCGACGACAGGTGGCCTGCTGCCGCTCCTTGATCCGGCGGCCTCGCCCGACGTTTCTGATCCGGCATTGGAACGCGGAGGCGCCTCGGCTGATCTGCCTGCTCCAACAGGTGTCTTCGTGGGGCGGCAGCGCGAGTTGCGGGCACTGCGTGTGATGCTGGAGAGCGCCCCTGGTCCCGTACTCGCGCTGATGACCGGTCCCGGCGGAGTGGGGAAGAGTACGCTGGCTGCCCAGGCAGTAACGCGCTACGGGGAACGCTTCAAGGCAACTCTGACGCTCAGGTGTGCAGGGTATCAGGGCATAGACCTCTTTTTACAGCAGATCGCTGAGTTCTTGCAGCGTCAGGGATCTCCCGGGCTGCTCACAGACATCCTTCCTGACCCTAAACTCAGCGTCGAGACGAAGATCGACGCGGCCATCGAAATGTTGGACAAGGCCGGGCCGTTTCTGCTGCTGGTAGACAACCTCGAAAGCGTGCAGCGTGACGATCGAACGCTCGCAGATTCTTCCCTGCTGCTCTTCTTACAGAGGCTACTGACCAACCTGCGAAGCGGGCGCACGCTCATCACCGGTCGTTATGTCGTGAAAGACCTGCTCCCACATGGGAAATTCGCGGCATCCTTGCTTCAACTCGATCTGGATGACCTGAGTGTATATGAGATCTTCCAGTTACTCTCACGCCATACGGCGCTGGCTCATCTAAGCGAGACCGAGCGTGCTGAAGTGGTACGCGAGTTTGGTGGCCTGCCCTATGTGTACGACCTGCTGAGTAGCCAGGCCGCCAGCCGCAGCCTTGGCGGTTTGATCCACGATGTGCAGGGGCGCATCACCCGCGAGCGAGCACAGCGCTCTGCACACGAGTGGGAGCAGATCCGGCGGCAGGTCGTGGAGTTCGCTGCCCTGGAATCGACCGTCGCGCGCCTGCCTGAGCGATCACAGACTTTACTGGGGGAATTGAGCCTCTTCCGCTCTTCCTTCCCCTTGCAGGCGCTTGAACAGGGACTGGCAGCAGTCGAGGACGAATGGAAGCCACTGCTGGATTGGGGATTGCTGCGCTTTGATCCTGTCGATGGTGACTACCACCTGCACAGCCTGACAGCGCACTACGCGCAAGACCTGCTCAATGCCACCGACCGGGCGGCGACGCAGGTGCAGCTTGCTGAATGGTATCTACGCTACGTACGTGAAGAAAGCCACGACCTGGCTGATTATCTAGAGGCACACCGCCTCTTACGAGCCGCAGGCGAAGTCGAGCGCGCCGGTGAGCTTGCTCTGAATCTTGGGGAGGTACTGAGCAGATTTGGGTTGTACCAGTTGTGGCGTGAGCTATGCACAGCAACCATTACCGACGTGGAAACTACTCACGAGAGCTTGAGGTCAGCTACATTGCACCAATTAGGGAACATCGCCCTGGATCAGGGGGAGTATGCAGAGGCTCGCCGCCTCTACAGCGAGAGCCTGGCGATCAAGGAGCGCCTGGGCGATCAGGGTGGACGCGCCATGACCCTGCACCAGTTAGGGAACATCGCCAAGGATCAGGGGGAGTATGAGGAGGCTCGCCGCCTCTACAGCGAGGTGCTGACCATCTCTGAGCGATTGGGCGACCAGGGTGGACGCGCCAGCACCCTGCACCAGTTAGGATTACTGGCCCATCGACAGCAAGACTTTCCAGCGGCATTGCAGTACACGGCACAAGCGCTTGCCATCTTCGAGCGTTTGCGTTCGCCCTCCCGTGAACTGGCGTTGCGCGAGCTGACACAACTCCGTAGCGAACTGGGCGAAACTGCGTTCGTCAGGCTGTGGCAGGAGACAATGAGCGGGCAGCCACTTCCCGATCTCCGTGCAGTTGATCAACGCCAGGTAACCCTCCAACACTTAGTAGCCTTCATTCAGGCACAGGCGTGGGAGGAAAAGAAAAGCCTTTTAGAAGCCTCTCCTGATCTATTGAGTGCGGAGGCTGACACATTGCTGGAGGAACTGGCAGCAGCACAGCAGGAGGAAGGGGCCCGGCGGCTCATCGAGCAGCACAGGGCACTGCTGCGTCGCTGTCGCACCTGGGGGATCGATCCAGCATGGTATTATACGTTTGGGATGCGCCTGGGAAATGATGGTGCTCTGCCTGTTGAGCACGAGGCTGCCGTGATGCAGATTGCGTCACTGCTCGCCGCGCACCAACACGAAAATGGTACAGCCCTGGAACGTGCCATCGAGGCTATGCAGCAATTGTTGAACCGCTTGACTGCTGAAACACCTCCTCTTTTTGAAGCTGCACTGCTGAGGGACCTGGCAGATGTCATGGGACGATTGCCCGCCGGTCATCCTGTACGTAAACTGGAGCAAATGGAGGCGTACTATCGTGAGGCCCTTCCTGCCTATCAGGCGGCTGATCGACCACTCAGCGTGCTGAGTATCCAGCGCTCGCTGAGTTCTGTCCTGAGGGAGCAAGGCCGCTATGATGAAGCTCTGGAGTTCCTGGAAAGTGCTATTGCTGATTTACGAGCACGTGAGCAGGATAGGGGAAAGGTTGCCTGGGCATTAGCAGACTATGCCAGTGCGCTTGATAACCTGGGGCGCGTAGAAGACGCCCTTGCAGCGTACAATGAGGCGTTGACCTTGCTTCCTGATATGCCAGCACTCTACAGGAACCGAGCAGAAACTTTCATCCACGCAAGGCGACTGGATGAGGCAGAGGCTGATCTCGCCCATGCAGTCGAGCTGGATGGAAATGAAAATAGTGCCTATCTCTGGTACCGCCGGGCGCAACTGGCTATTGCACGTGGAGATGGTCTGGGAGCACAACAGATGGTCGATGAGGTTTTGAAGCGAGATGCATCCCAGGAGGTGGGCTTGCTGCGGGTCCAGGTTGCCTGGCTACAAGGTGATGTTCCAGCGGCCCAAGAGGTATTGCAGCGGGTGTGGGAGAAGGCAAGTCCTGGCGAGCGGGTGTCTATGGGCCGGGAGCTGGGGCAGCTCTTTGATGAGCATGCTGAGTTGGCTGGGCGAGATGTATTGGTGGGGATCATGAGGGACTAGCAATGCTTGAACGTGGTGCGTTCGGGAAATTCGTGGAGGAGAACCAGGGCCGAAAATGGGGTTTACGAATGAACCTGGATATGGAGAATCAAGGCCGGAGGGCCGATAAATCGGCGATAATAGGCATCAACCTAAGTGACTTAACAATGTCACCCTGAGCGAAGCGAAGGGTCTGGCTGTTGCCCCCGATGGGCAGGGAGATCCTTCGCTTCGCTCAGGATGACAGGGCACAAGTAGCTCGTTTCCTAAGGAAACTAGAAGATTGGGCTGCGAGATCCTTCGCTTCGCTCAGGATGACAGACGGCATCCAGGCGCTTGCTGAAGTAGGGGGCGCACTGGCTGCGAGATCCTTCGCTTCGCTCAGGATGACAGACGGCATCCAGGCGCTTGCTCAAGAAGGCGGCGCACTGGCTGCGAGATCCTTCGCTTCGCTCAGGATGACAGGGCTGGACCTTTCTGGTGCTTGAGGCACTGTCAAGTTCATTTGAACCATGCCTATCAAAATAATCGGGGGTATGTGGTGGGGGTTCCCGCGGGCCGATAAATCGGCGGTGGGCACGGTGAACCGGCCCCTACAGCCATTGCCGGATTATTTTGTGAATGTACATAATCGGTTACCTGTCCCCTAGACGGGGTCACCGCAAGGGTCCTTAAACGGGTAGGTTTTTTAGGTAAGAAGGGCGCGGCGGGCGACCTTAAAGGCCCTCCCCGCGCCGCTCCGCCTCCCTCGCCCTTACGGAATGGCGAGCAGTGATTATTCAGAGCGAGCGAACATTGGTTGAGCGATGAGTGAAAAAGCAGGAGGAGGGACGTATGGGAGAGAGAACATTCTTGCTTCGTTGTGGGTATAGCGATTGTGGGAAAGAGACGAAGATCATTCTGGGGGCGGCGGCTTCTTCTCGAAGGAGGGGAAAGCAGGAGAAGATCCAGCTGACGCGCTATTGTGAGCACTGCAATCGTCCGAATATTGTCAATGTGCCTGAAGCTTGGGACCCAAATCCGAGTCGACTCGTCTATGGCGATGACAAATGGATAGTTGACTCTCGTGACGGCGTTCCGGTAATTCAAGGGGAGAAACCCTGATGACGCTCAAGGGAATTCCAGGGCAGGTACCTGGCCCTGATCAAGGGGAGATGCTGAAGAAAGCGGCTGAATACTGGCGCCAGATTGGGATTGAGGCGCCGGTCCAGGCGGTGACGCGTGTTGAGGATGCAGCGAAGCAGCTTATTGGGCTCAACGCTGGCCTCCAGGCTCTCTATTTTGCCGTCTTCGCCTTTAGCGACCTGCGTAAGCAGATTGTTGCGCTCAGCTTGCCTGTTTCAGGCCACTTGATCTTGCTGCTCTTTTTTCTTCCTATTGTTTTCTGGCTGATTAGCCTCTTTTGTGCAACGAAGGTGTTCGTGCCAAGGATGCATTTCGATCTGAATCTGAACGATATGAACGTGGGCGCCTGGCAGCAGATCAAGCAGAAGTTCGAGTCAATCGTTAAGAAGAAACTGGACTGGTTACGCTGGTCACATATTATGCTCGTGGTTAGCTTTGGGGCAGTCCTGTTCGTATTGGTGATGATGGCTATGCTCCCTGCTCCACCGGCCTCTGGGCCGACTCCCATTATCATTGTGACGCCTACGCCTGTAAGCAGCCCTGTACCTACACCGTGACAAGAAGTAGAGCTCTGGCGCAAATCCCCGGTGGGTGGAAAAATGAGGAGCTGGGTGCAGGTGATACCACGCGTTATAGCCTGGTAAAAGGGTATTGATACGTGGGTGGGAACGTTGGTACAGTGTTGAAAGCGTCAGAGTAGAGAAGAGTCTCAAAAAGCGTATGTGGACGGACCGCGCATCCATCCACATACGCTTTTTGACCGGTGAAAGAACAGGTCGTTATGAGAGACTCAAGCTGCGCACCACCAGGATGACTATCGCAATCAGTAAAATCACAGCCGGAGTAGGCAAACCTTTGAAGTCTTTTACGCGCACGTGTGAAATGCTGGCACCAATAAAGTAGAGAACTACGCCAATAGCGGCGGCAATACCCAGCGGCCACCACACTATGCCAATCAGCAGTCCTGCTGCTCCGGCGAACTCACAGGCCGCCAGCCACGGTAGCCAGTGTAGCGGCACGCCGATGACCTCGTGGATCCCATGAACAATGTTTGGATTACGTCTTAACTTCGCCACACCCGAAACCACGAGTAAAAGCGACATGATGACAGCGATGATAGTATAGGCAATGAACATTTCTGCTATTCTCCATTCTTTCTAAGCACACTGTGCAATCTCATATGAGGAAGATACTATGAGCGGTTTTCTTTCGCTCTTTACTTTCTTTATGTAACTAAAATTAGCATGAAAACTTAGATTTGTCAAGTGTATTGCTTCCTCTAAAAAATAATGCTATAGTTGTTCTATGAAAGTATCTGACCAGGCAAATGAAGCAACTCAATTGAATGATTGCCCGAGGTGATGGGGGCTTTAGAAAAATTTGGCAACAAGCATCTTGCAGGTCTGCTTACAACAAAGGGCAAGGATTGTTCGGGTAGTGCTGAGGAAACTCCCACTGTCAAGACACTTCGTCTGACATCCACTCATAACCCGCCTCCTGCGGAGTAGGACAAAGGAGAGAGAGGAGTTGGCTGGGGATTACCTGTCTCCCAGACAGGGTTCCCCAGACCCCGTCAGGGGAGCTTCGCCCCCTGCACCCCCTCTTTAGTAGTTAAGAGACGCAATGATGAACTTTAACGAATTGACTGCCGATAGGTTTCTGAAGATGCTGACGCTGTAGCAACTGCTCTACTTGCTGGCAGAAACGTTCGTTGACACCTAGCTCACAAGCATGCTGACAATACGCTTGTACGCGTGTAAGGAGCAGTCGTTTCTGGGCCTTGTCGCTTGTTTGCAGCAACTTGCTTTCGTAGGCCAGGGCCAGGTGCAAGTAGGTTTCAGCTTGCGCCTCCCGCGCTATTGACTGTTCCAGGTACTTAATCGCCTCATCCGTTTTCCCTAGCTTATGGAGAATCCACCCCTTGCAATCTGTGTATCTGGCTGGAAACTGAAGTATTGTACACGAAGCTTCCATCATTGGCTCTATTTGCTCTAATGCTTTCCCAGCGAGTTCCAGCGCACAGGGCAAGTTCGCATCGCGTTCTGCATAGGCAAATGCCTGCCCCCAATAGGCCAACGCTTTCATCTCGCCTAACGATATATATCCAACGGAATCTTTCTCTACAATTTTTTCAGGTCGTTCTTCCAATCTCTGTGTCATCTCCTGCAAAGAGCGAAATTTCGTGATTGAGGCATCGTATTCTCTATTTCTCAGGTAGGCATACGCGAGATGGAATGTAGATGTCAGGGGTGCAAACCCAAAATTTTGCGCCAGACGCAGGTATTTGAGGGCCTCCCCGTTTTCATCAAGGGCGAAGTAGAAGTAGCCAAGTGAGTAGTAGATTTCCAGTCTTTCTTTCAAATGTTCACCGTTACAACACTTGAGAGCCTGTTGCATGTAGTTCACAGCTTCCTGGTTCTTCCCCTCTTTCAGGCACATCTCGCTATGCAACTGGGCGAGCCTGACATAGGACTTTCCAATCTTCACATGAAGTTCAGGACCATACGAATCCAAGGGCATCGCATCTCTGCGCAAAATGGCCTCTTTCCATGTATCTATGGCATCCTCAAAATCTCCTCGTTCAGCATACACATCACCTAGCACTTCGTGATTATCGTAAGCAAGTGCATCAAACAGGATAGCCTTTTGAGCTAGCTGCAAGGCTTCTTGATGCCTGTCCAATTCGAGGAGGGTAGTGGCAAGTTTCGAGCGAAGCCCTTGTATTTTGACTTCACGCGGATGATTCTTTTCGAGGACCTCTATGGCTCTCGTGTAGTATTCACTGGCCCGCTCGAGATTTTCTTTGCTCTCCTTCTGAGCAAGTCTCCCTGTTACTATTCGCTTCACCTCACCTGCTTCGGTATAGAGCAAGGCGAGAATACGGAGGATCTGCCCATGTTCCCATTCTTTATTTTTTCCGTCACCAGAAGCAAGGACCCTTTCAAGTTCATCCAGGTCTCTTACCAGGCAACAAAACTTGTCTGGATTGCTCTCCCCAGGTTGCCCATTCTTGCCGTGCTTCAGGTACAACCTTCCTAGCGCAAGAGCCACTTGAGCAAAGTTCAGCACATTCCCACGGTATTTTTGAAGTTCTGCTTCGAGGTCAGGAGTATCACCCTCACCTTTCGCTCCCTTGTTACTTATCTCATTCCCCAGATCTAAGAAGTTCCTTATGCTCTTGATACGTTCACATTTGCCTGCTTGATCTAGTACATTCTTTGCCAATTCCTCGTATGCTTTCTGTATCCTTACGAGAACATCCCCGAATTCTTCTTGTGGTTTATCTGATGCAAAATCCAGGATGGTTCTAAAAATGAAATCTTGATATTCAGGGTCAAACTTTTCTCCGTCCCTGCTCTTGTCGCTACGAGTCACCGCATTTGCATAAGCTACGGCTAAATCACCCCAATACTCAACATGATCTGAAGCAATGCGCGTCGCTACTCTCAACAGACGGGTAGCTTCTGCATATTTCCCCTGCAAGTTGTATGTTTCAGCCAATTCAGCAAGATACAAAGCGTAATAGCTTGCATCAGAAGACTTGAGAGAACGTAGCCTCTTGAGCGAATTCTCCGCTTTTTTTAGTTTCCTCGCAGCTTTCCTCTGCAAGTTGTATGTTTCAGCCAATTTAGCAAGATACAAAGCGTAATAGCTTGCATCAGAAGACTTGAGAGAACGTAGCCTCTTGAGCAAATTCTCCGCTTTTTTTAGTTTCCTCGCAGCTTTGTGGGGAAGGAAGCCAGCTGCTTGTTCATTGTATATCCTCGCAAGGTCGGTCACACAGACGACTAGCAGCGTGCGCAGCTTCGCAATCTTGTCATTGCCTTGTTGTGTAATCTCTGCCCAAAAGAGTGCTAGATAGGCGTGGCGTATAGCCTTCTTACAATTTTTGATGGCTGCTGGGAAGTCTGGATCCCGCAGCGTCTTATGGGCAGGCTGATGTTGCACCGATGCCATAAGTTGATACGCTTTTGCCCGATTTGCATGACCAGGCTTCAACTCGATAACACGTTTACATAATTGAATGCTGCGATAGTACTCTTTACCATCGGAACAGCTCCAAGCGCGTGCGTAGTATGCCGCCCACGACGTTGGGTCTTGAGCGATGGCTTGTTCAAAGGCAGTTTTTGCAGCTTTCTTATTCCCCAGTTCGGTATGCACCACACCGAGATTGTAGTAGGCTAAGCTGAACTTTGTGTCCTCTGTCAGCGTCTCGATAAATTTGTTCTCAGCCTCTTTCAGGTTGGCTCTTCTGTTCTTTGGAGTGCGCAAACATTCCCGATAGGCTCGCAATCCCTGGCTAAACGATAGCGTTGCCCGCCAGCGAATCGATGAGCTCAGTGCGAGATCAGTGAAGATGCGACAGGCCAATTCCTCGAGCATCTCACTCACGCTGCCAGGTGACAGTGACGAAGCTTGTTCAGGTGATATCAGGTGATCAACGCGCCACTTAAACGAGCTTCCTTTTCTCTTGCATTGTGCGGTCAGGATAAGCATGTCTTTATCTTTGTGCAGGCTTCCAATAATACGTGGGCCTTGCACTAAGCCTCCAAACAAGGACATAAGCATCCCCACTGGAATACTCAAGGGACCCAAACTCAATGTGGACTGAGAACTTACGGCACCTTTAAGATCCGCTCCTACGTTCTCCACGCCGATAGCTGCATCTATGCCCTCTCTTTGCAATGCCGAAGTTGGAATCGCTCGCTGCTCATCTACAGCACGGTACAGATCATGGAGCTGACCGAGCCGTACTACGAGAAGCATCGCCAATCCGCTGACATTCGCATGGAGGTCATCACCTGCATAATTCTTAAACTCTTCCACTACCAACTGCCGCCGGGCTTTCCACATACTTACGAGAAGCCAGATGAGTATGCATACCGCCAGGTATGAGGCCAGGATTATCCACGGGTTGAACCAGTTTTTAGGGAGATGAAGCCACGCATCAAGACTAAAAAGACGCCATACGACAAGGAACACTACCACAAATCCAACTAGCGACTTTACCAATCCAGCCCGCCAAATGAAGCCAATCCATCCCAAAAAACGAGCCAGTCCCCAAAGCAAAGAAATTGATCCCCACCACCAGATGGCAAGTGTCAATATGGGAATGCCCACCAAAAGACCGATCAGTACCCAGTTCCAAGGAGCTGGCACAGCACGAGTCAGTTCCAAGAGCCAGGAAGCTAGCTTCGATAGTGTGTCATGCAGTCCATTCATAATAGGACCTCCCCGGGTAAAAAGCGCAAAGTATTTAAGAGACGATTTTTCAACATATAGACGCGGAGTACTGGATAATTTAGAGGTCAGAAAATGGGTTATTGACAGCTTGAAGTTGGCAAAGGTGCATGTGAGATTTTGGGTATGGATTGCTGGCTCCCTGCCAAAATCTTCCATCAGCGAGTCCAGAGCAGAGAAGCGTTCAGCCAATGTCAAGATCTGTCATAAAGTTCTCGCCGCTTAACATTTAGATGCGACTGCCCTGGCACTGGTGTGAACGTGCCTGGGCAAACCGCTGCACATCTGGTATACTGTTCCTGAGCGTTGGAAATTGCGTCCTTCGCCGAGAGACGGTACTTCCCGTTGGAACGCTTCATCTACCGCTCGTGCAGGAGGGAGACTGATGGTCGAACCGGCTGTTGGAGGAGAGAGAAAGTGACGCCCATTCTCGCCACGAAACTGTATCTCCCTCGGCTTCGACCGAACGTTGTCAGCCGCCCCCGCCTGCTCGAGCGGCTGAACGAGGGGCTGCACCGCAAACTGACCCTTATCGCTGCCCCCGCTGGCTTTGGGAAAACCACGCTGGTCAGTGAATGGGTCGCCTTAATCGAGCGACCGAAGGCCCGTAGGGCCCGTACTGCCTGGTTGTCGCTGGACGAAGGGGATAATGACCCCGCACGGTTTGTGGCTTACCTGGTCGCTGCGTTACAGACGATTGGGGAAGGGGTGTTGGGTGTGCTCCAATCCCCTCAGCCACCGCCAACCGAATCGATTTTGACGGCCCTGCTCAATGAGATCACTACGCTCCCGGACCATTTCGTCCTTGTCCTTGACGACTACCACGTGATTGATGCCAAAGCGGTTGACATGGCCCTCGCCTTTCTCGTCGAGCACCTACCGCCGCAAATGCACCTGGTCATTGCGACCCGCGAAGATCCACATCTACCCCTGGCCCGGTTACGCGCCCGGGGCCACTTGACCGAACTGCGCGCCGCCGACTTGCGTTTTACCGCCTCCGAAGCCGCCGCATTTCTCAACCAGGTGATGGGTCTAAGCCTCTCTGCGGAAGACATCGCCGCGCTAGAAGACCGCACCGAAGGCTGGATTGCCGGCCTGCAATTAGCCGCGCTTTCCATGCAGGGCCACCAGGATGTTCCCGGGTTCATCCGGGCCTTCGCGGGAGACCACCGCTACATCGTGGACTATCTGGTCGAAGAGGTCCTCCAGCGTCAGCCCGAACCTGTCAACAGCTTCTTACTCCAGACCTCCATTCTCGACCGGTTGAATGGCTCGCTCTGCGATGCCGTCACCGGCCAGGAGGAAGGCAGCGAGCGGTTGGAGGCCCTGGAGCGAGGCAACTTCTTTGTCGTTCCGCTCGATGACAAGCGCCACTGGTATCGCTATCACCACCTCTTTGCCGAAGTTCTCTCTGTGCATTTG
>Ga0137386_10001711_pt1 | contig 13948 bp, 10 predicted proteins | sample SagtaG_4_FD_104910 | JGI IMG/M metagenome (GOLD analysis project Ga0137386, IMG submission 104910) | Vadose zone soil microbial communities from Sagehorn Ranch, Mendocino, California, USA - Sage2_R_100_16 metaG | ecosystem: Environmental > Terrestrial > Soil > Vadose zone | place: USA... | reverse complement strand
TGGCGGCTGGTCGTTTTGGTGGTTGACACAAGGAAGCTCGGCAGGATCGCACCCCTCCCGAGAGGGAGCGCGACAAAGGCAAACCCGGCGAAAGCCGGCGACGCAAAGCCCCGAGGCTACCGCACGCTGTCCGCGTGCCACGCCAGTCGAGCCGCCGAACCTCACTCTCAACCCGGGAGGGGTTATGCTTATCCGGACTATGATGCCGCTTGCGGCGGTCCTCCTCGCCGCAGCCTGCGAAGTACCGCTGGCTGTGAGCGATCCGGATTTCGCCGTTGTTTCCGTCACCGTGGCGCCCAAGAGCGTTACGCTGTCCGTGGGCGACAGCATGCTGCTGAGCGCCACCGTCCTCATGTCGAATAACCGCCCCCCACGTGCGGTGAGCTGGACGAGCTCGAACGTGACTTACGCCACCGTAAACAAGTCCGGCATGGTGTACGGCGTCGGGGCGGGTGACGTCTGGATCTACGCGACCAGCAGCAACAAGAAGGATTCGGCCGCCATCACGGTGGTGGCGCTGCCGCCCGCCCCCGTGGCGTCGGTGTCGGTGAGCCCCCCAGCGTTTACCCTCTTAGTCAGCAGCGTGATCCAGCTGACCGCGACTCCGAAAGACTCGGCGGGGAACCCGCTGAGCGGGCGCACGGTGAGCTGGTCGAGCGACAACACGGCGGTGGCGAGCGTGAACGGCAGCGGGCTCGTCACGGGGTTGGCAGCCGGCTCGGCCATCGTGACCGCCACCTCCGAGGGGAAGAGCGGCAGCTCCGCAATCACGGTGGCGACACCGCCGCCTCCCGCCATCGGCTCGTGTCTGACGCAGACGGGCTCCACCGTCACCGTGAGCGGCGTGCGAACGTCTCAGTTTTACAACACGAGCTTGGCTGACAATACCAAGCTCGATGGGTCCACTGCGCAGTTCTTGGTGGGAGCGTCTGTGAATATCCCTGTCGTGTTCGCGGGTGGATCAAGGATTTGCTGGAGTGGCGGACAAATACTCGGGCGCTTTGCGCCGAATACGGCGTGGAATACGATGCATGACAAGTATGGAATGATACCTGCGGTCACGTGGTCGGCGAGTGCGAAACTCGCCAAGGTGGAGAACCTCACCGTCTTCTCGTACGGTGACGGCATCAGCTTTGACGACCAGGGTGACAGCGCTTGGAGCATCCGCAACGTTCATGTGAAGTACAGTCGAGATGACTGTGTAGAGAACGACTTTTTGAATAGTGGCACGATTGATTCTTCCTTGTTTGACGGGTGTTACGACGGCATGAGCTCGAGGGAGTACTCCACAGTTCGGGATGGCAGCAACAACGTCGTGACCATCAGCAACTCGCTGTGGAGACTCCAAGCGATGGATTCGGTCTATGCTTCTGATCCCACTTCGAGTCACTACGCTTTCTGGAAGTGGAGTGGCAGCGGCAACCCCAACACCGGCATCGGGCCGAAGCTTGCGCTCTACAACAACGTCTTCCGAGCGGACGAGAATTCGTTGGCGTGGAATGGCAAAGCGGGTATGTACATGGCTCCGCCGCAAGGCAAGCTCGCCGATTGCCAGAACAACGTGATGGTATGGCTGGGGTCTGGTTCGTTCCCCGAGACCTTGCCCACGACGTTCAATGGAAAGACGTGCTTCACGCTGATGACGGGGGCGGCTGGGCTGCAGTACTGGGACAACGCCGTGGCGCAGTGGAAGGCCAATCACCCGGCGACGTTGCCGGACGTCGGGCCGCCCATTGTCTCCCTGTTCTCGCCGGGCATCGTGGGGAGCACGACGCTGAAGGGCATCGTGAGCCTGACTGCCACGGCAGTGGACGATCAAGCTGTGGTGGGGGTCCAGTTGCAGATGAATGGCCAGAACATCGGCACCGAAGTGACGACGGAGTCGCCGATCACGAAATTCACGCTCTCGTGGAACTCGGCCAGTTTGCCGAACGGGACGTATACGCTCACGGCGACGGCGCGCGACGCCACCGGCAACACGACCACCTCGGCCGGCCTCACGGTGACGATCAGTAATTGAGCCGTGGAGCCCTTGCTGTAGCTGCGGTCCCCATCGCACGACGCTGCGGTGGGGATCGCCGTTTCTGGAGGTAACGCCCCTGGGGTGTGGGGGTGCTTGACGCACGCGGGGGCGTGAGTCATATCCCCTCCCAGGAGGAGCGCACGGCCGTGTCCAGCGATGACGTTTCCTCCGCCACGCTCGCGGCGGAGGCGGAGCGCGTGCGCCGGGTCTACGCGGCGCGGCAGGACCACTCTTCGTGGGCCTCCTGGGGCTACGTGTTTGGCTTCCAGGACCGGGAGCGGCACGTGCTTCGCCTCCTCAAGCGGTATGGGTTTCTGCCGCTAGCCGACCGGTCGATGCTCGACGTCGGATGTGGCACCGGGGCGTGGATCCGGCAGTTCGTCCGCTGGGGTGCACAGCCGGAACTTCTCACCGGTATCGATCTGCTGGCCGATGACGTGGCCGAGGCCCGGCGGCGGGTGCCCGCGGGGGTTCGCTTGGAAGTCGGGAACGCTGCCGAGCTGCCGTTTCCAACTGCATCATTCGATGTCGTGCTCCAGTCGACCGTGTTCTCCTCCGTGCTCGATCCAAACGTGCGTCGCAAGATCGCGTCCGAGATGCTTCGGGTCCTCAAGCCCGAAGGCCTCATCCTGTGGTATGACTTCCATGTCAACAGCCCGCGGAACCCCCACGTCCGCCGCGTGACTCGTCGGGAAATCCGGGAGCTGTTTCCGGGCTGTCGCATCGATCTCCGGCGAATCACTCTGGCGCCGCCGCTGATGCGCTGGCTGGCGCCACGCTCCTGGCTCCTCACCTACCTGCTCGGCGGCATTCCGCTGCTGTGCACGCACTACCTGGGGGCCATCAGGACGCTGGCCGGAGGAAGGACGCCTAGATCCGCCGGCCCGTAAGCAGCCGCCCCCCGAGCGCTCGGTGACACGTGTCACCGCGTCAAGCGCGGGCTCCGTTGTAGTAACTGCGGCGGCGACGAGCACATGCCCGCCCTCTAGGCGGATTCTGTAAGGCTTGTCGCGGGCTGGGAGACTGAGCCGTGACTTTCACACAAATATCATCGCTGGTCGTCGCTTGCGTGGTGGCCGCGGCCTGCGAAACGCCGGTCGCGACGACGCGGGTGACGTCCGTATCCGTCACCCCCGGGTGGGCGAGCCTACCGGTGGCGGGAACGGTGCAGCTGATCGCGGTCGCTAAGGACGGTAGCGGGAACACGTTGCCGGATGCGCCGCTGACGTGGTCGAGCTCCGATTCGCTGACAGCCTCGGTGACCTCGGCAGGTGTCGTAACAGCGCTCGCGGTGGGCTGGGCGACGATCACTGCGACCAGCGACGGCAGGAGCGGCGCGGTCGCGGTGACGGTCACCGGCTCGTGCCTCAGTCAATCGGGACCGACCACCACCTTAAGTGGAACGCAATCATCGGCATACTATCGGGATAATCTCGCCGACCGGGCCAATATCGACGCAACGAGTGCGCAGTTTCTGCTCGCCCCCTCAGAAGATATCGCTGCTCATGTGGCGGGTGGCTCGAGGATCTGTTGGAGTGGCGGAGCAGTCATCGGCGGATTCCCGCCGAACACTCCTTGGAGTACGATGCACAGCAAGTACGGCATGGTCGCGGGCGTGACCGGATTCGCCAGCGCACCGCTCCTCAAGGTGGAGGGTCTCATCGTATTTGACTATGGCGACGGCATCAGTATGGACGACCAGGGCGATATCAGGTGGAGCATACGCAACATGCATGTCAAGTACAGTCACGATGATTGCGTGGAGAACGACTTCATGAATGGGGGGCTGATCGATTCTTCCTTCTTTGACGGGTGTTTCGATGGAATGAGCTCTCAAGAGTACCGATCGGTCCTGGACGGAAGCGACAATGTGGTGACCATCCAGAATTCCCTGTGGCGGTTACAGGCGATGGATGCGCCCTATGATGGGCCGATTCCCAATCACGACGCCTTCTGGAAGTGGAGCTCTCTTGCCCCGAAACTCGCCCTGTACAACAACGTCTTCCGAGCCGATGAGGGTTCGTGGGCGGGTACGAACGCCAGGATGTACATGGCGCCGCCGCCCGGCAAGCTCGCTGATTGCGAGAACAACGTCATGGTATGGCTGGGGGCGGGGCCGTTCCCGGAGACCTTGCCCACGACGTTCAACGGGAAGACGTGCTTCACGCTGATGACGGGGGCGGCTGGGTTGCAGTACTGGGACAACGCCGTGGCGCAGTGGAAGGCCAATCACCCGGCGACGTTGCCGGACGTCGGGCCGCCCATCGTCTCGCTGTTCTCGCCGGGCTTGGTGGGGAGCACGACGCTGACGGGCAGCGTGAGCCTCACCGCCACCGCCGTGGACGACCGCGACGTCGCCGGAGTCCAGTTCCAGATGAATGGCCAGAACATCGGCACGGAAGTGACCACGGAGTCGCCGATGACGAAATTCACGCTGTCATGGGACTCGCGCGGCTTGCCGAACGGGACGTACACGCTCACCGCGACCGCGCGCGATGCCGCCAACACGACGACCTCGACCGGCATCACGGTCACGATCAGTAACTGATCCGCTCGCTAGCCCCGCAGCCGGTCGATCTGCTCCACGATGTGGGTGGCGAACGGGAATGCGCAGGTGAATCCGGGCGACACCGCGTTGAGGACGTGGAACGAGCGGTCGTCGCCCTCGTACTTGAAGTCCATCTCCAGCCGGCGCTCGTGGATGTCCACGAGCTGGGCCCGGATCCCCGCGGGGCCCCAGCGCTGGAAATGCTCCGGGCGGATGCCTACGGCGAGGTCTGCTGCGAGCGACACGATCTTGGCGCGCCGGTACTTCCGTAGCTCGTCCAGCGCCAGGGCTCGAAAGCCAAACGCGTTGTGGAGGAAAAGCCCGGCCTCGCGCATCACGATCTCCAGGCACTCCGACAGGCTGAAGCGACTCCAACCCGCGTAGTGCTCGCGCCAGAACGCCGGCGTCGCCGTGGGGCCGAGCGTGGCCGAGCCGTCCACCGCCACGGTCACGTGGACGCCGAGGAATGGCTGACGCAGGTCCGGGACCGGGTAAATGTGGGTGCGGAACGCCGGGCTGGCCGTGCCCGCCTCCAGAAACAGCCCCTTGAACGGCAGGATGCGCCAGCGCTCAGCGAAGCCCCAATCCCGGGCGATCCGGTCGGCGTACAGCCCGGCCGCGTTCACCACGTATCCCGGGGCCAGCGCCCCGGCGGTGGTGCGGACGGCACGCCCGACGCGCCCGAGATAGGCGGTGCCGGGGAGGAGGGTCACCCCCGCGGTCCGCGCGTCGTCCACCAGGGCTTCGAGCACCGCGCGGGGGTCCACCGAGGCGGTCGTCGGAGAAAACAGCGCGCGCTCGCAGGTCTTGACCCGCGGCTCGAGGCACCGCGCCTCGGCGGCCGTGACGGCCTCGAGGGTGACGCCGTTGGCGCGCGCCCGCCGCAGCAGCTCGTCGAGACCTGCGAGCTCGGCGGCGTTGCGGGCGACTACGAGTTTGCCGCAGCGGTTGATGGGCAATCCCCGCGCGACGCAGTAACGGGTGAGCTGGGCGTTCCCCTCGCGCGTGAGGCGGGCCTTGAGGCTGTCGGCAGCGTAGTAAAACCCGGCGTGCAGCACGCCGCTGTTGCGGCCGCTCGCGTGCCGGCTCCAGCCCGGCTCTTGCTCCAGAAGCGTAACGGCAGCATTCGGATGGCAGCGGCGCAGCTCCAGCGCGAGGCTGATGCCGATGATGCCGCCGCCGACGACGAGGAAGTCCGGGGCCTTCAGGCTTGTGCGAGGGTACGGGCGGGGGCGAAGTCGTCCCGCCGCCGGCGCGGCGCGACGAACGTCTGCTGCAGCGCCTGCACGTTGTGGAAGGCGGGGTCCTGCCAGCGCTGTAGGGCGGGATCGGCGCGCACCGCGGCGGCCACCTCGCGGATCCCGTGGGCGACCGAGTACTCCGGCTCGAATCCCAGAACGCGGCGGATCTTCGCGAAGCTCACGCGGTAGTCGCGCGGATCGACGACTTGATCCCGGACCTCGACCTCAACCCCGGTCACGATCCCGGCGACCATGTCGCCGAGATCGCTGATGCGGTGGTTCAGGGCGTCGCCCCCCAGGTTGAAGACCTCGCCGGCGACGGCGGTTGCCGGCGCCTCCAGCGCCAAGATGAAGGCGCGGGCGGCGTCGCGGCAATGCACGTTGGGCCGCCATTGGTTGCCGCCGAGGATGCTGATCCGCTTCTCCACGACGGCCCGCACCGTGAGCGTGTTCACCACGAGGTCGAAGCGCATGCGCGGGGACAAGCCGAACACCGTCGCGAGCCGCACGACCACGGGCTCGACGTCGCCATGGCGATCGAACAGGATGCTTTCGCTGAGGACTCGGGTGCGGGCGTACAAGGACACCGGGTTCAGCCGCGAGCGCTCGGTCAACATCTCCTGGCTGCTCGCGCCGTACACGCTGCAGCTTGAGGCGAACACCAAACGGCGTACGCCGTAGAAGTTACACGTCTCGGTGAGGATCTTCGTGGCTGCGTAGTTGAGGTTAATCGTCTCCTCCGGGTCCAGGTTGCAGGCCGGGTCTCCCACGATCGCCGCCAGCGCGATGACGCCATCGACGTTCTTCACCGCACGGCTCACGTCGCGGCTGTTGCAGATGTCGCCCTGCAGGGTCTCGAGGTTGGGATGGTGGAGGCCCGCGATCCCGGCGCGGCCGTAGTCGAACCGATCGAGGATGCGCACGCGGTACCCGCGCTCGAGGAGCATGCGCACCAAGTGCGAGCCGATGAACCCCACGCCGCCGGTGACGAGCACGCGACGCGCCGCGCTGTCGCTGCCCGGGGACGGGTGCTCCCTGGCCACGCCGGGCGCGCCCGCAATGAGCTCATGCAGCTTGGCAGCACCGGGGCGGTGGACTTCCTGTCCCGCGACGAAGCGGTGGACGCCCTGGACCGCCCGAGCCCGGATCCCGCTGTCCTCGAGGTGGCGCACGAAGCATCGCACGAACTCCGGATCGGTCGAGGGCATCGCGACGATCACCTCGGCGATCCTGTAGCGCTCGCAGATCGTCAGCGCGTCGCGCAGCGGCCCCAGCACGGGCGCGCCGTTGAGCACCGCGCCGGTCTTGCTGGAATCGTCGTCCAGGTATCCCACGAGCTCCACGCCGTTGCGGCGCTCGACCAGCTCACGGCCAATGGACAGGCCGTGCTCCCCTGCGCCGACGATCAAGACCGGACGTGGCGCATGCGACGGGGCCTGGGCCCGCCGCTGCCGCCAATAGCGTCGCGTGGTGCCCATCTGCCAGCGGCGCAGCGTGCGGAGCCCGACGCAGAGGAAGAGGACGAGCAGCCAGCTGAGGAGAATCGTCTCGTCCCTGAGCGGGATCACGGCCAACGCCCGCAGGAGCACGAGTGCCGCAGCGACGACGAGGGTGGCGGTCGCGACCGCGATCACCTCGCGCAGGCTGGTGTAGCGCCAGATCGCGCGGTAGCTGCCGCGGACTGCATGCGCCGCCACGAAGAGGAGCCCCATCGCAGCGGCAAGCACCCCGGTCGCTTCCACCCCGGGGGTCGGCACGTCCTGGGCGACCGCGATCGCCACGACCACGGCGAGGGTGCCGCAGCCGAAGTCGAGCAGCACCTTGACGGCGCGCCGCACCCCCCAATGACCGAAATGCGCGCTCTCCACCGCTGCACACCATTCCAGGACGCTCTGCGGGGCTCGGGCGGGCGTGCAGGGACTGGGAGCGGCCGAGGTGAGCATATGTCGGAGTAGGGCGGTTTCCTCTCGGGGTTCGGCGCGACGGTGGCGTGTCGTTTCACAACTCACGAAGCGTGCCGACCCCCCGTCGGGCGTCGCTCGCTCAACTGCCGACGGGACAAAATGTTACGCCACCCCGTCGGGCGCGGCGCCGCGGGCGGTCGCGCGCTCTGCCACAGACCCGCCACAGTTTAGCGTCACGTGTGCGGCAAGCGGGGCGCGGGCGATCACGGCGCGGTACACGGCGAGGACCCGCTCCGTCATACGCCGCTCGTCGAGCTCCTGCACGGCGGGCCGGGCCGCTGCCCGGCCCCCCCGTCGCAGCACGCGCTCCAGTGCGGCGGCGATCGTCTCGGCGCGGTCTTCGTCGCAGACTTCGCACCCTGCGATCCCGCGCAAGCGCTCGGCCACGTCGCCCACTGCGACTGAGACCACGGGCAGGTTGCAGGCCAGCGCTTCCTTCACGACGTTGGGAGACCCTTCCTGCAGCGACGTGAACACCAGCACGTCGCACGCGTTCATGTAGTAAGGGATGTCGGTATGGGGCACGGCCCAGCCCAGCACGAGCTCGGCTGGAAGCGTGAGGTTGAGGCGGGCGACGGCTTCCCGGGCGAGTCGGTAGCGCTTGCGCGGCAGCTCCGGACTACCGACAAACAGGACGAGGCGCCGCTCGAGCGGCAGCCCCAGGTGTCGCCGCGCTTCGGCCTGCGGTATCAGGCGGAACCGATCGAAATCGATCCCCGAAGGGATCACGTGCGGTCGCACCGAGCGGGGGAGACACCGCTGCAGGTGGGCCGAAACCACGATGGTCGCGTCGGCGCACCGCGCCCCGAGACGCGATAGCATGGGGAGCATTTTGCCAAGCCGCGTAAAGCGCTCCTCGGTATCGCTCATGACGCCTTCCAGGTCGTCTCCGCGGAAGGTGACCACGAGCGGCACGCGCTTGGGAAGCGTGAGCATGGCGCTCTGGCCGAACTGCGCGTGCACGAGATCATACCGGCCGCGCGCCAGCCGACGGCGGACGGCCCACCAGGCGGCGACATACCTGACCAGGCTCTTCTGGCCCCGGAACGAGAACACGTCGACTACGACGCCCGCGGCGCGCAGGAACTCGACCTGGCGCTTGACGAACTGCGCCGTGCCGCCCCAGCTCGCGCGGTCGGGCCACTCGCTCGTGATCATGAGGACGCGAATGCGTGCGCTCATTCGCCCGCCGCGTCGATGGGTAGGTGGGTGGACAGACCACCGAATCCGAACATCGCGATCCGGGCGAGATGCCCGCGCACGGTCTGCTGCCAGCGATAGCCCCACTCGGCGAAATCACGCGCACGCCTGAGCCAGCGGTAACGGCTTCGCACCCAGCAGTACTTGCTCAGGTCCGGCGCCGCACCGAACTTTGTCTTGAAGTCGCCCATCCCCATGAAGTCGAAGGTCTCGCATCCAGCGGCCAGCCCCCGTTGGATCACGAGCCAGGTCAGCAGCTCTGTCGGCCGGAACCACCGGTGCTTCGTGCGGTGGGTCCATGACCACAGCAGCAGCTCCTTCTCCGCCACCGTGAACAGTCCGGTCGCGATGCACGTGCAGCCGTCGGGCAGGTACACCGCAATGGCGACCAGGCGGCCCGCCGCTTTCATGTGGCGGAAGAACTCGAGTACCTCCTGCTCGCCGAACGGCACGGTGTTGCCGCCGCGGACGAACACCTCTTGCAGCTGGCTGTAGTGCTCACGAGCGAACGCCTCGGCGTCCTCCTCCTCGAACCGAGCGATCAGGCCGAGCCTTTCCGCGCGGCGTACGTTGCGCCGGGCGCTCTCCTTGAAGGACCGGAACACGCGGCTCGCGTCGCCCGGGAACAACGGCGCGCGGTGGGTCGGGACCGGTTCGCCGCGGAATCCAAAGGCCGTCATCGTTTCGCGGTCGAGGTGGCTGCTCAAGATCTCGATGTGATGGACGCCGTGGTGCTGCTCGAGGTACGCGACGAGTGGCGCGATCAGGTCACGGGTCGTGACCCGGTTCCGGTCGAACACGGGCCCCATGCTCGGCGTCTGCCACCCGGGGAGGGGCGACCCGAACAGCCGCAGCGGGCCGAGCGACCGGACCAGGCCGGGCAGGCACCCCACCACCTGCTCCCCGGCCTCGAACACGAGGTGAAGCGGCTGGCCGTGCCCGCACGCCCGCAGCCAATCGATCCACGCCCGCGTGTGCACGATGCGGTGGTTGTCAAAGCGCCGGACCAGTTCGTCCCAGCCCGCGATCTCGAAAGCGGTGGCCGCTCGGATGGCAATCATCAGCAGACCCTCGCCTCGCGGGTCGTGTGGCGGACGTGGTGACGGTACAGCCAGGGCAGCCCGGAGCGACCCAGCGCCTTGAGCCGGTACACTAGCCGCGCGCTGGTCCACCCGCGGAACTGCGCCAGCTCGGCCACCCGCTGTACGGACGTATTGACCTTCGGGGCGTAGCGGCCGAGCACCCAGCAGCCGTCCACCCGGCGCGGTGTGAGCCAGGGCTCGGAGGTGAGGAGAAGCCGCACGCCGGCGCGCGGCGCGGAGGCGATCACCGCCGGCGAGATATCTCCGCCCGGCACCGCCGCGGTCAGGCAAGGCGCTCCGATGATCTGGCTGATCGTGTCGCAGCTCACGCGCCATTCCTCCAGCATCTGCTGCGGAGCGAGGTCCCGGAAGATGTGGGGGTGGGTGTGGGAGTGGCTGCCGACGATGTGCCCGCAGCGGACGAGATGCCGGAGGTCGGCTGCTGAGAGGAAGGCCGTCGTGCCGATGAGGCTCGAGACGACGAAGAAGTTTCCGCGCCACCCGCGCCGGCACAGCTCCTCGCTTGTGTACAAAGCGCTCTTCCCCCCGTCGTCGAAGGTGAGGAGCACGTGGCGTCCGGGCCGCGTGAAGTCGATGTCAGGCAGGCGCGTTGGGGCGACGGGTCCCGTGGCGATGCCGTCGAGGTGGGCGGCGAAGGCTCGGTGCGTGAGCTTATACGCCAATGCCCCGCGGTGCTGGAACCCGGAGCACGTCGGGTCGTCCGTCACGTCGTGGTAATCGAAGCCGGCGACCTGGGGTAGGACGGGCATGGGGGGATTCCTACCGCACCAGCGGCACGGCTGTGGGGATGAACCGGCGCAGGGGAGGGAGCCAGGAGTGGAGGCTTCCCAGGAGGTAGCCGAGGCCGTAGCTGCCGTGCAGCACCGGGAGGACGGCGACGAACGCGAGGCCGCACCGTAGGCCGTCGCGACGGGCGACACCGACCGCGCCGCCCAACACCATCGCGGTGTAGCTGCCGATGAGGGCGAGCGTGGCAATGCGGCTCGCCCCCCACCAGACGCCGGCGAGCGCCGCTGCCGCCAGGCTGACGAGGGAGAGCCCGGGCACCACCTGCCGCACGGTCCTGACGCCCCCGACCTTCCTCGCCACGAACGGCTTCCAATAGCCGTATTGGTAGAACTGTCGCGCCAGCTTCTCCAGCGTGGCACGAGCGAAATAGTAGCAGGTAACGGTCGGCACGAGCAGGATACGCCCGCGGTGGCGACGCAGGCGGAAGTTGAACTCGTCGTCCTCGTTGCGGAGCATCTCCTCGTCGAAAAATCCGATTCTCTCGAACACCTCCCGCCGGTAACACCCGAACGGGACCGCATCGACCCAGCGCGGCCGCGCCGAGCCGGTACGGAAGTACGCGTTTCCCACGCCCATGGGGTGCGCCAGCCCGCGCGCGATCGCGCGAGCGATCGGCGTGGTGGCGGACGGCAGCGTGATTTGGACGCCACCCACGTTATCGGCGCCACTCGCCTCGAGCTCGGCCACGAGTTTGTTCACATAGTCCGGGGGATACAACGCGTGAGCGTCCACCCGCAGGATCACGTCGCCAACGGCCACCCGAATGGCCGCGTTCAGGCCCGACGGGACGATGCGCCGTGGGTTGTCGATCACCCGGATCTCCCGGTGCCGGGCGGCGTATTGCGCGACGATGGCTCGAGTCCGGTCCTCGCTCATCCCTTCCGCCACCAGGATCTCCATCCGGTCGCGCGGATACGTGGAGGCGAGGATCGAGTCGAGGCAGGCGGCGATAAAGCGCGCTTCGTTCCGCACCGGCAGCACGATCGACACGAACGGCTGACGAGTAGGGGCTACCATACGAGACCGTGATCCTGGAGAAACAGCTCGAGCGCGAGGAGCGACATGAGACGCTGGCGCAGCCCATCCCGGCTGATCGTCCCTGGCCACCGGCCCTGACGCGCGCTCCTGAAGTTCGCCAGCCACTGCCGGACGAGCAGAGGGTTGATGACGGCCTGCGTCCGTGCCTCGCGCCCGAGGAGCAGGTCTGCGAGCGCCACGCAGAAGTCGTCGCCAACCATCACGTCCAGAGGGATGTCGAACCCGCGCTTGGGGTGCCGGGCGACGCTGCCCGGGAGCCAGCGCTCGGCAAGGGCGCGGAGCACCCGTTTGCCCGTGCGCCCGTCGGTTTTGAGCCGGTGCGGAAGCGACAGACCGAGGGCTACGACATCGTCATCCAGCATCGGCACGCGCACCTCGATGCCCGCCCGCATGCTCATCATGTCGACCTTGCGCAACATCTGAGAGGGCAGGCTGAGCGCGAACTGGTTCTCAGTGAGGCGCCGCGAGAGCTCCTCCACGTCAGCCACGGCCGGCGGGCGGGCGTCGTCGAAGTGCCGGTACACCGGCAGCAGGCCCTCCCGGGCTTCGGCGCGCACCAGCTCGCGTTTCTGGTCCTCGGTCAGGTAGTTCGACAGGCCGGCGATCACCCTGGCCGCGTCGGACCGGCCGGCGTGCGCTAGCCGGATTGCCTTGGCCACCTGCCGGCCCCAGTCCTCAGTCCAGGTGGCAAGCACGTCGCCGAGCGCAGCGGCGGCGGCACCGGCCCACCCGGGGAGCCGCATGAGGTGCACCAGCGCGTTGGCGCGCCAGAACAGCGGATAGCCGCCGAACGCCTCGTCGCCGCCGTCGCCAGAGAGCGTGCAGATGATCCCTTGCTCGCGCACCGCGCAGGAGATCCAGTACGTCGGGATCAGGCTCGTGTCGGCGAACGGCTGGTCGAAGTGTCGCAGCAGCTCGATGATCGCGTCGGCCGTGAGCGCCCGGTCGGCCAGGTCGATGGTGTGATGGCTCGTGCCATATCGCCGCACCACGGCCATCGCGGTAACGGTCTCGTCGAGGCTCTTGTCGGGGAAGCGGACGTTGAACGTCGCGGTCGGGCCGCCTGTTGCGCGCCGGTGCGCCGCCACCACGAGGGAGGAATCGATCCCGCCGCTCAGCAGTGCGGCGACGGGCACATCGGCGACCGATTGACGCCGCACCGCGTCGAGCAGCGCCACCGCTACGGCGTCGGCCGCGTCGGCGAGGTGCGCCGCCGGATCGGGTTGCACGCGTATGCGGTGCTCGACGTCGAGGCGCGTGCCCTCTGGTCCGATGACGAGCGTAGCCCCGCTCGGCACGGCGTGCACATTGCTGAACCCGGTAGCAGGCTCGGGGACGTAGCGCAGCCCGAGGAAGTCGTAGCACGCCTGGCGGTCGAGTGCGGGCCGGAAGCCAGGAAGGGCGAGGATAGCCTTCATCTCACTCGCGAACACCCACTGCCCTGCCTGCTCCGCGTAGAACAGCGGCTTCACGCCGAAGCGGTCGCGCGCCAGCAGCAGGAGCCTGCGCGGGCGGTCGTATATGGCGAACGCGAAGATCCCACGCAACCGGGAGACGAGCTGCGCTCCCAGCTCTTCATAGAGGTGTACCAGCACCTCCGTATCGGAGGCGCCCCGGAAGACGTGGCCCCGCCCCGTAAGCTCGGAGCGCAGCGCGCGGTAGTTGTAGATTTCGCCGTTGTAGACGACGTAGACGGTGCCGTCCTCGTTGGCCATCGGCTGACGGCCGGTGGGCGAGAGATCGATAAGCGCCAGGCGGCGGTGTACCAGCTCGCAGCGCTCGTCCTCGTAGCACCCCTGCCCATCGGGCCCGCGATGCGCGAGCAGCGCGTCGGCCCGCTCGGCCCATCCCGGAGCGGGGGGCAGGGCAACCGGGTGAAAACGACCAGCTACCCCGCACATGTCTGAGCCTCCCGCGCCCGGTGGCTGCTCGCCGCCGCCAGGGCCAGGACGAAATAGAACGGCTTGTACGCGATGAGGTTGGTGCTCAGGTTCGCCACCAGGCAGACCGCAAACAGAGCGAACGACACCATCCCGAGGGGC
>Ga0137386_10001710_pt1 | contig 13948 bp, 7 predicted proteins | sample SagtaG_4_FD_104910 | JGI IMG/M metagenome (GOLD analysis project Ga0137386, IMG submission 104910) | Vadose zone soil microbial communities from Sagehorn Ranch, Mendocino, California, USA - Sage2_R_100_16 metaG | ecosystem: Environmental > Terrestrial > Soil > Vadose zone | place: USA... | reverse complement strand
TTCTTGTCATCGACGATGACCACCTGCGGATGCAAATCTTCTTTGTGCTCGATAATCACGGTGCCCATGAGGCCGGTTGCTTCATCGACATCGCGCTTGATGGTTACACCCGCAATCATGTCGCGGAACTCAATCTTGCCGCCCTTATCGGTGAGAATCGGCACGTTGTACGGGTCCCACTGCACGAACGTCTCCCCTTTCTTGACCGACGCGCCGTCGTCCTTGGAAATCATGGAGCCTATGACCACGTTGTAGCGCTCGAGCTCGCGGCCCTCTGCATTGTGCACGCTGATGGAGCCGTTCTTGTTCAAAACGATCCAGCTTCCGTCAAGCGCCTGGACCGTTCGCAAATCGTTGAATCGGACTGCGCCATCGTTCTTCGCTTTGATGATTGGTTGCTTGAATGTCTGACTGGCCGTGCCGCCGATGTGGAAGGTCCGCATCGTTAACTGTGTTCCCGGCTCGCCGATGGATTGCGCTGCGATGATGCCAACTGCTTCGCCCAGCTTCACGAACTGGCCGGTCGCGAGGTTGCGCCCGTAGCACATTGCACAAACGCCGCGGCCGCATTCGCACGTCAGCACCGAGCGGATCTTTAAACTCTCCACGCCAATGCGCTGCAACTCCGCCGCAATCTTCTCGTCGATATACTGATTGGCCTTCACAATCTTTTTCTTCTTGTCCACCGGGTCGGCGATGGTTTCGCAACTGACGCGACCGATGATGCGCTGGGCAAGATCGACTACTTCTTCATCACCCTCGTAAATCGAGCGCACCACGATTCCATTTACCGTCCCGCAATCTTCCGCATTGATGATCACGTCCTGCGCCGCGTCCACGAGCTTGCGGGTCAAATAACCGGAGTCGGCTGTCTTGAGCGCCGTGTCGGCAAGCCCCTTGCGCGCGCCGTGAGTGGAAATGAAGTACTCAAGCACGCTGAGGCCCTCGCGAAAGTTCGACGTGATCGGGCGCTCGATGATTTCGCCGCTCGGCTTGGCCATTAAGCCTCTCATACCGGCGAGCTGACGCACCTGTTGCCGGTTACCGCGCGCGCCGGAATCCACCATCAAATAGACAGGATTCAGCTCTTTGCGACCCTCGTTGTGCTCGAGAGTGCGAAACATGACACTGGAAATTTCGTCACCCGCATGGGTCCAAATATCGATGATTTTGTTGTAACGCTCGCCGTCGGTGATAATGCCTTTGCGGTATTGCTGCTCCACCTGACGGATTTGCCTGTAGGCATTTTCCAGCTCGGTCTGTTTCTCTTTCGGAATGATCATGTCCGAAATGCCAATCGAAATACCGGCCTTGGTCGCCTCGGTAAAGCCGAGTTCCTTTAATTTGTCTAGCGTAGCGACCGTTTCTGCTGGTCCTGCAATTTGGTAACAGCGCCAGATAATGTCGCTCAGCTGTTTTTTCCCGGCCGGTTTATTGAAGAACCCAAGCTGCTTGGGCCAAATCTCGTTAAACACAACACGTCCAGCCGTAGTCTCGATCGTTTTGGCCGCAGCATTTCCGTAAATCGTTTGCCGACCGAAGTCAGGGTTCTTCAACCGAATGCGGTCGTGCGTGCGAATGGTCCCTTCCGTCATGGCAAATTCCACCTCCGCAGCATCGGCAAAAAGTGGAAGCCGCCCGTCGCCATCGCCTCCGGCTGCACGCCGCGGATTCTGAGTAAGGTAATAACACCCGAGCGTGATGTCCTGCGACGGTGTGGTAATCGGCTTGCCGCTCGATGGCGAGAAAATATTATTCGGCGCTAGCATGAGCATGCGCGCCTCCAATTGAGCTTCAACCGACAGAGGCACGTGCACCGCCATCTGGTCGCCGTCGAAGTCCGCATTGTAAGCGGTGCAAACGAGCGGATGAATGCGGATGGCCTCGCCCTCGATCAGTAGCGGCTCGAATGCCTGGATCGACAATCGATGCAAAGTTGGTGCGCGATTGAGCAGCACCGGATGGCCCTTGGTTACTTCCTCGAGAATGTCCCAAACCTCCGATGTCTGGCGTTCGATCATTTTCTTGGCGCTGCGCACGGTGTGCACATACCCGAGGTCCTTCAGACGGCGAATGATAAACGGCTCGAAAAGAACGAGCGCCATTTTCTTCGGCAGACCGCACTGCTGAAGTTTCAATTCCGGGCCGATGACGATGACGGAGCGCCCTGAGTAATCGACGCGCTTGCCGAGCAAATTTTGGCGGAAACGTCCGCCTTTGCCTTTGAGCATATCGCTGAGCGATTTCAGCGGCCGATTGCCTGCGCCGGTCACGGCGCGACCATGCCGGCCATTGTCGAACAAAGCGTCCACCGCTTCCTGCAACATTCGTTTTTCGTTGCGAATGATCACGTCCGGCGTCTTGAGCATGAGCAGATTCTTGAGCCGATTGTTGCGATTAATCACCCGGCGATAAAGATCGTTCAGGTCGGAAGTGGCAAAGCGACCGCCTTCGAGGGGAACCAACGGTCGCAGATCCGGCGGGATGACCGGCAACACATCGAGAATCATCCACTCAGGGCGCGCGTGCGAATTCTGGAAACCTTGAACGAGCTTGAGCCGTTTTGCGAGCTTTTTACGAATCTGTTTGCTCTTGGTCGCGCTCATCGCTTTCTCGAGCTCTTTGTTGAGCTTGTTGAGATCGATTTCGGCGAGAAGCTTCTTGATCGCTTCTGCACCCATGCCCGCGACGAAGTCTTCGCCATACTGCTCCTGCGCTTCACGGTACTCGACTTCGTTGAGCAGTTGTGCTTTCTGCAATGGCGTCTTGCCCGGGTCGATCACGATGTAATCCTCATAGTAGATAACGCGCTCCAACTGCCGCGCTGTCATGTCGAGCATCAGCCCGATGCGCGACGGCATGCATTTGTAGAACCAAATGTGCGAAACCGGCACGGCCAATTCGATGTGGCCCATCCGTTCGCGTCGGACGCGGGCGAGCGTGACTTCCACGCCGCATCGATCGCAGATCACGCCCTTATGCTTGATGCGCTTGTATTTTCCGCACGAGCATTCCCAATCGCGCGTGGGCCCGAAGATTCGCTCGCAGAAAAGCCCACCTTTCTCCGGTTTAAATGTGCGGTAATTGATGGTCTCGGGATTTTTGACTTCGCCTTTGCTCCAAGAGCGCATTGTGTCGCTCGACGCGACGCCGATCGCGACTTGATCAAAACCCACAGGGCGCTCTTCGCCCACTAATTCACGCCAGGAATGTTCGTTCATGATAATCTCGGTAACTTGTCGGTGTTAAAACTTAGGTCACGCTTTCAAGAAAGCCGGTGGGAGCCCGGCCGCCGACCTTTACGTCGAGGCCGAGGCTTTGCATTTCTTTGATGAGCACGTTGAAAGATTCTGGCGTACCCGCTTCGAGTGAATTGTCCCCTTTGACAATCGATTCATAGATTCGGGTGCGTCCTTGCACATCATCGGATTTGACCGTGAGCAACTCCTGCAAGGTGTAGGCGGCCCCGTAAGCCTCCAACGCCCATACCTCCATTTCGCCAAAACGTTGTCCACCATATTGGGCCTTGCCGCCCAGTGGCTGCTGGGTGACGAGCGAGTACGGCCCGACGGCGCGGGCGTGAATCTTGTCCGCCACCAAATGGCCCAGTTTCATCATGTAAATGTAGCCAACCACCACTTCCTGATCGAAAGGATCGCCTGTGCGTCCATCAAAAAGGCGCGCCTTACCGTTTTCCTGTACCCACCTAAATCCTTCTTTCTTCCTAGCATCGCGCAGATATTCGCGGATCTGTTTCTCCTCGATTCCATCGAAAACCGGAGAAGCGACTTTGAATCCGAGGGCTTTGGCAGCAACTCCAAGGTGAGTTTCCAGTACTTGGCCAACGTTCATGCGGCTCGGCACGCCGAGCGGGTTGAGCACAATGTCCACCGGTGTTCCATCCGCAAGAAACGGCATGTCTTCTTCGGGAACGATGCGGGCGACAACGCCTTTATTCCCGTGGCGGCCGGCCATCTTATCGCCCACGCTCAGTTTGCGCTTGCTGGCGATATAAACTTTGACCTGCTTGATGATGCCTGGATCGATGTCGTCGCCACTCTCCACCCGATCCATGGAGTGCTCGCGTTCAAGCTCCAGCTCTGTGAATTTGTGCTCGTAGGATCCGATGATCTCGCGGATTTTGTTGCGGATCGGGCTCGGATCGATCTCGATGTGATCGTGAACCATCGCCAGCTTTCGCAACAGGGTCTTCGTGATTTTGCGGTTCGCCGGGATAATGATTTCGCCGTTCTCGGCATTCACCACGTCGAGAGGAACCTTCTCGCCCAATAAAATATTTGAGAGCGCATCGGTCAGCTGCTCCGTTAGGTCTTCTTTCTTGCGTTTGTGCTCTTCGTTGATCGTCTTGAGCTGCCGTTTTGTTTCCGCTGGGGTTAATTTTTCGCGGGAGACTTCGCGGCGTGAAGAAATTTTCACGTCCATCACAATCCCGTAGGTGCCGGAAGGCACAGTGAGCGATGTGTCTTTGACGTCGGCAGCTTTTTCGCCAAAAATCGCCCGGAGCAAGCGTTCCTCCGGCGCCAACTCTGTCTCGCTCTTTGGCGTGATTTTGCCCACGAGAATGTCACCCGGCTTTACTTCCGCTCCCACCCTGATTACGCCGTCCGGCCCCAGATTGCGCAAAGCCTCTTCGCTGACATTGGGAATGTCGCGCGTAATTTCCTCCGGACCGAGCTTGGTATCGCGCGCGCCGATCTCGAATTCATCGATGTGGATGGAAGTGTAAACGTCTTCCTTCACGACCTTTTCTGAGATCATGATCGCATCTTCGAAGTTGTAGCCGTTCCACGGCATGAACGCGACGAGCACGTTGCGGCCCAAGGCGAGCTCGCCGTGCTCGGTGTTCGGACCATCAGCAATGACCTGACCGCGTTTCACGTGCTGGCCTTTTCGCACGATGGGTTTCTGATTCACGCAAGTGCCGGCATTCGAGCGCATGAATTTGCGCAGCTCGTAAACATGAATCCCGGCTTCCGTGTCGGTTTTCAGCTTCTTTTTGCTCTCCGGCAAATGGCCATCTTTCGTGACGACAATTTGGTCTGCCGTTACGGAAGCAACCTTGCCGCTCTCGGCCGCAAGAGCGACCGCATGCGAATCTCGCGCCACTTTTTCCTCGAGACCGGTGCCCACCAGCGGCGCCTCCGAAACGATGAGCGGCACGCCCTGGCGTTGCATGTTGGAACCCATTAGCGCCCGGTTCGCGTCGTCGTGTTCCAAAAAAGGGATGAGGCCCGCCGCCACCGACACAAGCTGTTTTGGCGACACGTCCATGTAATCCACCTTCGATGGATCGACTTCGAGGAAATCGCCGCGATAGCGCACCGAAACTTTTTCTCCAGTGAAATGGGCGCGGCCATCGGTCGGAGCGTTCGCCTGCGCGACAAGAAAGTTCTCTTCGCGGTCAGCGGTAAGATATTCAATTTGATCCGTGACCCGGCCGTTCACGACCTTGCGATAGGGCGTTTCGATAAAGCCAAATTCATTGATGCGCGCGAACGTGCTCATCGAACTGATCAAGCCGATGTTTGGACCTTCCGGCGTCTCGATCGGACAAATGCGACCGTAGTGCGATGGATGAACGTCGCGCACCTCGAACCCGGCGCGCTCCCGGCTCAAACCGCCAGGCCCCAAGGCCGACAAGCGGCGTTTGTGAGTCAACTCCGCCAGAGGATTCGTTTGATCCATGAACTGCGAGAGTTGCGAGCGTCCGAAGAAATCGCGAATTACCGCGCTGAGGGCCTTGGGATTAATCAGCTTCTGCGGCGTCATCCCATCTACATTAATGTCGAACAGCGTCATGCGTTCTTTGACCAGGCGCTCCGTGCGAGCAAGCCCAATGCGGCACTGGTTGGCTAATAATTCGCCCACCGTGCGCACTCGCCGGCTGCCCAGATGATCGATGTCATCGAGCGTGCCTTCGCCCCGGCGCAAATTGATCAGATACTTGATTGCCGCGATAAAATCCTTGTCCGTCAAAATGCGCTCGCTCGCATCGACATTAATCCCAAGTTTCTGGTTGATCTTGTAACGTCCGACGCGTCCGAGATCGTATTTTTTAGGATCAAAAAAGAGCCTCTTGAGCAAAGCGCGGGCATTCGCCACGGTCGGCGGATCGCCAGGGCGCAGACGCCGATAAATATCCTTTAACGCTTCTTCCTGGTCGTGGGCCGGATCTTTTCGGAGCGCCTTCACAATGGTGTCATCGTTCGAGGTGTCGATCACTTTTACCTCGTTAATTTTGAGCGCCATGATCTGGCGAAGGGTTGCCAGAGTGAGTGGCTCGTAGGCGCGCGCGACCGTCACGTCGCCGTCGCGGATCTCTGCCGTGAGCACTTTGCTGGCCAACTTTTCTTCGTCGAGTTTGTCGCTCAGCTTCAGCGTCTCGATGTTGTAAAAAAGTTTGATGACCTCTTCGTCGGAACCGTAGCCGAGCGCGCGCAGAAACGTGGTGGCGAGAAATTTGCGGCGGCGTTTGCGCCGGTCGAGATAAATATACAATAGATCAGCCGTATCGAACTGCACTTCGATCCAGGAACCGCGGTCGGGGATAATGCGAAAGCTGTAAAGCACCTTGCCGTTGAGGTGGACAGTCGATTCGAAAGCGATCCCCGGTGAACGATGCAGCTGGCTCACCACGACACGCTCGGCGCCGTTGATCACAAAGGTGCCTTGCGGCGTCATGAGCGGGATTTCGCCCATGTAAACCTTCTCTTCCTTGGTCCCCTTTTCTTCACGCAACTGAAACGTGACGTGCAACGGGGCGCTGTAGGTTTGGCCCTCGCGCTGCGCCTCCAGCGCGGTCAATTTCGGTTCTCCAATTTCGTAATGGCTAAAATCGAGCACCGCCTTTTCGTCGTAGCTCTCGATGGGAAAAACTTCCTTGAAAACCGCTTGCAGCCCCTGGTTCTTCCGTTTTGAAAAGGGAACGTCTTTCTGCAGAAAATCGACGTATGAATTCAGCTGAACCTCAATCAGAGTCGGCGGTTCGATGGTTTCCTTAATGCTGCCGAAGTAAATGCGTTCCGACATAATTCCTAAATCAGGAGTTGTTAAGCCTCGCGACAACGCCAGCAAATCACGGCTGACGCTGGGAAGATTTTACCGAATCAACGACGAGCGAGAGGCATAAAGAATCACACCAAAGCAGCGGTCTGTCAAATCGATGACCCCTGTTTTGCTGCCAATTCTGTGTTCTGCCGTCGCGTGCCGGGTTAAAAATAACTTCTACCTACTTCTGACCGCCATGACCTTAGACGAAAATGGCCGCCACGCAAGAATAAAATGCGGTACAGGCATCTTGGCCGTGGGCCGGGCGAGGCGTCTCGCCTCCCGAATGACACGCGGGCAGCGGATGCCGGTTCACCTCCAAGCTCGGAAACCTGACCACGAGAAGTAGCGCCTATTTGATTTCCACTTTCGCGCCTGCGGCCTCGATTTTTTTCTTGATCTCCTCCGCCTCCTCTTTCGTCACGCCTTCCTTGATTGTCTTGGGCGCTCCTTCAACCAGCCCTTTTGCTTCCGCCAGGCCCAGACCTGGCACAGCACCGCGAACTTCCTTGATCACTCCGATCTTGTTCGCGCCCATTTCTTTCAGGATCACGTCGAACGTTGTCTTCTCTTCCACAGCTGGAGTTGCCGCCCCACCAGGTGCTCCCGCTGCCGCGGGACCAGCCGCCACCGCTATGGGAGCAGCAGCGCTCACACCCCATTTTTCTTCGAGTTGCTTCACTAATCCAGCAATCTCAAGCACCGTCAAGTTGCTGAGTTGCTCCACCAATTTATCTGTATCTGCCATATTATTTCCTCCAATTGCCGCCTCCGAAAGCCTTCGGAGAATTAAGACCGACAGCCGTCGACCCGGACAGTTTTCGTTTGGTTCCTCGTCCCGCAGCAACGGGACGAAATTCTATGCGCCTGCCTCCACTGGTTTTCCTTCCTTTTGAGCTTTCGCGTTCAGCAATCGCGCCAATGCCGCGCCGGGCTCGTTCAACAAACGCACCAGTTTTCTCGCTGGCGACGACAACAATCCCAGCAATTGCGCCTGCAAAACTTCGCGTCCCGGCAGCTCGGCGAGTGTTTCCAATTCCGGCTTAGAAAGAACGGTCCGATCAATAAAGCCGATTTTGAGCGCTGCGATTTTAAACTCGCTCGCGAAAGTCTTGAAAATTTTTGCGACTGGCGCCACATCTTTTTTGCCGGTAACTACAGCTGTCTGGCCGACCAGCTTGTCAGATACATCTGGGAAGCCGCAATCGGTCATGGCGCGCCTCAGAAAATTATTTTTCACCACGTGCACTTCCGCGCCCGCCGGGGCGAGACGGTTCCGCAATTCATCAAAATCGCCGACCTTCATGTGCTGGTAATCAGTCACCAGCACAAAAGACGAGCCCTTAAATTTCTCGGCCAAATCCGAAACGATGCTGGCTTTTTCTGGTCGCATATTGTCGAGCTAATTCACTTTCGATCTTAGGCACCACTCAAATACGGCACTGGGTCCACCCGGATCCCCGGCGACATGGTCGCACTAATCGTCACACCTTCAAGGTAACGCCCCTTTGCCGTTGCCGGGCGCGCCCGTACAACAGCTTCGATCACTGCGTTTCCATTTTCTACCAGCGCTTGTTCCTCAAACGAAAATTTTCCAACCGGCACCGCGACATTGCCGTTCTTGTCCAGCCTAAATTCTACGCGACCGGCCTTTACTTCCCGAACCGCCTTTGCCGTGTCCTCAGTTACAGTTCCAGCCTTGGGATTGGGCATCAACCCACGTGGTCCCAGGACTTTTCCGAGCTTCCGCACTTCAGCCATTGCCGCCGCGGTCGCGATCGCAACATCAAAATCCTGAAAACCTTCCTGACACTTTTGAATCATGTCTTTCATCCCGACAAAATTCGCGCCTGCCTCCTTCGCTGCCTTTGCTGCCTCGCCCTCTGCAAAAACGAGCACGCGCACCTGTTTCCCGCTGCCATGTGGAAGCGGACAAGTCCCGCGCACCATCTGGTCCGATTGCTTCGGGTCAACCCCAAGCCGGAAAGAAAGAGTAACCGTCTGATCGAATTTCGTCGGCGAAAACTTTTTAAGCGTAGAGACGGCATTAGCCAGACCGCAAGTCTTTGTCCGGTCCGCTTGCTGCGCGGCTGAGCGATAACGTTTGCTTCGATTCCTTTGCATATCTCTGTGCAGTTCAGACGCCTAGTCACCTGCTCAGTGCCGAAGGCTCCTGCTTAAATGTTCAGGCCACTCCAGCTCAGGTGGAGCGGGGACACGGAACCTAGCAACTATCTTTATCTTGTCAAAACCATTCCGAAAAATTCCAACGGACGCGCCCTTAATCGAGTGGCGCTGCAACCTCCGGCGACCTCGTCGATTCAGCAGTGCTTTGCGTCGTGGGCGGACCGTGCTGGATAATTTTCCCTTCTCTCATCACGAACGAGACGCGCTCGGTCACAGTGATGTCAGTCGTCGGGTCGCCCGGCATCGCAATAACATCCGCCAATTTCCCTTTCTCCAGCGTGCCAACTTTTTGCGTGATGCCGAGAAGGTCGGCGTCATTTGCTGTCGCGGATTTCAATGCGTCGATTGGCGCCATGCCAAGATCGACCATCAACTTGAATTCCTTTGCATTCTGGCCATGCGGATAGACCGCTGCGTCCGTTCCAAAAGAAATCTTGATGCCCATCTTCACTGCGTTGCGGAACATTTCCGAGCGAGCAGCTGTCGCCGCTTTTGCCTTGGCCTGCAATGCCGGTGGGTAATTGTCGAGCTTGCCCATGATCCACTCCGAGGCCATCAGCGTTGGGGTGAGAAAGGTACCCTTCTTTTTCATCATCGTCACCGTGTCCGGTTTCATAAACGAACCGTGCTCAATCGAATCGACGCCAGCATCGATCGCCTCGCGCGCGGCCTGATCGCCGTGACAATGCACAGCCACTTTCTTGCGCAGCCGGTGCGATTCATCGACGAGGGCCGCCATTTCGGCCGGGGTTAATTGCGGCGTATCCACTTCATCGGCGAGTGAAAGCACGCCGCCGGAAACTGCAGCCTTGATGACGTCCGCGCCGTTTTTCACCTCAAATCGCACCGCCTTTCGGATTTCATCAGGACCATTCGCAATCCCGTCGGTGTAATCCGGTTCTCGTCCAAAAAGAAAATCACGAAACCCGCTCGTCGGATCAAAGTGACCGCCGGTGGCGCCAATTCCCTTCGTCGCCACTAGCATCCGCGGCCCGACGATTACGCCTTTGTTGATCGAATTGCGCAGCGCAACATCGACAAATTCGCGACTGGCGACGAAACGGCTGCCCAAGTCGCGCACAGTTGTGAACCCGGCTTTGACCGTTGCGCGCGCGAATGCCGTCGCGTTAATGGCCTGCTCCGACACATTCAGATCAAGCTCCCGCAGCCTCCGCTCATTGTAATTACCGGAGAAATCGGCCGTCAAATGCGTATGCGCATCCATGAAACCAGGCGAGAGCGTAGCGTCGCCGAGGTCGATCACTTGCGCGCCGCTCGGGATCGGCAAGTTGCTTCCTGCATCGACAATCTTATCGCCCTGCACGATAACGACACCGTTCTGCACGAGCGCGTTCGATTTGCCGTCGAAGAGTCGCGCCGATTTGAGCGCAATGGTTTGATCGGCGGCGTGGGCTGCAACTGTGAAAACGAAAAGAGAAAGGAAACAATAAAAAGTTCGCATGCTGCCGATTTAGAAAGAATCGGCAGCGGCGGCAAGAAAGAACGTCCTTGTTTGGATTGGGCCGCTTAGGTTGAATCGCGGCGAATGAAAATCCTGTTGCTCTCAGTGGCTCTCGCTGTCACGACGCTGCCTCTACTCGCGCAAACCCCGCCACCGGCGGCGTTGCCTTCGCCATCGCCCGCGAAACCACCCGCCGATTACGACCTTCGCTGGGCCGTGAAAATTCCAATGCGCGACAAAGTCGAACTGAACGCGACGTTCTACTTGCCGAAAACATCAGATGGTTCACCGCCGAAGACGCCGGCCATATTCACACTCACGCCGTACATTTCCGACACCTATCACGCGCGCGCCGCTTACTTCGCGTCGCACGGGTACGTGTTTGCACTTGTCGATGTTCGCGGCCGCGGCAATTCCGGAGGCGAGTTCGAACCGTTCGCGCAGGAGCCGCGCGACGGTCACGATGCAGTCGAGTGGTTCGCGCGCCAGCCATTCTGCAACGGTAAAGTCGCCATGTGGGGCGGATCGTACGCAGGATTTGATCAGTGGGCGACTGCGAAAGAACTGCCGTCGCATCTTGCTACGATTGTCCCCGTCGCGGCCGCGCATCCGCCGCTCGCGCTGGCTATCGCGATTAATAACGTGGGCGAAACCTATGACGTGCAATGGCTCACTCTCACCAGCGGCCGTGCCGGACAGCAAAATCTTTCCGGCGATCAAAAGTTCTGGCGCAGCAAATTTCTGGATGCCTACAAGAAACATATCGCCTTCAAAACTCTCGATTCGTTTGTCGGCAATCCTTCCGCGAATTTCCAACGCATCCTCAAACATCCCACGGCCGACTCGTATTACGACGCGATGGTGCCAACTCGCGAGCAATTTCAAAAAATCACGCTGCCAATTTTGACCATTACCGGTCAGTACGACGGCGACGAGCTCGAGGCGCTGACATTTTATCGCGATCATCTCGCGAACGCTTCGCCTGAAGCGCGTGCAAAACATTTTCTCATAATCGGGCCATGGGACCATGCTGGCACGCGCACACCGACCGACGAAATGGGCGGCGTAAAATTTGGCGGCGCGGCAATTGTAGATCTTAACGACCTGCATCGGCAATGGTACGACTGGACGATGAAGAACGGCCCCAAGCCGGAGTTCCTCAAGAACCACGTCGCATATTATTTGCTCGCTCCCGGAAATACAGGCGCGAACGGCGAATGGAAATACGCCGACAGCCTCGAAACTTTAACTGCGAATCAGCGAACTTTTTACCTGGATTCCAAAAATGGCGACGCCAATGGGGTCTTCCGCTCCGGCTTGCTCTCGGAAAATAATCCGAGCGGCAGTACGGACAAGTTTACCTACGACCCGCTCGATACGAAACGCGGTGAGAACGTGGAAGGAATCGACCCGAAAGAAAAGACCTTCGCCATCGATCAGACATATGCGCTGAGCATCGGCACCGATGGCTTGGTTTATCACACCGATCCCTTGCCGAACGAAACGCCGCTCATCGGTTGCCCGAGACTCACGTTGTGGGTATCGATCGACACGCCTGATGTCGATCTTTCGGTCGATCTTTACGAAATCCAACCGGATGGCACCAGCATCGCACTTTGGAGCGATATTCGCCGGCTGCGTTATCGCGAATCGCTGCGCGAAGGCAAACTGGTGAAGCCGGGCGAGATCGTGCGCTGCGATTTGAATCCCGGTCTGTTCGTTGCTCGTCGATTGATGAAAGGAAGCCGCCTTCGCCTGATCGTTTCCTCGCCCAACTCCATTCTGTGGCAGAAGAATTATTGCTCTGGCGGAGTTGTTGCCGAAGAAACAGCAAAGGACGCGCGTACCTGCCACGTGCGGGTCTATCACGACGCCGAGCACCCAAGCGGGATCCAACTTCCGCTACGCTGATGCCTTCCACACTTCGAATACTGATTATCGCTGGAATTTTCTCGCTAACGGCGATGAGCGCGCGTGCTGCTGCGGAGATTGTAATTGCGATCCGATACTTGCAGGCTGAAGGAAACAGCCACTCCCATCTCTATTTGTATCGCGAGGACGGAAAACTGCTGCGACAATTAACCAATGATAACTCCGGACAGGACTCGGGTCCGATTTTCGCACCGGACGGCAGCATGATCGTTTTCACGCGCGAAAAGCCTAATGGCGCTCGTGAATTTTGGAGCGCCGATTCTCTCGGCAAAACACTGAAAAAAATGGAGGCTGCGCCGGACTGGTATGTTGCGGCGAAAAGCTCGCCGTACTTCACTAACATCGAGTCGGACGAATCTACATCAACGCTGTCAGCTCTATCGCCTGCCGCGACGCCGGTGCCGGCTTACAAATCGCCCGACGGTTCTGTAGAATTGGTATTACGCTTGGATCCAAAAGACGAAGACGATCAGATCAACGGCCCGGGTCATGGAAAACATTACTTGCTTCGCAATTTAAAAACGGGAACAGAGACGGAATTCGGAAAGGTGCCGGGGTTTTACGGCGCCTCGGGGTTGCTGCACGACAACCAAGATGAAGATCAACATTTCGTTTTCGCAGGACCGTTGCGCCTCGCATTTTTCGATTTGCATTTGAACAGCACGGACGGTGATACGGTTTTTGCCCTCGACCTCACCGGCCAGCGCTTTGTCAGGCTATCGCCGAATTGGGCCGCTCCAATTTCCCTTCCCGGCGAAGCAGCTTTTCTCACATTTACAGAGAATCGTTATGTGCCCATCCCTGGCAGCAAGAAAACGGCGAATTGCTCTTACATGGAACACTGGGACGAAAAGCTGAATAAGATTCGTTATGCTCGTGAAAAATCAGCCGCGCTCTGTTACGGCGCGTCGATGTATCGGCCAGAGCTCACGCCATCGACAATCACAATGCGCAGAAGCTCGAACTGAAATTGCCGTGAAAAATTTCTGCGCTGTACTTCTCCTGAGTTCACTTGGTCTGTCCATGAGCAGCCAAACGCAGGCGGATTCTCTCGAAAAGCTGGCCGACGATTTCTGGACGTGGCGTGCGAAGTATGCGCCTTTCACGGGTGATGACGTGAACCGGATGGAGCGGCCAGGCGGGACTCGCGATTGGTCGCGAGTTCAGATTGAGAATCAACGAAAGGATCTCACTGGGTTTGAGGCGCGCTGGAAAAAGATCGACGTAAGATCATGGCCGATGCCGAAGCGGGTCGATTATCGCTTGGTCGGTTCGGCTTTGTCGCGAGTGCGCTGGGAA
>Ga0137386_10001704_pt1 | contig 13964 bp, 13 predicted proteins | sample SagtaG_4_FD_104910 | JGI IMG/M metagenome (GOLD analysis project Ga0137386, IMG submission 104910) | Vadose zone soil microbial communities from Sagehorn Ranch, Mendocino, California, USA - Sage2_R_100_16 metaG | ecosystem: Environmental > Terrestrial > Soil > Vadose zone | place: USA... | reverse complement strand
TGACCGCGGAGCTGGCCGAGGTGCTGGACGTGCCGGCCTGGCGGGAGCTCGCCGCCACCCGGCGGGCGAGGCTGGACCGGTAACCGGGCTCAGCGGCGCGCCAGCAGGACAAGCAGCGCCAGCGGCTCGACGGGACGGTTGGTCTCCAGCGCCTCGGCCACCGCGACGGTCAGCCCGTTCCCGCCGGTACGGGTCGAGGCCGGCCAGGTACGGGGCAACGTGGGCCAGGCCGAGTCGCCAGCCGACCAACGCCGGTGCGTCCAGCGGGCCGAGGTCCACGGCTAGCCTCTCGACCCGTATCCCGACCGGGCCGACGGACGTGGCCAGCGCGTGCAGCGCCGCGGCGGTACCGACCCGGGCCTCGCCGATCGTCTTCATCTCGGTGTACCAGTCGGGTGCCCGGAAGCCTTGGGCAGCCAGCGCCCGGTTCGCGGCCACCGCCACCGGATGGCCGGGGCCGGCCGGGAAGGCGGTGGCCAGTACCGTCCCGCCGGGCCGGGTCACCCGGACCAGCTCGGCCAGGGCCGCACCTGGGTCGGTGAGGTGGGACAGCACCATCGCGGCGACCGCCAGATCGATCGTGCCATCGCCCAACGGCAGGCTGCGGATGTCGGCGGCGAACGCCGGCGCCGGTCCCGCCGCCAGCATGGCCGGGGACAGGTCACTGCTCACCGTCCGGGCGCCCCGGCGACGCAACGCCCGGGCCACGGCACCGGTACCGGCCCCCGCATCCAGCGCCAGTACGCCGGACAGGTCACCGGGCAGCAGCCCCATGGCGGCGTCGGCGAGCAACCCGTACACCCGGTCGGGGCCGGCCGCCCAGGCCGTACCGTCGAGGTATCCGCCGGCCGCCACGCTCATGCCGGCTACCTTGCCTGACCACCTTGCAGCCGGTTTGCAACCGGTACGCTCCGGATCCGCCGGTACCCGGCCGCGGCCCGGCGTCGTACGTTGGAGCCGACGAAGGTGGGCGGTTGGACGAGCTGCGGGTGTGGCTGCTCGGCGGGTTCCGGGTGTCGGTGGGCGCCCGCGAGATCGCCGACGATGAGTGGCGGCTACGCAAGGCGAAGAGCCTGGTCAAGCTGCTCGCGCTCGCGCCGGCCCACCGGATGTACCGGGATCAGGTCATCGACGTGCTCTGGCCGGAACTGGATCCCGCGGCAGCCGGCAACCAGCTGCGCAAGGCGCTGCACGAGGCGCGCCGGGTCCTCGACCCCGACCCCGGCGCGACGTACCGGTACATCGAGTCGGGTGAGCGGCTGGGGCTGCGCCGCACCGGGGTGTGGATCGACGTCGAGGCGTTCGAGACCGCCGCCCTGGAGGCCCGGCGGCGCCGGGATCCGGTGGCATACCAGGCGGCGATCGCCGGTTACGGCGGAGACCTGCTGCCCGAGGACCGGTACGAGGACTGGGTGACGACCCGGGAGGAGGCGCTGCGCACCGAGCGGCTGTCGTTGCTGATCGAATGGTCACGCTTGCTGGAGGCCCGGGGGGAGCTTGATGGCGCCACGGCGGCGCTGCGGCAGGTGCTGACCGCCGACCCGACCCACGAGGGGGCCTGCGCGAACCTCATGCGGCTCTGCGCGCTGGCCGGCCGGCGGCACGAGGCACTGCGGCAGTACGAGCACCTGCGCGAGATGCTGGACCGGGAGCTCGGCGTACCGCCGGATGTTACCACCCAACGGCTGTACGAACAGATCAAGACGGGGCGGGCTGAGCAGCCGCAGCTGGCCGGCGAGCTGTGGGAGCAGGTCGGCGACCTGCGCGTGGTGTCGGGCGACGGGGCCGGCGCGACCAGTGCGTACCGGGCGGCGATCGACGCCCTGCGCCAGGCGCCGGCCGACCCGCACCTCGCCGGGCTGCACCGCAAGGCCGCCCAGGCGCTGCTGACGAGGCACGACGCGGCCGGCGCGGAGGGGCACCTGGCGGCGGTCGAACGGCTGCTGTCCGGGGAGCCGGGCGGTCCCGACGCGGCCGAGCGGGGCCGGGTGCTCGGCACGCGGGCGCACTGGCTGTGGGAGGTCGGCCGGTACGACGACGCGCAAGCCGCCGCGGAGGCGAGCCTGGACCTGGCGGAGCGGCACGGTACGCCGGAGGACGTCGCCGCCGCGAACGAGAGCCTCGCGATCGTCTTCCACGTCCGGGGCGCCTGGCGGGAGGGCCTGCATGTCGAGATCAACCGGCTGGCCGCGCAGGCCGGCGACGATCAGCGACTGACCCGCATCTTCGACCTGCACCACTGCATCGGCCAGTACCATTTGTACGGGGACGGTCTGTTCGACAGCGTCGAGGAGTACGCGCGGCGCACGCTCGAGCTGGCGATCGCCCGCGAGGCCCGCAGCGCCGAGGCGTTCGCCTGGTGCCTGCTCGGCGAGTCACTGCTGCTTCAGGGGCGCTGGGACGAGGCGCCCGGCTGCCTGGAGCGCAGCGTCGAGATCCACGCCGAGATGGGCAGCCGGTCCGGTACCTTGCCGGTGCAACGGCTGGCCGAGCTGGCCGTCGGGCAGGGCGACAGCGACGCGGCCGCCGGGTACCTGCGTCGCGGGATGGCCATCGCGACGATCTCGCCGCTGGCCCGGCATGCCTGGGGACGCCTGTACGCGACGGTGGCCTTCGACGCCATGGAGCGCGACGAGCCGGAAGCGGCCATCCGCGCGGTCCGGTCAGCCGGTACCGCGGGTGCCCGGTTCGGCGACTGTCCGACCTGCGCGGCGCTGCTCAACCCGATGGCCGCGGAGGCGTCGGCGGCGCTGGGCGACCGCGCCGGTACCGCCGCGTATGCGAACGCGGCCCAGGAGGTGGCGCGCAGCTTCGCCAGCTCGGCCTGGCGGGCCATGGCCGGGACGGCGGCTGCCTGGCTGGCGTTCGTCGAGGGTGATCGCGCACGCGCGCGGACCGACCTCCTGGCCGGCGCCCGGCTGTACGAGCAGGCGCGCCAACCGTTCTGGGCAGCGCGCTCCCGGCTGCAGGCAGCCCTGCTCGGGGGCGATCCGCACGTCGACCGGGACCTCATCACCGAGGCGGCGGCGGTCTTCGAGCGACTCGGCGCCACCCGGCGGCTGCGGATGGCCCGCGCCGCGATCGACTGACCGCGCAGGGAACGCTCAGGGAACGGCGGCCCGGCAGGCTTGCGGGCATGACCGAGATCGAGGTCATCCCGACCCCCTCGTTGGGTGACCAGAGCTACCTGCTGATCAGCGGGGACGAGGCGTTGGTCGTCGACCCGCAGCGCGACGCCTGGCGCCTGGTGGCCGCGTGCCAGGGCCGCGGCGTGGTGCTGCGCTACGTACTGGAGACGCACGTACACAACGACTACGTGTCCGGGGCGGTGGAGGTACGGGCCGCAACCGGTGCCCGGATCGTCGGGCCGGCCGAGGCGCACTACGGCTTCGACCACCTGGCCGTGGCCGACGGGGACGAGGTCCGGCTGGGTGATCTCACGGTCCGCGCGATGCGGACGCCGGGCCACACCCCCGAGCACACGTCATACCTCGTTCTCGGCGATCCCCGCGACCCGGCCGCCGCGCCGTTGGCCGTGCTGACCGGCGGCAGCCTGATCGTCGGAGGTGCCGGACGCACCGATCTGCTCGGTGCCCGGCGCGCCGACGAGCTGGCCCGCGCGCAGTACCGGTCGCTGCAACGACTCGCGCTGCTACCCGACCAGACGTGGGTGCTGCCCACGCACGGCGCCGGCAGCTTCTGCGCCGCCCAGGCGCGCTCCGGGCGGGCGATGTCGACCGTGGGCCGGGAACGACGGACCAACCCGGCGCTGCTCGCCGCCGACGAGGACGCGTTCGTCCGCAGGCACGCGGCCGGCCGGACGCCGCGCCCCACCTACTACCGGCATATGCCGGCGATCAACCGGGCGGGACCCGAGGTGCTGACCCGGGTACCCGAACTGCCGGCGCTACCAGTCGAGGACGTCACCCGGCGGATCGCCGCAGGCGCCTGGGTCGTCGACGGCCGGGACCGGGCGGCGTTCGCCGCCGCGCACCTGCCGGGCTCGCTCAACGTCGAGCTGGACGACAGCTTCGCGAGCTACGTCGGATGGCTCGTCCCGTTCGGCGCGCCGCTCCTCCTGGTCCTGCCCGATCCGGTACCGGAGGCGGCCGCCACCGCGGTGACCCAACTGCTGCGGATCGGGTACGAGCAGGTCGCCGGATACCTCGCCGGTGGCGTCCCGGCCTGGCGCACCGCCGGGCTGCCCCTGCGCGGGTACCCGGTTGCCGACGCCACGGAGGTACCGCCACCCGGCGCGGCGGTACTTGTGCTCGACGTCCGCCAGCCGAGCGAGCTGGAAGCGGGCACGATCCCGGGCAGCCGGGCGGTCTTCGTGGGCGACCTGCCCACCGGGCTGGCCGACCTTCCGCCCGGCGTGCCGGTCTGGACGATCTGCGCGAGCGGCCGCCGGGCCGCGCTCGCGGCCAGCCTGCTCGACCGTGCCGGGATCCCGGTCACCGCCGTTACCCGGGGCGGCGTGCCGGACTGGCTCAAAGACCAGCGACACCGAGAACCTCAGGAGGCACAACGTGATCGCCTACTTCGGTGAGCGTTCGGCGCACACCTGGTTCGTGCTCACCGGACTGCTCGGGTACGGCAGCGTGCGCAACTACGACGGCTCGTGGACCGAGTACGGGTCGCTCGTCGGCGCGCCGGTGGCGGTGGGGTGAGCGAAATGACCGCGCAGCTGTCGGTCCCGCAGCAGTCGATCGAGCAGCCGTCGATCGGGGCGTACAGCACGCCGGCCCGGGTCGCCGGTCCCGACGAGGGTATCGGTCTCGACGAGCTCCAGCTCGCCACCCGCAACCACGGCCTTCCCCTCGAGACCCTTCGTTACGACGTCACGCCGACCGGCCTGCACTACCTGCTCGCGCACTACGACATCCCGGCGGTGGACCCGACGACCTGGCGGCTCGACGTGTGCGGAGCGGTCCGGCGGGCCGGCGCGCTGAGCCTGGACAACATACGCCGGCGGGAGCGGGTGACCCGGCGGGTGACCATGGAGTGCGCCGGCAACGGGCGGGCGCGGCTGCGGCCGCGCCCGGTCGGCCAGCCGTGGCTTGTCGAGGCCGTCGGGACCGCCGAATGGACCGGTACCCCGCTCGCGCCACTGCTGCGCGAGGCCGGCCTGCCCGGGTACGCGGTCGAGGTCAGCTTCACCGGATGCGACCGCGGTATCGAGCGCGGCATCGAACAGGACTACGCGCGGGGTCTGCCGCTCGCCGAGGCGCTGCGACCCGACGTGCTGCTCGCCTACGAGATGAACGGCGCGCCACTGCCGCCGCAGCACGGCTTTCCGTTGCGGCTCGTCGTGCCCGGCTGGTACGGCATGGCCAGCGTCAAGTGGCTGCGGGAGATCCGGGTACTCGCCGAGCCCTTCACGGGCTTCCAGAACGTGAGCGCATACCGGTTCAAGCAACACGCCGCGGACCCTGGTACACCGGTCACCCGGATCCGGCCGCGGGCGCTGATGATTCCGCCGGGGGTACCGGACTACATGTCGCGGATCCGCTTCGCCGCAACCGCGGCACACCTACTGGAAGGCCGGGCCTGGTCGGGTCAGGCGCCGGTCACGCGGGTCGAGGTCAGTACCGACGCGGGTCGCACGTGGGCCGATGCCACTCTCGACCCACCGGACGCGCCCTGGGCTTGGCGGCGCTGGTCTCACGAGTGGCATCCGGCCGAGCCGGGCCGGTACGAGCTCGTCGTCCGGGCCACCGACGGTACCGGCGAGGTCCAACCGACCGAGCAGCCGTGGAACCTGCAGGGCAAGGCCAACGACATGACCCAGCAGATCACCGTCATCGTCCGGGATGGAATAGCCCAGTAACTCGATGGGAAATATAGGTGATGCCGGCCACATGCTGCTGACAGCGAGTTGTGAGCGAGGTTAGTTTCCTTCTATGAATCGAGGCACGCGCCTGATCCGGCGCCGCTTCATCGACTTCCTCCGGGTGTGCAGCAGCACCTGTTGAGTTCGACGGTGCAGCCCGGGCCGCCTTCTCCGCCGGCCCGTCGTATCGTTGCCCGTTCGCCTCGGCGCTGAGGCCGGGTACTTCCGTTGCCACTGTTTCGCATGCGTCCCGCCCGGCAGGGCGCCATTCGTGTGTGACCTACGAACCAGCGCGGACCACACCCATGAACGACGAAGGAGCCAACCGTGGCTGACAGCAGAAGACTTCGCCCGGCAAGCCTTGCTCTGACATTGGCGGTGCTGGCCGCCGGGCTGGCCGGTTGCGGTACCGCCGATGCCTCGCCCGCCCAGCAGGTCACCACGCCGCGGTACCAGGGTTCGGTCGGGGCGGTGACTTTACCGGAGCTGGCCGCCGACCTCGGATACCTCGGCATTGTGCAGCTGAAGTGGATCGGCAACACCATCAGCGGACCGCAGGACATCCAGGCGGCCACTACCGGGGACACCGACTTCGGCGGCGCGTTCAACGGCGCGGTCATCAAACTCGAGGCGCAGCACGCTCCGGTCAAGGCGGTGATCGGTTACTACGGGGTCGACGAGCAGGCCTACGGCGGCTACTACGTACGCGACGGCAGCCCGATCGCCTCGGCCCGGGACCTGATCGGCAGGAAGGTCGGGATGAACACCCTCGGCGCCCACTACGAGGCGGTGCTGCGCACCTACCTGAGCCGCAACGGGTTGAGCCCGGACGAGATCAAGCAGGTGACCGAGGTCGTGGTACCACCGGTCAACGCCGAGCAGTCGCTACGGGCCGGGCAGCTCGACGTCGCGGTACTGTCCGGGCCGTTGCGGGACAAGGCCCTCGCCCGCGGCGGCATCCACCCGCTGTTCACCGACTACGGACTGCTCGGCAAGTTCACCGCCGGCAGCTACGTGTTCCGCACCGACTTCATCAAGAAGAACCCGGAGACGGTGCGCGCCTTCGTCGCCGGGGTCGCGAAAGCGATCGAGTGGGCGAGGACCCAACCACGCGCCACGGTGATCGCGGAGTTCGACAAGATAATCCAGGCGCGGCGGCGCAACGAGGACGACAGCCAGTTGCAGTACTGGAGGAGCACCGGAGTCGCCGGTACCGGTGGGGTGATCGCCGACCGGGAGTTCCAGACCTGGCTCGACTGGTTGCGCGCCGACGGGGAGCTGAAGCAGACGCCGAAACTCGCCGACCTGTTCACCAACGAGTTCAACCCCTACCGCCCCGGGGGTGGTACGCGGTGACCGCGAAGATCAGCCTCCGTCAGGTCGGCAAGGTGTTCTCCAGCCGGGGCGGCGACGTGACCGCGCTGGCCGACGTCACCTTCGATGTCCACAGTGGACAGTTTCTGGTACTGGTCGGGCCGAGCGGCTGCGGCAAGTCAACGCTGCTCGACCTGATGGGTGGGCTCAGCCGGCCGACCTCGGGGGAGGTCCTCCTCGACGGCGGGCCGGTGACCGGCCCGGGCCTGGACCGGGGCGTCGTGTTCCAGCAGTATGCCCTGTTCCCGTGGCGCACCGCACAGTCCAATGTGGAGTTCGGGTTGGAGGGCAAGGGGATACCGCGGCGGGAGCGCCGCGAGCGGGCGCGGCATTTCCTGGCGCTGGTCGGGCTGTCCGGCTTCGCCGACCGGTACCCGCATGAGCTGTCCGGCGGGATGAAGCAGCGGGTGGCCGGCGTCACCGCGCACATCGGGCTGATCGCCACGGCGTCGACCACCTACAACGAGCCGTACAACCTGGCTCGCAGGTTTGCCTCACTGGACCACATCAGCGGCGGGCGCGCGGGCTGGAACATCGTCACCACCGCCGGTGGCGAGGCGGCCCGCAACTTCAACCTCGACGCCCAACCGGCGCACCGGGAGCGCTACGAACGGGCGGCCGAGTTCGTGGAGGTGTCGCGCAAGCTGTGGGACAGCTGGGACGACAGCGCAGCGCTCGGCGACAAGGCGGCCGGGGTGTGGGGCGACAACGCCAAGGTGTACCCGCCGGCGCACGCCGGTCGCTTCTACCAGGTCGCCGGAGCGCTCAACGTCCCCCGGCCGCCGCAGGGCCACCCGCCGCTCGTGCAGGCCGGCTCGTCCGAGGACGGCAAGGACTTCGCCGCCCGGTACGCCGATGCCGTCTTCACCGCGCACCAGACCCTCGACGACGCGCGGGCCTTCTACGCCGACCTCAAACGCCGTGCCCTGGCCCACGGCCGGGACCCGGACACCATCAAGGTGCTGCCCGGTATCGTGCCGATCCTCGGCGCCACCGAAGCCGAAGCCCTTGCCCTGGAAGCCGAACTCGACCGGCTCATCCGGCCGGAGTACGCCATCGGTCAGCTCGCGGAACTGCTCAGCGTCGACGCCGGCCGGCTGCACCTGGACCGGGAGCTGCCCGAAGACCTGCCCCCGGAGGACGCGATCGAGGGTGCGAAGAGCCGCCGTACCCTGGTGGTCAACCTCGGCCGGCGGGAACGGCTGACGGTACGGGAGCTGATCGGCCGGCTCGGCGGCGGCCGCGGACACCTCACCTTCGCCGGTACCCCGGCACAGATCGCCGACGCGATCGCGCACTGGTACCAGGAAGGGGCCGCGGACGGCTTCAACATCATGCCGCCGGTGCTGCCGTCCGGCCTGTTGGCCTTCGTGGACCACGTGGTGCCGATCCTGCAACAGCGCGGGCTGTTCCGGGCCGAGTACGAGGGCAGTACCCTGCGCGACAACTACGGCCTGCCCCGACCGGCCAACCGCAACACCCCCGGCCGGCCCGCCGAAGCCTGGACGCCGGCGGGCCGGACCGGTACCGGTCAACTGCACGCGGGCAGGTGACCGGCCTCCACGTAGGCCCAGCGGCCGGCGGCCGGCGCGTACCCGAGGATCCAGGCGTCGCCGGCGTGGTGGCCGCAGTGCGCGACGGTGATCCGGAACGCGTCACCGGCGCGCAGGTTGCCGATCGGGAACGACCGGGGCGCGCTGCGCAGCGTGCCCGGCGAACCCAGGTGGATGGTCGCCACCCGGTGCCTGCCGGCGTGCACGGCGCTGATCGGCACGGCGACCGGAACGTGGTGACCGCCGACGCCGCGCAGGTCCGCGAGCCGGGTACCGGCTTCGCTGTAGGCATACGGATCGGTCAGGCACGAGCGGGCGATGAAACCCCAGTGCGGGCCGCCGCTGCGGGTGTGGTCGAGCACCATCGCGTAGCCGTGGTACGTGTACCGCACGCCGACGGGCGGATGCTTCCTGTCGTGCGTCCGTGACACGGTCCAGGTACGCACCGGTACCCCGGACTTCGGGTAGTTCTCGTGGATCGGGCAGCTCTCCGCCGTCAGGTCGCTGCCATGCGTGTATTTCGGCTTGGCCGCGGTGGCGGCGGACGCGGGCGCGGCCGCACTGAGCACCGTCGCGAGCCCGGCAACGACAAGGCTGAGGACGACACCGATATGTCGGGTCATGCGTACCTCCATGGTCGGCATCACCGGGACGGTCCCGGCGATGCCGCCGTGTGTAGGTGTCCGACCTGCCGTCCGACTAGACTTCCGGACGGAGCCGGACGACATCGACCGTGGAGGCACGTGGTACCGGACAGCTCGCTCGCGGAGTTCGCCGCCGACCTGAAGGAGTTGGCCACCCGGAACGGCTTCAGCGTCCGCGATCTGGCCCGGGCGACCGGCGTGGCGCGCAGCACGGTCGGCGATGCGCTGCAGGGGCGCCGGCTGCCCCGGCTGGACACCGTGCTCGCGATCGTCCGCGCCTGCGGCGCCGGGGACGAGCCGTGGCGGACCCGGTGGACCGGGATCCAGCTGACCCGCACGCCGGCAGCCACCGCGCCGCCGCCGACAGACACCGCGCCGCCGCCGGCAGCCGCGCCGGGTGACGGCGAGCCGACCGATCCGGTACCGGCCACCCGCCGGGTGTCCCGGATCGTCCTCGCGGTCGCGGCCGGGATCTGCGCACTCGTGCTCGGCGGAGTGGGGTACGCCATCGCGCGGGGCACCGCGCACCCGGCTCCGGCGGGCCCGTCGTGCGAGCCGGTACGCCGGTACGACGTCGTGCAGAGTGGGAACCTGCTCGACGCCAGCCACCGGATCGTCACCACTACCCGGCCGGGCGACGTCTTCTACGCGTACGCGCTGGACGCCTCGCCGTACACCGCACAGCACTTCGGACTCCTGGAACGTACCGGCCAGCAGGGCTACGTCGACGCGGCCAAGCTGGCCCACGGCACCGCGGCCTGCCTGCCCACCGACTGCCCCTCTAGTGGCGCCGGGTGGTCACGGCGATGTTGTCCAGGGTCCGGCGAAGGATCCGGCGGGGCAGGTCGGCGTCGAAGTCCGCGCCCGGCGGCTGGCGGTAGTTCAGGTCCACGGTGAGCTGGCTGACCGTACCGGGGCCGTGCCGCAGGAACTCGACGCGGCCCTCGTGCGGCAACGGGCCGTCGGCCACCCGCCACGCCAGTACCAGCTCGGGAATGTCGCCGATCAGCTCGGCGGTACAACTGAGCGGGTTGCCGTCCGGCCCCGGGAAGGTCCAGCGCGACCGTACGTCGTCGAGCAGCTCCACGGTGACCCGGTCATCGACGAACGGTGCCAGTAACAGCGGATCGCGCCACAGGGCGTACATCTCGGGGACGTCCGGTTCCACCAGCGCGACTTCGGTGACCGTCCGGACGGCGTCCCCCTGGGGCATCCGCGGTTCATACCCCGGCAGGTCGGGAACCATGCGTGCGGCCGGTGATTAACTGCGCCGGCCCGGGGTAGGCGGTACGGATGCTCGGGCGGGTGGGGTCGACCACGCTGTCCGGCCAGCGCCTGGCGCGGCTGGACCGGCATCTGGAGCGGACGGTGCGGGCACTCCTCGCGCACGACGACCGGGTACGCGGGCTGGAGGTGCGGGTGGACTTCGCCGGTGGCGTGGCGCACCTGAGCGGGAAGGTCGGCTCGGCGGGCCGGTTGGCGCAGCTTCGTGCGCTGATCGGGGACCTGGCCGGGGTGTTCGCGGTCTGGTCCCGGGTACGGGTGGCTCGGAGCCGGTACGGTCGACGCGATCTTCGCCGTCCACGTGCTGGAGCACCTGCCCGACTACCTGCCGCTGGTCGACGAGTGCCACCGGGTACTGCGCCCGACCGGCACGCTGCACCTGATGAGCCCGTGGTGGGGGCATGTCAACGCGGTCGCCGACCCGACCCATGTTCGGCTCTTCGACGTGCAGACGATCAAGGGCATCTGTGCCCGGCCCGGCGCGCCCCGGTGGCGGCCGTTGCACGCCGCCTGCGACGGTGGGGGCGAGCATGATGATCGCGCCCATGGGATCAGGTGCCGGGCGCCGTCGGTGAGGTGCTTCGCGTTCTCGGTCCGCAACGTCAGCAGACCCACCCGGCGACCGTCCGGCGTGAACAGGCCGACGCCTACGTCGCTGTGCAGCGGGTCCCGAACCGGCGGGGCCGGCCCGGTACTGGCCACCGACGTGAGCTGGTGGCGCTCCGGATCCAGTACCTGCACGGCCGCGGCCGGGCGCTTTCGTCCGCGGCGTCACAGCACCGGCAGCAGCCACCCGCCGGTCTGCGGGTCGATCATGCCGAACCGTACCGCCGTCGTGGCCGCCTCCAGCCGGGAGTGCGCACCGAGTTTGATCAGTACCGACTGGATGTGGCAGCGCGCCGTCGTCTCGGCGATGCCCAGCTCCCTGGCCAGCCGGATGGTGTCCCGCCCGCGGACGAGCGCGCCCAGTACCTGGCGCTCCCGGGGCGTCAGGAAGGCGGCGAGCCGGTGCGTGTGATCGGCCCGGCTGCCGTTGGCCGGCCGGCTGGTCCGGGCGGCCACCTGGTCGCGGGGCAGGACCAGTTCGCCGTCGTTGACCCGCTCGAGGATGTGGATGATCTCGGCGGCGGGCAGGCGCTTGTCGGCGACACCGCGTACTCCGGCGGCCCGGCCGGCGGCGATCGTCTGGGTGTCCAGCCGGGCGCCAAGCAGCACGAGCCGGGTGGCCGGCGCGGTCGCCCGGATCTCGGCCAGCCGGTCGAGCACCGTCTCGGTACCGAAGGCCACGTCGAACACCCCGACGTCGACCGCCTCCCGGCGCAGTACCGCGATGGCCTGGTTGGGGTGGAAGGTGATGGCCACCACCTCCACCTCGGGCCCGTGCGCACCGAGCAGGTGGGCCAGCGACTCCGCGAACACGACGTGGTCGTCGCAGACGAGGACCCGCATCACGGTGCCGATTCCGGATCGTGCGGGGTCGCGGCGGGGTAGCGCAGCCGCACGCAGCAGCCGCCCAGAACGCCGCGGCGGATCTCCAGTTCGCCGCCCCAGTCCACGACCATGTCCTGCACGATGCCGAGGCCCAGCGATCCCAGACCCGGGGCTATTTCGCCGAACCCGGGCCCGTTGTCGTCGACCCGGGCCACCGCCCAGCCGTCCTCGGACGAAACCCCGACGTCGACCGTCCCGTCCGGACCCGCCGCCCGTACCGCGTTGCCGATGATGTTGCGCAGCGCCCGCCAGTACGCCAGCCGGTCGGCATGCGCCCACGTCTCGGTCGCCGCGAAGGTGATCCGGGTACGGGTGGACATCCCGATCGCGGCGACCACCTCGCCGGTCACCACGTCCAGCTGGATCGGTACCGGCAGCGCCGGCGGGCTGGTGCCGTCCTGCTCGTGCAGGTCCTCGTAGGCGCCCTGGAGCTGGTCCAGCCAGCGGGTCTCGCCGAGGATCTGCCGGGCCCGGTCCCGGCTCTCCTGGCCCACGTCCGGGGCGCAGGACAGCAACGACGCCAGCATGGTGATCGTGCCGAGTTCGTGGCGGATGTCGTGGCTGAGCTGGCGGCGGCGCAGCCGAGCAGAGTCGGAAGTGCCGCGGCCGGCCGGTAGCCGAACCGATTCAGCGCGCGTCCCGCCGACGGCCGCAACAGAGGGTGCAGCCACCGGATTCCGCGCCGAGATGCTCACCATGGTGCCCCCAGGTGTATGCGCTCCCCAGCGAGCGCCAGAGCTCTCGTAGTGATCCGTTTAGGTCTGTTGGCCCCCGTTTCTTCGGCCTTAAGGCTATGGCAGTGTTGCGCCATAGATAATTCATCTGGCGTCCACCGAACGCTAACTTCAAGGTGCGTACGGTGGCCGTTCGGCGGATTGGGGTCATGCGTGCGGCGCATTCCGGGCTACGTACCGGGGAGGATGACCGGTCCGGATTCTCCTGAACAGTGGTGGCCATGCCCACCCTGACGTTTCTCGGACATGCCGGACTCGCCGTCGACACCGAGGATTTCCGGTTGCTGGCTGACCCCTGGTTCGCCGACACCGGGGCGTTTCTCGGTGCCTGGCACCAGTTCCCCCGCGACGACCATCTGGACGTCGACGGGCTGCCGGATGCCGAGTGGGTAGCGGCGTCCCACGAGCACCTGGATCACATGGACCTGTCGGTGCTCACCCGGCTGCCCGAGCGGACCCGGGTGTTGATCCCGAAGTACCCGTCCAGCGCGTTCCGGGACCGGCTGCGGGCCGGCGGTGTGCGCCGGGTGATCGAGCTCGAGCCCTGGCAGCGGTTCCCGCTGGACACGCGGGGATCGTGGATCACCGCGATCCCGGAGCAGTCGCCGATGTGCAACGCCGCCGCGTTCCTCATCGTCACCGCCGGCCACGCGGTACTGAACTGCAACGACGCGCGCCTGACGGCCGCGCAGGCGCGGCGCGCGAACATCTTGCCGGCGGTCGGCTGGACGTCATGGCGGTACAGACATCCGGCGCGTCGTGGCATCCGATTTGCTATTCGTATCCGCCGGAAGTACGAGCGCAAATCGAGGCAGACAAGCGAATTGGCAAGTTCCGGGCAGTATTCCGGCTGATCCGTGCGGTGCAGCCAGAATTGGCCGTACCGTTTGCTGGACCGCCCTGTTTCCTCGACCCGGAGCTGCGGCATTTCAATACATCACTGCGGCCGCCCGGTATCTTCCCGGACAGTGAACAGGCCGTCGAATGGCTCCGCGAACATCTGCCCGGTCAGGCGTGGGCGTGCTTCCGCCCCGGCGACCGGATCGACCTC
>Ga0137386_10001690_pt1 | contig 14010 bp, 10 predicted proteins | sample SagtaG_4_FD_104910 | JGI IMG/M metagenome (GOLD analysis project Ga0137386, IMG submission 104910) | Vadose zone soil microbial communities from Sagehorn Ranch, Mendocino, California, USA - Sage2_R_100_16 metaG | ecosystem: Environmental > Terrestrial > Soil > Vadose zone | place: USA... | reverse complement strand
GCGAGCGCCTGGGCGAGAAGGTCCGGGTTGTGGTGCGGCACGACGAGGATGCCGGTCCCGAGGCGGAGCCGGCTGGTATGAGCGGCCACGTTGGCGAGGCTCACGATCGAGTCGAGGAAGGGCGTCTCGGGCGGCATCGGGACCGGGTTGTCGCGGATCGGCATGGCAACGTGCTCCGAGGTCCAGATCGACTCGAAGCCCGATTCCTCTGCGGCGACGGCGGCGCGCACCTGCAGCTCCGGGTCCGCGCAAGCACCGAAGTTGATCGCCCAGAGGCCGAGGCGCATCGGGTGGACTTGTGGCAGCGAGGGGACCGGCATGGAACACATCGCGCGTCCTTGGGTCGTAGTTGCGAGATATGCGAGACCCGAGGGGGTCTCGATTCACGAATAGACCGGGAACGTCTTCCCGAACATCGGGTTCCCGCTCTTGGATTGCTCCCGCGTCGCTTCGTCTTGGATGACGTCCCAGTGCTCGACGAGAAGCCCACCTTCGACCCGAAGGATGTCCGCCGCGATCCAGTTCACGGGTGCTCCGAATCCCGAGAACCGCCCGTGGACGATCACGATATCCCCGTCGGCCACGATTATCCCCGGCTCGTATTTCAGCGTCGGCGGGATGCTCTTGATAAGGTCGAACAGGCCGTCCCGCCCCGGGCCGATGTGCGCGCTGTGCTGAATATAGTCGGGCGACCAGAACCCTTCGGCCGCCGTATAGTCCCTCTTGTTGAAGAGGGCCTCGAAGGCCTCGAGGACCACCGCTTTGTTCTTTGCTTCTCTCGATTGGTTCACGCGTTCAGCTCCTCTCTCGAGGACCGGGCCGTTCCGTGCGGTACCACGCCAGACGGGGACCGCGGCTCGGCCAGACCAATTCCGAAGCGCTCATGTCGCGGGGCGCTCCTCGATTGCGTCGACACGATCAGGGTAGAAGGCGAGATGGTCCTTGATCTCGGCGACCGCGGCGTAAGGCGCCTCATAGGTCCAGACGGCATTCACAGATCGCTCCCCGCCAAGTGGGATGCTGTAGTAGGCACAGTCGCCCTTGTAGGGGCAGTAGGTGGCGTGGTCGGTACGCTTCAGGAGCGACAGGGCGACGTCTTTGCGCGGGACATACTGCACCTGCGCATAGGCCGCCTCGCGCAACGTCAGCGCGTCTCGAGTGTCAGCGATGATGCGCCCGGCGACCGACACGATTACCCGTGACGGGTTCCGCTCAATCGTGATCGGATGATCGGGCCCTGGGAGTGTCATCTGTCTTGCCGCCATGGTTTCGACCTCCATCTTCAGTGCAATCCGCCGAACGCCGTAGTGCTTTCACCCGTCAGCCATCCAGACGCCTCGGCGCCCGCGGTTGCACCGCCGATGATGGCGACGTGACAACGAAAAGGAGATGCAGTTTCGGTCTTGAGCGGCACGGTTGGCCAGCCTTTCGACGACGAGTCGCCGTCGGTTCGGAGCGCTACGCGGCTGTCTTGCCGCCGTCGGCCGCGAACGATGCCCCTGTGATAAAGGCAGCCTTGTCGGATGCGAGGAACACGATGGTCTGGGCGATCTCCTCGGGAGCACCGAGTCGGTGGAGCGGCACGGTCGCGACCAAGCCGGCCTTCCTTTCGTCAGTGCCGGTGAAGCGGTTCAGCATCCCCGTGTCGATCGGACCAGGGGCGACCGCGTTGACGCGCACGCCACGGCCCGCCACCTCGAGCGCCGCCGACTTGGTCAGCCCTTCGACCGCGTGCTTGCTGGCGGCGTAGACGGAGGCGCCGGCGGCGCCGGTGCGACCATAGGTCGAGGACACGTTGACAATGCTGCCGTGTCCTTGTGCCAACATCACGCGAAGTTCGTGCTTCATGCTGAGCAGCGTGCCGAGCACGTTGGTCTCGAAGGTGGCGTTGTACGTCTCCGCCGATTGCTCGGTCACGGGGCCGGGCTTGCCTTCGGTGCCGGCGGTGTTGACGGCCGCATCCAGCCTGCCGAAGCGAGCGACGGCCTTGTCGACCAACCCGCGCACGTCGTCCTCGCGGCGCACGTCGGCGCGCAGAAACACGGCTTCCGCGCCGAGCTCGCGTAGCTCGGCGACCACCCGTTCGCCTTCGTCGTCGCGTCGACCGGACACGACGACGCGAGCGCCTTCGGTCGCAAAGGCGCGTGCCGTCGCGCGGCCGATACCCGTGAGCGCACCGGTGATCAAAACGACGGGGGTCTTCATGAGCTCCTCCTCTGCGTGGGTTCGACGGACCGCACCGCGCGCGTCCCTCGAGTCCATCGCAACGGCCGTGCCATGCCAATTCCCACGCATCACAGGCAGTCGAGGATCGTGCTCGAGCCGAAGTTTCAGCATTTGCCGAAACTTCAGCGTGGACCCGAGAGCCTGGCAGCGAGCGACTAGACGGCCCTGAAGCGATGCCGGTCGATTCCCAGCTTCCTGATCTTCGACTCGAGCGTCTGCCTGGGAATGCCGAGCTTGGCGGCGGCACCGGTGTGCCCCGAGACCGCGCCCGCGCTCTCCCGCAACGCCTCCTCGATCATCTCCCTCTCGCGCTCGACGAGGTCGGCGACCAGCGGAGCTCTCGTCGTGCCGGACTTCGGCTCAATTCGCGGAAGCCACGACTTATCGATCGAGAAGGTATCCCCGTCGCACAGGATCACACCCCGCTCGACGACGTTCTGCAGCTCGCGAATGTTGCCCGGCCAATCGTACGCCTTGAGCTGGTCCAAAGTGCTCTTCGACATGTGTCGAATGACCTTGCCGGCCTTCTTGGCGAACCGACCGATGAGGGACTCGACGAGCAACGGAATGTCGTCGACGCGCTCGCGCAGTGCGGGTAGTCGGATCGGGAAGACGTTGAGGCGGTAGAACAAGTCTCGACGGAACGTGCCTTCCGCCACGGCCGCACTCAGGTCCCGGTTGGTAGCCGCGATGACTCGCACGTCCACCGACACAGTTTGGTTCCCACCCACTCGCTCGAACTCTCGCTCCTGAAGAACCCGGAGCAACGCGACTTGGGTTGCGGGCGGAAGCTCGCCGACCTCATCCAGGAAAATCGTGCCGCCGTCGGCGGCTTCAAAGCGCCCCACACGCCGCTGCAGCGCGCCCGTGAAGGAGCCCTTTTCGTGCCCGAACAGCTCGGACGCAATCAGCGAGGCCGGAATCGCGGCGCAGTTCACGCGAATGAAGGCGCCGGCTGACCGCTTGGAACGATCGTGAATGGCATGAGCGATCAGCTCTTTGCCGGTTCCGGTCTCCCCCAGGATCAGGACCGTGGAATCAGTGGGGGACACTTTCGAGACCTGCGACAGCACCCGACGCAGCACCTCGGATGAGCCGACGATCTCGTCGAACATGGAAGAACGCACGATGTCTTCACGCAACGCGAGAGTCTCGTTTCGCAGTCTGTCTTCGCTGCGCTCGCGATCATCGATGTCGGTTCCCGTCGCATACCAGCGAACGATTCTTCCCTCCCCATCCAACAGCGGGTTGTAACAGATGAAAAACCAGCGGTACCTGCCGTCTTTTCCGAGGGCGCGTTGTTCGTGGCTGAACGGAACAGGCCTCGACAGTGCGCTCTGCCGTGCTTCGCGCAGCCTCTCGAGGTCCTCGGGATGAAAGATGCGCGCGCGATAATCCTCGGCTCGAACCTCCTCCAAGGACAGCCCGGTGTACTCGAGCGCCGCGCGATTCGTATAGAGAGGACGCCCCTCGGGACTCAAGACGATGATCGCTTGCGGAATGGCGTCGGTGATTCGGCGAAGCTCTTCTTGGTCCTGCCGCAGCGCGACTTGAGCCCGCTTCAGGTCATCGATGTCGGTGTTCGTTCCATACCATCTGACGATGTTGCCCAGTTCGTCACGCAACGGCTCGAATCGGAGCAGGAACCACCGATACTCCCCGTCGTAGCGTCGCATACGGGCTTCGATCTCACCCGCCTCCCCCGAAGATTGGAGGGCGGTCCACGTCTCCATCAGCGGGTCGAGGTCATCGGGTTGGAAGGCGGCTCTCCATCCCCAGCCGGAGGCCTCCTGTGGGGAAAGACCCGTATAGTCATACCATCGTTGGTTGTGGAACTCGTTGGAACCGTCTGGAAGATTGCACCAAGCCAGCACGGGGATCGTGTCAATGATCCTCCGTAGGTCAGCATCGACTCTCTTCGCCTCGGTGAGAGCGTTCTCGAGATCCTCTCTGCTCGGCGGCGATGCGACGTGCGTCACGCCTTCTCCAGTGTGATCAAGAGTCACCGCGCGACACCCCATAAAGGGCCGCTACCTGCAAGGCCCGCAACGGGGTCCTGGGTCAGGTTCGGAAGTCGTTCGGTGGCCGAGCTTCGCCGGAGCTCATGCATCGTCCACGGAACCGTCGCGCCCGATATGAGTCGGCCGGCTGCACGAGGGGCGCGCTGGCAGGCCGAAGGACCCCAGGCAGGCCCCGCCACCTCCGGGAGGCGGTTGGCGCCCACGACTCCCACGTGTTCCCCCATAGCCCCAGCGGTACGCCATGTCGAGATTGGCCCGAGCGTCACGCTAGTTCCGCATGGATGGCAGCTTGTGATCCGGAAGGACGCAGGCCACGGCCGCGTCGGCGCGTTCATGCTGCGGCACGGGTCCCAGCGCAGGCCGCCGTCGACGATGAACTCGGAGCCGGTCGAGAAGCTGGCCTCGTCGGAGGCGACGAACAGCACCAGGCGCGTGATCTCCTCAGGCTCGGCCACGCACGGAATCGCCATGATAGCTTCAGGCGCGGTCCGGGTACCTGACCGATGGCCGCTAAAGCTTCGCTTCGACCCCCGCTGTGCCGCTTCCCAGCAGCCGTAACCCTGGATCGCGCGCGCTACGGCGACGATCGCCAGGACCGGGTACCCTAAGCTATTGTTTTTCCGTGGGTTACCCAACTAGCGCGAGCGGTTCAGCACCAGGGCATCCGCAGAACCGCTTTCTGACCAGGGGGTTACCGACGACTTACACAGAGACTGACACACTGGGACAGCATTTCGTCCAAAACTCTTGGAAATTCGTACTATTCACACTACACGCGAGGCACTTAAAAGTCCGCGGCGGCTTGGGCTTTTCCGAAAATGGCTCGCGCCACCGTCTCAACAATGGCGCCGGGCCGCCCGCCCCGCCACGAACGCGCTCACAAGAAAGGGGGGGGCCGATGCCGGCGTCCCTATCGATCCCTTCCCCCGCTCTCGAAGGGGCCCCCCTGCCCCATTTTTGCAAAGGACCCCCGCCCCCCGTATGCTCCGCAAGCTTAACCGTCGTCGCTCAGCGGGCGTGGCGGAATGGCAGACGCAGCGGACTTGAGGAAAACTTGAGTGCTCGCCCGGAAACGGGCGATGCAGAACTGCCCAAATTCGGGGAACCCTCTCACATGGCGATCCCGAGCCAAGCCCGGTCGCAACCCAACCGGGAAGGTGTAGAGACTAGACGGGCAGCACCTAACCCCGGGTTTCACCCCGGGCATGGTGAAGGGATAGTCCAGACCGCAAACCTGGCCTCTCTGCTCCCGAGTGCAGTGAGCCAGGGCGGCGAAAGCCGTAGACGGTAAGAAAATCCGCGGAGCTTAACCGCTCGTGGGGGTTCAAATCCCTCCGCCCGCATACCCTCTTTCCCACCGGGGAAACAGCGGGCCACCATGTCCCTGCCCGGCGGGTCGGGCGGGATCGGCCAGTGCTTCACGTGGACGCCTCGATCGAAATTCTTTCGAGTGTTCTCAGGCACGACGCCAGCCGCTCACATATGAGCGTCGACGGATCAGAAGCGACCGATCAGGGTATCGCCAGTCCTGGTGACAAAGTGGAGCAGCTCCGTCTCCCCGCCCCCCTCGAAGGGGATCAGGCGCCCGACGCCGAGGTCGGCATAGCGGCGCACCGTGTCCGCGTCGAGGTGGACCGCCGGCGTGACGCTGATCTCGAACCCTGCGAGACCGCCCGGACGGCCGAGATCGCGTGCCGCCTGCTCAAGACCGCCGATGCAGCGCGCCGTCTCGTCGACATCGAGCGCGAATCCGTACCAGCCCGACGCATGGCGGAGCGCGCGCCGGAAGGCTTCGGGCGTGTGTCCGCCGATGACGATCGGCGGATGGGGCGACTGCGCGGGCCGCGGCCACGCCTGGACGCCGCGAAACGCGAAGAATCGACCGTGATACTCCGGCTTGTCCTGCGTCCAGATCGCGAGCATCGCCTGGAGGTACTCGATCGCGCGCTCCCCCTTGTCAGTGAACGGGATGCCGAGCGCGTCGAACTCGGCCTTCAGGAACCCGACCCCGAGGCCGAAGATGAGGCGCCCGCCGGAGACGACGTCGACGCTCGCGAGCTCCTTCGCCAGGACCAATGGATTGCGCTGCGGCAGGATGATGATCCCGGTACCGAGCTTCACGCGCTGGGTGTGCGCCGCGACGAACGCGAGCGAGACGGCCGGATCGAGAAGCGCGCTTTTCGGGTCGAGGTGCTGAGCGAGGCGGCGCCTCGATTGGTGGCCGATGCCGTGCGGCACGGGCGAGGCCGGCACCTGCGGGTCCGGGTCCGGCAGGACGATGTGCTCCCCCGTCCAGACCGACTCGAATCCGGCGGCCTCCGCCGCCTGTGCGACGCGGACCGCCGTCACGGGGTCGCTGCACGGTCCCATGTTGATGCCGAACAGGCCGAACTTCATCATGCGTACCCGCCCGACGCCTCGATGCGCTCGCCGGTCAGCCAGCCGGACTGGTCCGAGGCGAGGAACGCCACGGTGCGCGCGATGTCGTCCGGCCGGCCGGGGCGGCCGAGCGCCGTGCGTGCGACCATCTGCTTCGCGGCGTCGCTCGCGGCGTCCAACCCGATGGCTTCGGAGCCCTCGGTGAGGACGTAGCCCGGATTCACCGAGTTGACGCGGATGTTTTTCGGCGCGAGCTCCACCGCGAGCACACGGGTCATGGTATCGAGCGCGCCCTTCGTCGCCGAGTAGACGACCAACGCCGCCGCCGGCTTCGTGCTCGCGATCGAGCCGATGTTGATGACGGTCCCGCCCGACGGCCCGAAGTGCTTGACCGCCTCCTGGGTCGCGAGAAGCGGGCCGAGGACGTTCGTGTCGAAGTGCCAGCGGTACTCGGCCTCCGTGACCTCCTCCAACGGCTGGAAGTGGTACACCCCGGCGTTGTTCACGAGCACGTCGAGCCTCCCGAACGCCTTCTTCGTCTCCGCGAAGAGCCGCCGGACGTCGCTCGACTTCGAGACGTCGCCCTGGACGGCGATCGCCGTGCCGCCGGTCTCCTCGATCTCGGCGACGACGCGCTCGGCGCCCGCCTTGCTCGACGCATAGTTCACGACCACCGCGGCGCCCGCGGCGGCCAGCTCCTTCGCGATCCCGGCGCCGATGCCCTTCGACGCGCCGGTCACGACCGCCACCTTGCCCTTCAGCTCGCTCATGATGCCCCTCCTTCCTGCGGATACTCGCTTCGACGATTAGACAATCGTCTCCGCAAGCAGCGTGCCGCCCTAGCAAGGCCCGAGAGCTGAAGGGCCATCCTGCGACTGGGATGCCGAAGTCGGCAATCGTGCCGACGTGTTCGGCACCAGCACGGACGTCACAGGACTTCGCGCGCCGGCCATGGGCCCATCGCCGCAGCGTGCGCCTGGCACGGCGGTTGCGAAGGACGGAAGCCGATGCTGCGCATCACCGACACCTTGCACGTGACCCCGGACGGCCGGGCCACCTGGACGCTGCGGTTGGAGGGTACGCTCAAGGACGAATGGGTCAGAGAGCTGCGGCATGCGTGGCGGCGCGTCCGAGAGGCACAGCCTGGAGTTCCCGTCCGGGTCGAGCTTGCGGAAGTCCGTTTCGTCGATCCGGCCGGAAAGGTGCTGCTTGCCGAGATGTACCGCGACGGCGTCGAGATCGTCGCCGGCGACTGCCTCGCCGCCGTCATCCTTGACGACATCGTAGAACGGTCGACCCGCGATCGGCGCGCCCGCTAGTCGCCGTGTATGCCACGGGACTTCACAGGCTCGGGCGGATCGGAAGCGCCACTCCGCTCGACTGGGCACGCCTGGTCCACTATTAGTCAGATGGCATCGCCCGTCCCGCGAGCGGACGGCGTATCGTCGCTGAGGATGGCGAAGAACGACGAGCTCTCGTCCGAGTCAGACGCCATCGCATCCACGGGGGGCACCACCCTGGCGGCGCGATTCCAGGCGCTGCTGTCCGTCGCCGAATCGATCAGCTCGTGTCGAGAGCCCGAGGAGCTCTTCGGCCGCCTGGCGGCCGAGCTGCAGCGGGTCGTGCGGTTCGACTTCATCGGCGTCGTGCTCTACGACCCCGAGCGCGGCGTCGTGCGGGCCGCGAGGCTGGAGACCGGCAGCACCGCGCTCGTGCCCCGCGAGGAGGAGGTCGCGACGGAGACGCCGCACGCGATGGTGATCGACTCGCAGCAGCCGCTCATCGTGCCGGACACCGGCGCTGAAACGCGATGGCCCGAGAGAATGGCGGTGATCCGTAAAGACGGTATCGCAAGCTTCTGCGTCCTCCCCCTCACGACCATTCACACGCGACTCGGCACACTCGGATTCGCGCGGCGCGACCACGCGACGTACACCGACGCCGAGGTCCAGTTCATGGGCGAGGTGGCGAAGCTCGTGGCCGTCGCGATCGAGAATGCCATGGCGTTCCGGGAGATCGCGCGACTCAAGGACAAGCTCGCCGAGGAACGCCTGTACCTCGAGAGCGAGATTCGGAGCGAGCAATCGTTCGAGCACATCGTCGGCGACAGTCCCGCGCTGCACCGGACGCTCCAGCAGGTGGAGATCGTCGCACCGACCGATTCGACGGTCCTGCTTCTCGGCGAAACGGGCACGGGCAAGGAGCTGCTCGCGCGGGCCATCCACGACCGAAGCCACCGCCGCGACCGCACGTTCCTGAAGCTCAACTGCGCCGCCATTCCGTCGGGCCTACTCGAGAGCGAGCTCTTCGGGCACGAGCGGGGCGCCTTCACCGGCGCCATCGCCCAGAAGATCGGCCGCTTCCAAGTGGCCGACGGCGGCACGCTGTTCCTCGACGAGGTCGGCGAGATCCCGCTCGAGCTCCAGCCGAAGCTGCTGCGCGTCCTGCAGGAGCAGGAGTTCGAGCGGATCGGCAGTACGAAGACGATCAAGGTCGACGTCCGCCTCATCGCCGCGACGAACCGCGACCTCCTTCGGATGGTGGAAGAGCAACGGTTCCGGGACGATCTCTACTACCGGCTGAACGTGTTCCCGATCCATGCCCCGCCGCTCCGCGAGCGGCCCGAGGACATTCCTGCCTTGGTGAGCTACTTCGTCCAGCGGCTCGCGCGTCCCATGAACCGCCGGGTGGAGGTCATCCCGAGCGAGACGCTGGACGCGCTGCGTCGGTACGCTTGGCCCGGGAACATCCGCGAGCTCGCGAACCTCATCGAGCGCGCGATGATCCTTTCCGGCGGCCGGACGCTCCAGGTGCCGCTCGACGACCTCACGCGGCGTCGGGAAGCCGCGACGATCGGCCACCATGGCACGGCGGGCCGGGCCGTCGAGCGCGCCGATATCCTGCGTGCCCTCGAACAGGCGAACTGGGTGCTGGGAGGCCCGCGGGGTGCGGCAGCGCGGCTCGGCATGAAGCGTACGACGTTGCAGTCGCTGATGAAGCGACTCGGGATCGAAAAGCCCGCCTGATCCTCCCGGGCGCCGCACGGTGAGCGGCACACTCGGTGCCGAGATTCGGCACGTGTGTCGAGCATCGGCACCGACCAAGGTCCCGGTGTTCGTGGATGAGTCCCCTGGATGCCACCGGCACAGGCCGGCACGGCGCTTGCGGAACGCGCGGGTGAGGCAGGACACCATGAGCGCGATCGAGGGGCTGCGGGGCATCCGCACCGATCGACGACACCGCGATCACGGATGGAAGGACACACGACCGTCCCCGAGCTTGGGCACGGCTCACCTCTCCGCCTCGAAAACGGGATTGGTGTTGGTCGGCGGTGGAGCGCGCGGCGCGTATCAGGCGGGGGTGTTGCAGGGTCTGGCAGAGATCGTGGGAGGGCGTTTCGGAGATCGGCCGCCGTTCGACGTGGTCACGGGGATCTCCGCGGGGGCGATCAACGCGGCCTACCTGGCGTCGAGAGCGGATCGCATGGCGGAGGCGAGTGCTGGTCTCGCGGCGCTCTGGGGCGAGCTTCGGATCGACCGGGTGATGCGCACCGATGCCGTCTCGCTCTTCTCGATCGGAACCCGTTGGCTACGCGATCTCACGTTGGGAGGCCTGCTGAAGCCGGACGCGCGCTCGAACCACCTCCTCGATACGACGCCGCTTCGGGAGTTTCTCATCGCGAACATCGATTTCGAGGCGATCGCGCGTCACATCGCGAGCGACATCTTGCACGGCTTCGCCGTGTCCGCGACGAGCTACACGACCGGCACCGCCGTCACCTTCTTCGACGGACACGACGCGCCCGAGCCCTGGACCCGGAGCGCTCGGCTCGGCTGGCGGGCGAGGATCGGCCTCGATCACGTCCTGGCCTCGGCCTCCATTCCCATTCTGTTCCGACCGGTCTTCGTCGAGGGGGCGTTCTACGGCGACGGCGGCGTCGGCATGGCGACGCCACTCAGCCCGGCGATCCATCTCGGAGCCGACAGAGTCGTCGCCATCTCCGTGCGCCATTCGCCCGACCGGGACTCAAACGTACACGTGAATTACGTGGGCCACGACCAAGGCGACATCTCGATCGCCGATATCGCCGGCGTGATGCTCAATGCGGCGTTCATGGATGCGCTCGACAGCGATGCAGAGCGCCTGATCCGCATCAATCACACCCTCACGCTCATCGAAGAACGGCGACGTGCCGAGCACCCTCACTGGCTCCGCTCGATCCCGTTGCTCGTCATCCGGCCGTCCGTCGACCTCGGAGCTCTGGCGGCCGATCAATTCAGCAGGTTGCCGGCGACGCTCCGGTATCTCACGCGCGGGATCGGCGCCTCGCCGGAACGCGGGGCGGACTTCGTGAGCTACCTCGCGTTCGATCCGAGCTACACGCGGCCGCTCATCGAGATCGGGCGTAGAGACGCCGTGGCGCAAAAGGATGAGATCGAAGCCTTCTTTTCGTCGCGTCCGGCGACGTGCACGCCGGCCGCTGGCGGGCGTCACGCCTCGTAGCGGGGGCGTAAGCTTCCCCCGGAGCTACGCGGTGGCGACGCGTGCCGCCGAAGAGATTCGGCCGGCCGCGCCCTGATCGTTGTTCCAGCGGTGGCACGGCCGACGCGTACCGCGCGACTCGCCGTGAACCCCGGGCAACTCCGGTGCATGACGCGCACGATGCGTTCCTCGGCTGGCTGCGATGCTGCCGAGGCTCGGCACGGGTGCCGAGCTTCGGCACGCACCGCTCACGTTGTCTTCATTGCGGACCCTCGACATCGAAGCCCGACGGCAGGCACGCCGATTGCGGGTGTCGCTCCCAGGACCATGGAAAAGCCAAGCGCGACCGACCGCCACGGGAACATGGACACGCCACTGGCGCTGATCCGGCGGCACGAGGGCAACCGGATTCGATGAACATGGCGCGCCTCGCGACGTCACGCATCCCGGTGAGCCATTCCGTTCCTCTCCTGCGCTGGGGACGGCGGCTTCCCTGTGCCGCGATGCTCACTGCGTTCGCGATCTCCCTCGGCACCGCATGCAAGCGAGCCGAGTCCTCGGCGCCGCCGCCGCCCGACGTCCTCGTGACGGCCGCCGTCCAGAAGGACGTGCCGATCTACCGCGAGTGGGTGGGAACGACGGTCGGCTTCGTGAACGCCCAGGTCATGCCTCGCGTGCAGGGGTATCTGCTCAAGCAGTACTACCAGGACGGCGCGTACGTGACTGCGGACCAACTCCTCTTCGAGATCGACGATCGTCCCTACAAGGCGGCGCTCGACCAGACCCTCGGCGACCTCGCGCAGCAGCAGGCCACCCTCAAGAAGAATCAGCTCAATGTCGAGAAATACAAGCCGCTCGCGGCGCAGGGCGCGGCGACCAAGCAGGAACTCGACGACGCCGTCCAGGCGACACAGGCGAGCGAGGCTCAGGTGAAGGGAGCCGAGGCGGCCGTCGAGAACGCGCGCCTCAACGTGGGATGGACGAAGGTCTACTCGCCGATCGCGGGGATCGCCGGCATTGCGCCGGTCCAGGTGGGCGACCTCGTGACCCCGTCGACCGTGCTCACGAACGTCTCCCAGGTCGATCCGATGAAGGTCACCTTCCCGATCACCGAGCGCGAATACCTCCGCTACGCGGATCGGATCCGGGAGCATCAGGAGAGGGGCCGGGCAAAGGACGAGCCCGAGCTCCAGCTGATCCTCGTCGACGGCAGCACGTATCCCCATCCCGGCCGGTTCTACGTCGCGAACCGGCAGGTCGATCAGCAGACGGGGACGATTCTGGTGCAGGCCCTCTTCCCGAACCCCGACACCGTCCTCCGCCCGGGCCTGTACGCCAAGGTCCGCGCTCCCACGGAGACGCGGCGGGGCGCCGTCGTGATCCCCCAACGCGCGGTGCAGGAGATCCAGGGCGTGTACCAGGTGGCCGTCGTCGGAGCGGACGACAAGGTCGCCCTACGCATGGTGAAACCGGGCGAGGAGGTGGACGGGCTCTGGATCGTCGACGACGGCCTTCAACCCGACGAACGCGTCGTGACCGAGGGCCTCCAGAAGGTGAAGGACGGGATCGTCGTGCGCCCGAAGCCGGACACCTCCGTCCCGGCCGCACCGGCGCCGCCCGTGCAAGGATAAGGCCGTCGTGTCGCGGTTCTTCATCGACCACCCGATCGTCGCGCAGGTGCTCGCGATCCTGACCATGATCGGCGGCGCCGTCATGATCTTCCGCCTGCCGATCGCGCAGTTCCCCGAGATCGCGCCGCGCCAGATCCAGACCACCGCGACGTACACCGGCGCCGACGCGCTCACTGTCGAGCAGTCCGTCGCCACCCCGATCGACGAGCAGGTGAACGGCGCGAAGCGCATGATCTACATGCAGGCGATTTCCGCGAACGACGGCACGATGACGTTCCAGGTGTCGTTCGACGTCGACTCGAACATCGACATGGACCAGGTGCAGGTGCAGAACCGCCTCGCGCAAGCCCAGGCGAACCTGCCCGCTGCGGTGAACGCCTATGGCCTCACGACGATCCAGACCGCGGGCTTCCCGTTGCTCGTCTTCACGATGACCTCGCCGAACCACACGTGGGATCAGACATTTCTGTCGAACTACCTCGCGATCAACGTCCAGGACGAGCTCGCCCGCGTGCCCGGGATCGGCCAGGTCCGCATCTTCGGCGCGTCAAACTATGCGATGCGGGTGTGGGTGTCGCCGGCCACGATCGCCAACATGGGCCTCACGGTCACCGACCTCGTGAACGCCATCGCGGCCCAGAACGTCGTGAATCCCGCTGGCCAGATCGGCGGCGAGCCGGTGCCGCCCGGACAGCAGCTGACGTACACCGTCCGCGCGCGCGGGCGCCTGATGAATGCCGAGGAGTTCGGCGACATCGTCGTCCGCGCCAACGCCGACGGGTCGTTCGTCCGTCTCAAGGACGTCGCCCGCATCGAGCTCGGGGGCGAGAACTACAACATGGAGGCGTACACCAACGGCGCGCCGGCGGCGCTGTTCGCGCTCTACCAGGTCCCGGGCTCGAACGCCCTCGAGGTGGCCAACCGCGTGAAGTCGGCCATGGCACGCCTCGCGGAGCGTTTTCCCTCGGACATGCGTACCGACCTGACGCTCGACACGACTATCCCCGTGACCGAGGGCGCGAAGGAGATCCTCATCACCCTGGCCGAGGCGATCGGGCTCGTCCTCCTGGTCGTGTTCGTCTTCCTCGGGAGCTTTCGGGCGACGTGGGTCCCGATCCAGACTATCCCGGTGTCCCTGGTCGGCACCTTCCTCTTCTTCCCGATGCTCGGCTTCACGATCAACACGCTCTCGCTCCTCGGCCTCGTTCTGGCGGTCGGACTCGTCGTGGACGACGCGATCGTCGTCGTGGAGGCCGTGCAGGCGAAGATCG
>Ga0137386_10001683_pt1 | contig 14023 bp, 18 predicted proteins | sample SagtaG_4_FD_104910 | JGI IMG/M metagenome (GOLD analysis project Ga0137386, IMG submission 104910) | Vadose zone soil microbial communities from Sagehorn Ranch, Mendocino, California, USA - Sage2_R_100_16 metaG | ecosystem: Environmental > Terrestrial > Soil > Vadose zone | place: USA... | reverse complement strand
CTTGAGGACTTTGCCCGGCTGTTTTCGGACGACGAACAGGTCCGGCTGGACGAGGGTGCGAGGGGAGAGGACGATATCCGCCGGACTGATAAGTAACTGCAGCTCGTCCTGTCCTTCGAGCGCGTTGCGCAGGACGAAGTAGAACTCCCCGACGACCCCTTGGTGCGGGTATTCCGGCGTCGGGGTCACGACGTGCGCGCCGTCGAGCAGCTCGTGGCGCAGCCCGTCGTCAGGCAGCGCCAGCAGCTCCTCGATGGTGGTGACGGCAGCCTCGTGAGTGGGCATGGCCATAATCTCGGGCTCCTCGGCCGAGGGGGGCAAGCCATGGGGCGAGGGTAATGCCCGCCCGCCCGGCGGCGAGCATCAAACCCCCGCGGGCGACGTCATTCCAACGCTGAGGAGGCTTGACGCAGCCCTAAAGGGGTGGGAGCGGAGTGAGGGCGACGGTGGAGGGAGAGAGGAGTCTCCTGATCCAGAGCGAATTCGACTAAAGTCCATCTTCCGGCAACGCGTTAGTTCACCGCGAGTTCGCGTCGTCTGTTGTCGGGAAGAAAACCCGAAAAATCGGACCTTGTCAGACCTTACGAAGACAGAAACGGTGTCAGTGTCACCGGTGAAAGCGACACCGAGGTCAGCTCTTGGTTCAGGAGAGCTTTGGTTTGACCGAAGAGCATCGAAACAGAGACAGAAACGATGACACTCATTCCGTGCCGGTAGTCACAAGCGAAGGAATACACGATGACGCGCGAGGATTTCGTCGCTCGCTGGCGCACTCGTCAGAGCGAGTGGGCCCGCATCGGCGCACTGGTCGATGGAGCGAGAGTCTGCGAAGACGTGCTTCAGGATTTCGAGGCGGTGACGCGGGCCGAGGATGACGCCGAGCTCAGCCTATCCGAGGCTGCGGCAGAGACGGGGTACTCTGGCGACCATCTTCGTCGGCTTCACCGGTTGGGCAAGCTACCAGCCTATCGCAAAGGACGGAACCTGTTCTTCCGCTCGGGCGATCTTCCGAGGAAGCCGACGGCGCCAAGCCTGTCACCGTACGATCCTGTCGCGGATGCTCGGCGGGTCATCAGTCAGCGCCAAGAAGAGCGATAACAGAAGGACGCGCGAGAGTAGCAAAGGTTCCCGTTGAGTGCGGGGCACCACCGGCCCAGCGGATTGGTCATTCGCCGCGCGGCGCTAACCGGCTTTGTCTGTTCTGATTAGAAGGCGCCTTGCCGGAATGTTTGCCGCAGAACATAGCCGCCCCGGTCGTCCCCCCTGTACGCGCATCAGGGGGACTTCCACATTTCGAGGTCGGTAGTTCTGGGTTGCTCGCCACTGCATAACCAACGGGAACCAATCCGCACCGAGGGGTGACCTATGGCGATGACAAAGTGTCGAGAGTGCGGCAAAGAGGTCTCGACGCAGGCATCCAAGTGTCCCCACTGCGGGGTGGCGAACCCGGGTCGGCCGCTCGGACTCAGTTCCGGCGCGCTGGGGTGCCTCGCCGTCCTTGGGGTGGTCGCCGTTGTCGCCGTCGTCGGCTCAATCGGCGGTGGCTCGGACTCGTCCTCTAGTCGCCAGGTCGCGCTGAACCCCCAGGAGGCTAAGGCCCTAGCCGCTTCACAGCACCGGAGACGACAGCAAGCCGATTCCCAACTCGCTGCGCTCTCTCAAGCGCAGATTCTCCAGCTGAAGGACTCCGTTCTGCTCTTCCTCGGGCGGTGGACTGACAGCAGCTCGGATCTGGCGCGTCGCGCGGCCGTGGTCAGCGAGCAACAGCGACGGGCGGCCCGTCAGAGAGCAGAACAACAGGCCCTTCGCACGGAACAGCAGCGTCGTGCCGCGGAGGCGCGTCTCCCCAGGATTGTTGCGTCCGCTGGGAAGTTCAAGTTTGACAACGGCACTCCCTGCACAAAGGGAACCGAGGAGCGGATACAGTCGCTCCTAAGCAGTCATCCAGGATGGGGTGACAGTGACCTGTTGAGAGTCGCGTGCGGTAGTCTTTGGATAGGGATGACGCAGGCGCAGTTGACCGAGTCCTGGGGCGCGCCAGAAAGAGTGAACCGGACTGTGTACCCTGGGGGCGTTCACGAACAATGGATTTACGGCGACACTTACGTTTACGTGGAAGACGGCGTGGTCACGTCCTATCAGACCAGCAGGTGAGCGCGCGGTGCCCACTCTGGGCAGCGCGTTGGTGAGCCGGCGCCACGCCCCCGTGTGTCCGCCGCCTTGCAGTTCGTAATGCCAGTAGCGAAGGAGACAGATGCGCGCACCGGACTCGCAGTCCCCCGCGCGTCCTCTCCTGATTCCGCATCGGGAGAGACTCCTTCGATCCAGAGGCGACGAAACTCCGGCATCAAACGCCGACAAGTACGCGTACTTCACGCGAGTCGGTGTCGTCCGCTGCATTTCCTATAGTCTCCGGATGCCGTGTCAGAGCGACAGTCGGACACTCAACTCAGACACCCTTAGATGTTTCTCTTGAGATAGTCGAGGAAACGAGGTGTGAGTATCCTCGCGAGGGCTGCCTGGTTTGCCGGTGCTACAAGCTGCTGCTTCACGTCCGCCCTGAATTGGGCGTGGCGCCAGATGGCGCTGGCGTTAAGGAAGGGAAATGACCTCTCCATGTCTGTAGCGTCCGCCAGCAATTCAAACACCTGTTCGCCATCAATGCGCAGTATCGCCTGCCACAGGAAGCGTGGCTGGGCTCGGAGAAGAAAGATCTCTCGTTCAGTCCGGCTCAATGACGAACCCTTGATGCCCATCTTGTATTCGTTGCTAGTCACTAGGTGTAGATCCCACTCGATCGAAGTCTCCTGCGCAAATCCGAGAAGCACGCCGGTTAGGCGAGTCAGCCACTTCTTCACGTCGAGGAACGTGAGTCGGATCTTGTTGTAGACCGGGACAAGCATTACCAAGGGGTACATGTCGAATTGCTTGCCTTGCGCGTTCTGGGTTCTCAATATCAGGGGTTCTGTCGCCGTTGGTGCGACCACTACCAACCGGGAGAATGGCCCGACCTGATCGTCGTGCGCATAAAGCTCGTCGATGCGTAGTCCGATCATTGGGATGCTCTTCGCGCCAATCGGCACTTCTTGTGCGTGGACACGGTTTGTACGGAGAGAGAAACCAGTCAACGTAATTGCGTGTCGTCCACGCCCGGGGATCTCAACTCCAAGTACCACCGGAAGACCCATCATCAGATGGCCGTAGGCAAGGGACACCAATGGTACATCACTGCTTGTGCAGTCGATCAATTCTGGTTCAAGACCAACCTCGCTTACCACGTGACACATCTGCTCGATAGTCAAACTGTGCGACGGTATTGGGCGACCACCCTTCAGGACACGATTTGCCGTGCGCGTAATTTCCGCAGGCCTAGGGGAAGCGGTATCAAACAGGTCGTGCGTCTTGTGAAACGCGCACCAAAGCGCGACGGTGGCACAGGCAGCAAGGACCGTGTCTTGCTCTTGGAAGGGAAGGCTCTGAATGTGAAGAGGCGTTCCAAACAAGTGGGCGGTGAAGGTAAGAAGAACCGAGTAGTGTCTACGACCTCCATCATCTGGGTAGGTCTTGAGAACCGTCCGCCCGACGACGGCGCTTGGCAGCGGCCGTACCACAACGAAACCAAGATACGATTTCTGGACTGAGAGCGCCTCGTCGGCCTTAAGCTCGCCAAGTACTAGCGCGAGGACTTTCGCATCGTCCAAGTCGCAGGAAAAAAAGTGAAGCCGCCTGCACCGGCGGCCGTAGGGTCTGTGGCATCTGACATAGTAGGACGCAAAGTCCTCAAGGTAGTCGCCATCGGTGTAGTGGCGCTCCACGACCATTGACCTCGCACCGAGCGTACTCAAGTATCGGAGAAGGTATCCGGCTCGAGGATTGCTTGCGACTTCATCTGGATTGCAGTGAGTGTTGCTCAGATGCTTGAAGAAGTTGGCTGAAGAGAATGGCAGCGCCTGGAAAGCACCGCGAGTCATCGTTTGCTGCCCTGCGACCAGTGCCCGCTCAGATGCTTATCTCCATATCGAGGATATCCTGGCGGATGACCTTCGCGGCTTCGATTCTTGCGACGGCCTCCTCGACCTCGCCAGCGCGCTGGTCTAGTTCCGCCGCAAAGTCCTTGGGATTCAGCTGACGAAGATTCAACTTGGCTTCTGTAGGAGGATTCGGGGTGTTGGAGGGCTCTTCCGCCTTGGGTCCGGTCATTGTCGGCCTCTCGTATCAGGGTCCAGTTGTCACGGCGACGCCGTGATAGATAGATAGTCCGAGAGCGTCCGTTCCTGTTTCAGGTACTAGCAGCTGATCCACCGCCCTCTGAAGACTCCGGGTCACCGGCGCTAGCAATTATAGATCCTCTGCGCACTCGCCGTGCATCCCGAAGATCCTCAATGTACTGCTGGATCTTTCGCTTGTCCTCCTCGGTCAACTCTTCGATCCCTCGGAAAGTCTCAGCATTGTCCTCGCCCAACGCCGCTCCAATGTGGTGCGCAGGGACATAACCTGCCAGCTCCATTAGCCTCGCGTATTCCAGGCCGTACGTGCTCGCTAGTTTGTAGAGATGCTTAGGCGAAGGCTGCTTTACAGCGTCTGATTCAAGCTGGCTGAGGTAACCATTGGAAATGCCGGTGAGATTCTCAACATCACGTAACGTCTTTCCAAGAGAGCTTCGCCTGGCTTTCAAGACTTGACCCAAAGTCACCTTTTCCCCCCTGCTTTTTATTGGAAGCAAGCGACTGAAAAGATGCCATGATATGCTCTATTTGTCAAGAGTATAATTTATTGTAATAGAACAGCATAGAGCATCACATCACGACCATACTTGACATACAGAGCAAGATGCTCTATATACCAAGCGCATAAGGCGATAAGGACAACCTGCAGCGCGTTTTGCGATGGTCCAGTACCCGACAACATCACAAGAGCACGAGGGCCTGAAATATGACAGACACGGACGTGCAGACGAACCAAAGCAGCGAAAAAAAGAAGGTCAAGATCGACGTCGACAACCATCCGAAGCATGTCGCCCCTGGAACCTATCTCGTCTCTGCCTTCAAAGATCTGGTGGGTGTTCCCGCTGACAAGGACCTAGACCAGGTCATTGACGGAAACTTAACAACACTCGCAGACACTGCCTCGGTCACAATCGTGGGCGGTGAGGTTTTCTTCAGCCATGTTCGCAGGGGAGGCTCGTCCTGATGGAAAACGACGAGCAGCTCGCTGAGATAAGGACTGTCTGTCCGGGCGCTGACAGGGTTCAAGAAGGAGGCGTCACGTACGTCTACCTGCCGAAGCTCAGACTTCCGGCAGGCTGCAATCCACAAGAGGTCGAGGGACTCCTCAGGCCGATGCCAGGACCGGATGGGTATACGACTCGCCTGTTCTTCTCAAGCCCCTTTGCTCACAAGGGCCAGAACTGGACTGTGCACCGCATTCTAGACAAGACGTGGCACACCTTCTCCTTTAACAACGTGCCGCCGGATCTGCGCCTTATCGAAATCCTCGCCAACCACCTTAAGGTGCTGCAATGAAGACAATCTTCCGGATCACGCGGAGCCTCCTAGAAGGCATCCGGAAGGATCTGAGGCGCCGACATGTCCACGCGTACGAGCGGGTTGGATTTGTTACGTGCCGCTTCGGACTTGTCCGCTGGGCCGACTTGCTGTGCCTCGCACATGGATACTTTCCCGTCGCCGATGAAGACTACATTGAGGACCGAATGTTCGGTGCCCTCATAGGTTCGGCCGCCTTTCGGAAGGCGATGCAACTAGCGTACACGCAAAACGTCGGCCTCTTTCACATTCACCTCCATGGCCATCCTGGGGTTCCGACACCAAGCGGGATAGATATTCGCGAAACGGCGAAGTTCGTGCCAGACTTCTTTCACGTTCGGCCGAACCTGCCGCACGGTGCGATCGTGCTGAGTTCCGACTCTCTGTCAGCAAGGATTTGGCTCAGTGCAGCGGCGAAGCCAAAGCCAATTGACCAATTCTCAATCATCGGCGCGCCCCTCATGACAATTGCTGGGCTCAGATGAAAGCACGGTCCGTACGGCAGAGCTTCTTGGGCGACAACAGCGACGACGCGTTCCAACACCTCACGATTGCGATAGTCGGTTTGGGTGGGGGAGGCTCTCACATTGCCCAGCAGCTTGCACACCTGGGTGTAGGACAGTTTGTGCTGGTCGACCCCGAGCGGATCGAAGAATCGAATCTGAATCGGCTGGTGGGCGGAACGTTCGCCGACGTGCGAGAGAAAGAGTGGAAGGTCGAGATTGCGGCGCGCCTAATTCGAGGCGTCGACCCAGACGCATCGGTAGCCGTCGCCAGGGATCGATGGCAACAAAGTGCAGATCTACTCAAGACCTGTGATATAGTGTTCGGTTGTATCGACAGCTTCGCTGGTCGAGACGAGCTCGAGAAGGCCGCCCGCCGCTACCTGACGCCCTACATCGACATCGGCATGGATGTGCATGAAGAAAAAGACGGCACGTACTCTGTTAGCGGCCAGGTGGCTCTTTCGATGCCGGGTGAAGCATGCTTGCATTGCATGAATGTGCTACGTCCCGAGCTAATCGCCCAAGAGGCCGCCCAGTATGGTGCTGCGGGAGGTAGACCTCAAGTCGTGTGGCCGAATGGCGTTCTGGCTTCTCTCGCGGTCGGCATCATGGTCCAATTGGTGAGCCCATGGCACAATCATCACAACTCGGTGATTCTCCTGGAATACGATGGTAATACTCCAGAAGTCCGGGTTGGCTCTGCAGTGTCTTTCCTTCGTGGCAAGACGTGTCAGCACTTTGTTGACGCCGCGGATCTCGGCGACCCATGGCACGGGCAAGCTCCTCCGCCCTAAAGTGACTGGAGCAGCCGCTTCTAAGCCCGCCCCCAGTCCGGGATCCCCATTCCCGGCTCAATGCTCGTGCACGAGTTCACTCCCACCGAGTATCGCCAGAGCCGAAGCCGCTTGGTGAGCTCAAGGGGTATTTTCTGCAACTGCCTCCACCATTCCCTCGTGTCCGGCACGGCAATTCCGTAGACTATACTCTCATTCCATATCTTCATTGACAGTAGGAGCTGCCCGAGGGCGGAGTACAGCGCTTGCTCTCTTTGTCTTCCAGATTCTCCTTCGACCTCGATTAGTCGCGTCGGTTCTGTCGGATGATCAGCCACTACATCTACCGGTCCAAACATCTTGTGAGTCCCGATGGTGACTCCAAGGCGATGGAGCTCGCGAAGGGCCGCGTTTGCACGCCTCACCTTCCCACGAGCGTGCGTCCCTCCCAGACCTCTCTCCATTGGGTCTATGTGCATGGTGAGGCGCCAACCAGCTGAAGCTTGGAAGGCGAGCTTCGCGAGGCCGAGTTTCACCTCAAGTTGATAGAGGCTCTCCGACATTGTGGCAACCCAGCAGGAACGGGACAGAGCCAACTTCAGACGCCTACTCCTAGGCCGCAACTCGGAGCTCAACGTCATCACGCTATGTCTTACCTTCAGGTCCGTCTGGCGGTAGCTGATTTGGAAGTCAAGATTAGACAGGGGGAACTCCTAAACCATGCGGCCAGGATCTCGCGCGAGGGTGATTCTGCAGCCGGCCGGCGGACCAGACGCCGCCGACCATTACAATAGAACGATCAGAAACCCGATTCGCCTCTCCTCAATGCTCGAGTTCCTCGAGGAGCCCGACGCAGACGCTCTAGCAGTGCAGTACCCTACGGGTTGGACAAGAGCCTGGGGAGTCACTCCCGGAGCGAGCGGTGTCAATCGTGCAAAGTGGCTTCAGTTCGCCGGTGGTGACAGAGTCCTGTTCTGCGGACAGGGCAAAGTGTTCGCGTCCGCGTCTCTCAGGTACCGGGTGCGCAATCGCGCTCTAGCGCTGAACCTGTGGGGGTCGGACAAGGATGGGCAAACTTGGGAATACGTGTATTTCGTGGGGGAGCTTCGAGACCAAAACATCACCTACGCCCAGCTCGCTGCGGTGCTGCAGTACTCACCCGACTTTGTTGTGCTAGGCGTCAACATCCTTGACGAGGACAAGAGCGCTGCCATACTTGGCGCCTTCGACCTCGCCGACGACTAGTGCCTTCGGAGCGGCACAAATCCCGTCGCGGCGACCCTTGAGGACAGCAGCCCTCGGCCCTTGCTCGCTGGGTGCATTGGCGTGCCCCTCCATGCGCCGTCGGACATTCCAAGCCTTCGGCGAGAGTTGAGACGTCATGCTCTTTGACGACAGGGAAGTAACCAGCATTCCCGGGCTGCTCGACGCCTTGCGAGATATCACTACGCCCGAAAGGGTGTTGTGGTATCGCGGCCACGGAAAAGCGACTTGGAAGCTGCAGCCATCGATCGCCCGATCGCCGGTACGAACGGACAGCGAGATGGCTCTTATTACGCGTTTCAAGCAGAACGCCCTTTCGTTCTTGGTTAGACCACCCTCGAACGAATGGGAATGGCTGTTGCTGATGCAACATCACTCGCTACCAACGCGACTACTGGATTGGACTGAAAACCCGCTCGTGGCGCTCTACTTTGTAGTGAAAGAGTCGCCTAAGGCGAAGGGCTGCCTTTGGTGTCTTGATCCCATCGCGCTGAACGGGGCACGGTACAAGACGCCTGTCCCCTCGTCCGACATCCCCTGTCTTGGTGTTGATGAGGAGCTTGACAGCTATCTTCCGAAGTCCGTCCTGACACTTCCTGCCAAGCTACCACCGGCAGCCGCCCTTGCAATGAGATCGTTCCCTCGGCTCGCTGCGCAGGCGGGCGTGTTCACCATAACCCACAAAGAACAAACGTCGCTGGAAAAGGTCGAGAAGGGAAAACACGTGGGCCGGCTCCTAGTACCGGCCGCTGCCAAGGCAGGGCTCGCGCAGGAGATTGCGATGCTCGGCATCACTCGTCTGTCCCTGTTCCCCGAGCTGGAAAGTGTAGCAAGGCACGCGAAGGAGGTGGTGCGATGAAACCATTCGACATCACCGAATTGCGCGACAACACCGTGCTCGATCTCTACGCCCTGAAGTCGAGCATTGACACGGATCCAACGTATCAGAGGCAATCGGAGATTTGGGAGCTACCGAAGAAGCAACTACTCGTCGACTCGATCATCAACGGATTCGACATACCCAAGCTGTACTTTCACGAGTTCGGGAAGCCTCGCGGCAACCATCGATACGCCATCATCGATGGGAAACAACGTCTTCAGGCAATCTGGGCGTACCTTGACGGACAGTTCAAGCTGTCGGATGAATTTGAGTTCTTTGAAGACCCAACCCAGCTGGGAGCGAGCTTGGACTACGAGTCACTCTCCTTGACCTTCCCAAGACTCAAGGCTCGCTTTGACGGAGCAAGGCTCCCGATCGTCGTCGTCCAGACCGACGACATTGAGATGATCGAGGAGATGTTCTCTCGGTTGAATGAGGCAGTTCCCCTCAATGCTCCCGAAAAGCGGAATGCGCTGGGCGGTCCTCTCCCACCCCAGATTCGGGCGCTGGCTCAGCACAAGTTCTTCACTTCGATCGTACCGTTTCCAAACAATCGTTACAAGCACCTCGACATTGCCACGAAGTTGCTCTACGTGGAGTACCGCGACGGCCTTGCCGATACCAAGAAGCGGACGCTCGACGACTTCGTCAAGGAATTCAAAGAAAAAAAGCAAAGTACGGAAGCGAAGCAGCTTGGAGACCGCGTTAAAAAGAATCTGGACCGCATGAGCAAAGTCTTCACCAGGGAGGATTACCTTCTGTCATCCGTCGGCCTTGTCGTGGTGTACTACGCCCTCTTTCGCGATATGAAACCTGGTCGTGCGGGAGGCGTCGAAGTGACCCGAGACGCCCTGGTCAAGTTTGACGACCTTCGTCAGAGGACTCGAGTCCTTGCTCGCGATGCGGAGGAACGCGGCCGCAGCGGGAAGGCTGCTCCCAAGGGAGCACCTCATCTAGATCAATCTATTCTTGCATTCGAGCGGTTCATGCAGAGCCCGAACGATAGCAGCGCCCTCAAGTTTCGCTATGACGTCCTGAGGCATTTCCTAAGCGCCAGGCGCAGTCGAGGCTAAGGCAGGATGGATGTTGTAATGTCCCGAACCGTCGCGAAGCGGGTCTCCTGATCTGAAGGAATGAGCCATGGCTCTTGTACAGAAACTCCAGCACCTCTCGTTGGAAAAGGCGGGCCCGCACCTCCCAGTGGAGTGTACCTACTCGGTGGTTTTGGACTTGCAAGGCCGGCGGTGCCTTCAGATCGACACCTACGGATCGGCGGGACGCCAAGTACCGGGAGGCAAGAGTCAATCGATTAGATTCACGCCGGAGGCGATCGCACAGCTGAGATCCGTTCTAGCGACTCACTTTCGATAGCGTCCTTCTACGTGTGCGGTACCTGAGCGGAGGTTCGGCTACAGCCTGCACATGCACCCGGCCGCTCCGCTCTAAGACCAGGCGGAGTCGTGCCAGCCACGAGGTCTTAGTCGCTTCGTGCTCCCAAACACGCACACAGTGAATCCCAAGCCGGCGAAGCCTCCGACGGGTCCTAGCGTCGCGTAGTCTGTTCTCCTCGATCTTTGCTTCCCAAAACGCTCTTCTGGTTCTTGGTGTCCTCCGACTGCACCTGGGGCACGCGTGCCAGAAGCAACCATCGACGAAAAGGGCGGTCCTGAACTCCGGGAAGTAAAAGTCAGGTTTCCCAAGGACCTGTCGGGGATGTTTGATCCACCCACGTAGCCCCGCGGCCCTAAGCACCACCTCGACACGTCGTTCTGTTGAAGCATTGTCCCTGCCACGCACCTTGCCCATTAACGAGGAGCGCTGCGCCGGAGTGAGAGGGTCGACGCGGTTCACACTTTCAACCAAACAAGCTGCTGGATACCAAGACGCTTCCCCGCCTCCTCAATCATGGCGCGAGTGCTGGACTCGTCGAAACGCCCGGTGGAGTTCAGGAGAACCGCCCCAAATGCAGTCGCTCCGGGGTGCGCGCGCGTGCGTTCATAGATGGCCATGAGAATGAGTTTCCAATCGTCGGCTCGACCCCACGCGACCACCCGCCCGTCGGCAAGACGCAAGCCGTGTGGCTTGATGAACCGTTCGCCGATGATCAAAGGCTGAGTGACTCCAAGGACGCGAAGGGGGCGAGTGTCATCAGAGAGGATCTTGCGCGTGTAGTCCTTTAGCAGTGTGTCCTTCAAGTACACCCTGACCTTACCCTTATCCATGTACCGAGCGAGCACACCCCCGATGTCCGAGTCGCGCGTCCAGTCCTCATAGTGCTTGGCCTTCGCCGCGGCGGATAGATTCACCCAGTCGATTGAGTCTGCGACCCCATACAGCTTGAGTTGGAGTTCCTCGCGCACCTGAGGTGGCAGACTCACTGAACCCCTCCGGGGGGGATGGGCGGGGGGAACTCGAACTCCGGCAGCTCCAGCTTCGGGTCGTCCTCCCTTAGGAAGAGGGATGCCTGGTCGAGCATCCACTCGCGCAAGAACGTGCCAGCCGAGCGGTTACTGAAACTGATTAGTTGACCACCCAATCCCAAGTGCTCAACTGCCTCTTCCCTTACCGAACGATCGAGCTCCACCACCTCCGCGATGCGTCGCAGGTCGGTAACGAAGTCCAGCACGATAACCTTGTCCTTGCCGGGACTCACTCGCAGTCCTCGTCCCACCTGTTGGACGAAAATGCGACGGCTGTGGGTGGCGCGCATGAAGACGATGAGATCGACGTCGGGAACGTCGACACCCTCATTGAACAGATCCACGGTGACTACGAGGTCTAGTTGCCCAGCGCGAAATCGCGACATGCGTACATCGCGCTCGCGAGCGGGAGTGTCCGAGGAGATCGCCTCCGCCCTGAAGCCATAATGCCTGAGCATCCCGGCAAACGTGTCGGCGTGTACGATCGTTGGACTGAAGACGATACCCGCGCGGCGCTTTTCGCCTTCGAACACGTCCTTGATGATCCGTACAGCCTGTTCGTCCCTGGTAGGGAGGATGAGCATTCGGTTGAGCTGCGCTAAGGAATAGCGGTGCTTCGAGGCGCGCTGAACGAACTCCCAGTCGACGTTGTCGGCTAGGAGACGATAGTCCGTCTCCGCGAGGAAGCCCCGTTGCAAGCCTTCGGATATCCCGATTCTCGCCACAGGGGCTCCAAGGAGTTGATCGACGTCATAGCCATCACCTCTCCAGGGTGTAGCAGTGACACCCCCCTTCATTGGTGGCGCTAAGGCTTCCAGAGTCTGGCGGAAAGTCTCTGCTCCGATGTGGTGAGCTTCATCGACTAAGACCAGGCCAAACTCCGGGAGGGTCTCAAGGCGAGACGAAGCGCTCTGGAATGTTGCGAAGGTGACGCCGTCCCAGTACGACGGGGACTCGCCCTCAGCGAGACGATGCGTAGCCACCCATTTGGGAAGCTGATACCAGAAGCTCCGCTGGAGTTGGTCCACGAGGGCTCGAGTATGGGCGAGCACAAGTATTCGATCATCCTTGACCAGACCATCTCGCAAAAGGTCAGCCACAACTTCTGCCATTACCACCGTCTTTCCTAACCCCGTCGCGAGGACAACCTGCGCTCTGCCCGTGTCTAGGAGAGCGTCGCGAAATCGTGTCGTCACGTCGTGCTGGAAATCGTGAAGAGTTCTTCGCGCTGGCGGATACTCGGGCGTCTGCTCCATTAGGGTGAGAAGTACTGCTGGATCCGCGACCTCGACCTTGAGGCCAGTACGTTCCAAGCGGAGCCTCTCTTGCGTGAACGCATCGCCTGGAGGCCTCGAGGTAGCCACTACCATTCTCTCCGCTCGGTAGTAGCGGGCTGCCTCAACGACTTCAGCGATCGCACCACTTGGTGGCGGGGACGTAGTGGTGTGCTTGCACTGGAACACCCACAGCTGGCCAGTCTTTACTCCGAGAACATCTCCGCCGCGGTCGCCCGCCCCACCCACGGTGCGGACATCGTCGAATCCGTTTGCAAGAAGTAGCCTGGCAACGTCCCGCTCGAATGCCTGCCAGGGTCCCAGAAGGAGCCTTCTCTGATCCAAAAAGGGCGGCCCGCTGGCCGTCACTGCTCGCCTGCCTCCTCAGGCTCCCCAGCGAGGAGCTCCAACGCCAATGCAGCCCTCAGTAGTCGCGGCCGTGACGCCGCCTCGAGGTCAACGCCGTCCTGCTCCGCGAGCCAGACGGCATCTCGCATTAGAGCGACATAGTAGGCCACGACCTGGGCGCGGGCCGCATCGGTGGCGGATGGGCGCTCGAAGTTCAGGCTTGCGTACGGAGCGTCCCAGTGACGGCCGTCAAAGAACAGCTCGGGGTGCCGCTCAACAACCCGAACAAGGGTGTCTCTTGGTGCGTACTCTAGGAACCGCCCTTCAGTGATGACCTTTTGAGGGTTCCGCACCGAGCGGCCCGCCATCCGTTGGTGCACGGCGTCCTGCTCGGCGGGCGAGAGCTCACTAAAGAGCGCCCTCCCGTCCTCCGGTCCAACTGATCGAGCGAGGCTGCGCGCCACGGTGCTGAGCACGGTCGACGCTTCGCCAGACAAGCCCACTGGGTCGAGACGACTAGCCCCAGCATACGTTTCTCTGAGGTTCGCCAGCACGGACGCGAAGGTGACATCCGGCCGACGGGTACGCAGAAAGTCCATCGCGGACCACGTCAACTCCGACAGTAACGCGTCAAGGGGCGTTAAGGTCGCCGATCGGAAAACCGGATGCGCCACATCGACGAAGAACTCGTGAACGCCAGCGGGAGTAGCCTTGAGAGCCCAAGGGGCACCAGGAGGCAGCATCGGGTCACCAGACAGCGTCTGGAACGCTCGGATCTCCCAGCGGAGGCCCGATGCGTGATCACGGTATTCTCGACTCAACGAGGCTATCGGTTGCCTCTTTGGCGGAGCCGGCGGAGCCACAGGCTGCGTGGTGGGCGCGCCGGGCGTCGGGGCGGTGGAAGGGCCGAACCCTGGTAAACCTCCACCGCCGCCGGGAGACGGAGGCGGGGCTGGCGGGGTGAGGAGCTCGCGATCCGCTTCCTCCACCAACTCCCACCACTTCGCGTCCGTCTG
>Ga0137386_10001677_pt1 | contig 14045 bp, 10 predicted proteins | sample SagtaG_4_FD_104910 | JGI IMG/M metagenome (GOLD analysis project Ga0137386, IMG submission 104910) | Vadose zone soil microbial communities from Sagehorn Ranch, Mendocino, California, USA - Sage2_R_100_16 metaG | ecosystem: Environmental > Terrestrial > Soil > Vadose zone | place: USA... | reverse complement strand
GGCCATCGCAGGGGCGGGGATCAACATGACTTTCTTTGTCGCTCAGTCGATCGGGCGAAGGTTCTCAGCGGTACTTGGGTTCGAGACGGAAGCCGACACGAAGGCGGCAGCTCCGCTCATCAAGAAGGCCGCGGCAAGTCGGAAGAAATGAAAGGTTACGATCAATTGCCTTGGATTGGGCGCCGAGGCGCCTAATTCTGTGCGAGCTGTATGTTTTCACTACACGCATGATGAGTGCTCTCCAGCACTGGCGGTCAAAGTCTCTCAGCGGCTGGGCTGTTTCCAGCAGTCGATCCGAAATTGATGGAAGGAGTTTTCTATGTCAAAAGTCTGGTTAATTACCGGAAGTTCCCGCGGCCTTGGGACCCGGGAATTGCTCACTGTCGCGTTTTCTGTCGCACCCGTTTCGATTTCGAGACCGCAAAGCATTCGGCTGTTAAACTACTTAAAAACCGTTGAATCGGCACCGCTTATACCGAAAAAACGCCGGTTTAGCGGCCCTTCGTTGGAACCAAGTTGGAACCAATTCTGTAGATGTGGGTTCGAGACCGAACGGCACTTCAAACCTGGCTGTCTACCGGCCAAATTCCGACCAAAGAATCTGGCGGCACTTCGCAGCCTGCCCGCTAACTCTTCACGACAACCGCAGCTTTAGCCCACAGTTCTTCATAGATTTTCCGCATCGTTGGAACCAAACCTGCACTCAGCTCCACCATGTACGTTGGCTTCTTCTTCGCGGCGTCTTTGATGGACTGGCCTACCGTCCAACAACGTTGATCCACAAAAATGTGGCGGTCATGCACGTCCGGTCCATTACGTAGCTCGATGCTGTGACTTGCCGCATATTTCTTCGCTACGGCTTCAAGGTTCCCTTTTAGTTCGTTCGTCAAAATGCGTAAATAGATTCCGGGGCGGACAGTGGCTACGTAAAGTTCAAAAAAGTCCGTGTTCAGGTAGTTGTCCACAATGAAGATGTCCGCATTTGCCCTGCCCATGATGTCTTTCAGGTCTTTATAAAAAGCGTACTCATCACCCGCCTCGTAGGCTCCTCGCATGGCGGGTTCAGGGATTGAGGCTTCTAACTCGGCAATCGAACTCAATAGAGTCGCTTCAAACTTGGCGATTCTCTGGTTGTAGTTTAGTTGCTGTTGGTGGTCTGAAATTCCCCCCATCATGTGGACGCCTGCCGAACGCGCCTTGTAATAGTGGTGTACGTTATGGCTGTCCTCACCGAAGCCATGAATCATCGCTCCTTCGGTTGTCTGTTTCCATATCGTTTCCTCGTTTTCCACGTCCCTGTGATTCTTGCCCTTGAATGCCTGCAATTTCTGAAGCTGCTGCTTGAGCACTCGCAAAGTCCGATCTGGCGGCCAATCCGGGCCTTTGGGCTGAACTTTCGCGCGTGCCACTGGTCGTCACCCACCTTTCTGTGCCAGTTTAGGTCAACCACATTGAAGTACAAAATCTTAAAGCTCGGCGATGCCCCGCCCGTGAATGAAGCACAAAGGGCGGATAGGCTCGCGCATTCAGGCACACGCCGGATGCACCGGCCAAGATGGTAGCTCCGCCATTGCCCCCCGTTCCGTCTCAAGCGAGGAAGTCCGGTCTCGCTCGGCTCTCATTGCGCGGATACAGTAGCTCCTGAAGAATCTGTTCACACTGCGGATTGACACGCCAGTACGAAACGATGTACGCGGGTAGGAAGCTCGCGTCGTCTCGCTTGATTATTAGGCCCCGAGCTTTCAGGATTTCAACTGCTGCTTCAAGCGAGTTGGCATGCACCTGCGAAGCCTTCCGAACTGTTTCCGTGTCGGATTCTCCGCGATCCAAGAGAAAGCGCAGAAGGTCTCTCGCCGTACCGTCAAGTTCTTTTAGTTTCGCATCTATCGAATCCTGTTGCGCTTTGGTAAAAGGACGCACCTTCAGTCGAACAATCTCTTCGTCACGACGAGCGATTTCTTCACGCAAATTGTGGATTAGCTTTTGGGACTCTTCACGTTGCCGCGTGGCATCTGAACGGATTTCGGCGATCTGGCGAGCGGCGTCCGCCTGAGCGGCATTGCGGACGATCTGGACGGCGCGAGACGCGGCAAGGACGACGACCACACAAATGGCGGAGGGCACAATCCAATACCAATTGCGCGGAATGAGTACAACCGTTACAAGCGTACCGATGATGACGAGGTACGTCCAGACACTTCGGACGAGAGCACCGGCGAAAACCCGTATAGAGCCTTCGATTCTCATTCGGGTTTAATGTTGACCAGAAGCGGCTCTTGGTAGGCATCAAGCTGCCAGTTATCGTCATAGCGCATCGCGGCTGAAATGCCGGGTATCTCCATGTCAGCAATCTTGGAGACTTGAAGCAGTGAACGATGGATGTGGGCACGTAGCATTTCGAGCGCAGCGAAGTAGAGTTCCCTGCTTCCAGGAGACCTGCTGGTCAGTCGCTGTTCAAACGTCAGAAACTGCCGTATGGAATCACGAATCGAATCCAGAAGCAGGTACAAAACGCTGTCGGTCTTGCTTGAAAGCTCTACTTGCATCTCAACGATGGTTTGCCTGATTTCCTGAAGCGACTTCAAAGCATTGTCGATGCAGCCATCACAGCATTCCGATGCGTTCAAGACACGGCGGTCAGCAAGCCGAATCACGACTTCCCTAGCAACAGTTCGCTCAACGTGATCTGGCTTTAGCGTGACCTTAACGCCGGGCAGCGTGACTGTGACGCCATCCCCAGAGACCGGCAGCTTGCGCAGCCGACTGACGATCCCGCTGATGTCAAACTTGAACGGTGGTTTCAGATCGCGGGACATTTGGCAAGTCTACCACTAGCTCGGCAGGTGTAGAATCACTTACGGGCCGCAGCGCGGGAGAACGACGATGAACAAGCAAAAGCTGTCGGAAATGCGGTATGCGCGCGTGAAGGTTCGCCCGATGCCACTTGATTCAAGCACTGGACAATGGCGGTACATCGACGACGCGTGGATTGTTATGAGCGCGTCAAGGGAGGAACTCGAACTTCATAACCCTCGCACGCGCGATACCATTCCATTGGGCACCGACCATGTGCGCGAGTATATGAGTGACCCCGGAGGCAGCGAAGGTTTCCTCATTCTAAAGAGCCAGATATTCGTTTTCGCCCGTGCGCAGGCTATTGTTGAGCCGCTCCCTCAGTGATTGTGGGGAGTAAAATCCAATCTCCTAGTCTCGCAAAAGAAACGACGTAGCGCCGCTGCCCTTATTCACTTGGAGCCTTTGGAGCCGAGAGGAACGCGCAATTTGTGGGGGCGCGCCGTCATGCTTTGGCTACCTTAACGCGCTTCTCGCGGAATAGAATGATTTGCTCCAGGGCCTCCCGTCCATTCTTCCGTCGATACCACTATTTTATACATACTTGTTTTCAAGCGTTTCAGTGTCGCCTCGTTAGGGTTTTCTGCCCATTCAACCGCAAATCTTTGGGTAACGCTCGCGGCCATGTCCGCCGCCTGTATCGTTGGATGTTTCTTATCGTCCAGGGGCACAAAGTCTGCCATTCGCCGTGCATTCTTTGGGTTTTTGGCCTTGTAATCTCTGAACAGGTTCCGTAGGCGGTCATAATTATCACCGTCATCGTACGCGAAGGTGACAGTGTGATTTCTGCCTAGTTCCTCCATTCCCTTGGCGCACTGATTCCACAGTAACTGAACAGCCCATTCGTATGGGTTCGGCGAAGAGATAATGGCTGCATACCGTGGTTCGGCATAAATCTTGTTGAAACCGGGACAGGAACGATCACACCGATTCCGCGCACGTCGGAGTTTTTTATAATCTGGTCCAAGTCATCTCGAATCTTATCCGCAGCCTCGCGCCCCAAGGGTTTGGGATATTTTTGCTCAGACCTAAATTGCAGGAATTCTCCGCTGAGTGCGCCGCATTCAGAGGACTTGAAGTAATTCAAATTGTTTGTCGCCAGCTTAACCTTCCAGGGTCGCACAAGGTCGCGCCATCGTTCGCAATCACCGACGAGGCACGCGGAGATGATTACCTTCTCCCTGTTCCTGTCTGCACTGTCGTCTATCGATGCTTGCCAGAGCACAGCCAATTCCCTTTCCTTCTAATTCTCCATCCGAGCAGAAAATCGCAAAGTCGATTGCTAATATCATCGTAGCTCTTTTTTCGCTTTTTCGCGGCTTTATCCGAACCCCTCGCATGCCACAGGTCGGCTAGGGGATAGTTGGCCTTCGTTGTCGAACGAGGTAACTTCGGGTTGAAGGTGGCTTGCTGCCAAATCCAACGCGAGGCCGGACTCACGCTTTGGGCGAAAGCGAAAGAAACCGTCACCAAGAGCACGGGCGCACTCACCTTGGAGGGACTGAAGATCGCGCTCTCAACACTCGTCAAGCATGCACTTGGAAGCTAGAATGGCGTTACGATTGCCAGTTGAGCAACCTCTTAACCTCTTCGATGAGTTCATCGCAGCAGCCCTGAATCTCGTAGTTTAACTTCCCTTCCGTTTCTTTCAAGATAGCCTTAGCGTTCTGATTGTGGACCGTGCAATGAACTGCTTCAATTTTCGCTGGGAGACTATCCTTCACGGCCCCTACCGCCGCTACTTTTAACTTATCCCCAAGCTGTGAACGGTGAACTTCCTTCCCCACGACCTTAAACGTGACTTTGCTCAACATCACAGTTTCTCCGAACCGCCAAGCCTTCAACGGAGTCCGTATGGGCACCATCTTCCCGCAATGGTCCCTTATCTGTTTCGTTTTGGTTGAGCCACCTTTTTCAAGCCTCCTAAATCCTTCGTCGTTCGTATTACCTCGGTGAAGCAATCAGGACTCGGATGGAGATGGATCACCCTTAAATCTTGGAGAAGGTCTGTGAATGCCGAAAACCAGCCGGGCGAAAGTTTCACGGATATCAAAGCGGCAGACTGGACATCGAGGATGTTTTTCTGCCGGAATGTCGATAAGGAGAAAACCACACTCTGGGCAGACGGAGAGCATTGGAGCCTCACACTTTGGACAGATGTGTGGCGTTGAGATCGATTTTCCCGTTTTCCCGTCTTGCAGTTTGATCCTGAAATCACACGCCGGGCTTGAGCACAATGCGAGAGGGGGCATTGCGTGTCCTCCTTGGAAATGGTTGGCAGCGGGCACCCTGTATAAGGGTCATCTATCTCAGCTTCGTTGTGGAAAGGTGAGACCAGGATGCCCGACGCGAAAGCTCTTATATGACTTGATTAGTTACGTTGTCAAGAGAATTTAGTACGTGGAAGTGTTGTCACTTCTCAATAATCGAGGTAACGGCTCCGCCCGGAAGAAATACCTTCGCAGGGTGCTGGATGGACTTACACAGTGACTAGCGCACGGCTCCTCAGCGAACGCCCTTGAACATTTTTTCCGGCGTGATCTTCAGCGCCCGCGCAAGTTTCCCGACGTTCGCCAGTGAGATGTTTTGCTTTCCTCTCTCGATTCTGCCTATGTAGGTCCAGTGAAGCCCGGCGTGCTCTGCCAGTTTTTCTTGCGACCAGCCAAGCTTTTTCCGACGCCGCCGTACTGCTTTTCCAAATTGCACGTTGATGTTGGACATTGCAGCAATTCTGACGTGTCCAGCCCCAACGACAAGAGACGGCTATCATAGAGACACCTGTCTGTCCAAATAGAATAGTTCTTGACAAGCATAGTGTTGCGGATAAGTATATGGAATAAAGACATTGATGCTGTTTTTGTTTATGGACGAACGTCCTTTACAGCCACTGGAAGAATTGATCCTCGAATCCCTCAACCCGCGAGCCATAAGGGAACGATTCGGCCTGCCGCATCCGCTATCAAAGTTTACGGCGAATGGCATGGTCAAGGAAGGTCCGTGCGCAGACGCAATCCTGGAGTTCGTAAATGACTTGACGTGGGAAACGCCGGAGAGTGCGAGGCACAGAGCGGCGACGTGGTTCCTATTCGAGAGCGAGCGGGCGTTCTTCGTTGCGTGCCACGAGGCGGGAATTGGCGCGGAAAAGTTAAGAAGTCACCTGGCACTCTGCCGGGATAAGGAGCGATCACTATGAAGCAGCCTGGACCGACAGTTGGAGTCACCGTCGCTGCCTGCATGAACACCAAACACTCATGGAAGCGGCCAAGTCCGCCATGCCTCGCTGTGCGGGATGGTACGTCTTCGCCGTCGAAAGGGGCACGCCACGGGAATTGAACGATGTAGAGGACGCTTTGGTGAACAAGTTTAGGTTCGGCATGATGCCGATAACGTCCACGCCGGAGATCGGAGCACGAACATGAAATCAGCAATTGCGGCAGTGCTGTGTACCCTCGCATTCGCACCACGAGCTTCAATCCAAGCGCAACAGGTTCAGAAGGTGCCGGTGGTGATTACTTCGGATTTGGGAACCGAACAGTCCTTACATAGCGCAATGCGCTAGATGTCGCCGCTCTTGCACTTTTCGCAATATTCTATTGCCTCTTTGGTGAGTTTGAAAGCTTCATCGTGCTCTTTCGTTTTGCGTTCCCAATACTCGATCAGCTTGTTGGCGAACGGCTTCTTTTCGGAGTCATTCTCAGATTGCGCGGAGCTTCGCGCAGAGTCAAATAGATATTGAACGTCCTTGCGGGCCTCTAGGCATCTACGGCCTTGATCTGCCCTTATTCCAGCGTCGCTTCGATCAGTCGAAAGGCTTCTCTTCATTTCCTCCAAGCTGCGAGAATCGCTATCGATCTTGTTCTCCAGTTGCTTGATTTTGTCTTCAATCTCTCTTTTATCGGAGTCACTTGCGCTAGACTTTTTTCTCTCCAATTCTTCTTTATCCTTCTTCAGCGACGAGATCGAATCTTCTTTGCCTTTGATGTTCTCTGCAAGCTTTCTGTTTTCCAGGAGGTCCTTACAGCGAAACGGCTTCTCTTTACAATCTTGTTTCACAAAGTCCGCTGCTCTATTGCATCGATCTCTCAAGTCCGACTTGGGGATAGATGCGCAACCTTCATCACGGCTTGCCGCTTCTACGGCTGCCTTGTACTCGTCAAGAGTTTGGGCAATTGCCGGGGTGCTTGTCCCTAGAATCGCCAAATACGCCATGAGAAGGAAAACTCGCCCTAGCCAGTTCAAGAGATAGACCTCCCTGGCAGCATTCAAGAATTCATTCTTCGGTGCGACCCTGGACCATGAAATTAAATTTCGCATGTTCTTCTCCTCGAAACTATCTTGGACACGTATTGACAAAACCTGAGAGACGGCGAAAGGAAATATCCTATGACTAGTAGTGCAGGCGAGTGCGAAAACGTTTCAACCTTTCGGAGCTAGAAACAAGAATCTAAAAAATTCAGGTAAGAAAAGCGGGGAAACAAGTCTACTTTTTCTGGTCAAGCGAGTCCATCCACAACCTCGCGGTGCTCACTTTGCGGAATTTCCGGCAAGGTTTCAGGTTGGGAGAAACTGCGCAGAACTGCCAACACTTCTTCGGGCAAACCGCGATTCTATTTCTTACCGGCATTTACACTCTCCGTTATTCACAGATTATCCACAGAATCTTTGAGCTAGTACCATTGACACATAAGTAGTTATTCTCTAAATGAAAGTACTTCGCGGGATATTTGCGAAGGCTTAATTGCCTGCTTCTTGCCGATTTCGGTGAAGTGTCTTTGCTTTTGGCTTCCATCGACGGAGTGTCACTCCCAGGTGACAGAACGAATCGCAGTGGTGTGCCGATTCGCCGGATATCCAAGTGGGCAAGAGGCGGAGGTGATTGACAATGATTAGGAAACTTTGCAGTGCGCTATTCATACTTGTTGTTCTGCAATGCGCTATTAGCGTTCCATTGGCGGCTCAGTCGTGCCCTGGCCGATTGGCAATTCAACGGTGGGATTGGCCGCTTCCCATCCCTTCAGGATGGTTTTATTACTCTCCATCCCCTATCCCTTGGTCCTATTTGATCGCCCAGTGGTCAGGTTGCCCGCCGCCACCAAGTTGGTGTCCAAAGTGTAGCGGCGCAGAAGCCGGACAGCCAATCAGTTTGACCAATGGCAATACGTACATCGATCAAATGGACGTGAGAGTGCCTGGACTGGGAGGCGGTCTAGGACTGAACAGAACGTGGAACAGCATTTGGCCCGCGAGTGTTAGTAGTTTTCAGGTGGGCATGTTTGGTGCGAATTGGCGCTCGACCTATGAAGAGCGAGTGTTCGCAGGCAGCGGGGGATATAGCGGTTATATGGTGTACCTGCGGTCGGACGGCGGCATCTGGGCTTTTTCTTCCAATGGGTCCACATGGAACTTGGCAGTCCCGGCGAGCGTCACAGCTACGCTGACGCAAAACGGAACGCAGACGTGGACGCTCTCCTTCCAAAATGGCGAAAAGAGAGTTTTTAGTTATACGAGCGGGTCACTGACTTCCATCATCGATCCCAACGGCAACACTACACAGCTTTCCTATGACGGTTCCAATCGCCTTGTCACAGTCACGGACCCAGCTTCGCGCACTCTGACCTTCACTTACGGCGGCAGCTTCACCAACCTTGTGACAAGTGTCACTTCAAGTGTTGGAATCTCGCTGTCGTATTCCTATGACAGTCAACAGCGCTTAACGCAGGTCACGAAACCAGATCAAACAACGGTCTCTTTCACATATAGCACCCAGTCCCTGATAACAGCCGTGACGGACTCGCAGGGCAAGGTTCTCGAATCCCACACCTACGACAGCAATGGCCGCGGATTGACTTCGTTGCAGGCCAATGGTGTCAACGCCGTCACTGTTTCCTATCCGCAGTGAGTTGATTTTTGTCGTTGTCAGTTGTGGCAAGGAACCCAGCTTCATCGGTTGCACCTGAAAAGCCTCGGAGGGTTGCATTCATGCGCTTAAGCAATTGGAAACCGATCCTGATTCTGAGCCTCGGGCTCTCGCTCGTATCAATCTTCGCGACTGAAGCACAGGCTGCACCGCCGAGCATAACGAGTTTGTCGCCGACTTCAGGAGCGGTCGGGGCTTTAGTCACGATCACTGGGTCGAATTTTGGTTCAACCCAGGGCACGAGCACGGTCAAGTTTAACGGGGCGACTGCGACCGCAACCAGTTGGAGTGCGAGCAGTATCGTGGCGACGGTGCCGTCAGGTGCGACCACCGGAAACGTTGTGGTGACCGTTTCGAATAAGGCCAGCAACGGAGTGAGCTTCACGGTAGTCGCGGCACCGAGCATCACGAGTCTCTCACCGACGACAGGAGCAGTGGGCACGTCGGTGACGATCACGGGGTCAAACTTCGGGTCGAGTCAAGGGACAAGCACGGTCAAGTTTAACGGGACGACGGCGACAGTGACGACATGGAGTGCTTCGAGCATCGCGGTCACGGTGCCATCGGGAGCAACAACGGGGAACGTGGTTGTGCACGCCAGCGGAGTGGACAGCAATGGTGTGAGCTTCACGGTAGTCGCGGCACCGAGCATCACGAGTCTGTTACCTGCCTCGGGAGCGGTCGGGGCGTCCGTAACGATTTCGGGATCGAACTTTGGATCGACTCAGGGTTCGAGTACGGTGAAATTCAACGGTACAACTGCGACCGTAAGTACCTGGAGCGTATCAAGCATCGTGGCCACAGTCCCATCGGGGGCTACCACCGGCAACGTCGTTGTGCACGCCAGCGGGGTAGACAGCAATGGCGTTAACTTCACTGTGGTTCCAGCGCCGAGTATTACGAGCCTGTCGCCGACGGCAGGGCCCGTGGGGACTTCGGTGACGATCAGCGGATCGAACTTCGGAAGTACCCAGGGTTCCAGCACGGTCACGTTTAATGGAACGACGGCCACGCCAACGAGCTGGAGTGATACGAGCATTGTTGCGCCGGTTCCTTCAGGAGCCTCGACGGGCCTTGTGGTCGTGACTGTGGGTGGGATCGCAAGCAACGGAGTGAGCTTTACCGTCAATACACTTCCCACGGGTTGGGCGGATGTAGACGTGGGTGCGGTGGGCCTAGCCGGGAGTGTGAGTTATGCGAGCAACGCTTTCACGGTGCAAGGCGCGGGCTGTGGTTTCAACAATTGCTTTAACGGCGGGTCAGTGACCGCAGACGCTTTTCATTTTGTGTACCAGCCGCTGTCGGGTGACGGAACGATTGTGGCAAGAGTGGTGAGCACAAGTAGCATTTTTTATACACAGGCGGGAGTGATGATTCGCGAGACGCTTGGCGCTGGCTCCACAACCGCGTTAACTCTCAACGTTGATCGCAGCATGTATTTCTATGATCGATTGAATACTGGATCAAGTTCCTCAAGCCAGATATTCACTCAATACCCGTACTTGCCGGGCATTTCCACGGCCCTGCCTTACTGGGTGAAAGTCGTCCGCAGTGGGAGCATTTTCAGCGGGTACATATCGTCTGATGGCATGAACTGGTTGCAGGTGGGACCGAGCGCAACGATCAGTATGGCCCAGAATGTGTACATAGGGCTGGCCATGAGCAGTGAGAGTACAGGGACTTCGTATACGGGGACGTTTGACAACGTATCGGTCAGCACAACAGCAAATTCGTCTCCGATGATTACTAGTGTCTCTGCAACGACCGGATCGATTGGAAACCAGGTGGTGGTCAGCGGGTTAAACTTTGGTGCCTCGCAAGGGAACAGTGTTGTACTGCTGAACGGGGTAGCGGTGACCATTAACTCGTGGGGCGCGACATCGATTACCTTGACGATTCCAACCGGAGCTACTTCAGGGCCGCTAGTGGTTTCGGTCGTGCCCAGCATGAATGACAGCAACGCGGTGGAATTTACGGTGACCTCAACACCGCTACCGTCATTGTGGCTGGACCAAGACATCGGAGAAGTGGGCGTTGCGGGCAGTGCGGGCTATGCGAACGGCGTGTTCACCGTGAAGGGCGCAGGCTGCGGTGTGTACATAAATTGTGGGGGCGGCGGAGCGCCCGCTCCAGATGGACTTCACTTTGTATATCAACCCTTATCGGGCGATGGAACCATTGTGGCAAGAGTGGTGGGCAGAAGTAGCCAATCTTCACAGGTAGGATTAATGATTCGCGAGACGATGGATGCTACCGCAAAAAGCGTGTTCGTAGCCGGCTACTCAAGCTCAGCTTATGCTTACTACCGTATACTCAGCGGCGGAACCGCCAGCTATGCCGGGGGCCAAGCTTCTGGAAACCCGCCCTATTGGGTGAAGCTGGTGCGCATTGGAAACGGCGTAGACGTATATCAGTCACCCGACGCCGCGAGCTGGACGCCAATTGAGGGGACGATAGAAACCAACATGGCCCAAAACGTTTACATTGGACTGGGAGTGAGCGGGTCGAGTCTGTCGGTTTTGTCCACGGCGACGTTTGACAACGTATCGGTCAGCTCGACGACAACGCCTGCTCCCGTGATTACCGGGCTATCCACGACGACAGGACCGATTGGCAGCCAGGTCGTGATTTCGGGATCGGGCTTTGGGGCTTCACAAGGCGGAAGTACAGTTCTTCTGAATGACGCGCCCGTAACAATCAACTCGTGGAATGCGACATCGATCAACATAACGATTCCAACGGGGGCGACCTCAGGACTGATGGCTGTCTTGGTTGGTCCGAGCCTGGATAGCAGCAATACTGTGGCGTTCACAGTAACCTCGCAACCGCTTCCGTCCGGGTGGCTGGACATGGATATCGGTGCAGTGGGACTGGCCGGGAACGCGAGCTACGCGAACGGTGTGTTCACTGTGCAAGCCGCCGGAAATAATATGTCAGACGTTGCTGACGCTTTTCACTTTGTTTATCAGACGATGAGCACTAGCGGAACTATCATCGCCAGAGTAGCAAGTAGCAGCAGCTATGGCGCGTTAGCAGGTGTGATGATCCGCGAAACTCTGGGTGCGAGCGCCACAAACGTGGCCCCATTCACCGTCAACTACACCTCGTCGATTGCCACCTACATGAAATATCGGACGTACCCGGCAATCACCATGCAGCAGACGTATGGCACAAGCGGAAGTCTGCCTTATTGGGTGAAAGTGGTTCGCGACGCCAATCAGTTCAGCGCTTATGCTTGTGGCGACGGTTCGACCTGGGTCCAAATCGGGACCACGCAGACTATCACAACGGCACAAACGGTGTACGTTGGGTTTGGGGTGAGTAGCGAAAATCCATCAACCCTTACAACAGCTACATTTGACAACGTCTCCGTGACGCCGGGTGGATCGCTGGCAAACCCGCAGACCACCGGAGTATCGCCCACTACAGGTGCACCTGGGGCGACGGTAACGATTAGTGGGTCCGGGTTCGGCGCGACGCAAGGAAGCAATCCCGTGAGTACGGCAAGCTTCAACGGCGCGACGGCGGCGATCAGCACTTGGAGTGATACGCAAATTGTCGCGACTGTGCCCGACGGAGCCACAACTGGTCCCGTCATGGTTACAGTGGGAAACATCACGAGCCAGGGACCGATGTTCACGGTTGCCTTCCATGCGCAGATCACAGACTCGCTGGGCAACCAGACCAGTTTCGTTTCTTCGCTGCAGGGCGGGCAGTGGGCGATGACCAGCGCTCAGGGTTCCGGGTGTTCCACTTGCACGATTCGCGGAACCATTCAAAAAGATTACGACGGGCACGGAAACGTGCAGGACACGACCGACGCGATGGGCAACACGACCCTCTACGAATACGATTCGTCGAACAACCTCACTTCAAAAACCGTGCAGCTCAACGCCACGACCACGGCAACCACCACATATACTTACAACAGTTTTGGTGAAGTTCAGAACATGACCGATCCGCTCGGGTTCGTTACCTCGAATACGTATGATTCGCACGCCAACCTTCTGACGCTGACCACGCCAGCGCCTGCCTCGGGCGTGGCGGCCAGCGTGACGACGTTCACTTATGACACCAACGGCGAATTGCTAACGATCAAGGACCCGCTGAACAACGTGACCACGCTGACATATTTCCCGACCGGGCTGATCAACACGATCACGGATCAGCAGAACAATGTCACGACGTACGTTTACGACGCGCACGGAAACCGCACTTCGGTGACCGATGCGCTGAATCATCAGACCACATTCGCGTACGATGCGATGGACCGTTTGACAACAATCACGTACCCGGACACCACGACGACAACGTTCGGTTATGACTACCGGGGCCGTCGAACTTCGGTGACCGATCAAAACGGGAAAATAACGACGTATGCGTACGATGACGCCGACCGGCTGACCACCGTCACGGATGCCGCCACTCCAGGCAATGTGACCACGTACGGCTACGACACAGAAAACAACTTGACGAGTATCCAGGACGCGAACCACAACACAACTTCTTTCACGTATGACACCTTCAGACGAGTGACGAAGACGACGTTTCCGTCGGGGAACATCGAGACCTATGGCTACGACGCGAACAATAATTTGACCAGCAAGACTGACCGGAAGAACCAGCAAATCACCTACACGTATGACCTGGCGAATCGGTTGACGGGCAAGACCTATCCCGATTCCACTTCGGTGGCGTATACCTTTGACAATGACAGCCGATTGACGCAGGTGACGGACCCCACCGGCACATACAAATTTACGTTCGACAACATGGGGCGGCTGACTCAAACGACGACGACATACAGTTTTCTAACGCGAAACCTGACAACCGGTTATTCCTACGACAAGGCGTCGAACCGCACGGGGTTCACCGACCCGGAAAGCGGCTCGACCACGTACGCGTATGACACGCTGAACCGGCTGCAAACGCTGACTCCGCCAGCCGCGTTCGCAACGGGGAATTTCGGCTTCAGCTACGATGCGCTTAGCCGCAGAACGCAGATGACTCGGCCAAACTCGGTAAGCACGCTTTATGCCTATGACAATCTCTCCAGGTTGCAGGGCGTGCTGCACCAACTGTCCGGGAGTACTATCGACGGGGCCACGTACACGGTGGATAATGCAGGAAATCGCACCGTACGGACGCCGCAGCCGTCGGGCACGGCCAGCAATTACGCGTACGACGCGATTTACGAGCTAACGAACGTGACCCAAGGGACCAACACCACGGAGAGCTACACCTACGATCCGGTCGGCAACCGTCTGAGTTCTCT
>Ga0137386_10001674_pt1 | contig 14051 bp, 6 predicted proteins | sample SagtaG_4_FD_104910 | JGI IMG/M metagenome (GOLD analysis project Ga0137386, IMG submission 104910) | Vadose zone soil microbial communities from Sagehorn Ranch, Mendocino, California, USA - Sage2_R_100_16 metaG | ecosystem: Environmental > Terrestrial > Soil > Vadose zone | place: USA... | reverse complement strand
CGGGTGCGGATACTTCTCCTTCATCACGAGTTGGGCTTCACGTAAAGCATCAGCGCGAGCCTGACCTACCAGGACACGACGATAGAATTCTTCCATCAATTCCTGAGTTTGCTGATCTGGTACCTTCCATAGGCTCATCACCAGTGTTCTGGCTCCAGCTAGCATAAAAGCCCGACGCAGCCCGAAGACACCTTCTCCCACATGTACTTCGCCTAGACCTGTTTCGCAAGCCGAAAGCACTACTAACTCGGTAGCCAGCAGGTCCAATCCCGACACATCCTCGGCGGTCAGGAGTCCGTCTTCAGCTTCAAGAGGAGGTATGCCCCCCTTTAGCCAGGTGTTCGCAGCAGCCAGGGCCAGACCTGAGCGCAACAGAGGGTTCTCGAGTCTGGAGGACAAACGGCCTATCACGCTGGCTGTACTGCGGCTCAGTTGCTCCTGGTTAGGATCAACCTTCTGGTCGGGCAGGAAGAAGCCATGTGTGGCGAAGTGCAGAATGCGCGGTGAGCGGTGGACCTTGATAGCGGCCTCCACAGCAGCTTCTTTGAGGAGGGGCGATACTCCCAGTAACACCGCAATCTGCTCGCCTTCAATGCCTGCTCCGGGCAGAGGATCGAAACGGAGCAGGTTGCGTTCCAGTTCTCGTGACCGTCTCCCCCCGCGTGTTCCCCTTTCTTCCGTCGAGGTCGTTGCACTCTCGCCTCCCAGGTCAAAGTCGGGAGCAGCGACAACGAGTGGTGCGCTGGATTGATCGATGGATGTGGCTCCGAAGCGCAGGATATCGCGACCCACGCTGAGGTAACTAATCCGGTAGTTGTCGATCAGGTAGCAGCCATCATCGCTGGGTAGCACCTCGAACGGTAGGCGAGTGAGATCTCCATCAGGAGCGAGGAAGAGGTGCGTACATCCAGCCAACGCCATGAGCAGGGGATCGAAGACTGCTTGGCGCAGGCTCTCTCCACTACTGCGTGCTGTGGCCTGATCCACCTCGGTTCCTCCTGCTTTCATGTGACGAGTATGCTGGTTCTCGGTCTCGCCCGTGACCGTCCTCCTGAACGTTGCTATCCTCTCGTCAATGGCGTCCGCCCCGCCTAGGTCAATCATCCGCACCTGCTCGGGTTCACCGGCAGACAAGATAAACGCGAGGTAATGAGCCGGTTTCCATTCCTGCTCCCCCTGAGTGGGGATAGCCTTGAAGTCGAAGACGTCGAAACGGACGAACTCGACCAATACCGCCCCTTCGGGCAGCGCGTGAGCGACCGAGTGACAGTTGGCGGTATGAAGCTTCTGCTCCAAGCTCATCTCCGGAATACGCCGGGCCATTTCCGCTTCCAGGGAGTCTTTACGCGCGTTCCATGCGTGAAGTCGTTGATCGTGAACCAGGGAGCCTTCCGAACTGGGTCCAGCCAAGGTCTTCTGTGCAATCTGCATCCGCAAGGATGTAAGTTCCTGCAGCATAGGTTTCAGGTCTGGATACCTGTCTCCCAACACCGAATCCCGCTGAACTGCCAGAGCCTCTGCGCCAATCGCCTTACGGCGCAGAACGAAGTCTAGTCCTGAACGCGCGGCCTCGTGTGCGTCGGGAAAGTACTCAAGCACCAGGGAAAGGAACATGTCAAGTTGACCCTGCAAGGTCCTCAGATACGACATGCGGCGGGACTCAGAACCAATAGAGAAGATCTGCCATGTCATCAGATCTTCGATAGCAATGGCCCTTTCCATCATGGAGAGAGCTTCTGGTAAGCGATTTGTTGCAACGTACAGTTGCGATAAACCATTGAGAGTTCGGGCAAACTCTGGATGCTTTTCTCCGAGGGTGTTACGGGTAATCTCCAGTGCCTGATGGTAACCTTGCTCAGCATCGATGTATTTCCCCTGCTTGCGGTGCAGAAATGCCAGATTGTGCATGTTGCAGGCAACGTCTGGATGCTCTTCTCCAACCGTCAGGCGCAAAATGTCCTGCGCCTTCAGATAGCACTGTTCCGCCTCGTCATAGTCACCTACCTGGATACACAGCCCCGCGAAGTTGTCCAGCAAGACGGCCAGGTGTGGATGGTCTTTCCCCATGGCTGTAAGATAGCTGTTGAAAGCATCCAGATAAAACTTTCGGGCGAGGTCGTATCTGCCCATCTGGTCGTACAGCGCTGCCATGCTGGCGAGACTATTGGCATAGTCTGGATGATGTTCGCCCAGGACACGAAAGCGAGTCATCCACGCCAATCGCAGAGATGACTCAGCAAGGTTGAAGTCGCCCATCTCTAAGTAGAGCAGACCGAGGTTGTTCGCGTATCTGGCAAAGTCAGCGTTCTCACTCCCCTTGCTTGCGAGGATGATCTTCATCGCCTCCTGAAGGAGCCGTTCGGCCTCTCGTACGTTACCAGTCGTCTGATACAATGCAGCCAGATTGCCCAGAGTGACCGCGAACTTGGGGCTATTTTCTTCTACACCCCGGCGCTTGAGCACCAGCACCTGGTGATACAGTTCTTCAGCTTTACTGAGGTCACCCATCGCGTAGTAGAGCACGGCCAGGTTGTTGAGAGTCTGGTTGAAGGCCGGGGAGGACTCCCCCAAGTCGAGGCGTATGATCTCTAGTGCTCGCTGGTAGAGCGGCTCCGCCTCGGTATATCTGCCCTTCTGATCATAGAGTATTGCCAGATTATTCAGGCTCATAGCAACATCGGGATGATTCTCCGGCAATGTCCTTTGCCTAATCTCAAGCGCCTGCCGATAGAGCGGCTCCGCCTCGGCGGACTTGCCCATGGCGTAGTACAACTCGCCCAGGCTGTTCAGGCTCATCGCAAAGCGTGGGTGACGCTTCCCCAAAATCCGACCTCGGATCTCAAGGACCTGTAGCAGGAGCGGTGCTGCCTCGGCATGTCTGCCCATGGCTTTATACAAGAGTGCAAAGTTGTCAAGGGTGATAGCACGGTCCCAATCATGCCTTCTGTTAGTCGCATCGTAAATCGCCAGTGCCTGCTGATAGAGTGGTTCTGCCTCAGCGTATTTGCCCATAGAGCGGTACAACTCTGCCAAGTTATCTAAACTTTGAGCAACGTGCAGACTCCGGTTTCCCAGTGTCCGACCGCGGATGTGCAACGCCTGCTGATAGAGTGGCTCTGCCTCAGCGTATTTGCCCATCGAGTGGTACAACTCTGCCAAGCTCGTTAAGCTGGTGGCATAGTCTGGGTGATGCTCTCCCACCGTCATACGGTCAATCGCCAGTACCTGTTGGCACATCGGCTCCACCTCGGCATACCTCCCCGTCGCCTTGTAGAGCAAGGCGAGGTTATTCAGACTGGTAGCAAAGGTCGGATGTTTTTCACCGAAGTGGTGGCGAGCAAGGTCGCAGGCCTGTATAGCAATAGGTATTGCGCGCTCGTATTCACCTTGTCTATAGAGTTGGATGACTTGGTCATTCAAGCGGTTTACCTGCTCTTGGACGTTCATGGGCATCGCGCAGCTCCTTTCAACTCCTCGTTCTGCTTTGATTGCTATCATCCTCAATCTGCTACCGTAATAGCGGGTTAGGATCTCCCTGGCAGATAAAGGCCCCCCAATAACGAGGATGGAGTTACTTTGTCCTCATCGCCAGTTGTGCTTCGCGTAATGCATCTGCACGAGGAGAGCCGCCTAAAATACGACGATAGAAATCCTGCATCAACTCCTGGGTGTGTTGGTCTGGAATCTTCCATAAGCTCATTACCAACGTTTTGGCCCCGGTCTGTACGAAGGCCCTGCGTACCCCGAATACACCCTCCCCTACATGCACCTCGCCAAGCCCGGTTTCATATGCCGGGGTGGGATCAAGTTGTATGGCCTGCTCAAAGTCGGCCAATGCCTCATCGTTACACCGAAGTTTAGAATAAATAGCGCTTCGATCTGAGTAATGAAAGGCAAGGTAAGGAGCCAGTTGTATGGCCTGATTTACATTGAAGAGCGCCTCATCCTAGCCTTGTAATCGCTCTGGATGGCGTAAGTATACTTCATCAGAGCTTTATCGTAGCGCCGCTGACTGTTGTACTCGATACCACGGTTGAAGTGTTCGAAAGCGCGATTGCTGTTATCCACTCTAGCACACTCCTTGGTATAACCAGAGTCCAGCTTATTTTAATAGAAATGACAGTTAATCATTAGAAGAACGAGCAGGGGTCTATTTTTTTGGATACAGATTTTTAGGACATACAAGCGAAAATCATACTTCAGTAGTCTTTCAGTTAACAGAACTGGCCTTCGCACAGTTATGAGTGAGGTATGTAAACTAGCTTGGCTTGCAAGAAAAAGAGCAGGAAAGCGGCAAAATGGGGAGAGAAAATGGGCGCGTCAGGAACGTTCGCGACGTTGCTCTTCCGAGCGGGTGCATTCTCTGCTGACGGTACCGTCAGCAGAGAATGCACCCGCTCGGCAAGGGGCGGGATCGCTCACGCTGCTGACTTTGCGGACAGCCAGCACCAGCTACTGAACAGCGTTGGATATCGCTTACTCCCCATTTTCTGTATTTCTTTCTGTTTTATAGGGGAAGCAGGTCGATTGGTGCTCAACAAGATAACGTAAAGGTGCCTATAAAATCACGAAAAAATAGACGAAAAAACAGGAATAAACAGATCAAAAGAATTATCATAGCGGCATCCAACTTGCAGCTCTAGACCTGACGAGCTATCCAGAACCTTATTTCTTCATTTGGCCTTATCTATCATCGCCAATGCCATATTAATTTGTTCTACCACATCTCTCTGCACTAATCCATCGCCTGGCTCTCGATTACGAGCAATCCGCTCTGCTTCGATGAGCGAAATGCCCTCTGGAACAGGAGAGATCGTATCAAGTCGCGGAACACCAATATCATTGATCCCGTTTTGCCACCAATCTCGCAGAGTAACAAGCATTCGTTGCCCTTCTTCTCCATGCTCAACTGAGTTCTGGACGATGGGATATAATGGTGTACCTTGCCCTCCCCCTGATAGCGCCTCGTCTAATAAAAATCGATTGAAGCGTAGAGCATGGATGAGAGCAAGCTGGTAGTAACGGAAGGTGAGGTCAAATCCACTTCCCCACTCTGGTATGAAGCCGTCCCAGATAAGATGTCCTCGAGTAAGATACAAAGAAGTAAAATAATCGTTATACTCATACCGCTGTGCTAGTTGCTCAGCTTCCGACCAGAGAGGTGGAATGGCAGGATAATCGCTCAGAGCACATTTTACGCGTACGAGGCCAGTAAGGGCCCCACCCTCATAGTAATGACGGCTTAACGGATGCGCTTCTGTTTGAGCAAGCTGGTAGGAATGTTGAGCTTTCTTGTAATCCTTCAGAACTTCGTAGACAGTAGCAAGACGCAGAAGAGCCGTGTCATTGTGAGCGTATAGTTTTTGTCCTATTGTGATGGATTGCATGAGATACTTTTCGGCTCTGTTCAACTCCCCGCATTTAAAACAGACAATCCCGTAGATCGTTAATGCTCCAAATACTTCCTGTTCACCCGCACTTCCCAAGCTGTATGCGAGAGAAAGGCTCTCCTCTGCCGCAGCTTGGGCTTCGGCACATTTGCCTTGAAGACCCAGACCGCAAGCCAAATCGCGGGTTTTCTCACACAGGTACTCTTGATCTCGCGATGACCTTGTAATGTTTAGTGCGCTGCGCAGCTCTTTTTCATGCTCTGCATAAAATCCCGCCCAAAGTTTCTCCCAGGTTGGGGATACTCGAGTTCTTAGGTAGGGAGGTTCACCTGCCGTCACATAGATCTTCCACATCGCTTCCTCGACGTCAAGCGTTTTTCGTAAATTCCCTAAACGTGCATACACACGTCGCTCGTATTCGAGAACAGCCAGAAGGCCCAAGTAATCACTACGTTTGTTGAAAAACGTTCTGGGTTCTTCAAGATAAGACAAAGCCTTTCCCATATCGCACTTGGCGATGTAGATGTCGCTCAGGTACACCCAACTCATAGCCATTTTCGCATCTGTTGCGACTCCCATCTTGAGACTCGACTCAAGCACACGAACGGCTTTTTCTTCCCCACCTGGCTGGCGTAAGCGTTCCCTCCTGCAGAGTATGCTACCCCAATCGCACAGCCCGTATGCCCGCAACTTTGGTTCTACTTGATCATTCTCGGCAATCACCTGATAAACCTCTTCTGCCTCGACAAACTGTGCCTCCAAATGTGTCAAGCGAGCATTGTAGTACTCTCTCCACAGTCGGCTGTTCTCCGTTGTTAACGGGTAGGTGTTCACATCATTTAGCAGTACCCGCAGCCGATTCGCCAGTCGATAGCCCGCGAGCTCCTCAGCTAGTTCCTGGAATCGTAGCAAACCATTTTCTTCGTCGGCATTTATACTATGGTACAGGATCTCCAATGTGTAGCGTTCACGCTCGTCACCAGTTGACTTTTCCAATCGTGCCTCGTAATACGCTGCTGCACGCTCGTGAAGAATACCGAAACGATCTGGCGCGCGTACTTGCAGCGCTTCGTTCATCATCGCGCGCATGGTGGCATGAACGGCGAACCCTTCCCTACGTGGACGAATGAATGGCCACCGCCACAACTCGGCATACAGCTCTTCCGCATTGCCTTTATCAAGCATGGCTCCGAGCGCATCAACGTTGAAATAGCGTAACACTGCTGCTGCCTCAAAGGCTGGTCGCATTGCATTCGGCACCCCCTCTAGCAAGCGATCGACCAGGTCAGCAACCACCTGTGGTCGTACTGTTTGAAAGTCCTCTACCCCGTATTTAACCCATAATTGTACAACCGTCGTCGCTACCATTGGCAATCCACGAGCAAACTCTACGATTGCCTCCACCTGCTTGGAATCAGGATCCCCGCTGCGGATATATGTATAATAGCGGTGTACCAGGGTGCGTACATCATCCGGCGTCATCTCCTTTACTTCAACGATTTCAGCCTTCCCCATCCAATCTTGCCAGAAGCGATCCCAGGAGGGTACCGTCCGACTCGCGATAACCAGGAGCACGTTTTTGGATAGCCGCCGCGCTAATTCACGCATCCAATGATCAAGCGCAGTCATTTGCTCATAGGTATCAGTCATCAACACGATACGCTGGCGAGTAGCAGCATTGGCCAGGTCACTCAGAAAATCGTTATCTAATCTTGTAGCTGGATCAAGATAGAGTTCCACGTCGGGCTTAGAAAGGAAACCACGCAACCAATCCGCAAATGCGTCTGCGCTTTCACCACCAACAGCACTCACGAGCGGACCAAAAATCGGAATGAAACCGGCTGCCACTCCTATGGCAGTTTTCGCAGCAGTCTTACCAAGAGTACCAGCGAGTTGAGATTTTGCTTGACTGGCCTTTTCTACCTCAGCTTCTACTTTGGCCTGAATGGCGCGATAATGAGTCAATGTCTTCTGGAAGACAGGAAGCGTTGAACCCTCGCGGTTCAGATGCTGTGCCCAATCTGCAAGCACGTCGACCGGGGAAGGTGCCTCCTCACTTGCAACCAGTGCTGAGGGAATACGGTGTCTGCGACAGGAAAATCCGTACATTTTGAGGAGAGTGGATTTGCCAACACCCCCAATGCCATGGATCACGAGGAGACGTTTGGGAAGGTTAGGTGCGTTGACGAGCTGCTCAAAAATCTGAAGGGCATATTCGGAATCAGTGTAGAATCTTTCCAGGTCGGTGTCTTCGTCGGCTGGTTGTGAATTCTGTTGATTTCCAAGGAATTTGCGCAGAAAGTGAGTCATATACTTCCTCCAGAGCTTTTTCGCAGAACGGAAACTGGTACTTTACGGGTGGATTTATACTGAGATGACCTTTGCTCCTCATTCATTTGCTGTAGCTTCGCTTATAACTCCGCATAGGCATTTTGACCGAGGTGCTCCACACGTTTCGTAAGAATCTCAACTGTCGGCTGGCTATAGATTCTCGTCGTATCTAGTGATGTATGTCCAAGTAGCGTAGCCAACCCAACAACATCACCTGGATACTCTGCCAAATAGTTGCGTGCAAAGGTATGCCGTAATGTGTGAGCACTGGCGTTTGCTGGAACGAGACCGCGTGCAGCCGCATCGTGTACTACTGCATCGATCATCTGCCGCATAGCCGAGGTGGTTAGATGGCCGCCTTTCTGGCTGAGCCACAGTAGCGAGGGTTTCGCATTCGCTTTGGATCGGGGCCAAGCAAGAGCCAGTGCCTTGCTGGTGGGATCACACGCAAATCGAGGGGCAACATACTCTGCAAGTGCTTGACGAGCTGAGGCATTAAGAGGAACAGCACGGGCCTTATTTCCCTTGCCGTGTCGAATTGTCACACGACCACTTCGCTCGCCAAATGCTATATCCTCCAGATTGAGCTGGCTACACTCATCCAGGCGTATCCCTGTTTGTAAGAGAACCTGCAGGATAGCGTAATTACGGATCCCTTCGCGTGAAGTCCGCACTTGGCGAAGGAGCGCATTGACCTGTGTCGGTTCAAGGCCCTCACGCGACGACGCTTCCTGTCGTCCTACCAGTTTGATGCGCTTTGCCGGGTTTGTCTCGAGATAGCGCTCTACGGTCAGCCAGGCGCACCAGGCCCGTAGCGCACTGATATGTCCGTTCACGGTACTCGTGGCCCGCTTTTGAGTGCGTTGCAGAAAATTGCGGTATCCGATCAGCGTAATCGGCGAAAGTTGTTCGAGGGTGAGGCGCCGCTGTTCTTCTTGCTCAAACCAGGTGAGAAAACTCTCGATGGCACTCTTATAGCGTCGTACGGTTCCAGGTGCAAGGTCGTTGGCTCGTAGATCGGCCAACCACAATTCCAGTAAGGCATCTATCGTCAGGGATGCCATACGTGTCCTCCTCGCGTTTTTTCGCCTGTTTCTGTTTTTTCATCTGTTTTATTGTGCTGTTAGCAGTATACCATACGGATGACGTTGAGCGTGAACAATGAGCTAATCAACTAGAAAACAGGTGAAAATACCGCTTTTCGCTTATATTTGTGAGCTATAATACACCGCTTGTTACCTAAAGCATTCAGCAATTGAACAGATGACCTTCATAGTCTAGCTAACACAGCGGTACAAGAATGACTAACGCAACTTAGCAACAACTTCAGAAGCAATATACTGATACGATCGAAGTAGCCTTAAACCTGGCACATAAGTACTTCCGGTATCGACTTTCACTTCGATGGCTTTGTTCTGCTGTAGGGGAAAGGTCTCATGTAACCAGGTCTCTAGGATACTCTCAAAGCTATCAATATCAACCTTTGCATATATTTTCCGCAATGTTGATTTCGCCGGAAATTTGTCTTCAGGTAACCCAAACCAGCGCAGTAATTCTGGATTTTGATAGCCCCACCTCGCGACTGCACCATTGTTTTGAGCGCCATTTACAACAGCAGCAGTAGTCAAGAGCAGTATAGGTACTAAATCATATTCTTGACGCATTGGTCGTACAATAACATTTGATAACATCAATTGCTTACCAGTGCAGGCAGCTGCTAAAGAGTTATATGTCACTGATCTCCCATTCTCGTTCCCGCTTAAACCTCTTTTTTCGACTTCCACAGATCCTTCAGGCATCTGGTTACTTAATAGCGTACCAGTACAGAGGCTATGGTATGCAATTTGGCCAAGTTGCCTGAGGAAAGGGTGAGCCGATGTAGCGTCATCAGTCCGAGCACGTCGTAGAAATACGTGATATGGGGGCACGATCTGTTCTTCCAGGCAGCTTCGTACTGTCCATTGCAATTTTCGCCATATGAAAGCCGGAGAAGTCTCAATAGCTTTTTCAAGTGCATGTGAAGTCAAGGGTAGGATATTAAAGGCATTTGATTTTTTCAACAGGTTATTGCTAAGCTGGACAACGAGAAGTTGTCGAGTTATTCTGATCGGGAAATCTGAGCGAGCACGAATCTCTTCAGCAGTTTCCATAACAGCCTTTGCTAAATCAGCATCAACTTGTGAATAATGGTTGCGCAGCATCTGAATTTTACTCTGCAATAATTGCTCGTTTCTCAATGAGAGTCCTCCACTAGTGTAATGCTCTTTGAGCCATTCGCGATCATGCTCCCACAACCAGTAATAGGCTTGGGAAGGCGCCTTTACCGTCTTTTTGACTTCTGCATCCGAAAGAGATTTACGCGTTTCTTCCCACAAAGCACGATATGTATCACGCTGTTCGTTAATACTGTCCTGGTGAATTTTTGGGCGTTTCCCACGACGAGGTATGTCTGGAGCAAATGGCAAACCTAATCGGGCAGCTTGACGCTGTACAGTTTTAGTGCTGACATGCATCAAGCATGCTATCTGTGAGGTAGGAATTTTGGGATCTAACCAATAGGTAGTGAGCTGCTGGTCCCAAACATCACCATATTGTGAAATTGCGCCGATACGGAACGACGCTTCATCGTCTATGTCCGGCCCACTACGACTGTATTTGAACCCGCAGAGGCAGGCAAATGTAGCGATAGGACGATTTAGTGGGCTATGTCTGAGAGTGTAAGATGTGATGACGCGCTCTTGGAAATGTGAACACAGTGGGTTCAAACAAGGCCAAGGTCCATTACCAAAAGGAGCTGAGGTGGGATGTGGTTTAGTAAAGAATTCCTGGGTGGTTTCGCAGAGAAGCTGAATAAATAGCAAATGATGCAATGGGTGTAGTATAACTGTCCAATTCGCCAGCCAATTTTCTTTTGATTGTATTCCACATTCTAACTTTTCTAGCAGATCAGCAGGATAATAATCTAAGGCAACCTTTTTGAGCTTTGCATATCGCACTCTACCCCTAGTAGCTACGAGGCCACGCTCTGCAAGGAGGCTAAGATATAATTGTCGAACATACCCTTGGTCTATAGAGACTGGCTGTTCTAAAAGCCATTTTGCATTACGAGCTATTTGTACTAATATTGCACAGAGGTGTGCGGGCACTCTATGCTGTGGCAAGGTGTTTACAGAACACTCAGCAGAGCAAAATTGAGCAACGTTGTAGCCATGTGCCATATTAACTGAGCTATCCTCTAGCATTATTTCGTGAATAGGGCATACTAAGACTCCAGGGACTTGATGGACGCGGTGCCAGTAACACTCCCCGTATGTTAAACGATCATAATCAACGCATGCTGGGCAATATCTTAACCATTGCACCCTCGATACCCTGCTTGTTGTGATACCAGCAATCCAATGCACGGCCGGACTACCAGCCTTCATTCGATGCCGTAGAATAGATGAGCGTTCAAAAGATAAAAATGGTGCGTAGAGAGGGAAGAGTGTGTGTTGATCGATGATGATGTCGGCAGTATACCTATGATATGGAGGTAGTGCCTGGATTAGATGTTCAAGGCTCGATGGCAAATCTGTCACCACGCCATTTGTCTGGCCACCAAAGAGATGCTGGCTGACGATGGAGTATGAACGAAACTGCATTCTGTCAAAATAGCGGCAGGCAACGCTATAGACCGTTTCATCAGGTAAAAAATCAGTGAAATGGCTGATCTTCATAATATCCTCTACTTATAAGCCTTAATGTAGCATCAACAACTGTTGCAGTTTACCTATAGCAGCATCAAGGGCATCTTTAACAACGGCATTTGAGAGAAGCTGCCCTACCCCTGAGAGACGAACAAGCTCCCAACGTTCTGGAACCCTGCCTTGATTGTAGAAGTGTATTGAAGCCCATTGAATCCGGCGAATGGCGAATGCTATGCGCGATTCTTCGACTTCTGCTAATGTGGCTGCCGTAGAAGGCAGAAATTCGAGATGTTGCTGCATCATTGCTGTGTATCCAATTGCTCTGCCAATGGCTGCAATCGAAATCCTTCGTGGCCTCCCAGACTGCATTTGCAGCCTCTGAACGGCCTCAGGAATTAATTGAGAAATTCTCGCGTCACGCACTGACCAATCGACGCGTCGCGGCGGGTTCGGTCGCTTTCTGGGAGGCAGATGCTGTTCAAGCCAATCACGATCATGTCGGTAGAGCCAGGTATACACTCGTGGTACTTGCAAGCGCACAAATTTCCTACCGTGATGGCCATGCGTACTGCATGCCTTTTGCCATGCAGTACGCATGGAATCAAGGAATATCGGGGCAATTTCTGCGTTGTGTTCTGTTCCCGATCTTCTCCGAGAAGGTATTGCCAGCGCCCTTTTCTTATTCATTCGTACCATGGACAGCTTCAAGCGTTGGGCATGAAGCTTCACTGTCCGAGGGTCGACCCCCAGCCGTTCTGCGATCTTGTTCACACTGAGGGATGCGTCGTTCCAATACTCTCGTAGCGCGCATTCCCATACCTGGCCTACAGCGATAATTTTGCCGCGCTGGTACATATCATCTCTGCATGTGTCGGGTCCTGCGCGCCCATAGGTAAAACCGCACATACAAGCAAAAGAGCCGCTAGGCCGCCCATTCAATCCAGGTGGATAGGTTATGGCGCAGGTTCTAATGGCGCATGTGTTGTAATGAGCACAAACTGGATTGAGACAGGGCCATGGGCCACTGCCGAAAGGTGCTGACGGTCCTGCTTGGTCCAACAGGTAATCTGAGACGCTTCCGCCAAGGAAGTGCATGAGCAAGAGATGCTGGACCGGATGGAGAGCGCTGTCAGGTTTACGTATAAGTCGCGCGAGCCAGTTATCCTGACTCTGTACATCAAGCTTGCAATGTAGAAAAGCAAGGAGTTCTTCTGTGTAGAAGACTGTAAATGCTTCCAGCACCTCGCTCATTCGCACGCGACCAGCAAATGTTGCTAGATCGAGTTTAACCAGCTTGCGGATGTACCGCTCCCGTAAGTGTTCCAGACCTGGAGGCGAGAGTGTTTGTACAAGGAGCCATTCCACGGACTGCGTGATTGTCATGAGCTTGGCTTCGCGTGGTGTATTCAACACCGCGTGCGGAGGAGGTAAACATGGAATGGCAATCTCGCCAGCAATATACGCATGGCGAGTTTGCCGATTAGCTAACAGCACCGGACTCATCTCCAACCAGATGTGATGTTTGGAGCAGAGATGTACACCTGGCGCCTGGTGTTGTCGGTGCCAAAACCACTCGCCATACTGCTCCCTATCTTCCGCAGCACATGTAGGGCAGAATCGTAGGGTATTTGGCAAAGGCACGGTACTTGCCATCAGGCCGGCCCGCATATGCACTCCCATTCCCTGCGCACCACGCATATCATTACGCAATTGGGTGACGCGCGCCGGTGGCAAAAATGGCGCGAAGAATGGTAGCAAGGTATGCTCATCGATCAAGGTATCCGCTGTATGGCCTGTGTTTAGCGGTAAATGGGTTACTAGATACTCCAGCCGACAAGGAAGAGCAACCGTTGCAATGGCGTGTGGATCGCCGAAATACGTTATTCCCACCGACCGCAGGTTTGGGTAATTCAACGATGTAGTATTGCGAGCAATAGCGCTGTACAGGATCTCCCCTGGGTATGGATCGTGGAAAACACCTATCATACTCAATCCTCGACATAAACGGCGGTTGAGGGAATAGCCCCGCTTTCCGTAAATGCGACGTACGGTGCCTTCCTATTTTTTGTACCTCGCTGCAGCACCCCTACTAAATCCTTTTGATCAACCGGCTCTGCGTTGTTAGCAGAAGTGCGGGGCTTGCGTTTCGGTTTGTCAGGCTTTGGCGGCTTCTGATCATCTTTCGTCTGCTCGCTCGCCGCTGTTGACTCAGGCTGCGGTACCATAGTACTCCTTTCCGGCCGCATCAATGTCTCGTCATCATCGCCCTTTTCGAGGGCTGCCTTCATGAACTTTGCCTCGATTTCCTGTACAGCGTCTGCCAACAAGACAGGCTCGATATCCTCGAATTTTTTGATTTTGTCAATATCGTTGGAGCGCAGTGCTTTCAAGAACGGCTGCAAGATTCGTAAGCTCTCGTGCGAGGCTTTGCGGAAGAGATCAGCGGTAAGCGTTTCTGGCGCACGTTGCCGCCCATCCGGTTGCTCATCCTGTTCGTCATCCCCGTGCAGTTCCATCGCATTATTAACGCCGGAGTATAATTGCGCCAGGATAAAATTGACCGTCCCCCGAACTGGCTGTACGCTGTGTGAACTGAAGTTCAGCAGTCACACAGGAGGCAGCCATGATCAGGAGCAGGACAGTG
>Ga0137386_10001664_pt1 | contig 14085 bp, 9 predicted proteins | sample SagtaG_4_FD_104910 | JGI IMG/M metagenome (GOLD analysis project Ga0137386, IMG submission 104910) | Vadose zone soil microbial communities from Sagehorn Ranch, Mendocino, California, USA - Sage2_R_100_16 metaG | ecosystem: Environmental > Terrestrial > Soil > Vadose zone | place: USA... | reverse complement strand
TCTGCTCGACAAAGGGAACATCGTCGCCAATGGCACACCGACCGAACTCCAGGCCAGTTTGCAGCCGCGCGTCCGCCAATTCCTGGATCGTGTAGCGGAGCCGGAACTCAGCCAGGAGATCGACTATTTGCAGATGCTTACCGGCGAAGTTCCGAGGCCTCGCCAATGAATGGCAGTTTTGTCTCGCCCTCCCGAGACGCATCTCGCGCGAGTGAAATTCCCTTTAGCCATCGTGTTATACTCCCCAATCTTTCCGCGCGAGTCTTGACAAGAATCGTGCGGGTTTCAGGGCTTGTACTTGCAAGCCCTGACATAAGCGGGTCAACAGGCCGATGAACTCCTCCTCCACGCGCCGCCAAGAAGCCATTGTCGGAACTTTCGTTATCATTGCCGCAGGGCTTTTGATCGCGACTGTTTTCTCGCTGACGGGATTTTTCAATCGTGGCGATGTGCCGTACCGCGCATTCTTCAAGAATGCCGGCGGATTGCGCCCCGGCGCTGAGGTTCGCTACGCAGGTGGACCTCCCGTAGGCCGCATTCAGGACGTCCGCACCGACGCGCACGACACCACCCGCATGGAAATCATTTTTCGCGTCAAGCCGGACGTTCCCGTGAAAACGGATAGCACTGCCACCATCACCAGCAACAGCCCGCTCAGCGACAATTTTCTGGGGATTGTTCCGGGAACGAATGCCGCTCCACGTGCGCCTGCCGGCTCTACTCTGAAATCGAATGAATATGTGGGCTTCGGCGAATTGGAAGCAGAAATCGCTGAGCTCGGTCCGCAAGCAAAAATCCTGTTGGGCAATCTCAATGACCGCGTTATCGAACTTCAAGTCACCGTCGCTCGCGTAAACGACGTTCTGAATGACAAGAACCGCGCCAATTTGAGCGCAAGCATCGGCAATGTCCGGGGCGTGCTTGACGAAAATCGTCAGCCGCTTCATTCAACCATTACGCATCTGGATGATGCGAGCGCCAGGATGGCACCATTGCTTGAAGACTTGAAGAAAACAAACGCCGACGCAAGACAGACCATCAACACTTTGGAAGGAACCATTTCGGAAAATCGTACTGACCTTCGGCAATCCATTGCAGACCTTCGCCGTGTTCTCGAAACTGCAAACAATGTCACCGATCAGCTGGACCGCACGCTGAACGCGAACGGTGAAAACATTGACGACATCCTGAGCAACTTCCGGCAGGCCTCGCAGAACTTGCGCCAGTTCACGGAAACTCTAAAGCAGCGGCCTTACACGCTCTTGCGCTCCTCAATGCCGCCGGCGCATGAGCCTGGAAAAGTTCCGAAGCCGGATTGAGGGAAACGGAATGAAACGTCTTGCCTTTTGCCTGCTTTTCATCGTCGTGATCGCCGCAGGCTGCACTACCGCGAGGGCGCCTCGCTACTATTTTCTGACCGCGGCTCCGGTTTCGCCGCAGGCCAGCGTTTCGCAGTTCCCGGTCACGATTCTGGTCGGCCGGTTGAGCGCGCCGCGCATCTTACGTGACGACCGCGTCGTCTACGGCATGACCGACGTCGAAATGGGCGTTGACGAATATCATCGCTGGACCGAACCACCCACCGAAATGATTGAACAGCTTTTGGTCGAGCACCTGCGTCGCTCTGGGCAGTACAAGTCTGTGCAGCGCATTTCCAGCACCGCGCGTGGTGACTATCTGCTGCGCGGCCATCTCACTTCGCTGAACGAAAGGGATGATCCCGCCGGAATCAAAGCGCGCTTCAATGTTCAACTTGAACTATTCGATCAGAAGGCCGGCACCGTCGTGTGGACGGACAGTTATTCTCACGATGAACCGGTCGAAAAAAAATCGGTCAGCGCAGTCGTGGAGTCGCTGCAAAAAAATGTGAACACGGGAATCGCACAGCTGACTGGCAGCCTGGCGCAGTATTTCGCTTCGCGCCCCGCAAAATAAAATTGACGATTGTGTCGTGCCGAAAGCTTGCTGAACAATTCCGCGTTCATCACGCCGGAGCAGTTGGTGTTGGCGGCGAAACAGGAGTCGCCGTAATTCCTCGTCTGCCCAGCAGTTCGACTGCGGCCTGATTCAGTTTCGTTCGCAGCTGAAACCGCTGATTCGCTTGCGTAATGTAGCGCACGGAAATTTCGACTCCGCCGAGCACCGGCCTCAGATTGATTGACGGCTCCGCGCTGAACATTCCGATGTCGCGACTTCCCGCGGCATTCTTCAGTTCTCGTGCCGCTTCTTTCGCGTTTTCGTGAGTCGCTTCCATTACGCGCTTTTGAATCGCCTCAATCACTGGATAAGGATCTTCACCAGTCGGCAGTACGACTTGCAATTCATCCCATAGCCACTGGCCTGAGGTGGAGAAGTTGAAGTAATGCCCCTCAATCGCATAGTTGTTTGTAAACGTCACGCGCCTTCCCGTGGGATGTCCGGAATCGGCCCAATTTCCCGTCTCCAGCAGCACCGTGTGGAACAATCCGATCTCGACAACTTCACCTGTCACGCCATTGATTTCAACCCAATCGCCCAGCCGGATCCCATTCCTCCCCATCAACACAAACCAGCCAAGGAAGCTGACAATGAAATCCTTCAGCGCGACAGTAAGGCCGGCGCCCGCAAGGCCAAGAAATGTACCGAGTTGGCTTGGCGGACCAAAAATCACCAGCAAGATCAGTAGCACCGCGACGACTTGCACCGAAACTCTCGCCGTCGCACGCAGTGTCTGCACCTGCCGCCGATCTAGCTTGGTCTTTTCCAACAACTTTTCCAGCCATGTGTTGAAGAAAACTCCGATCAGCGCGATGCCTAACACAATTGCCACTCCGATCAAAACCCGTTGCACCACCGCTCGCTGACGATCCGAGACCAGATCGATCCATTCGCCGTAGGTTTCGGAAAGCTCTTTCTCATTATCGACTCGCTTGTCCAGGCTGGTCAGATTGCGCTGGTCGGCCGTAACTGCTTTCGTAGTCGCAAGCGCGGCCTTGGCATCCGCCGTGCTCCGCGTCTTGCGCACGCTCTCCGTGACCGACGATGCCGCTGCCTCCACCGGAGGAGTCCCGCTCACCGCATCCGAAAGTTTCGAGTGTGCCGCCAGGTCAGGTGAATTGAATTTTTCCGCGTCAATTTGCGCCGACAGCGCGTTGTGTTGCTCTGTCAACGATGCTACGAGATTGCCGGCATCCGCCTTCGCTCGCAGCAGGAGTTTTTTCTTTGCGTTCAACGTCAGCCACTGTTGGACGCGGTGCACCACGCCGAGCTTTTCCGGCGCTGCGCCTGGAAACTTTTGGTCGGCCGATGCGCGCGCCTTATCAGCTTCTTCGTGCTGCTGCTTCATCTTTTCGATGCGGTCGTGGACGTTTCCGCCCGCATCGGTCAAATCGCGCTTCGCGTCGTCCACATCGTTGGTCGCGACGTCCAGGTTGGCCTTCGCCAGATCGAGCTGATCCTGCAGCGTATCCTTCTTGGCCTCGCTGGCCTTCGCGATTTCCGCGGTGAGCTGATCGACCTGCGCCTGTAACGCTTGTTGGAATTTCCGCGCTTTCTGCAGCCGCGCTTGAATTTCCTTTGCTTCGGCGGAAAGTTCGGCCGGATGCGCCTCCGCGTCCTGCAGCGCAATGTTGAAAGACAAATCCAGTTCGTAGTCGCTCAACCGCAGCGCCTCTTTCGCAAGCTCTTGTTCTTCCGGCGTGTCGGCCATCTGCGCCAGTTGCTGCGCGATCTTCAGCGGCGTCTGGTCCACCGGCGCCGCTTGCGCCGCAGCCGCCTTTTTCTTGGCCAAAACCGTCGATGGATGGTCCAATTCAAAAATGCCGTAACCTACCGTTCCCAACGCTACAATCAATCCGGTCGCCGCAATTTTCTGTGCAGTCCGCATGTGCTCCTTTCGGCTGTAACACTATTCTAGTACGCTGCCTGCGATCATAGGTTTATGAAAGATCGTCACTAGAGGTCAGTAGGTGAACCATGTCACAAACAGTCGTTCCGATGATTCATGTCCCGAATGTTAGTGCTACGGTTGATTGGTACACCTCAATCGGATTCAAATTAATTCGACAAAACGAAGAGGATGGCGAAGTCAACTGGGCGAAGCTGTCTTTTGGAAACAGCGAACTGATGCTCAACATAGGTGGGAAACCGAGCACCGAACACCGTCGCGAGGTCGACCTCTACATAACGACAGACCACGTCGATGACTTGTCCGAACACCTCAAGAACCGGGTTCATGTCGTCGAAGACCTCCACGATACTTTCCACGATATGCGTGAATTCATCATTCGTGATTGCAACGGATTCTGGATCACGTTCGGACAACCCGTATAAACCTAGCTGGTTCGCGCCGCTCATATGTCGGACCATCGAGAGCATGGTGAGTTCGGCGCAAAACAAAAAAACGCCCCGCTCTTGGGGCGTTTTTTTGTTTTTTTCAGTTTCCAGTTTCGCGTTTCGACTCCCGAGCTTCCGCTATCCTATAAATAATCTCGCGACGGGCCTTCTAGAAAGGCACGCAATTTCCGCGAACGCGAAGGGTGCCGCAGCTTGCGCAGCGCTTTCGCCTCAATCTGGCGAATGCGTTCGCGGGTCACGGCAAATGATTGGCCAACTTCTTCAAGTGTGTGTTCGCTGCCATCGTCCAGCCCAAATCGCATCTTGATGACTTTTTCCTCGCGCGGAGTCAGGGTCTTCAACACCGAAGACGTTTGCTCCTTCAGGTTCAGGTTGATGACCGCATCCGACGGCGAGACTACCGCCTTGTCTTCGATGAAATCGCCGAGATGCGAATCCTCTTCCTCTCCAATCGGCGTCTCAAGGGAAATCGGCTCCTGCGCGATCTTCAGTATCTTGCGAACCTTGGACACCGGAATGTCCATACGCTTTGCGATCTCTTCGCTGGTCGGTTCGCGGCCCAGTTCCTGCACGAGTTGCCGGCTGGTGCGCACGAGCTTGTTGATCGTTTCGATCATGTGCACCGGAATACGAATGGTGCGCGCCTGGTCCGCAATTGCGCGCGTGATTGCCTGACGAATCCACCACGGCGGGTACGTCGAAAACTTGTAGCCGCGGCGCCACTCGAATTTGTCCACGGCCTTCATCAAGCCGATGTTGCCTTCCTGAATCAGATCCAGGAACTGCAATCCGCGGTTGGTGTATTTCTTTGCGATCGATACGACTAGTCGGAGGTTAGCCTCAATCAATTCCTTTTTGGCCTGTTCCGCTTCCGCTTCGCCGCGGTGAATGAACGTCAGCGTACGCTTCAGTTCGGTCAGGCCGACTTCGCTGGCTTCCTCAATGTCCTTCAGCTCCGAACGCCGTGTGCGAAGTTCCTTGCGCGCTTCGGCCGCGACATCGCCTTTCGCCACATCGGCGCGGCGTTCCAGGCGTCCCGCTTCCCGTTCAAGCGACTGCAGCCGCTCGACCGTGCCGCGCATTTTGTCGATCAGTCGCTTTTTCTCAAACGGATTAAAGTCAATCCCGCGAATTTCCACCGAAATTTCCACGCGCGTCCGCGCCACGTCCCACTTCGCGCGTATGTACGACCGCTTTTTCGCCTTCGGTGTTTTATCGAGTTTCACGGCCTGTTTCAAAGCCGTGTCGTAGAGCTTCGCGATCTTGTCGATGTACTTCAGCGTCTGCTTGGTTTTGTTCGCGATTTTCTCTTCGGTGAGTTCTTCGTCGTCGAACTGAACGATTTCTTTGATCGACCGCGCACCTTTGCGCAAATCATCGCCGACAGCGATCAGTTCCTTGATGACAATCGGCGAACGCGTGATCGCCTTCATCACCACCAGTTGGCCGCGCTCGATGCGCTTGGCGATGGTCACTTCGCCTTCGCGCGTCAACAACGGCACCGTTCCCATTTCGCGCAAATACATGCGCACAGGGTCGTTTGTTTTTTCCAGCGAACCTGGAGTCAGATCGAGGTCGCTGCTCTCTTCCGCGTGCCCGTCGTCTTTGGCGGTCGAGTCGCGCTCGGTCTGTTCGACCGACAACTCCACGGCGCGCGCTGCTTTTGCCGCGGCTTGATCCTCGTAAATTTCGATTCCGTTCCGCTCGAACGTCGTCAGCAGATCGTCAATCTCTTCCGAGGAATGCACTTCGGCAGGAAGCGAATCGTTTACTTCATCGTAAAGCAGATAGCCGCGCTCTTTGCCGACCGCAATCAGCGCGCGCACTGCTTCGTATTTTTCCTCAAGAACCTGCGCCACAAACTCCTCCCGCAATCAGCAAGCATCGTCCCGAAGGCATTCTTCTAGAGCCTCCAGGTTCTCCGCCGGGCGTTCGGGGACATTCTAATCGCGACCGCATTGCGGTCCGACTCAGCCATGACCGCAAGCGGCTAACAATCTCGTAATAAGACACGTTGGGCGGGACGCGCAACCGCACGTTTGGGGACTTTCCCCTGTTCACAATTTAATTTGTTGTGAAGCTCGCTGCGCCGCGCCGCCGCTTTTCGCTCGCCCGTATGCTGCCCGTTTCGCATCACGGGGGCCAATCCCCGCCGCTAACTGCATTAGTATAGATGCATTTAGCCCGGAAATCGTTACCCGAAAAACCCTTCTACGCTACATGGGTAAGTCCCACCCCGTCAATATTTTACTTGTGGGATTCCTGTGGAACAACGCTCCGCTCAGCCCGACGCTGCCAGCCGCCTCATCAGCTCCTGTTTTCGAGTCAAAAGCTCCCGCATCGCTGGCCCGGTGGGATTGGCTTCGATTCCCCTTTGCACGTCGGTCAATTCCCGCTCAATTTGCTTGCGCGCCAGCGTGTCCAGGCAGCTCTGTGCCTCCTCCCAAGCCGGTTCCTGGCACTCTTCGAACAATATCTCAAAAAATAACCGTCGCTCGCGGTCGTCCATCTTCGCACCAACTTCGGACGCGTGAAACGGTTCACCCGAAACGCTCGCGCCGATCAACGCCGCAAAGATTTTTTCCGTTTCCAGGCCAAGATGAAGCTGCGATGCCTGTAAATGCTGTGCCAGTTCCCGGCGAAAACCCTCCGCCTCTGCCAGCATTCGAATTAGCCGCCGCTCCGCAGGCTTCGCGGACTGCCGTACTAGCTCGGGCTTGAGCTTTACTTCGCCGCGGCGCTCGCTCGCCGCCTTACTCAATGCCGCACGGACAACGGGCTCATCCAAATGCAGCTGTTGCGCGATTCTCGTTGCCCACTCTGACCGCAGAATGCGGTTCGGAATTTTCTGTACGTACGGCAAAAGAAAATTTACCGCGCGTAGTTTCCCTTCTCCGCTCGTCAAATCCATCTGCCGCGCGCGCGTAATCAGATAATCTACGTAAGGCGGCGCTTCCTTCACCTGCTTCAGATAAGCGTCCGCGCCCTTTTCACGAATGTACAAGTCCGGGTCGGCCTTTTTATCCCCGATGGGCGGGAGCGCAAGCACTCTCACCTCGAAATCCTGCTCCAATAGCGCAGTCAACGACCGCTCTGTCGCTGCCTGTCCCGCTGTGTCCGGGTCGTAGTTCACGATCACACGCTTCGTAAATCTTCCGAGTAATTTAATCTGCGGCTCTGCCAATGCGGTTCCGCAACTTGCCACCACATTGCTGATCCCCGCTCGTGCCACTGCAATCGCGTCCATGTAGCCTTCGACCAACACGGCAAAGTCCGCGCGCCGCAGCGCATCCTTCGCGCGATCCAGGTGATACAACACATGGCTCTTCGAATAAATCGGCGTCTCGGGTGAATTCAGATACTTCGGCTGATCGTCGCCCAACGCCCGTGCACCAAACGCCACAATTTTTGCCGACTCATTCGCGATTGGAAACGTAATCCGCCGCCGGAACCGATCGAAATGCCGGCCACTCTGGTCTCTCGAAACCAGCCCGGACTCCACCAGCGTCTTCTCCGGATATTTGCCCCGCAAATGCCGAAGCAACAAATCCCCACCGCTCGGAGCATAACCAATTCCGAAACGCTCGACTGTATCTTTGTCCAGCCCACGATCTTCGAGATAAGCGCGCGCCGCCTTTCCTTCCAGCGTTCCTTCCAGTTGTTTCACAAAAAATGTCTGCGCCTCGCGATGAATCTCCACCAGTACCGCGCGTTGCTGATTTTCGCGCCGCTCTTCCGGCGAACGCTCTTTCGGCCGCGGAATCGCAATCCCGCACTTTTCCGCGACGACGCGAATCGCCTCTGGAAATGCGCACTTCTCCATTTCCATCACAAACTTGAAAACGTCGCCGCCCTGCCCGCACCCAAAGCAGTGATAAATCTGCTTGGTCGGGTGCACATTGAACGATGGTGTTTTTTCCGAATGAAACGGGCACAGCCCGCGAAAATTCTGCCCAGCCTTTTTCAGTTGGACGTATTCCCCGATGACCCGGACAATGTCCGCCTGCTGCTTCACCTTCTCCGCAAATGATCCCGCTTCCGCCATGTCAGCCGCGCAACTCTACAACGGTGATCGCCTTACCGCCGCGTTCTTCCGCCTCGGCAGTATGGTTAGCAACTAAAGGATGTGTTCTCAGAAAATCTCCTAGACCTCGCCGCAGCGCTCCAGTTCCGTGTCCATGAATAATGCGTACGCTTGGCAGATGGGCCATCGCCGCGTCGTCCAGAAATTTGTCCACTTGCTCCGTCGCCTGCTCCACGGTCTGCCCAATCACATTGATTTCGTTCGCAACTCCAAATCGAGACGGCGCGCTGAACGATCCACTCGCTGCTCTAGAACTTAATACTTTTCCCGCTGGGGCGGACTCTACGCCCGTAATTTCTTCCGCAGCAATCTTCATCCGCAACGGTCCCGCCTCAATCTCGGCATTCCTGCCATCCAATCGCCGCAGAATCACCGGCTTTGTAAACCCGCGCACGCTAATCTTCGCGCCCGGCTGCAGCAAGTCCGCGTTCACCGGACCTGCGACGCCGGTCGCAACGCCCAAGTCCTCTTGCGATTCAGAAATCGTCTGCACCACGGCGGTGTTCAGTTCTTCTCGCGCCTCGCTCCGAACCTCGCCCAATTTTCGCCGTGAAGTTTTTTCAATCTGCCCTCGCAGCTCGCGTTCCTTCACCGCCTCCACCACACGCGACACGTTTTCCTCGAACCGTTTCTGCATCTCTGCAAACTGCGCTTCCAGTTCCTGGATGCGCTTCTGCTGCCGTCCAACCCACTCCGTGCGAAGCTTCGCACGTTCTTGCTCTAATGTGCGTCTTTCTTCCACCATCTGTTTCTGCATGCGGTCCAATTCTTCGCGGCTACGATGCAAATACGCAATCAAATCCGCCGCTTCGCGCGATTCCGGCGAAAGCAGTGTCCGCGCGCGCTCGATAATTCCTTCCGCCAATCCCAGTCGCCGCGCAATGGCAATTCCGCTCGATCCGCCCGGTACTCCAACCATCAACCTGTAGGTCGGCCGCAGGTTTACATCGTCAAATTCCACCGCGCCATTCAACACGCCCTCCGCCGTCGAAGCGTACGCTTTCAGCCGGTCATGGTGCGTCGTGGCCAGCACGAAGCACCCTTTCGCGCGAAATTCCTCCAGCAACGCCACCGCCAACGCCGCGCCTTCTTCCGGAGCCGTTCCTGTTCCCATTTCATCCACGAGCACGAGAGAATTTTCGGTCGCCTTCGCTAGAATCGATTTCAGATTCAGCATGTGCGCGGAAAACGTCGAAAGGTCAGCCGCGATCGATTGCTCATCACCAATGTCCACCAATACAGAATCAACCAGCGGCAGCACCGCGCGTTGCGCTGCCACTGGAATGGCGGACTGTGCCGCAAGCGCAGCCAGGCCGGTCGTTTTCAAGGCAACCGTTTTTCCTCCGGTATTCGGCCCGCTGATCACCAGCAAGCGCTCTTCCCTGTTCAGCGACAAATTCATCGGCACGATCGTGCGGCTTTCGCGCTTCAGCTTGTCTTCCAGTACCGGATGCCGCGCCGCTTCCAGCCGCAACTCGCCGGCATCGGAAAATTCCGGCAGCGCCGCGTCAAAATCTCGCGCGAAGCGGGCACGAGCAAACACCCCATCCAGCATTGCGATCGTTTCCGCCGCCGCAACCAGCTCTGGCCGTACAGCTTGCAAACGTTCTGTTAATTCCCGCAGCACGCGCAAAATCTCCGCAGCCTCATCCTCCGCCAACTGCACCAGCTGATTATTCGGTTCAACGGTTTCAAACGGTTCCAGAAACACCGTCTGCCCCGTAGCACTCGCTCCGTGCACGACTCCCGGTGTGCTCCGCCGGTTTTCCGCACGCACTGGTATCACAAAACGATCATTGCGCAGCGTGACGTAGTCTTCGCCCGCTTCGGCATTTCGCGAACGCAAAATCTGCTTCAACGTTTTCTGAATCGATTCGCGCGTCTGCGCCATGCTCGCGCGAATCCGCCGCAACGCCGGCGACGCATCGTCGCTGATTTCTCCGTTGGGAAGAATGCATCGCCGGATGGCCGCGAGCACATCGCGAAAATCCCCGACATTCGCCGCACGCGTGTTCAACAGCGGAAATTTCGCAGCTTCCTCGCGAAATTGCACGCGCATCCAGGACGAGATTTCGAGCAACACCCCCGCATCAAGAAATTCCGCAGCCTCCAGCGCCACTCCCGGGCCCTCGATCTTTGCCAGCCACGTTTCCGGATCAGCCAGTCCGCCAAACCCCAATTCGTTTCCGCTGCGCAGCCATTCCCGCGCTTCGCGTATCAACGCAAACTGTTCCTGCAAAAATCCCGCATCTTGCGAAAATGCCAACGCTTCGATCGCGCGGCGCCCCGGCGCGCACGTCGTCCTCTGGCGCAGCAATTCCCGCAGCTTGTCAAACTCCAGTACGTCTTGTGCGCTTCGGCTCATTTCTTCTTGCCTTTGTAGCGGCCGCCTTCTGATTGCTCGCGCGGGGCGGGAGGTGTCCGGTTTTCCGTTCTCCTTTTCCGTTTTCTGTTTTCCGTTTTTCGAATTTCGCGTTTCGAATTTCGGTTTTGTCCTTCTATCTCATCAACGCTCGCTGCAGAAAATCCGTCGCCTCTGCCGGTGTTCGAGCTGTATGCACCAATTTGCCGTTTGATTCGCCCCACACGGTTGGATGTCCCAACTCCACTTCTCGCACGCGCTCCAGAATTGGCGTCCAAAAATCGCCCAGCACCACTATTGGTTTTCCAGCGATCACGGATTTGTTCAACATTTCCCACACCAACGCAAGTTCTACCAGCGTTCCCGTGCCACCTTTGCATGCCACAAAGCCATGCGCGAGCCGCACCAGTTCAAACAATCGTTCCTGCCAGGTCTTCATGCGAATTTCTTCATCAATCCACCGATTGACCTGCGGTTTGAAGAATTCTGCGGTAACACCATACGTTTTTGCGCCGACGCTTCTCGCGCCGCGCGACACCGCCTCCATCACGCCGCCATAGCCGCCGCTGCAAACGGCAAACCCAGCTTCGCCAAGCGCTCGTCCAAGCATCATTGCTTCCTCGTAATCGGCTTCGTTTTCGCGAGGACGCGAACTGCCAAAGACTGTGATGATCCGCTCCATTGCCCGTTCTTCCAAAAAAATCACTGCGCCTTTAGGCAACACGCCGGGCCCGTCGCATCAAACTCCTCGATCATCGCGATGCTCAACGCATCTAGCGCGTCCGTCGCTTCGTGACTCTTCGAACCCATGTTATTGCTTAAAAACGAAAATACCAGCCGCCTTCCACTCGGCAGGTCAGCGTAACCCGATCGCGTTCGCACATGTTCGACTGAACCGGTCTTCGCATGCAACCTTCCCACGGCGATGCTGTTCTTCATTCGATCCTCGAGCGTCCCATCTATGCCGGCGACCGGAAGCGATTCAAAATACGCTCTGAACCACGGCTGTTTCTGCGCATACAGTAACAAAGCCACCACCGCGCGCGGCGTCACCAGATCGTGCCGCGACAATCCAGAACCATCCGTCTGCACTACATCGCCTGGCGGTATTCCTGCAATCGAATAAAAGCTCGCCGCAAAATTCGCCAAATCCTCCGGCGTGCTCCACACACCGTTTTGCCTGGCCGAGGTACGCAACAGCATTTCCGTGTGCAGATTCTGGCTGATTTTGTTTACCAGCTTTACGGACTGTCCCAGCGGGATCGATATGTGCTCCGCAAGCACAATTCGCTTTTCTCCCTCCGGTGGGCCAGGTGGCAAAGAAAGCTGGCGCGCCGTGCCGCTAACTTTGATGCCGCGGTCTTCTAGAAGGCGTTTCAGCATGGCGGCGGCGTGCAGCGCAGGCTCCTGGATCGCCAGTGTCAGTTTGCGTTGATTGCTTTTTGCAGGCAGCGTTCCAAGAACCGTCACCACATTCGAGCCCGGGTCGCGTTTGAGCGTCAGGTCAGGTTTTACTCCGGTCGCCGAAGTAATCACCTGGTTGTCCACTGTAAATTCCGGTGCTGTCGGCGCTACAACCGCATCGACGCGATCGCCTGCGTTGTCTCCCGGCGTGAGTGTCAGCTGAACCGTGTTGTCGTCCAGCACGATCGCGGAAATCGCCGCGCCGTACTCCCAGACCATGTCATCAATTTCCCAGCCGTTCGGGTACCGATCGCGCGGAAAATAACTGTCGTCGCCTACAATGTCGCCGGATATTTCCTTGACGCCCTTCGCGGCGATCGCATCCGCCAATTGAACGATCACCTTCTCGGAAGGACCGATAAACTCTTCCTTCAAATCGAATGGAAATTTGCGGTTTGAAAGATTGGGATCGCCGCGGCCCACGAGGTACAGCGGACCTGCAATTTTTCCATCAGCCGTGGCCTCCGTTAGAGATTCCAGCGTGGTTCGGAAACGATAATCCGGACCGAGCGTCGCCAGCGCAAGAGCCGTCGTAAACAATTTCATGTTCGACGCCGGAACAAAATATCTGTCCGCATTCTGTTCGAAAAGCACCTGGCCGGTATTCGCATCGGCGATCAGGATGCCCCACTCGCCTTTGGCCGGCTGCCCGCTTCCTAAAATCATTTGTGTGCGCGCGCCAAAAAGTTCCACTGGCGAAAGGCTGTGCGCCACTTCCGGGCCATTTGTCTTGCCTTTCTGTTTCGCGTCCCCGCAACATTTTTCCCGGGCTGGCGTGGTTTCCTGCGCATGCCTGGTTTCCGCGCGCGGCTTGCTTTCTTGAGCTTTGCCGGCAACCGACAGCGAAAATGCAAGCACACCGCAAATCAGCCAGTTTTGAGCGCTTCGCGCCATAACCATGGACACCATATTCCCCTGCTGGATAATTTCCGTCGAGCCAAGTATATTCCATAAGCCACGGAACATTTCCTCGGAGAGGCGCGGCATTGCCGCCTTCCCCCAATATTGGATTCGGGGCTCCGCTGTACGAATGTTTTATCGAAATCCCCCGCACACGCGGGCACGTCCTTCAGTCGGAGTAGGAATCATGTTTGCACACAACCCCCTCCACGGATCCGGAGCGGGATTCCCGCATCCGGCTCTTACCTTAGGTGATGACGCCCGTGCGCCGCAGGGAATAGGGATGGCAGACGGTAGGCGGAGGCAGCCAGCGAGTGATGAGGCGCCGCATGCGATCCCAGAGTACGCGGCCGTTCTGGCTGCGCCGCGACAGCGCGCGATGCCAGAGCCGCCCTACTTGGAACCGAAAAATCCACAGCGCGTTTTGATTCAGGGGCACACCGTAATACCGGATGTGTCCACGCACCACCGCTTGCAACCACTTGCCTACTTCGGGAATGGGTTCATGCATCCGTCGCTGAAGTTCGGCTTTCACCTCGTTCAGTTTCGTCTGCAACCTTTTGCGAATCGTTTGCCGCAGCACCGTGAACCGTCCGTTGCTCCTCTTCTTCACACAGATATGTGTGAAGCCAAGAAAGTTGAACGTCTCCGGTTTCCCTTCTCCACGCCACTGCCGTTGGTCGATCGCATACGGACCGAACTCCAGCAGTCGCGTTTTCTCAGGATGCAATTCCAAGTTGAACTTTCGCATTCGTTCCGTAAGTTCCGCTCGGAACTGATCGGCATCCGCTTTGCTGTGAAATCCAACCACGATGTCATCCGCAAATCGCACCACGATCACATCGCCGTGCGCGCGCTTCTGACGCCATGCTTGGACCCACAGGTCGAATACGTAATGAAGATAGACGTTCGCCAAAAGCGGCGAAGCACTTCCGCCTTG
>Ga0137386_10001648_pt1 | contig 14138 bp, 12 predicted proteins | sample SagtaG_4_FD_104910 | JGI IMG/M metagenome (GOLD analysis project Ga0137386, IMG submission 104910) | Vadose zone soil microbial communities from Sagehorn Ranch, Mendocino, California, USA - Sage2_R_100_16 metaG | ecosystem: Environmental > Terrestrial > Soil > Vadose zone | place: USA... | reverse complement strand
GGACCCCGATCTTGGAGCGTGCCCACCTGACTGCGGCCCTCGCTCCCACCTGCTGAGCCTCATGGCGGTGCTTCAGTTCCGGTTCCCTGGTCTTCGCTCGCTGGCGTTGCGCCTCGGAAAGTCCCTCGGGGTTGCGGATCAGCTGCTGGGTCAGCTGCACGAGGTTTCCGTCGCTGATGGCCGAGCAGTCCGCGTCGGAGAGGCCGAGGGCAAAGGCGACTCGCCCGCAGGCGTTGAGGGAGTGCGACCCGAACTCGCCGTCAGTCGTCAGTTTGGCGTCTGTGAAGGGGAGTTCGCGGGCGCGGGCGTTTACCGCCCGCTGCAGTGCCTTGACGTCCTGTCCCTTGATGTTGGGGGTGGTCATGGTCAGATCGCGATGCACCGATGAATCGCCCGGTCCGGAAGGCCCTGCCCCGCCGGGCGCCTGGCTGGTAGTTGCCGCGTCGGATCCCGTCCTGGTCATGCGCTCAGCTCCTTTTACGGCCGACCGTGGCCGAGGAAGGAGCAGATGGCCACGGCTCTGCCAATCCATGCGAACCTTCTCCTTAAACCCTTGTGCGCGCAGACGTCAAGATCAGCCATGGAACCGTCACTCGCGAGTAAGGCCGGGTATAGGCATCCGTGTCCCGGTGGCAAGCCCTCCCAGGACGCGAGCCCTACTGCTCTGGAGTGCACAAAGAGGAATCGCCGGGGCGCTGCGACTGGCCCTGGAAGGCGATTTCGCCCCCGCCTGGTCGCCCGCGCCCGCTAGCGCCCCGGCCCGCGCCAAACAGGCGCAGGGGCCGCCCGTTGCCGCACTCCGGTCAGCGCCGATGAAGGGCACATTCATCATCGGGTTCCCGGATGGATGGCACATGCATCGGCTGGCGGAGCCACGCGGAGGTGGTGTCGGCCAGCGCGGTGTTGGCGTCAGCCGGGCGGATACCAGGGGGAGGTTTTCCGCACCGGCATGTTGCCGCTCGACAGCCCGGTCGTGCGCTCCGACCTGCCCGTGTACCTCGCCGCGCTCGGTCCGCGGATGCTGGCGCTGGCCGGGCAGATCGCGGACGGCGTGATTCTCAACCCGATGTCGCCGGCTCAGGCGGGCGAGGCCGCGGCGATCGTCAGGACCGCGGCGGCCGACGCCGGGCGCGACCCCGCGTCGGTCCTGGTGACCTGCGTGGTGCACGTGTTGCCTGGCCGATGACGCTGTCGCATCGGCGGCGTCCCCGCACGGTCGTATCCCGCTACGTGCTGCACCCCGCCTCACCCCGTCCGTTCAGCGCGGGCGCCTAGCTGAACCGGGCCAGGAAGCTGACGCTGGCCGGGGACCGGGCCGGCGCGGCCGGGCAGGTGCCGCAGCGCGTGGCGGACGCGTTCGTGGCCCACGGCGATGCGGCCGATTGCAGGGCGCGGGTGGAGGAGTACCGCACGGCCGGCGTGGACCTGCCCGTGCTGTTTCCGCTGCCGGCCAGCGCCTGGTGGGACTACGAGTCCGCGATCGCGAGTGAAGGACGGCCACGTGACCAGGATCGAGGAGTATCTGGACTCCGCCAAGCGCTCGTCGATCCGCGGCGCCCGCGGCGCCCTCACGTCCGGCCCAGCCCACTTGCCGGGATCTAGTTCACCACGTACTTCGCAAGTCGGGCTCCAGATTGACTCCAACACAGGGGAAGTCGACGATCCACCCCGAGATGGCGGGCCTGGCGGTATGCCAGGCCCGCCGCCGGGCCGCCGGGCGGCGCGCCGAAACCCGCGTCCGGGACTGTTGGTTACCGATAACTTACTCTCCGTGATGCACCGACCTCGGACCAGGATAAGTGCGATCGCTGTCGCGATCCTGCCGGCCTTCTGCGCGGCCGCCATGCCCGCCCAGGCTGCCGGGCCGACCGCGAGCGCGAGCCCGACCGCGAGCCCGGGCGCGAGCCGGCAGGCCAGTCCCCCGGCGGTGCCGGGGCTGAGCATCGCCGTCACCGACGGGCGGACGCTCGCCCGGCCGGGCCACCTGACCACGACGAGCTGGGCCAGGTCGCGCGCGCCCAGTTCATCATCGCCCGCGCGGCGCGGGTATTGACCGTGGACTGGCTGACCTAGATCCGCGCCGCGAGCGCGCCGGTGCTATGCGCGCTGGCTGACCTCCTTGCCGCGCGGCCGGGGGCTATGCGGCGGCGGCCAGGAAGGCGGCCGCGGAAGTCCGCAGTGAGGTCTCGAGCACGGCGAGCCTGCGGCGCGGGTCCATCAGGTTGATGCCCATGACGGCCAGGTCCTGCGGGCCGGGTGTCAGCACGGTGACCTTGACGCCCTTCGCGCGCAACGCCTTCACCTCGCGCAGCAGCGCGTAGGTGAGCAGTGACCGCACGCGGCGCTCGATCCGCATGTGCGGTGCGGACGGCCGGTCGGCCACCACGCTGGCCAGCGGAGCGAGCACCCAGACCTCGTCGATGTTCTCCCTGGCGACCAGGCCGAGCGAGGTTGCCGACCGCACGCCGCCGTCGACGTACCGCCGGCCGTCGATCACGACTGGCTCGTACCAGCCCGGGACCGAGCACGAGGCCACCACCGCGTCGGCCAGCCTGACCCGCGGCGCGCCCTGGCGGCCGAACACCACCCGCTCGCCCGAGTCGTAGTCGACGGCGACCACCCAGGTCTGACCGCGTTCCACCCAGTGCGGCGCGAGCGCGCGTGGCGGCGCCATGGAGTGCAGCATGTGCACCATGGCGTGCAGGCGCGCGTGGTTCTCGCGGCCGACCGGCAGCCAGGCGCTGGCGTGGACGGCGGGATGCACCCGGTGCGGCGCCCGCAGCGCGGACGCCATCAGCCTCGGCGACCCGAACCGGAGCCGCGGCGGCCGTGGCCACGGGCCCCCGTGCACCTCGCCGAGTCCGGCCAGCGCGCCGACGGGCTCACCGCGCTGGTACGCGACCATCTCGTCGATGCTGGCGCCGCACCGCAGGGCCGCGGCCAGAACGCTGCCGGCGCTCGTGCCGACCATCAGGTCCACCTCGCCGACCGGGCGCCGCAGCCGTTCCTGCACGGCGGGCAGCGCGCCCGTCATCCAGGCGGCGCCGAGCACCCCGCCCGCGCCGAGTACCAGCGCCGTCCTCGGGCTGGTAGGTACGGGCAGCCGCTTAGCAGCCATGGCCGACACGACGGGAATCGCGGAACTCCGCGGAGACCGGCGGACTTCGCGGAGTTCCGCGATTCCCGTCCGGTAACTGCTCATACCGGCTTTATACCCACTTCCTCGTCGGACGTGAACATGCGGTAGCACAACTTCCAGTATGCGAGCTCGTTGCGCTCTTTTCACGGCGGCCACATCCGTCTCCAGCCTGGCTGAGACCGGCCGCTGCGGCTAGCGTTCGGGCATGAGAACTGGCGGTCCACCGGACGATGCGGCCGTCCACCTGCGTCGTCTGCGCCTTCGCGCGCTCGCGGACAAGCTGCGCGAGAGCCTGCTCTTCCTGCCCGCATTGATGCTGATCGCCTCGGTGGTCGTGGCCGTCGTGCTCGGCAACATCGACCAGGCGCACCAGTCCAGTCCGCTGCCGTGGACGTTCAGCTTCGCGCCGGGAACGGCGAGCACCCTGCTCGGCATCGTCGCCGGCGCGGTGATCACCACGGCCGGCGTCGTGTTCTCCCTCCTGGTGGTCTCGCTGCAGCTGGCCAGCGGCCAGTTCTCGCCGCGCGTGCTGCGCGGGTTCTGGCGGGACAGGTTCGGCCAGGTGCTGATCGGCCTGCTGCTGTCGACGTTCGCGTTCTGCGTGCTGGTCCTCGCCCGGGTGAACCCGGCCGCGCGGCGTGCGCCGGCGCTGTCGGTCATGTTCGCGCTGCTGCTCACCGTCGCGTCGGTGGTGTTCATCGTCGTGTACCTGGACCGGATCAGCCGCCAGCAGTACGTCGGCAGGATCGTCGCCGGGATCGCCGAGGAGACCCTGTGCCTGGTCCGTGAGCTGCCCTACGGCCCGCACGTGGGGATGCTGGTCGGCGAGCACGCACCCGTGCTCGCGGCCGATACCGACGCGCTCGGCGACCGCCTGATCATCAGGGCGCCCAAGGACGGCTGGGTGCAGCAGATCAGCCGCCGGGCCGTGATCGCCGGGGCGCCGGCCGGCAGCGTGGTGCGGCTGGAGACCCGGGTGGGCGGCTACCTGGTCCGCGACACCCCGCTCGCGTCCATCTGGCCGCCGCCTGCCGATCCCGAGGTGGCCACCGAGGTGATCCGCGCCGCCGTGATCGTAGGCGTGGCCAGGACCATGCAGCAGGACATCGACTTCGGCCTGCGGCAGCTGAACGACATCGCGCTGCGCGCGCTGTCACCTGCGGTCAATGATCCGACCACGGCGATCGAGGTGATCCTGCGCGTCGGGTCGATCATGCGCCCGCTCGTCCTGGCCGACCTGCCCGCGCAGGCGCACAGCGATCAGGCGGGCCGGGTCCTCCTCACGCCCTACGACCTCGACCACGCCGAGTATGTCGGGCACGCGTTCGACCAGATCAGGCCGTACGCGGCGCAACATCCGCAGGTACTCGTGGCCCTGGCGCGGACGGTGCGGATGCTGCGCGGGGCCTGCCTGCTCGCCGGCAACCGGGATGATGTCATCGCCGCGCTCGACCGGCAGATCGCGCTGACGGTGGCCGGCTGCGATCCCGCGATGCTGCCCGAGGACCGGGCCCGGGTGGAGGTCGCGGCAAAGTCGTGACCCGGGCCAGCGTGGGCCGGGAAGCCCAGGCGCGCGCGGGCCGGAAGCCCAGGCGGGCGCGCGCCGGCCGGTCAGCCGCCGGCCGCCTCCTGAGCGCCGGCTGGCGCGAGCGCGCGCACGCCCGCGATGAACAGGTCCACGCCGAACCGGTAGTGAAAGTCCGGGCCGTCGTCGCAGGACGTCATCGGGATCGCCGCCTCGACCAGGCGCGGATACCGGTCGGGCGGCAACGAGGCGAGATCGACCCGCTTGCGCCGCTGGATCTCCGCCCGCTCCTGATCCGTGCGGCCAGGGTCGAAGCCCGGCTCGCTCATCACGAGCGTCAGCCCGGTCCACAGCGCCGATCTCGCGATCTCGCTCGCGTGCTCGGGGTCGAAGCCCGCGCTGCGCAGGATCTCCAGCGTGGTCTCGGTGGCTTGCCAGTGCGACGGGCCGAGCTTCTCGCTGGTCAGCAGCAGCGCTGACGCGGAGGAGTGCGCGCGGAGCACGTCGATCAGCGACTCGAGCATGACGCGCAGCTGGCCCGGCCACGGCGCCGCCTTGTCGACGTCGGTCCTGATCTCGCCCCAGATCCGGTCGGCCAGGCTCGCGACCAGCTCTTCCTTGCTGCGGAAATGCCAGTACAGCGCCATCGGCGTCACGCCGAGCTCGGTCGCGAGCCGCCTGATCGTCAGCGCGTCCACGCCCTCGGTGTCGGCAAGCGCGAGCGCGCGGTCCACGACGGCCGATCTGCTCAGCCTGGCCCGCTCTGCCTCGCCCGTCCTTGTCGGTGCCATCACTTGACAACTATACGCCGTACAGTCAATGCTAGGAAGCGTACAACGTATAAGAGTTACGTACAGGTAGAACGTATAGGCATGACGTACAGGACCTCGTACGGTCTCCGGAAAGGAACGAGCTGATGGCCAGACGCTGGTGGACCCTCGTGGCGGTAGGTCTCGCTACTTTCATGACTTATCTGGATAACAATGTCACTAATGTCGCGATACCCACCATCCAGCGCGATCTGCACCTGTCGATCGCGGGCCTGGAGTGGGTGGTCAGCAGCTACGTGCTGGTCTTCGCCGGGCTGCTGCTGGCCGCCGGCCGGATCGCCGATGTCTACGGTCGGCGCAGGCTGTTCTTCGCCGGAACGGTCGTGTTCACGCTCGCCTCGCTGGCGGCCGGGCTGGCTGGGAGCGGAGGCGTGCTGATCGGCGCCCGGGTCGTCCAGGGACTCGGAGCCGCGCTCCTCGTCCCGACCACGCTGGCGATCATCATGGCGACCTTCCGCGACGCGCGGGAGCGCACCGCGGCGATCGGCATCTGGACCGCGATCGGGGCGATGGCCCTGGCGTTCGGCCCGCTGATCGGCGGATTCATCAGCCAGCACCTGCACTGGGGCTGGATCTTCTTCATCAACCTGCCGGTCGGCGTTGTCGCGCTCGCGATCGCGGCCCTGACCATGGACGAGTCGCGGGACAGGACGGCCGATCGCAGGCTCGACTTCCCCGGCATGATCACGTCGTCGGTGGCACTGTTCGCGCTCACCTACGCGCTGATCGAGGGCCACGACCGCGGCTGGACCTCGGCCGTGATCGTCGCCGCGTTCGCACTCGCCGCGCTCGCCGGGGCGGCGTTCGTGGTGGTCGAGGCGCGGACCGCGCACCCGATGGTCGAGCTGAAACTACTCCGCTCGCGCGTGTTCGGCGGCGGCACGGTCACGATGATGCTCTGGGCCTTCGGGATCTTCGGGATCTACTTCTTCACCTCGATCTACCTGCAGGACATACTCGGCTTCTCGCCGACCAAGGCCGGGCTGGCGTTCGTGCCGATGGCGCTGTGCCTGGCGGCCGCCGCGAGCGTGGCCGGCCCGGTGCACGCCCGGCTCGGCGCGCACCGGACGGTCGCCGCCGGGATCGCCATGATGGCGGTCGGCCTGTACCTGTTCTCCGTACTCGGTGCGGGCGCCACCTTCGCCAGCCTGATGCCGGGGTTCGTGCTGTTCGGCGCCGGAGCCGGGCTCATGCAGGTGCCGCTGACCAACTCGGTGCTGCACGCCCAGCCGCCCGAGCGGTCCGGTGTCGCCTCGGCGCTGCTGAACGCCTCCCGCGAGGTGGCCGGCCTGCTCGGGATCACCGTGATCGGCGCCATCCTGCGCTCCCGCCAGGGCGACGCGCTGCGGCACGGGGCCGCCCCCGGCCCCGCATTCCTCAACGGCTACCACGCCGGCCTGCTGGTCACGGTCGCGCTGCTCGCGGTCGGCGCGGTGATCAGCTACCTGACCCTGCGCCCGGCCACCGACCCGTCGCCGGTCCCGGTCCCCGCTCCGGCGCCCGTCGCCGACACGCCCGCGCCGGTGCCCGCCGACGCGCCCGCACCGGCCGATCCCGACGGGCTGCGGCTAGTCAGCACCGCCCGGCGCTGACCGCGCATCAGCGTTGTCGCTCAGGCATGCGGGGCCGCGCGCACGGCCCGCCCGCCACGCCGTCGGCCGCCCGCGAACATCGGTGGCGCATCGACGTCCGCGGTCCCGCTCCCCGCGCAACATCGATGTGCCGGAGCTGTCCGCCGACAGCCGCCAGCGAACATCAAAGGCACATCGATGCTCGCCGGGGCGGGGCCGGGCGGGGGCGGCGGCAGGTGGGTTGGCGGGGGCAGGCCGGGGCAGCGGGCAGGCCGGGGCAGCGGGCAAGCCGTCGACGGGGCAGGCGGGCAGGACAAAGCACCCGGGAAGACAACGCCGACGGTAACCGTACGTGATCATGGGGCTCGCGCCGGTATCCTGGGGCCGAGTCCGGCAGGTGCGTGCTCCCGCGGCGCTCCCGCGCGGCGCTCCCGCACCGCGGACGGTCCCGTCGCGGCCGGCGGCAGGGACTCCAGGACTCGCCGGACCGCTCCAATCCATCCACAACGAATCTGGCTGATCGCGAACCCATGGCTGATCACACCGCACCGACGACCTATAACTTCAGCGCGGGGCCCGCCGTCCTGCCCGCGGCCGTGCTCAGGCGGGCGCAGGAGGAGCTGCCCGACTGGCACGGCACCGGCATGAGCGTGATGGAGATGAGCCACCGCGGCCGCGAGTTCATCCACATCGCGGAGACGGCCGAAGCCCGGCTGCGCGAGCTGATGGCGGTGCCTGACGACTACCGGGTCCTGTTCCTCCAGGGCGGCGCGACCGGCCAGTTCGCCGCGGTCCCGATGAACCTGGCGGGCCAGGACGCCGCCGCCGACTACGTGATCACCGGGGTCTGGGGCAAGCGCGCCCACGCCGAGGCCGGCAAGTACCTGGACCGGGTCAGCGTGGCCGCCGCGGCCAGCCCGAACACCTACGTGCCGCCGCAGGACCAGTGGCGGCTCACGCCGGGCGCCGAGTACGTGCACATCACGCTGAACGAGACGATCCAGGGTGTCCGCTTCGAGCAGGTGCCCGACACCGGCGCGACTCCGCTCGTCGCCGACGTCAGCTCGGTCATCCTGAGCGAGCCGATCGACGTCGCCGGCTTTGGCGTGCTGTACGCCGGCGCCCAGAAGAACATCGGACCGTCCGGCCTGGTGGTCGTCATCGTGCGCGAGGACCTGCTCGGCCGGGCCAGGTCCAGCACGCCGCAGGTATGGAACTGGTTCGAGAACGCCAAGTCCGGCTCCATGATCAACACTCCGCCGACGTACGCCTGGTACATCGCCGGCCTGGTCTTCGGCTGGGTCGCCGAGCAGGGCGGGGTCGCGGCGATGGCCGAGGTCAACCGGCGCAAGGCGGCGAAGCTGTACGCGGCCATCGACGGCTCTGGCTGCTACGCCAACCCGGTCGCGCCCGCCAACCGGTCGCTCATGAACGTGCCGTTCACGCTGAGCACGCCCGACCTGGAGCCGGCGTTCCTGACCGAGGCACGGGCCGCGGGCCTGGTGAACCTGGAGGGCCACCGCAGCGTCGGCGGCATGCGGGCGAGCATCTACAACGCGATGCCAGAGTCGGGCGTGGACGCGCTGATCGAGTTCATGAAGGGGTTCGAGGCCAGGCATGGATAAGTTCCAGGTACGTACCTACGACGCGATCTCGCCGGCCGGATTGCGGCGATTCAGCGCGGACTACGCGGTCGGGCCTGACACCGAGCAGCCGGACGCGATCATGTTGCGCTCGTTCAATTTGCGCAACGAACCCGTCGACGAGACTGTCCTTGCGATCGGGCGGGCCGGGGCGGGCGTCAATAACATCCCGGTCGAGGACATGACCCGCCGCGGCGTCGTGGTGTTCAACGCGCCCGGTGCCAACGCGAACTCGGTCAAGGAACTCGTCGTCGCCGGGATGCTGCTCGCCGCCCGCAACCTGCCCGCCGCACTCGCCTACGCCAAGGCGCTCCCGCCGCAGGACATGCGCAAGGCCGTCGAGCGCGGCAAGAAGCAGTTCGCCGGGCACGAGATCGCCGGCGGCACCCTGGGCGTGATCGGGCTCGGCGCGATCGGCTACCGGGTCGCGAACACGGCCGTCGACCTCGGGATGCGGGTGCTCGGACACGACCCTGGGGTCAAGGAACAGCACTTGTCCGAACTATCCGCGCAGGTGCACCAGGTGAACAGCCTGGAGCGGCTGCTGGCCGAGAGCGACTACGTGACGCTGCACGTGCCGCTGACCGACTCGACCAGAGAACTGCTCGACGAGCGCCGGCTCGCCCTGATGCCGCGCGGCGCAGTGCTGCTGAACTTCGCCCGCGACGAACTCGTGGACGAGCGGGCGCTGGTCGCGGCGCTGGACGCGGGCGAGCTCCGCGGCTACGTGACCGACTTCCCCAACCCGACCGTGTACGCCCACGACAAGGTGATCGTGCTGCCGCACCTGGGCGCGAGCACGAGCAGCGCGGAGGACAACTGCGCCGTCATGATCGCGGACGAGCTGCAGGACTTCCTGGAGAACGGGAACATCAGGTACTCGGTGAACTTCCCCGCCGTGTCGCTGCCGCGCCGCGGCTTCCGGCGGCTGACGCTGGCGCACATGAACACGCCAGGCGTGATCGCGGAGTTCGCGCGCGTGATCAGCGGTGCGGGGATCAACGTCGTCGAGATGATCAACGACTGCCGCGGGGAGTTCGCCTACTCGATCATGGAGGTCGAGGCCGGCCAGCTGCCCGCCGCCGTGATCGGGCAGCTCGAGCGGATGCCGCAGCTGCTGAGGCTGCGCGTGCTCGGCGAGCCGTCCTGATCGGGAGCCGTGTTACGGGCAAGGGTGCTAAGGAGGGCATCACCATGCGCGTGCTAGTCGCCGGGGCAACCGGAGTAGTCGGACGCCAGCTCGTGCCGCAGCTCATCGCGGCCGGCCACCAGGTCACGGCCACGACACGCAGCGAGGGAAAGGCGGCCGGACTGCGGGCCGCGGGCGCCGACGTGGCGGTGGTCGACGGGCTCGACGCGCTCGCGGTCGGCGAGGCCGTCGCCAGGGCCGAGCCCGATGTCGTGATCCATCAGATGACCGCGCTGAGCGGCGACTTCGACCTGCGGCACATCGAGCGGACCTTCGCCGCCACCAACCAGCTGCGGACCACAGGACTGGACAACCTGCTGGCCGCGGCACAGGCGGCCGGGGCGCGCCGCGTGATCGCGCAGAGCTATGCCGGATGGCCCAACACCAGGACTGGCGGCCCGGTGAAGACCGAGGACGACCCGCTCGACCAGGACCCGCCGAAGGCGCTGCGTTCCACGCTCGACGCGATCAGGTATCTGGAGCACGCGGTCGTGGCCTCGCCGCTCGAGGGGATCGCGCTCCGCTACGGCGCCCTGTACGGACCGGGCGCGTCCGACCTGATGGTGGACTTGCTCAAGCGGCGCCAGGTACCCGTCATCGGCAACGGCGCGGGCATCTGGTCCTTCCTGCACGTGCAGGACGCCGCCAGCGCGGCCGTGGCCGCGCTGGATCACGGCGCGCCCGGCGTCTACAACGTGGTGGACGACGAGCCGGCCCCGGTGCGGGAGTGGCTGCCGGCCCTGGCCCGAGCCGTCGGCGCGAAGACGCCGCTCCGGGTTCCCGCCTGGCTCGGACGGCTCGCGGCCGGCGAGGCCGCCGTGTCGGTGATGACGAAGGTCCGCGGCTCGTCCAACGCCAAGGCCAAGCGGGAGCTCGGCTGGGAGCTGGCCTGGCCGAGCTGGCGGGACGGGTTCGCCCGTGGCCTGGACACGACGGCGGACCGGGCGGGCACGACGGGCCATGACGACCGCTGAGGCGTTCAGCGACCGGCGGCCGCTGCTGTTCGCGATCGCCTACCGGATGCTCGCGACCGACGGCGGGAAGGCCGGACCGGAGTCGGACGCCTTCCACCAGATGCTGTGTGATCAGGAGGTCGGCAGCGCCGACCACGTCGGGTCGACCCAGCCCACCGCGCGCTCCCGGGCGGGACGGCCGCCGGCTGCCACGACGGCCGAGTGGCGCGAGGCGGTCGACCGGACGCTCAGCTGGCGGGCGAGTCCGATCTCGACGCCACCGTGGCCATCCACGGCGGGGCGCTGCGCGTGCGCGACCTGCTGATCGCGAGGACGTTCGAGCTGTGGACGCACGAGAACGACATCCGTGCGGCCGCCGGGCTGGCGTCCTCCGTACGGGACCCTCGACGCCGCGGCCGACGACCGAGCTCGCGACCGCTGCTGCCGTCCGGCGCCGCGTTCACCGACCTGCGCGAGCCGATCAGCGTGCACCTGGTCCTGACCGGGCCGGCGGCGGCACCTGGGACGTGGTGGTCGGCGAGCCGGCACCGGTTCCGGCCCCGCTCGGGATCGTCACCGGCGATCCGCGACAGGCCACCTCGGTCCTCACCGCGGCCGCGGCGCTCGCGCTCGACTGATTCATCCTCGCTGGGTGATCCGCCTGGCTTCGCGGCGACGTATCACTACTGGGAAGGCGCGTGCCTTCAGCGCTCGCACGGCGCTCACAGGAGGGGGTCGATTCAATGAGCATGCTGGTGACGGTGAAATTCCAGGGCGACACCGCCAGGTTCCGCCAGGCACTGACCGAGCGGGGGGACGAGTTCGTGAAGATCGCTGATCGGGCCAAGGCGGCGGGCGCGATTCACCACCGCTTCGCCATCGGAGACGGGTCCGTCGTCGTCACTGACGAGTGGGAGAGCGCGGAGCAGTTCCAGCGGTTCTTCGCCAACCCCGATCTTCAGGCCTTCATCGCGACGACCGGCGCAGCTCAGGCCCCGCCGGAGATCACGGTCGCCGAGGCGGTCTCCTCGCCCGACCAGTTCTAGCGGACCGCCGCCCGTCCAGCGACCCGCCGCCAACCGCGCGGTGCGCTGCGCGGCGGGCGGGCCGGTGCGGAGGGGAGCCGACGGCCAGCCCCGCCACCGCTAGCGCCTCCTTTCGTGGCGCAGGGGTTCGAGGTGAGCGTCGCTGGCCGTCGGTCACCGGCAGCGCAACGCACCGGTGCCGTCACCAGTGTGAGGCTAGCCATGGCCGAGACTGCGAGGAGATCCACAGGGGCGCTCTCCCGCATCCCAGGCCCCCCGGCACTCCTGGCTTGCGCTGCCTTCGTCGCGTTGCCGGTGTGCTGCCCAGCCGGTCAGGGCGACCGGGTGGGGCTGGCCGCAGGCGACGGCGATCCGCTCGGAGTCTGGCCGGCTCCCTGGCCGATCCCCGGCGAGATGACCGGCACGACCTGCTGCAGCGCCTGTGCGTCGGCGAGCGCGATCGCCAGCTCGCCGGCGAGCGTCGGATGAAACGGCGCCCGGCCGCGCAGTCCCTGCACGTAGGGCTCGGGATCGCAAAGCGCGTGCCCGGTGAAGTCCGGGCGTACCGCGATCAGCCCGGTCGCGCGCGCGCCGTTGGCGAGGACGCTGTTCAGCGCGTTCAGCAGGCCGGTGAGTGCCCTCTCCTTGGCCGGGGTCAGGCCCACGCCATCCAGGCAGTGCTGGCTGGTGTCGAACGGGTCGTAATAGAGGTTCACCAGGACGGCCGGATTCGAGGGCAGGGCTGCGAGCCGCCGCAACAGCTCGTAGTAGCCCACCGTGAACGAGGCAAGCCGCTGCTGGAAGTACGCAGTGGAGGCGCTGTCGTCACAGGTCGTCGTGACCGTGCAGAGCTGCAGCAGCGCCGACCAGCCGAGATCATCGGCGCCGATGCTCACGATCACGTACGAGGCGTGCGTGGCCTGCTTGGCGACCGCGAACTGGGCGGGCGCCGTCGCGGACCCGAGCGGCTGCGGACCGAGGATGCCGCCCGGAATGGTGGCTCCGCTGCACGCCAGGTTCCTGACCAGCCAGTTGTTGATCTCGCCGAGGTCAACCGCGTAGGTGCCGGCGCTGCGCTGGCAGGCCCGGTCGAGGCGGCTGGGGTGGGCCGGTCTTGGGTTGCCGATCCCCGCCGCCGTTGAGTCCCCCATGACCACCACCTGCACCCGGGGAGTCGGCGGCCCGGGGGCGGGCGGCACGGCGGGCAGCGGCGCCCGGCCTGCCAGGGCGGTGATCGACGTGACGTGGCTCAGCCTGGACGGAGCGGTGTAGGCCGTGGTCATGATGCCGCCCACATTGACCACCTCGACGAAAGCCAGCATGGCGGCCAGCAGGACCATGGTCCGCCTGGGCGGCAGCCTGGACCAGCCGGCCACGGCCCCGGCCAGGAGCAGTGCACATCCCGCGCTGATCGCGATCTCCCAGGCGAAGTACCGCTTCCACCCCGACGCCAGCGCGTTGCCGATCGCACGCTCCGGGCTTGGCCTGTGCGGCGCGAATACCGTGGCGAGCTGGCGGTCCAGCGTGATGTGGGTCAGCGCCAGCCGCGGCCGCACCGGCCCGGCGAACCGCAGGGTGGTCGGCAGCCGCTGACCGAACAGGTCAAGCTCGCCAGGGCCGGCGGGGCTCAACGAAGGGGCGGCCGCTCCCACGCCCACCGTCTGGCCCGCGAGTGACACCCGCTGCATCGGCGTGACCAGCAGGGCCACCGATATCGACAGTGCCGCGACCAGCACTGCCCCGGCGGTCCAGGCGAGCCTGATGTGGATCCGGCGCGCGAAGCCTCTCATGCCCAAGCCATCGTCCTGCCCTCCGTTCGCGGCAAGTACCCTGCCCCGCGCGCGTTTGACCAATCACCAGGGCCGCGGGCCCCCGTTCGTCGAGCCGACGCCACCGGCTGCCAAATGCCGGGCCTCGCGACGGCGGAGCCCGGTGCCGCAGGGGACGCGGACTGGTCAAGGCGAAGGATTTGCGTCAGATGGAGCCGCAAATCTTTCGCGTTACCGCAAACCCTTCGCCTTGCGGCCGATGAGGCGGGCCGCGGCCAGCCCGGATCGGCCAGCCCGGATCGGCCAGCCCGGATCGGCCGGGCCCGGGTGCGCGCGGAGACCGCGGCATTGGGCGCGAAGAATGGGGGTTGTTGAGCAGCCGACGGCCAGGAGTGCGACCGGGCTGGCGGGGCAGGACAGTCGGGAGGACCCTCCCGATTGGAGTAGCGCGATGAAGTCATTCGCGTCCTCGGCTGACCTGGCGGACAAGGAGC
>Ga0137386_10001637_pt1 | contig 14181 bp, 15 predicted proteins | sample SagtaG_4_FD_104910 | JGI IMG/M metagenome (GOLD analysis project Ga0137386, IMG submission 104910) | Vadose zone soil microbial communities from Sagehorn Ranch, Mendocino, California, USA - Sage2_R_100_16 metaG | ecosystem: Environmental > Terrestrial > Soil > Vadose zone | place: USA... | reverse complement strand
GATCTCCTCGGGCCGTCGCCCGGCCTTCGCGAGCGCGCGCTGGGCGGCGAGGAGGGCGATGTGGTCGAGGTCGAGCTCGGTGTAGAGCCGCTCGACGATGCCGGTCTTCTCCTCGATCTCCTTCGCCGTCATCGGCGACCAGCAGTACGCGGTGTTGCGGATCAGGTCGTCGTTGGTGCAGACGATCTCGCCCTTGTACACGGCCAGGGCCTCGACGCGCGGCATGACGGCGAACCGCTGCCGTACGTCGATCGCCGGGTACGGCGTGACCGGCGCCTTCGCCGGCAGCGGCGCGGGGCGGCGGGGCGGGACGCGCCGGCCGGCCTTGACGCGGCGGATGAACTGCATCACCTCGTCGCTCCGCGGGGAGAACACCACGACGAAGTCATCGTCGTGGAGCTTCCCGACCTCGATCACGCGCGTCTTCGAGCGGTCCCAGCGGTACTGGTTGTGGAGCACCATCGCCTGGCGCCCGAGCGCCTCGAGCTCGGGGACGCGGTGCGCGAATTCGATGATGTCGTCGTAGCCGTAGCCCGGGTAGTCGGGATCGTACGCGAGCAGGTGGTAGGTGAGGCTCTGCGCGTTCGCGAGGATCTCCGACACCGTGGGCTTGATCGCCGGGAGCTCCGCGCCCGCGCCCTTCTTGTGGCGGAAGACGTCGAGGAGGATGCGCGAGATCTTGTCCTCCGTGCCCTCGTCCCACGCCGGCGGGAGCGCCCGGTAGCCCGACTCGATCGCGCTCGTCAGCTCCCCGCCGTCCCAGGGCTGGAAGATCGGCAGGAACACGTCGTCGCGCTGGCGGGGGACGTCGCGCCAGCGCATCGGCCGCTTCTCGTACATCGTCATCGCGTAGCGGTTCACCCAGAAGAGGTTCAGCGCCAGGTCGCGGAGCAGGTCGTAGCGGCCGTTGTAGGCGTGCGCGTCGACCTTGGCGACGATGTCGACCTCGGTCGGGGCCTTCTCCTCGAAGTCGCGCTTGATCACCGCGGCGAACTGATCGAGCGTCTCGAAGACGGAGAAGTCGAGCGCCGGGAAGAAGTTGAACGGGAAGACGATCCGCCCGTAGCGGTTGATCACGAACGGCTTCATGGTGACACTCCCTCGACTCGGGTCGGTCCGGGGTACGACCTTACGACCGACCGCGGCTCAGGGCAAGTCGACCAGGCGGATGCGGACCTTGCCCTCTTGCGCCAGCAGCGAGAGCAGTGACGCCGCGGCGTCCTCCGAGATCCCGAGCCGACGGCCGATCTGGGCCGGCGCGACGGGTCTATGCCCCTCGAGCGACTCGAGGATCTCGCGCTCGAGGTCGCCCCACCAATCGTCCATGCCGCGCGTCCCCTCCATGGGGCTGGCGCGGAGCAACAACCGTGCCCGCCGCTCGCGCCCGGGATTTCAGGAGGATGCGGCGGTGGCGCTCGGGGTCCTGCCGCCCGCATACGCAGCGCCGGCGGCGAGCGCCCACGATTTCAGCAGGTGAGTATAATGACGCCATGCCCATGATGACCGAGCGTGACCGTGCCGCCGTCCGCAAGGAGTTCGAGAAGCTCACCGGCCCCGTGAAGCTCGTCGTGTTCTCGCAGGAGCTCCTGGCCGGCGACCTCTGCCGCCAGAACGAAGCGCTCGTCCGCGAGGTCGCCGAGCTTTCCGACCAGATCAGCGTGGAGGTCCTCAACCCGGCGATCGACCGCGAGCGCGCCGCGGCGTACGGCGTGGAGCAAGTCCCGGCGATCGTCGTGGAGGGCGCCCGTGACTATGGGATACGATTCTACGGGGTCCCGACCGGCTACGAGTTCGGCAACCTGATCGATTCGATCGTGGTGGTGTCCACCGGGCAGACGGCGCTCGCCGAGGAGACGCTCGCGACGCTCCGGACGCTCACCGCCGACGTGGACATCAAGGTCTTTTCGACGCCCACCTGACCCTACTGCCCCCGGGCCGTGCGCCTGGCGCAGCACATGGCGGTCGCCTCCGAGCGGGTCCGGTCGACCACGATCGAAGCGACCGAGTTCCCCGAGCTGTCACGCGCGTACCAGGTCATGGGCGTGCCGAAGATCGTCATCAACGATCGCGTGCAGTTCGAGGGGGCCGTCCCCGAGAAGGACTTCCTCGGTGCCGTGCTCCAAGCCGTGAGCGCCTCCTGAACAAGTCCGTCCGTCGCCGGGGCCAGCGCCGGCATCGCCCTTTCTCGACCACGCTAGCTGTCGCGCGTGGCGGGAATTCCGCTCGCGGCGCGGCCGAGTCAATCCCCAGAAGCTACGGGTCTCGGAAGGGCCACGCCGACGCTGGCCCCGGCGACAGCCAGCGTGGTCGACGGGGACCGCGCCCGGTCGCGCGCGCGACCTCGCTCCTGTTTACGTACGGAACGCTGATGCGGGGGTACGCGCTGCATCCGGTGCTCGCGCGCGGAGCGACGTTCGTCGAGCAGGGGCGCATGCGCGGCCGGCTGCTCGATCTCGGGAGGTATCCCGGGCTGATCGACGGGCGCGGAACGGTGCGCGGGGAGCTGTACCGGATCGATGCGCCCGAAGTTCTCCCGGCCCTCGACCGCGAGGAGGGTTACAATTTCGACCGTCGCCCGGCGACCGTGACGCGCACGAGCGGGAGGCGCGCACGGGCGTGGGTCTACTGGTATCGCGGACCGCAGCACCGTGCCGTGGCGATTCCGGACGGCGACTACCGCCGGGCGCGTCCGGCCGGGGACCACCCATGACCTTGGGGAGGACGCAATGGCGCTGACCGCTGCCGAGCTCGTGAAGGCCGATCAGGAGCATCTGATCCATCCGCTCCACCATCCATCCGAGAACGCGGAGCCGGTCATCTACGTCCGGGGGCGCGGCGCGACGGTCTGGGACATCGGCGGCCACGAGTATCTCGACGGGCTGGCGGGCCTCTGGAACGTCAACGTGGGGCACGGGCGCGCGGAGCTCGCCGACGCGGCGTCCGCCCAGATGAAGGAGCTCGCGTACTTCACGGGCTACGTGGGCTCGTCCAACATCCCGGCGATCACGCTGGCCAATCGCCTCATGGAGATCACGTACGACAACATGCAGGCCGTCTTCCTCGCGTCGGGTGGCGCCGAGGCGAACGAGTCGGCGTTCAAGACGGCGCGCTTCTACTGGAAGGCGGTCGGCAAGCCCGACAAGGTGAAGATCATCGCGCGCCACCAGGCCTACCACGGCGTCACGCTGCAGGCGATGAGCGCCACCGGGATGAGCGCCTACTGGAAGATGTTCGAGCCGCGCGTGCCGGGGTTCGTCCACATCCCGACGTGCTACCCGTACCGGTTCCAGGGCGCCAAGCCCGGCGAGACGGTGGGCCAGGCGGCGGCGCGCGCGCTGGAGGAGGCGATCCTCCGTGAGGGGCCCGACACGGTCGCCGCGTTCATCGGCGAGCCGATCCACGGCGGCGGTGGCGTCCTCTACCCGACCGACGACTACTGGCCGCGCGTGCGCGAGGTGTGCACGCGGCACCACGTGCTGCTCATCGCCGACGAGGTCATCACGGGGTTCTGCCGGACGGGCCGGTGGTTCGCGCTCACGCACTGGAACGTCAAGCCCGACATCCTCTCGTTCGCCAAGGGCGTCACGTCGGGCTATCTCCCGCTCGGCGGGATCATGATCACGAAGGCGATCAAGGACGCGATGGACTCGGTGAAGCCCGAGGACCGCTGGATGCACGCGTACACCTACTCCGGCCACCCGACGTGCTGCGCGGTCGCCGTGAAGAACCTCGAGATCATGACGCGCGAGCGCCTCTGGGAGAACGCGGCGAAGATGGGCGAGCGGCTCTTCGCCGGGCTCCGGACCGCGTTCCGCGACCACCCGCACGCGGGCGACATCCGCGGCGGCAAGGGGCTCCTCGCCGCCGTCGAGCTGGTCGAGGACCTCGCGACCCAGAAGAATTTCGGCGCCGACCGGAAGGTGGCGGCGCGCATCCAGGCGGAGATGATGAAGCGCGGCGTCGTCACGCGAACGCGCGCGGTGGTCGGGCCGCACCCGGCCCCGGGCGACACGATCTACTACGCGCCGCCGCTGGTCGTAACCGAGGCGGAGGTCGACCGGCTGGTCGCGGTCGCCCGGGACGCCGTGAAGGCCGTGCTGGGCGCGTAAGCCGCGCGGCCCGCGTGAGGCTCATCACCGCCCACCGCATCCTCATCGGCGCGGGGATCGCGTTCTTCCTCTTCTACGCGGTCGTCCAGCTGCGTCTCTACGCGCGCGGCGGCGGCGCGGCGCCGCTCGTCCAGGCGTGCGTCTCCGCGGCCGTCGCCGCCGGCTTCGTCCTCTACTACCGGACGCTCAAGCGATGGGGGCGCCGCCCGTAGCCACGGCGGTCCTGATCTACGACGCCGCGTGCGCGATGTGCCGGGCGAGCGCGCTCTGGCTCATGCGCCTGGCGCTGTCCGGCGGTGCCCTCGAGATCCTCCCGTGCCGCTCCGAGCCGCGGCGCAAGCGCTTCCCGCAGATCTCCGACACGGCGTGCACGACGGCGATGCAGCTCGTCCTGCCCGACGGTCGCGTGCTCGGGGGCGCCGACGCGGTGCCCGAGCTCCTCCGGCGCATCCGCGGGCTCGGCTGGCTCGCCGCGGTCTTCGCGCTCCCCGGCGCCCGCCCGCTCGCCCGACGCGTGTACGCGTGGATCGCGAAGAATCGGATGCGGATCTCCTGCGCGGCGCCGCGCCGATGACGCCCGGCTACCAGCTGGTCCGGACGGTCATCCGCCTGCTCCTCCGGCTCTTCTATCGGCGGATCGACGTCGTCGGCCGCGAGCGCATCCCGGCCACCGGCCCCGTGCTCGCCGTCGCCAACCACCACAACTCGATCGTCGACGCCATGCAGGTGGTGATGCTGTTCCAGCGGCCGGTGATGGTACTCGCCAACGCGCCGCTCTTCCGCCATCCGCTCATCGGCCCGTTCCTCCGGATGATGCACGCCGTGCCGGTGAGCCGTCGCGTCGAGGCCGGGGACGATCCGAAGAAGAACGAGGCGATGTTCGCCGCGGCCATCGGCGTGCTCCGCGGCGGCGGCGTCCTGCTGATCTTTCCCGAGGGCCGGACCCAGCCGCAGCCGACGCTCTTGCCCGTGCGCACCGGCGCCGCACGCATCCTGCTCGGCGCCGAGACCGCGGCGGGCGGCCGCTGCGGCATCACGCTGCTGCCGCTCGGCATGGTCTTCCACGACCCGGGCACATTCCGCTCGGCGTCGGTCCAGATCATGGTGGGCGAGCCGGTGCCGACGGCCGACGTGATCGCCGCCTACCCCGAGCACTCGGCGGATGTCGTGCGCGAGCTGACCGCGCGGATCGCCGAGGCGATTCGCGCCCGGATCGTCGAGGCCGAGGACCACTACACCGTCGAGCTACTCGACGTGCTCGAGCGCGCGTGGTTCCAGGAGGCGACGCGCCCCGGCGCGGCCGAGCAGGCGCTCTCCTGGAAGCAACGGGTGATGCGGGGCGCGCGTTACCTGGCCGAGCGCGAACCGCACCGTGTGGCGGCGCTGCGCCGGCGGGTCGAGCTCTACTGCGCGCACCTCGACGAGGTCGGCGTCCCGGGCGAGCAGCTCGGGCGGCCGTACACGCCCGGGCTGGTCGTCCGCTACGTCGTCGAGAATCTCGTCTGGCTGGCGCTCGGCCTGCCGCTGGCGCTCTGGGGCCTCGCCTGTCACGCGCTGCCGTATTGGCTGACCGGGAAGACGGTCGCGCTCCTGGGACGCACGGCGGAGGAAGAGGCGACCGACAAGATGGCCGCCGGGCTCGTCCTGTATCCGATGTGCTGGGCCCTCGAGGCGTGGCTCGTGTGGCGGCTCGCCGGCCTCGCGCTGTTCCTCACGTTCCTCCTCGCGGTGATCCCCTCCGGCGTGCTGGCGCTGGCCTGGCGCGAGCGACTCGGGGACGTCGGCCGGCAGGCGCGCGCGTTCGTCTGGTTCCTCACCGACCGCGACCTGCACCGCCGGCTGCTACAGGAGCGCCGGGCCCTGGTGGACGAGGCGCGGGCGCTCGGCGACCTCGTGCCTCCGCATGCCGGCTGACGGCTGGCGCCGCGCGTCGGGCGTCATGCTCGGCGCGCTCACCGCGCTCAACGGCCTCAACTACCTCGACCGCTACGTCGCGGCCGGCACGCTGCCGCTCATCCTCACCGGCCTCGCGATCTCCGACGCGCAGGGCGGGCTGCTGCAGTCGCTCTTCATCGTCGCCTACTCGCTGGTGTGTCCCGTCGCCGGCTGGCTCGGCGACCGCCAGCCGCGCCTGCGCCTGGCCGCCCTCGGCGTCTTCGTCTGGAGCGCCGCGACGGTCGCCTCGGGTCTGGCGCCGACGTACGCGCTGCTGCTCGTCGCGCGCGCGGTGATCGGCGCGGGCGAGGCGAGCTACTCCGTGGTGACGCCGTCGCTGCTGTCGGACTGCTATCCCGCCGAGCGCCGGGCGCGGGCGCTCGGCATCTTCTACGCCGCCATCCCCGTGGGCAGCGCGCTCGGGTACATCCTGGGCGGCGTCGTCGGCGAGGCCTACGGCTGGCGGGCCACGTTCTTTATCGCCGGCGCGCCCGGCGCCGCGCTCGCCTTCCTGCTGCTGCTGCTCGCCGAGCCGCGCCGCGGCGCGCTCGACGGGGCGGCCTCCGCGCCCGTCTCGCTGGCACTGGGCGACTCGCTCCGCAGCCTGGCGCGCCGCCGCTCCTACGTGGTGAACACGGCCGCCCAGGTGATCTACACGTTCGCGATGGGCGGGCTGGCGACGTGGATGCCGACCTACTTCGTGCGCGTGCGCGGCATTCCGCTGGCGAGCGCGGCGTCGACCTTCGGCGTGCTGCTCGTGGTGGCCGGCTTCCTCGGGACGCTGCTCGGCGGCCGCGTGGCCAGCGGCGTGGCCCGGCGCTGGCCCGGCGCCGACTTCGTCGTCTCGGGCTGGTCCCTCACGGCGTCGATCGGCTTCACGCTCATCGCGGTCCTGGCGCCGCAGCCCGTCGTCTTCTGGCCCGCGATGTTCGTCACGCTCTTCCTCCTCTTCGTCAATATCGGCCCCCTCAACGCCGCGATGGCCAACGTCCTGCCCGCCGAGCTTCGCGCCCGCGGCTTCGCGGTGACGACGATGCTCATGCACCTGCTCGGCGACGCCGCCTCGCCGTGGCTCATCGGCGCGGCCTCCGACGTGGTCGGCCTCGCGATTCCGGTGCTCGTGACCGGCTGTGTCCTCGCCGTCGCCGGCCTGGTGCTGCTCTGGGGCCGCGCGACCCTCGTGAACGACCTCAAGCTCGCAGGGGAGGCCGCGCGATGACGGGATCCACGGCGCTCTGGGCGGTGCGACTCGGCCTCGTCGTGGTTGGGCTGGCCGGCTGGTTCTGGACGCAACGGCTCATCGCCCGGCGCGCGTGGCCCGAGCGCGGGATCGGCGACGCCATGCACCTCTGGACCGCGGCGCTGAACCGCTCTCTGCGCGCGCACCCTGCGACGGCGAACGCGCTGCTGATCGCCACCTCGGCCGTCATCGACGGCCTCGGGCTCTTCCTCCTGGCCTCGGCCATCTTCGGCCCGACGATCCGCCCCTTCCTCGGCCTGCTGATCGTCTACGTGCTGCGACAAGTCAGTCAGGGTCTGTGCTCGCTGCCGCAGCCCGACGGGATGATCTGGCGCCGCCCCGGCTTCCCGTCGCTGCTCGTGACCTACGGCACGGCGGGCGACCTCTTCTTCTCCGGCCACACGGCGATCGCCGTCTACGGGTGCGTCGAGCTGGTGCGGCTCGGCGGTCCCGTGCTCCCCGCCCTCGGCGTGGCCATCGCGATCGTGGAAGCCCTCACGGTGCTCGTCCTGCGCGCCCACTACACGATGGACGTGCTCGCCGCCATCGTCGCGGCGCTGTGGGCCGCGGACGTCGCCAGCGCCGCCGCACCGGCCGTCGACCGCGCACTGGCCGCGCTCGTCGGCGGTTGAGGGCGCTGCACGAGGAAGCGGCAGCGGAGCCGATCCTGCTCATTCCCGCGGCACGGCCCGGGCGGCGCGCTCGCGTTACACCGCGCCGAGGCCCGAGTTCCCGCATACTTCCGCCGATCGAGCATCCGCGAGGCGTTGGCACGACGTTTGTTACTTGCGAGGTCACGAGCCGAGGGTCCGACGCCGGGTCCCTGCTCACGCGAGTGAACGAGATGGAGCAGATCAAAGCCGAGAAGGATGGTCTCGACGTCGGGGCGGACCTGCCGCGCTCGGACCATCCCCTGCCGGGAGTCTCGCGACTGATCGCCGACGCGATCCCGCGCCTCGTCGACCAGCTGGCGGCCGCCCAGCCCGGCCGCGTCCATCGCGAGGCGCTCGAGCTGCTGGAGCGGCCGCTCCTGGCGCACGTGCTCGCGTTGACGGGCGGCAACCAGTTGCGCGCCGCCCGGCTGCTCGGGCTCAACCGCAACACGCTCCGCAAGCGCTGCCGCGAGCTCGGGCTCGCGTTGCCGCGCGCGGCGCGCGGAGGGGCTGCGCCCAAGCCCGCGTCGCACTAAGAGCGACTCGGGTCTGGGCCGGGCGGCTCCCTCCGCAGCGCACGGCGAAGAAATTTCCCCGAGGGGGTCTTGGGGACCTCGTCCACGATCTCGACCTCACGCGGATACTTGTAGGCGGCGAGTCGCTCCCGGCAGAAACCGATCAGATCGGTCGCCGTCACGGTCCCCTCCCAGCCGCCCTTGAGGGCGACGAACGCTTTGACGGTCTCTCCACGGTACGGGTCCGGGATTCCGACGACCGCCGCTTCCCGGACGGCCGGGTGCTCGTACAGCACGTCCTCGACCTCTCGCGGCCAGACCTTGTAGCCTGACGCAACGATCAGGTCCTTCTTGCGATCCACCAGGTAGAACCAACCGCTCGCGTCCCGCTTGCCCACGTCCCCGGTGTGAAGCCAGCCCTGACGAATCGCGTTGGCGGTCTCCTCCGGCTTTCCCCAGTAGCCGGCCACCACCATCGGCCCCCTGATCACGATCTCGCCCACTTCCTCCGGCCCCATCTCGCGCGTGCCGGATTCCAGATCGACGATCCGGGCCTCCGCCCCGGGCACGGGGACGCCGACCGCTAGCGCGCCCGTCGCGGGATCGACGGGCGCCTCCACGCCGAGGGGCACGGCATGCGACGGGGACGTCGTCTCCGTCATCCCGTAGATGTTGTGGATGTAGGCCCCGGTCACCTCGCGGAACCGGTGGACGACCGCGGGGGAGACGGGCGCACCGCCGCTCCCTACCTTCCGGAGGGACGTGAGGTTTCGCCGCGCAACGTCCGGGTGGTTGGCCATCGCGATGAAGACCGTGATGGCGCCCACCGTGAACGTCGCCCGCCAGCGCTCGGTGAGGCGCAGCGCCTCTTCGACGTCGAACCGATAGAAGAGGATCACGGGAATCTCCGCCTGAGCCGCGGCCGCCAGGTGACCGATCATCCCCGTGATGTGGAAGAGCGGGGCGACGCCCAGGACGACGTCGTCGGGCCCGAGCCGCATCCAGGATTGGTAGACCCGCGCGTTGTGGACGACGTTCGCGTGACTGTTCATGGCGCCCTTCGCGGTGCCTGTCGTCCCGGAGGTGTACGTGAGGAACGCGAGATCCTCGGGGCGCGGCCGGGGCCGCGGGGCGGGCGCTCGAGGGGACCGGAGCACCTCGGCGAGGTCGAGCGTCTCCGCGAAGCGGAGCTTCTTCGACTCGGCCAGGAGTGGCGGCAGGGGGGAGCCGGGAGGCACGCAGTCGAGCTCCGACGTCGTCACGACGCGCTCCACCGAGGTCTGCGGCACGACGCTCCGCGCCGTGCGCTCGTAGAGTGATTCCAGACAGATCAGGACACGGGCGCCGGCGTCGTTCAGGTGATAGGACAGCTCGGCTTCCTTGAGCATGGGATTGAGCGGCACGACGACGCCTCCGGCCTTCCACACGGCGCACTGCGCGATCACGAACTGCGGGACGTTCTGGAGATAGAGCGCGACCCGGTCGCCCGGCGCGAGGCCGAGCTCGATGAGGGACGCCCCGAGGGTTGCCGCCATCCGGTCGAGCTCCCCGTAGGAGAGCGTCGCGTCGAAGTAGTGGATCGCCGGCGCGGCGGGCCGCCGCTCGGCCGCGGCCTCGAACAACGCGAGGGCGCTCGTGTGCGGGCCGATTCCCTCAGCGCCGCTCTGCGGCGCGGAGGACGCGACCCGGCAGCGCCCCGGTATGTCGGCCATGGTCCAGCACGACCTGCCCGCCGACGATGACGTACTCCACGCCGTCCGCGCCCTGCACCCGGCGGGGCACCCCGGCGGGGCCGTCGTGCGAGACCTCGTCCTCCTTCACCCCGATGCGCGAGAGGTCGAAGACCATGAGGTCAGCCGCCAGGCCCTCCCGCACCAGACCGCGGTCACGGAGACCCATGATGCGGGCAGGCTGGAAGGTCAACCGGCGGACGGCGTCCTCGAGGGTCAGGAGGTGCCGTTCCCGGACCCAGTGCGCGAGGACGTAACTGGACTCACCCGCGGTGCAGAAATTCGTGTTGAGGTGCGCGCCGGCGTCCGACTGGGACGGCAAGGCGTGGCCGGTCTTGACGAACTCGGTGAGAGCGACGTCCTCCTCCGGCGACCGCGTGCGCAGCTGAAACTCGGTCTCCAGCCTCTCCTCGACCGCGAGGTCGAGCATCACGTCGGCCACGTGCGTTCTCCGCTCGTCGGCGAGTTGCGCGAGGCCACGGCCCTGGAGCGGTCGGTTCGTCGGGAGAAACGTCTTGCTCACGACGATCGCCGACCAGGGGACGAACCGCCCGAGCACCCCCGGCCGCCGCCGCTGGCGCCGCATGGCCGCCTCGCGCAGCTCCGCGCGCCGGTCCGGATTGGCCAGGACGGCCACGCGCTCCTCGAGGGGCAGCTCCATGACGGTGTCCCACCCGTCGAGATTGGCGAAGAAGGTCGTCTTCTTCAGCGTGAACCGTGGATTGAACGGAATGGCGCGGAGCAGCGCCAGGAGCTGCGCTCCCTCGCGGGCCGCGTCTTCCACGTAGCCGCGCGTCTCGGCGTCGAAGACCAGGAAGAAGACCGGACGACCGCTGGTCGCCGCCACCTCGTACAGGTGCCGTCGATCGTCCGCGTCGGGTTTGGCGACCGACGGCGGGAGAATCTCGATCACTCCCCGGTTGAACTCGCCGAGGGTGCGCCCCAGGGCCAGGCGCTCGTCGTTCCCGGCGAGCCGGGTCGGCACCGGTTCGCCGGAGGGGCCCGCGTGAGTCGGTGACGCCGTCGTGCTCCAGCCCCAGGCGCCGGCCTCCAGAGCGGCCCGCAACAGGTCCTGCATCGCGGCGATTTCGTCCGCGGTCGCGGCCCGATCCCACGCGGCCTTCCCCATGGCGCCGAGGCGTAGCGGATTGTGGCCGACCAGCGGCATCATGTTCACGCCGAGCCCCTGGTCGATGGCGTCCATGTACTCGCCGAAGGTCTCCCAGCTCCAGGGGAGCACGGCGGCCAGCGACTTCACGGGCAGATCCTCGACGCAGCAGAAGGTGGCGAGCATCGCCTCGCGGTGTTCGGGCCGGAGGGGCGCGAGCGTCAGCCCGCAGTTGCCCGTGAGCACCGTCGTGACCCCGTGCCAGACGGAGGACGTGCAGAGCTTGTCCCAGAAGGGCTGGGCGTCGTAATGCGTGTGCAGATCGATGATGCCCGGCGCCACGAAGCGTCCCTCGGCGTCGATGGTCGCGGCCGCCGCCCCGCGGATCATCCCCACCTCGACGATCGTGCCGTCCTTGATCGCGACGTCGGCGCGATAGCGGGAGAAGCCCGTCCCGTCGACGACCATGCCGTTCCGGATGACCAGGTCGTAGGGCATGACGGTTCTAGAGGCGGTAGAGCCGCGCGCAGTTGTCCCACAAGACCTTCCGTTTGCTGTCCTGTGGGAGCGGCGCCATGGTCAGGAACCCGTCGATGGCGTGCGGGAACCGCGAGTCGTCGTGGGGCCAGTCGGTGGACAGCACAAGGTTGTCGTCGCCCAGCTCCGCCACGACGTACTTGGCCAGATCCTCCTCGGGCTCGACCGAGACGAAGCACTGGCGCCGAAACAGCTCCGAGGGCTTCGCGTCCTGCAGGAACAGCTCGCGATCACCCCAGACCTCCCAGCGCTCGTCGAGGGCCCACAGCCACCAGGGGAGCCACCCGCAGTTGCCCTCCAGGAAGGCCATCCGCAGCCCGGGGAACCGTGACAGCACGCCGCCCGTCACCACGGCGCCCAAGGCCAGCATCATCTCGACGGGCTGACCGCACGCATGACTCAGGACGAGGTTGTCCAGGTATCGCCGGGCGAGGTGCTCGGCGTACGCGGCGTGGTTGCCATGGAAGGACACCGCCACGTCCATCTCCTGGGCGGCCGCCCACAGTGGGTCGTAGTACCGGTCGTAGAGGGGACGGCCGTTCACGAGGTGCGACGGGAGCACCAGCGTGATGGCGCCGAGATCGTGGACGGCGAAGCGGGCCTCCCCGACGGCGAGCCCGATGTCCTGGAGCGGCACGAGGGCCGAGGCCTTCAATCGGTCCGGGCTCTCCGTGCAGAAGTCGGCGATCCAGCGGTTCCACGCACGGCTCATCGCCGCCGCCAGGGCCGGATCGAGGCCATCGATGTTGATGGCCTGAGTCGCCCAGGTGCGGAACAGGATGCCGATGTCGATGCCCTCGGTATCCATGGCTTCGAGCACCGCCTTGGGTGGCGTGCCACGGCGCAGGCGCTCCCACTCGGGGCGCTGCATGCGCAGCGCCCAGGCGCGCTGTCGCTCGGGCCGGTCCACGTACGGCGGGAGGACCTTGCCATCCACCTGCGCGCGCATCTGCCCCTCGCCGTCGGCCGCCAGGGTGATGCGGCCACGAAACCCGGGATCGAGGTAGTCCTGCCATAGGGTCCGAGGCTCGATCACGTGGAGATCACTATCCATGACGCGGAACCCGTGCTTCGCCATCTGGGCCTCCCATGAAAGGGCGGGCGGGGTGGCGCCCGAGCGACGCGGCGGACGCTATCAGGGGCCGGGCGCGGGTGTCAACAGGCGATTTGCGTCGACGCGGACACTCCCGGGGCCGTCCTTGATCCGGGGTCGAGAATCCTGTATCAAGCGATTGATGTCGCCGAGCGGTTCGCTTCCCGTGTCGCCCGAGCGCGCGGTGGACCCCATCCGCGTCATGATCGCCAAGGTGGGCCTCGACGGCCACGACCGCGGGGCCAAGGTCGTCGCGCGCGGCCTGCGCGACGCCGGCATGGACGTCGTCTACACGGGGCTCCACCGGACGCCCGAGGAAGTCGTGGCCGCCGCGGTGCAGGAGGACGTCGACGTGCTCGGCGTGAGCCTGCTCTCGGGCGCGCACATGACGCTCATCCCGCGCATCGTCGAGCTGATGCGCGCGGCCGACGCGGGCGAAATGCTGCTCGTCGTCGGCGGCGTGATTCCCGACGAGGACGTGCCGGCGCTTACCCGGATGGGCGCGGCCGACGTGATCTTGCAGGACACCCCTCCCGAGACGATCGCGCGCCGCGTTCGCGAGCTCGTCGCCGCGCGCCAGCCGCGGTGAGGGCGCTATGAACGTCGACACGAGCGTGTGGCCACCCCGCTACGACCCGACCTACCGCCCCGATCCCACCGCCGACTTTTGGTTCCCCGAGCTCGAGTGTCTCCACCCCGGGGCGCGTGACGCGCTCATCCTCGACAAGCTGCGCCGGCAGGTGGCGTGGGCGTGGGAGCGGAGCCCGTTCTACCGGCGGAAATGGGACGCGGCGGGCGTCTCGCCGGCCACTCTCCAGTCCCTCGACGACCTCGCGAAGTTCCCCGTCGTTCAGAAGGCCGAGCTGCGCCTTTCGCAGGCCGCGGCCCCCCCGTACGGCGAGTACCTCTGCATCGACCCCGGCGAGGTCGTGCGCATCCACGGGACGAGCGGCACGACGGGTCGCCCGACCGTGTTCGGCCTCGGGTCCGAAGACTGGGGGCGGATCGGCGAGGCGCACGCGCGCATCCTCTGGGCGGCGGGCATCCGCCCCGACGACCGCGTCCTCATCTGCTCGTTCTTCAGTCTCTACCTGGGCTCGTGGGGGGCGCTCCGTGGCGTGGAGCGGCTCGGCGCGACGGCGTTCCCGTTCGGCGCGGGCGTCCCCGGCAAGACGCTGATGGCGGTCGAGTGGGCCCGCGAGCTCAAGCCGACGGCGTTCTACGGGACGCCCTCGTACGCGCTCCACTTCGCGGAGACGTC
>Ga0137386_10001617_pt1 | contig 14235 bp, 12 predicted proteins | sample SagtaG_4_FD_104910 | JGI IMG/M metagenome (GOLD analysis project Ga0137386, IMG submission 104910) | Vadose zone soil microbial communities from Sagehorn Ranch, Mendocino, California, USA - Sage2_R_100_16 metaG | ecosystem: Environmental > Terrestrial > Soil > Vadose zone | place: USA... | reverse complement strand
TGTCGGGGTGGCGGGATTTGAACCCACGACCTCTTCGTCCCGAACGAAGCGCGCTACCAAGCTGCGCTACACCCCGAGCGTGCCGAGCAATACTAGCTGACCCCTCCCGTGGGCCACACCCGGGTATCCCGGAGCGTCACCGCGGGATCAGGGTCAGCAGCGACGCCTCCGGCCGGCAGGCGAACCGTACCGGCGCCGTCGGGTGCGTACCGAGGCCGGCGGACACGTGCAGCCACGCCGGCGAGCCCGGCCAGCGGTGCAGGCCGCGTGCCATCCTGCGGTCGAGGCCGCAGTTGGTGACCAGCGCGCCGATGCCGGGTACCCGGACCTGGCCGCCGTGGGTGTGGCCGGCCAGTAACAGGTCGAACCCGTCGGCGGCCATCCGGTGCAGGATCTCCGGTTCGGGCGAGTGGGTCAGGCCGAGGTGCACGTCGGCGTCGGGCGAGGCCGGGCCGGCGACGGCGGCGTAGTCGTCGCGGGCGATGTGCGGGTCGTCGACGCCGACCAGTTCGACGGTACGGCCGCCGGCCTTCAGGTGCGTGCGCGCGTTGTTCAGGTTGAGCCAGCCGGCTTCGGCCAGCGCCTGTCGCAGTTCCTCGGTCGGCAGTTCGGCGCCGGGACGGTACGGGCGGGCGTCGGCGAAGTAGCCGAACGGGTTCTTGAACACCGGGCCGGTGTAGTCGTTGGAGCCGAAGACGAAGGCGCCGGGCCGGTCCAGCAGCGGCGCGAAGGCCCGCTGGACCGCCGGTACCGCGTCGGGGTGGGCGAGGTTGTCGCCGGTGGTGATGACGAGGTCGGGGTCGGTCGCGGCGAGCGCCGCCACCCACTCCTGCTTACGCCGCTGGTCGGGGGTCAGGTGCAGGTCGGACAGGTGCAGTACCCGCAACGGTTCGGCGTCCGGCCCGAGCACCGGCACGTCGTACCGGCGCAGCGTGAAAAGGTTGCGCTCCACCAGCGCGGCGTAGGCGAGGGTGGCGCCGCCGAGCAGCACGCCGGCGCCGAAGAGGCGGGATACGGTACGCGGACGCATGGGCCCCAGAGTAGTTTCGTCGTTCGTGAGTACGCTCAAGGACCGCCTCGAAACCGACCTGCGGGCCGCCATGAAGTCCCGCGACGAACTGGTCACCTCGACGCTGCGGATGGCGCTGGCCGCGGTGCGTACCGCCGAGGTCAGCGGCAAGCAGGCCCGCGTGCTGTCCGACGACGAGGTTCGCGCGGTCCTCACCGCGGAGAGCAAGAAGCGCCGGGAGGCGGCGGGCGCGTTCGAGCTGGCCGGCCGCGCGGAGCAGGCCGACCGGGAGCGCGCCGAGGAGAAGGTACTGACCGGGTACCTGCCGGCGCAGCTCTCCGACGACGAACTCAGCGAGCTGGTCACGCAGGCCCTTGCCGGCGTGCAAGCCACCGGCAAGGGCGCGATGGGTCCGGCCATGAAGGCCGCGCAGGCCGCGGTTGCCGGCCGCGCCGAGGGCGGCCGGGTCGCCGCGGAGGTACGCCGTCAGCTCGGGCTGTAGGTCAGGGCACCCGGCAGAACGGCGGATGGCAGGTCGGCTTGGGCGGCGGCGGCGGTCCACCACCCCCGCCTCCCCCGCCACCACCACCAACACCCCCGCCGCCTCCGCCGCCGCCATCGGGGCCGGGCTGGGCGCCGGGGCCGCTGCTGATGATGAGCGTGATGACCGAGCCCTTCGAGGCGCTACCCGACGGGGTGGTCTTGGCTACGGTTCCGGGCGGGCATTCGGAGGCGACCGGCTGGGGGTCGACGGCTACGTTGAAGCCGGCGCCCTTGATCGTGTTGGTGGCGTCGTCGACCGAAGCGCATTTCACGCTGGGTACGCCGACCCGCTGGCCGTAGGCGACCTTGTCGGTCTCCTTGGTGAAGTTGACCGGCTGTTTACCCGCCATGACGTCATGCATCGTGCGCTGTACGGCGGTGTTGACCTCGTTGTGGCCGAAGGTCCTGCCGATCTTGTTGTCCGGATCACCGATCAGGCCGGCGATCGAGATCTGTTTGCTCATGACGATCAGCGCCGCGGTGCGGTTGTGGTCGGTGGTGCCGGTCTTGCCGGCGATCGGGTACTTGCTGCCGACGATGTCCTTCGTCGCGCTCGCGGTCGAGCCGTGGCATTCGCCGTAGAACGACTGGTCGCCGACCGGGCAGCGGGCCGCGTCGGCGGCGGCGCGCGCGACGTCCGGGTCGACGGCGCTGCGGCACCGCGGGTTGGCCGTGTCCAGCTTGGTGCCGTTGAAGTCGCGGATCTCCAGTACCGGTAGCGGTTCGCAGTACGTGCCGTCGGCGGCCACGGTCGCGTACGCGTTGGCCATCGCGAGCGGCGTGGCGTCGGCGACGCCCAGCGTGAACGCGCCCCACTGGTTCGCGTACCGGGCCTGGTAGGCATCCGAACCCGGGTCGTTGGGGTCGCCGGTGAAGGTGATCCCGAGGTTCTTCGCCATGGCGACCGCGTTGTCCGCGCCGACCTGCTCCTCCAGCGGGACGAAGAACGTGTTGACCGAGCTGCCGAACCCGGTCCACATGTTGAACGGCCCCTTCTCGTCCTTCGACGCGTTCTCCGGGCAGTAGTGGTTGGTGCCCTTACAAGCCGCCGGGCTGTTGAACTCGACGATGTACTTGTGTGACTCGTACGGGTTCGTCGTGTTGATCGTGGTGGCCAGCGGCATGCCCTTGGACAGCGCGGCGAGCGTCGTGAACATCTTGAACGTCGAGCCGAACTGGAACCCGCCCTCGCTCAGCAGCGGCAGCGTGGTCTTCGGGTAGTTGCCGGGCGTACCGCTCTTGCGTTTGTTCGGGTCGCTGTTCGGGCCGTTCCCGGTCTGGTCGTTGCTGTAGGTGCGGTTGACCGCCATGATCTGGATGTGCCCGCTGCCGGGCTCGACGCCGGCCAGCATGAGCGCGTCGGGGCTGTTGACCGCGCGCTGCGCCTGGATGTTCTTCATAGCGGCTGCCTGCGCGTTGACGTCCAGCGACGTAATGATCTTGTACCCGCCGCTCTTGAGCCGGTTCTCCCGCTCGTACGTGTCGGCGCCGAACGCGGGCTGGCTCAGGAACCAGCGGTACAGGTAGTCGCAGAAGAAGCCCCAGCTGTTGTTGACCACCGAGGTGCAGCCGTTGGGCGTCGGCCGGCCCTGGATCTTCGGTACCGTCTTGATCGCTTCCTGGCGCTGCGCCTCGGTGATCTTGTTCATCTTCACCATGTTGGTCAGCACGTAGTTGTCCCGCCGCTCGACCGCGAGCTTGAGCCCGTCGGGGGTCAGCGGGTTGTACGTGCTGGGCGCCTTCACCAGGCCGGCGAGCAGGGCCGCCTCGGGCAGCGTCAGGTCCTTGGGCAGCTTGCCGAAGAACACCTGCGAGGCCGCGTAGATGCCGAAGGCGCCGCCGCCGAAGGGCGCGATGTTCAGGTACCGCTCCAGGATCTGCTGCTTGCTGAGCTGCTTCTCCAGGGCGAGCGCGTACCGCATTTCCCGGATCTTGCGGCCCGGCGTGTCCGAGGTGGCGTCCACGACGTCCTGGGGCGAGGTGGCGGAGTACTCGATGGCCAACCTGACGTACTGCATGGTCAGCGTCGAGGCGCCCTGGGATGTGTCGCCGGAAGACTGGTTGGCCACGAACGCCCGGGCCACCCCCTTGGCGTCGACGCCGTGGTGCTCGTAGAACCGGGTGTCCTCCGACGCGACCATGGCCTGCTGCATCACCGGAGCGACGTCGGAGAGCTTCACGTCGAGCCGGTTCTCGTCGTAGAACGTGGACAGCAGGGTCTTGCCGTCGGATGCGTACACGTAGCTGATCTGGGGTGACTGCTGCACGGTCAGCGCCGAGGGGAGCTTGTCGAAACTGTCCGCGCCGGCCTTGGCGACCAGCCCGGTCATCGCTGCGATCGGGAACGCGGCGGCGGCGACGACAACGCCGGCGAGGAGGCCGCAGACCAGGAGTGACGTGGCGTTCGACAGCAGGCTGCGGTCGTGCTTGCGCATCCAGTTCACCGCCACAGGGTACGCGACAGGGTCAGGAGGTGCGTTCTGGCGCGCACCCCCGTTGTCATAGACGCGCAGGTCCCGGGCTTGGTTGCCGCCAGTGCCCCCGTTCTCCGGCCATCGGGCCGTTTTGTACGTCATGGCAGGTTAGATAATTTCGTCGCCAACATTGCGTAATCGTATGATTACGGAGCATGATGATCCCGAAACGGGGTACAAGATCTTCGGCAACGAAGACAGGGCCGTCCAACGGACGACCGTTGTCAGCGTCGACGCACGAGTTCATCGTGCACCGGTTGGGGTACCGGCCACGGCGGACGCGAGGCGCTGACAGGGGATCCGGCGGCCCCGGGGGGAGCACACAAGGGGGGACGTACACCGATGGGGATGGTTGCTGACTGGCCCAGCATGGCGGCATGCCGCAACGGCGATCCGGACGCGCTCTTCGTCCAGGGCGCCGAGCAGAACGTGGCGAAGCGCATCTGCCGCAGCTGCCCGGTGCGGTACGAGTGCCTGGCGGATGCGCTGGACAACCGCATCGAGTTCGGGGTGTGGGGAGGCATGACCGAACGCGAGCGCCGCGCCCTGCTGCGCCGGCATCCGCAGGTACCGAGTTGGCGGAAGATGTTCGAGGCGGCCCTGGTGAGGGACCGCGAGAGCGAGCTGGTGACGGTGGGGGCCGCGAGCTAGCCGGCTGAGGAGCGCTGGCTGGTGGCCGCTCCGACAAGCTACGCGGCCAGCGAGGTACCGATGTCGCGTAGCCCGTCGAGGTCATGGACGTCGGCGGGCTGCGCCGCGACCGGTACCACCGGTACCCCCGGGTGTTCGTCGGTGAAGCGGGTGGCCACCTCGGTCTCGCGGGCGACCTGCTGGGCGAGGCCCGCGTGGATCCGCAGCGCGTCCGCGGCGACGGCGTGCCCGTCCAGGGCCGCCGCGGCGGCCAGGCTCTCCGGCGCGGACAGCGCCCCGGCCGCGACCCGGTGTACCCGGTTGAGCACCAGCCCGTGCAGAGGCATCCGGTCCGCGGCCAGGCGCCCGGCGAAGTAGCCCGCCTCCCGGATCGCGTCCGGTTCCGGCGCCGCCACGACCAGGAACGCGGTTTCCGGCGCCTGGAGGATGCGGTAGGTCTGCTCCGCGCGCTCGCGGAAGCCGCCGAACATGGAGTCCAGCGCCGCGACGAAGCCGGACACGTCGGCGAGCAGTTGCCCGCCGATCACCCGCTGCACGACCCGGGAGAACATCCCGAACGACGCGGTGACCAGGGTGAACATGCTGCGCCCGCCAGCCCGGGCCGGCGCCAGGAACAGCCGCAGCATCCGCCCGTCGAGGAACCGGCCCAGCCGGGCCGGCGCGTCGAGGAAGTCCAGCGCCGACCGGGACGGCGGGGTGTCCACGACGATCAGGTCCCACTCGTTGCGGGCCCGTAGCTGGCCGAGCTTCTCCATCGCCATGTACTCCTGGGTACCGGCGAACGTCGTACTCATCGCCTGGTAGAAGGGGTTGGCGAAGATCTCATCGGCGCGCCTGGGGTCGGTGTGGGTCAGGACCACCTCGTCGAAGGTCCGCTTCATGTCGAGCATCATCGCGTGCAGCTCGCCGCCGGCCTCGCCGTTCGTGCCCTTGACCTGCCGCGGGGTGTTGTCCAGCCCGGACAAGCCGAGCGCCTGCGCCAGGCGGCGGGCCGGATCGATGGTCAATACGACGGTACGGCGGCCGTGCTGCTCGGCCGCCCGCAGCGCGAGGGCCGCGGCCGTGGTGGTCTTGCCCACCCCGCCGGCACCGCAGCACACCACGATCCGGACACCCGGATCGGCGAGGACCGCGTCCACGTCGAGCGCTGCTACCACCATCCGAGCGTATCGGGGACTACGCGGTGGACCGCAGGACGGCGGCGAGCTCGTTCAGGGCCGCCCGGTCGATGCCGGTGGGCAGGTACGGCAGCTCGACGAGCTCCCGGTGCAGGCCGGCGAGCTCGGCGCGCAGCGCCTCCTCGATCTCGCGCCGGGTCAGGTACTCCTGCGCCTCGGTGTGCAGCCCGGCGACGGTGTCCCGGTCGGCGGGCAGCCCGGCGGCCACCAGCGCGCGGCGCAGCTCCGCCCGGGTGACCTTGCCGGAGGCGAGTAGCGGGGGTTGCACGGCGTTGACGATCACCTTGCCGACGGAGATCTCCAGCGCGGTGAGGTCGGCGATCGCGTCGGCCGTCTCCTGTACCGGCATCTCCTCCAGCAGCGTCACGACGTGTACCGCCGTCATCGGCGACCGGAGGAACGCGGCCACGCCCTCGCTCTGCTTCTTGATCGGTCCGAGCTTGGCCAGCCGGGCAGTCTCGGCGGTGACGTTGAGGAACCGGCCGATCCGGCCGGTCGGCGGGGCGTCGAGGATCACCGCGTCGTACCTCCGGTGGCCGGCCTCGGTCCGGGTCGTGGCCTCCTTGACCTTGCCGGTGAGCAGGACGTCGCGCATGCCGGGGGCGATCGTGGTGGCGAAGTCGATCGCGCCGAACCGCTTCAGCGCCTTCCCGGCCCGGCCGAGCTTGTAGAACATGTCCAGGTACTCCAGCAGGGCGTCTTCGGTATCGACGGCCAGCGCCCGGACCTCGCCGTTGTCGGGGGCGGACGCCACCGGGATCTCCACGTACGGCAGCGGCGGGGTACCGAAGAGCTGCGCGAGACCCTGGCGCCCCTCGACCTCGACCAGGAGGGTACGGCGGCCGCCAGCGGCCAGCGCGATGGCCAGCGCGGCGGCGACCGTGGTCTTCCCGGTGCCGCCCTTGCCGGTCACCACGTGCAGCCGGGCCGGCCAGCGGTCGCGGAAGGGCACGCCGCGAGCGTACCTGCGTCGGTCACTACTGCTGGACGTCGCAGACGAACCAGCCGTTGCGCTTGACGACCGTGAGCTTGAGCTTCTGGCTCGCCTGCTGCACGTTGGCCGTGGTGAGCGTCACGGTCGTGGAGATCACCACGTGGTCCTTGGCCGACGACTGCGTGGTGAGTGTGCTCCACGTGTACTTCGGGGTGTCGTACTGCTGGTCCTGCTGCTTGATCTGATTGATCTTGGCGGTAAGCTTCTTCTTGTCCCGGGCGGCGGAGCAGACCAGTGGCGCGGCCTTCGTGGCGTCCTGATCGACATAGATGGCCTCCAGGAAGCTCTGCGCGGCCGCCGTCGGGGAACTCTTGCCGATCCCGTCGGAGCCGCGGTTGAGCAGGTAGACGACGGCCAGCCCACCGCCGCCGAGTATCACGAGCACGATGACCGTGATGAGCAGGCCACGACGGCGGGGCGGCGCCGGTGCCGTCGGGTAGAACGGCGGGAACCCGCTCGGTGGGGCGCTGCCCGGATAGGCGACCGGACCGCCGCTCACCGGCGGCTGTGACGGGACGAAGCAGGTCTGCGGCGCCGACAGTGGCTGGTACACGGGAGCCGTTGGTTGGTACGGCGGCGCGGGCGGTTGGTACGGCGGCGCGGGTGGCTCGTTCTGCGGCGCCGGGGGCGGGTACTCGCCGCCGGGCGGTGTCTGCCAGGGGTTGCCGGGATACCCGGGCGGGGGCGGAGCCCCTGGTGGCTGCGTCATCGTTCCCCTGTCAGCGAGTCCGCGAAGGTGGCAGCATACGTGGCCCGCGTGGCTCAGGGTAGTCCCTGCCCGCACTGTCGGTGGGTCGCGCTAGGGTGCCGGCATGCACCCTATTCAGCCGACCCGCTGGGAGTACGCCACCGTGCCGCTACTGGTCCACGCGACCAAGCAGATCCTCGACAACTGGGGTGAGGACAGTTGGGAACTGGTCGCGGTGATCCCCGGCCCCAACCCGGAGCAGTTGGTCGCCTATCTCAAGCGCCCGAAGGGGCAATCATGAGTGCGGCCGACCGGTTGGCGGCGCTCGGGTTGGAGTTGCCGAAGACGGCCACACCGCTGGGCGCCTACGTCCCCGCGGTCCGGTCCGGTCAGCACGTCTACGTGTCCGGCCAGCTGCCCCTGGTCGGCGGCGAGCTGGCGGTCACCGGCAAGGTCGGCGCCGATGTGTCCGTGGAACAGGCCCGGGATCTCGCGGCGCGCTGCGCGCTGAACGCGCTCGCCGCGATCGATGCGCTCGTCGGCCTGGACAACGTGGTGAAGGTGGTCAAGGTGACCGGTTTTGTCGCGTCCGCCGGGGGGTTCACCGGTCAGCCGGGGGTACTGAACGGAGCCTCCGACCTGTTCGGTGCGGTCTTCGGGGAGGCGGGGCGGCACGTGCGCAGCGCAGTCGGCGTAGCTGAGCTGCCGCTGGGCGCGCCCGTCGAGGTCGAGGTCATCGTCGAGGTCATATGACCGCTCCCGTCGTCGTCGCGCCCGCGGAAGGGCTGCCGGCCTGGATCACGCTGGTCCGGGCCCCGAACCCGGGCCCGATGACGCTGGACGGCACGAACTCGTGGGTACTCGCCGCGCCCGGCGGCCGGACCGTGCTGGTCGACCCGGGGCAGGCAGACGAAGGGCACCTGGCGAGGCTCGCCGAGCACCGCCCGAGCCTGATCCTGGTCACCCATTCGCATCCCGACCATGTCGAGGGCCTGCCGCACCTGCTGGATCTGCTCGGCGAGCCCCGGGTACCGGTCTGGGAGCGGCTTGAGGAGTGCCGCTCGCTCGACGGGCTGGACATGACGCTGATCGAAACTCCCGGGCATACCGACGACTCCGTGTGCTTCCGGGTCGAGGTGGACGGGGAATCCGCCGTGCTGACCGGCGACACCATCCTGGGTCGCGGTACCACGGTGCTCGACGGGTCGCTGGGGGACTACCTGGCCAGCCTGGTACGGCTGGAAGGGCTCGGGCCGATGCCGGTACTCCCGGGGCATGGCCCGGCCCTCGCCGACTGCGGCGCCGCGGCGCACGCCTACCTGGAGCACCGCCGGGCCCGGCTGGCCGAGGTGCGCGACGCGCTCGCGGCCGGCGCCCGTACCCCGCGCGAGGTCGTCGAGATCGTCTACGCCGACGTTGACCGGGCGCTGTGGCCCGCGGCCGAGCTGAGCGTGCGGGCCCAGTTGGCGTACCTGGAATCTCCCGGCCCGGGTGTGCGTTGGGACACACCATGACCCGTCCGGCCGTCCAAGGCGCTCCATGACCTGCCCGGTGTGCGGGACCGTCGCCGTACCGGGTGCCCGGTTCTGCCACAACTGCGGTGCCGCGCTCCCGGCTGCCGCGGTGTTGCCCGCCACCGAGCGGCGCGTGGTCACGGTCCTGTTCGGCGACCTGTCCGACTTCACCGCCTGGGCCGAGGACCTCGACCCGGAACGGGTCGGCGCGGTCATCGACCGGGTGATGGCCGCGCTCGCGGGCGCCGTCAAGACGTTCGGCGGGCATGTCGACAAGCTGACCGGCGACGGCATCATGGCGGTGTTCGGGGCGCCGGTGGCGCACGAGGACGACGCGGAGCGGGCGGTACGGGCGGCGCTGTCGATGCAGCGGGCGGTGCGCCGGGTACTCGACGACGAGCGGGGCGGCGGCGCGCCCCTCGGGCTGCGGGTCGGGCTGAACACCGGCGAGGTCGTGGCCGGGGTACAGGCGGCGCTGGAGTACACGGTCATCGGCGACACCGTGAACACCGCTGCCCGCCTGGCCGACGCGGCCGCGATCGGCGGGGTGTACGCCGGCGAGCGCACCAGCGTCGCGACCCGCCATCTGGCTTCCTGGCGGCACCTGCGGCCGTTGCGGCTGAAGGGCAAGCGGGAACCGGTCGAGGCATACGAGCTGCTGGGCCTGCTGGACGCGCCGGGTACCCGGTCCGGGATCGGTGACGAGGCGCCGTTCGTCGGCCGGGAGACCGAGCTGGCCCGGGTCGCGAGCCGGCTCGCCGAGGTGGTCGACCGGGGCGAACCCCGGGTACTGATCGTGACCGGCGAGGCCGGATTGGGCAAGACGCGGCTGGCGGCCGAGGTCGAGCGCTTTGTCGCGCGGTACAACGTCGGACCGCGGCAGCCGCGGGTGTTCGCGGTCCGGTGCGCCGCCTTCGGGGATCTGCGCCGGTTGGCACCGCTGGCCGACCTGGTACGCATCGCGATCGGGTTGCCCGACGACCTGTCCGTCGCGCGGCCGGCACACCTCACCGGGCGCGCCTCGGCGGCGGAGCGCTCGTTCGTCGAGGAGCGGCTCCGGCGGCTCGCGGGGCGGCTGGCGGCCGAGACACCTGACCTCAACATCGACATGCTGATGACGCTGCTCGGGTACGGGGAGCGCAGCGGGCCGCTGGAGCGACCGAGAGGATCCGTGCTCGCCGGCGAGGAACCCGAGCAACTCGACCTGGATGCGATCCCGGCCGCGGTGGCGAGCCTGTTCACCGGGCTGGCCCGGGAGGCGCCGGTACTCCTGATGGTCGACGATCTGCACGACGCCACGCCGGAAACCGTTGACGCGCTCGGCTCCACCCTGTCGCGGCTGTCCGGCCCGGTACTCGTGCTGCTGTTCGGGCGGCCGGAGCTGGTGCGTACGGCCGGCGTGCTGACCCGGATCGCCGACGCCGAGGTGACCGCGCTGCCCGCGCTGCGCGGCGCCGACGCCGCCCGGCTGCTCGGCGCGTACCTGGGCGGCGGGCGGCTGTCCCAGCAGCAGGAGGACCAGCTGCTGGCCACCGTCCAGGGAAACCCGTTCTATCTGGCCGAGCTGGTGACCCTGCTGATGGAGCGGGGTGCGCTGGTGGCCGGGGCGAACGGCACGTGGCGACTGGCGCCCGGGTCGCTGGGCGGCCGGCTGCTGTCCCGCGACCTCGCCGCCGTACTCGCCGCGCGCATCGACACGCTGCCGGCCGCCGCGCGTTCGGTGCTGCGGGCCGCCGCAGTGGTCGGCGACACTGTACCGGCGGATGCGCTGGCCGCCCTACGGGAACGGGACGGCCGGCCGGACGCGGTCGCGTGGCTCGAGTTCGAGCGCGCCGTGGACGAGTTGCTCCAGCGGCGGATGCTGCACCGCATCCGGGGCGGGTACGCCTTCGCGACGCCGCTGCTGCGCGAAGCCGCGTACGCGGGTATCGGCAAGGCTGACCTCGCCGACCGGCACGCCCGGCTCGCCCGGTGGGCGGCGGCCGGCCCGGACTTCGCGGGGTCGCCGGAGGCGGCGGATGCCTTCGTGGCCGAGCACGTTGAGGGGGCCGCCGCGCTCGCCGATGCCGTGGGGCTGCGCCTGGAAGCCGAGCCGCGGGCGGTGGCGCCGCTCGGGGTGGCCGCGCTCGGCCGTTCCGCCCGGCGGGCGCTCGCCGCCGGTGAACCGGCTCAGGCGGTGCAGTACGCGGAGCGGGCCGCCGGACTCGCCGGGGCTGCGCTGCCGCTGGCGGACCAGCTGGTACACGCCCGGGCGCTGGTACAGCTCGGTAAGTCGACCGAGGCACTCGGGCAGGCCGAGAAGATCATCGCGAACGCGGCGGACGACGCGGCCGGCCGGGCCGGCGCGCTGCTCGTCGCCGGGCGGGCGTACCGGCTGGTGGGCGAGGTACAGCGGTCCTACGACACATGGCTGGAAGCCCTTGCGGCCGCCGAGTCGGCCGGAATCGCCAGCGTGCGCGGGGAGGCGTTGCGGCGGTTGGGCATGGCGGACTTCCTCGGCGGCCGGCTCGCCCAGGCCGATGCCCGGTTCACCAGCGCGTACGAGTTGGCCGTGGCCACCGGCGACCGGCGCAGCCAGGCGTGGTCGCTGCAGAACCTGGCCTGGGTGACGACCACGCGCGGCGACTTCGCCGGTGCCGACGCGACCCTCGGCCGGGCTGCCCGGCTCTTCGCCGAACGGGGCGACCCGCTCGGTCGGGAGTGGCTGCGGGGTACCACGGCGTTCTCCCGGTTGCTCGCCGGGCGATTGACCGAGGCGCGCAGGCTGGCCCGGTTCTTCCTGCCCTTCGGCGAACGGGTCGGCGAGCGGTGGGCGGTCGGCACGCTGCGGGCGGTCGAGGCGTTCGCCGATGCGGAGCTGGGCGAGCTGGAGGAGGCCGATCGGGGCGCCCGCCGGGCATACCGTGACTTCGCGGCCGCCTCCGACGACTGGGGGCGCGGGCTGGCGCTGGTGGTCCGCGGGGTCATCGCGCGCGGGCTGGGCTCGTTGGACCACGCGTACGACCTGTTGACCGATGCCCTCGGGTACGGCGAGCGGACCGGGCATCCGTTGCTCATCGGCATGGCCGGCACCGTGCGCGGCTTCGTCGAGCTGGACCGGGGCAACGCGGCGGCGGGCGAGGCGGACGCCCGGGCGGTACTGGCCGTCGTCGAGCCGCACAACGTGCTGGAGCCGGCCGAGGTCGGTCCCCGGGTACTGCTCGGTGCGGCCCGGCTCGCGGCCGGCGACACAGCCGCCGCGCTGGAACTGCTGGAGCCCGTGGCGACCCAGCCCGGCGGCGCCGCGCTGCTGTTCCCGCGGCGGCACGGGGTCGCCGTCTACGCCCGCGCGCTGCGCTGCGCCGGCTGCACCGGGCAGGCGCTCGGGTACGCCCGGCAGGCGGTTGGGATGCCGGGTGAGGATGTGCGCAGCCGGGTGGTCGCGCTGCGCGAGTTGGCCAGTACGCTCGCCGAGACCGGGGAGCTGGCCGAGGCCCGGTCGGTGGCGGCGGAGGCGGTACGCGTCGCGTACGGATCGCCCCAGGTCGGCGAGCGCGCCGCCAGTGATGCGCTGGTGGCGGCGCTGGGCGAATCGGTGTCGACGGGGGAGCCGGTGGGACGCTAAGATGAGTAGGTCGACATGCCTGTTGCGCTAAGCTTCAGGAAGTGAACCCGGGTTGTCACCGGACGGTGGGGGCCCGGGTTTCGCGCTGTCCGGGACGGACGTCGACCAGGTTCCCAGGACGGCGCACATGAGGTACCGGCCGGGGCGCTCGGACTCCTCGACAAAAGCATGCATGGGTACCCAAATCGGAAGAGGAGAGACGAGGCGGCCTGGGTACCGGCGGCGCCGCGGACACGTGATCCCGGCCGGACCCCGTGCAGGCGTATTTTCGTACCCGTGGACGAGCAGCGACCCGCGATCCCCGCACCGGCGGTACCCGGCCTGTCCGGCCTGGGCGTGCTGGCGCGGGGCGGGTACGCGACCGTTTACCGGGCGGTTCAGGAGTCGATCGGCCGCGACGTGGCCGTGAAGATCGAGAACCGGAGCCTGGACAACGAGCGCGACCGGCGCCGGTTCATGCGCGAGGCGCGGGCGGCCGGCCGGATGTCCAGCCATCCGCACGTCGTCGACCTGTTCGATGCCGGTGTGCTGCCCGACGGTCACCCGTACATGATCATGGAGCTGTGTGAGGGGTCGTACGCCGACCGGCTGCGCGCCGGCCACCTCCACCCTCCGGAGGTCCGCGACATCGGCATGAAGATCGCGGACGCGCTCGCCGACGCGCATCGCCTCGGCGTCCTGCACCGCGACGTCAAGCCGGCCAACATCCTGGTTTCCGGCTTCGGCGAGCCGGCGCTCGCCGACTTCGGGCTGGCCGTCCTCACGGAGATGCGCGACGTTTCGACCAGCGTCGAGGTACTCACTCCCGCCTATGCGCCGCGCGAGATGTTCCGGCACGGCTGCGAACCCTCACCCGCCGCCGACGTGTACTCGTTGTGCGCCACCCTCTACGCACTCCTACGCGGGAAGCCGCCGCGCTGGCTCGATGACCGGGATCCCAGCCTGATCACGCTGATCGAGCTGTTCGACCGCCCGATCCCGGATCTGCCCGGCGTACCGGCGGAGTTGACCCGGCTCCTGCGCGCCGGGATGGCCAACGACCCGGGCGCCCGGCCCACCGCCGAGGAACTGCGGGACGGGCTCGCGGCGCTGCCCGCCGCGGTACCGGCGGAGGACGCTGTCCGGGTACGCCCGGAACCGGTCAGCCTGCCGGACGCCTGGTCCATGCCCACCCAGCCACGCCCGGCCGACCTGACCGGCGACCTGACCGCGCCGACCCGGCCGGTCCATCCCGACGAGGCTGCGCGGACCGGCGATCGAGCCGCACCGACCAGCGAACGAGCAGCACCGACCAGCGAACGAGCCGCGCCGACCAGCGAACGAGCCGCGCCGATCCCGCCGGGTGATCCCGAGGCCACCGCGCCGATCCGGCCGCGTCGCTGGTCGGCCGATGGCGCCGGGGTCGCGATCCTCGTGCTCGCGTTGATGCTCTCCGCCGCGGCCTGGCAGGGGCTAGGGACGGGGCCGGCACACCGGCTGATCCCGCGTCCCGGGGTGACCGGCGCGGTACTGGTGTCCCGCGCGGCCGGCCCGCTCCGGCAGGCCCTACCCGCGCTCGCCCTCTAGCCCGGCCTGCTCCG
>Ga0137386_10001614_pt1 | contig 14247 bp, 14 predicted proteins | sample SagtaG_4_FD_104910 | JGI IMG/M metagenome (GOLD analysis project Ga0137386, IMG submission 104910) | Vadose zone soil microbial communities from Sagehorn Ranch, Mendocino, California, USA - Sage2_R_100_16 metaG | ecosystem: Environmental > Terrestrial > Soil > Vadose zone | place: USA... | reverse complement strand
GAAATCTCGTTAAACTGTGCGAGCAGCGGTTTGCCCGGCGACCCGTTCGGCGATCGGTGTCGTCATCGCTGACGTCCTAGAGGAGGGACGACACCGAGCTGCTGCATCAGGTCGCGCAGCGTGGCGACACCCCAGTGCTCAGTGATCTTGCCGTCGACGACCCGCATGGCGTCGACGGTATAGAAACTGACCTTCTTCCCTGTGGCTGGAATACCGAGGAACTCCTCCTGGTGGGTGCCGTGATAGGTCTTGTAGGTGGTCACGAGGTTGCCAGCCGCCGCCTGCCAGTGGATCTCGGGATGGAAGTCGGGGAACGCGCCACGCAGGCGCTTATACAGCACCCGCACCCCGTCTTTATCGGGTGTCGTGCCAGGCTGCGGCGTGTGGTCGACAAAGTCATCGGCGAATAGTTCCTCGAACAGGCGCCAGTTGCCTTTGCCCTGCACTTCCTCGGTGTTGCGGCGAACTACGGCGATCGCCGCGTCGCCCACTGATGAGTTGCTCATTCCCGTGTCTCCTTTGACCTCAGCGCACCAACGATTCCGCGGCACGTGTTCGCAACGCCCATCCGTACGGTATCAGCGCTGACGCGCGTGCAACCCGGATGGCAGCAGCTCGGGTTGGATGCTCTGTACGGCCCGATCTACCATCGACTTCTCGCCCCGTATGACAACGCGGCGCTGTCCGACGCCTATATCGAGACGCTCGTCGAGACGGTTTTGCGGGTCTGGAGCGGCAGCCGAAAACCCGCCGGTCACAAGTCCAAACCGCAGCACGCAGGTCACCACGATGAAGTAGGACGTTCTCGCGCGATGTGCCACGAGTCCAGGTCGCTACAGCAGGCCGCGTGCTTCTGTGTCCCGGGAATGCGTTCGACTGCCCGATGTTGATCCCTGGCTTGAGGTCATATTCCTGAACGCTAATGATGCGACCCACGCGCGAATCTCTCCGATTACTTCCTGTAAGATTGCGACAGCTATATTGCCGCCGGTTATCTTTGTAGTGTGCGGTTGAAGAATTTGAGAGCGTCGACGCTGACCCTTCTGTGCACTTCCTCTCTATCGATCTCGTCAGGGTCAGCGCAGAGCGAGCGCGCAACGACTTTACCCCAGAGGTTGCATCTGGCGAGGAACGTGTAGTGCGTGACGTTGGGGATGATCTCGATCTCAGCGTTCGGAATTGCGGACGCTATCGGCCTCGCGTTGACGTCGGGAAACGCCTGGTCATCTTTCGAGCCGACGATGATGCGGACCGGAACCTTGACTTCAGCCAGACTGGCCTTTGTCATGACAGGCCCGAGCACCGGGGCAATCGCGAATGCTGCCCTGATTCGTGCATCGCGGAATGACTCGTGCGAGTGGCTAACCGCCTCCTTGACACGATCATCGTGATCGAGAAGTCGCTGGACGTCTGCCATAGAGAAGGAAGCTTCCGGGGGCAAGTTGCAGTTTGGCTCTACTGGCTGGCTGGCACAAAAGCTCTTCCACTGCTGATGCGCAAGCCTGGCGCCAACCTTGCCAAGGCGGTCCACCCAGCGAGAACCCTCCGACTCCGATTCGAGATGGGTCTATGTGAGCACCAAACTGTGGGTCGGCCAACAACTTGTCGATGAGGACCGAAATATCCCTCGCCCGTTCCCACCGGAGATGTCCCGGTCCCTGTTGAATTTGAGAACTGAGTAGCGACGGCTCCCTGGTCGGCGTGAGAATCGCGTCGACCAAGACAAACGGTCCCCAATGCCGGGGCCAAGGAGCCGCCAATGACGAGGAGAACAGAGAGAGCGCAGCGAACGCAAGCGGAGAATGGCGCGGGCCCGGCGCTGGCGCACCTGGTGGAGCCGCTGCTCGCCGGGATGACGACGACGCGCCGGCACTTGCTCGCGTGGGTCCATGCGCATGGGCTGGCCGCGCTGGACGAATTGTTTCGCGACGAGGCCGTGGCCCTGGCCGGGCCCAAGGGCCGGCATCACCCGCAGCGCACCCATCATCACTGGGGGACGGCGGCGACGGAGCTCACCTTCGGAGGCCGGCGCGTGCAGGTGCGCCGCCCCCGCGTGCGGCAGACGGCCGGCGGGGAAGCGACGTTGCCCTCGGTGGCGGCGTTTCGCGACCGGGACCCGCTGAGCGCGCGGATGATGCAGCAACTGCTCGCCGGCGTGTCGACCCGCCAGTACGACGCCAGTCTCGAAGCGCGGCCGGGCGGGCGGCGCAGCCGCGGGAGCAGCAAGAGCGCCGTCAGTCGGACAGTGGTGCGGCGGACCCGGCAGCGCCTCCAGGAGCAGCTGACGCGGCGCCTGGAAGGGCTCGAGGTGGTGGCGCTGTTCATGGACGGTGTCGTTGTGGCCCAGCAGACGGTGATCGTCGTCCTGGGGATCACGCGCGAAGGCGGCAAGGTCCCGCTGGGCTTGCGCCTGGGCTCGACGGAGAATGCCGTGATCTGCACCGAGCTGCTGCAGGACCTGCTCGGGCGCGGGCTCACGCTCGAGGGGCGCGTGCTGTGGGTGATCGACGGCGGCAAGGGACTGCGCAAGGCCCTGGGCGATGTCTTCGGCGACGCCGCCGTCATTCAACGCTGCCAGCTCCACAAGGCGCGCAACCTCGACGCCCTCGTCCCGACAGCGCGCCAGGCCTACGTCCGGGCGAGCCTGCGCCGGGCGTATCGGGCGGCCAGCGCGGCGGCGGCCCGGCGGCAGCTGACGGCGCTGGCCACGTGGCTGGAGCGGAATGGTCAGGCCGATGCCGCCGCCAGTGTGCGCGAGGGGCTGGAGGAAACGCTCACGGTGCTGAAGCTGGGGCTGCCGCCGACGCTGCGTCGCTTCTTCGCGACGACGAATTGCATCGAGAATCTGATCGGCACCCTGCGGCACGTCACCCGGAACATCAAGCGCTGGCGCGACGGGGACATGCGGCGGCGGTGGATCGGGCTCGGCCTGCTGCGCGCCGCCGAGCGCTTCCGGCGCATCAAGCGGCATGGAGAGCTGGGCGTGCTCGTGACCGCGCTCGGCGCCGTGAAGGCCACGGAGCGCGCCGCGTGAGGCATCGTGGCCGCCGTCGGCGAAAAGCGAGGGCCACCATTGGCTCAGGATCGATCTTCTCGAGGGGAGCCGCTATGTCGGTACCCCCTCCGCGCCGTGAACTGAGAGTATGATGCCCTGCCGTCGCGCTCAGCCAAGTTCAACAGCGAGCGGGACAACTCCTACGTCGTTCTTGCTCCTGTTTCGTCCTGTTTCGGGATGTTATGGGAGCAAAATGGGAGCAGATAGTGCGCGTTGCGTCAGACACGAGCCAGTGTGAAGAGTTCGTTATCCGGCCGGACGACGATTCATCTACAGTGACTTTCCTCTTGCGGCCTGTCCTTTCAAGAGGAACGTCTTGGGGAACTCACCTTCGCCACAAATCTTGAACGATCCGAAGTCCTTATACCAGGGGCCGTCAGGCGCCTCCGGCTCCGATTCGCGCCACAGTTTGAGCTTATAGAGGTCTTCAGCCGGTATTTGCCGATCCGCGACCCGATCGAACAAGTGTTGCCTGAGACTCGGTGGAAGATTTGTCCACCGAATCTTTGGCATCAATCACCGAATGTCATCCGCGCCAGTTCGTCTTTCAATCGCTGCCGCTCGGCGGCGTCTCGAGATTCTGTAAGTCGATTCACGAGGGAAAAGAAACGTTCCTTCTCGGCTTCTTTAGATTGAAGACCGGCCTCGATCAAATCGACGAGCACGCGGTTGGCGCTCGTCTTTCTCGTCTTGGCAAGCGCGCGCACGCGCCGGGCGACTCCGCTCGGAATGGACACGCTTTGACGAACAGATCTCTCTGTTTCGGCCATATCGCTACACTACACCATTGTGCACCAGCTTGCACCATATCTAAGCTGACGCGTAGACCGCTACTGGTCAAGGCTCCGGCGCTGGGAACCGCGGCGACCTCGTGCCGACCGATGTAGAGCGTCGCCATCAGGCGTTCAAGCCACGGTCCTTTGTCCTCGGGTCAAAACGGCGTGACTGTCCCATCGGGATTGAATCCTACGGCGGCCCAATGCGCAGCACCGAAGCGCTTGGCGAACCACTGAACTATGAAATCCCAACTGATCGACACAATCGCAGTAGTCACATGCCGCGCGTGCAGGAGCCGGAAGGCCTCATCGACACCCGGTGCAAGGTGTGAGTGCACGAGTTGACAGCAAAGCTCGTCCGTTGAGAACTCCATCCACGGAGTGACCCGGTCGCTCATCTCCTCGGAACTCTGGCCTCGCATATTTAGGATTTCCATCTGGTCCGCCCATTCTGGATGACGAAGAGCGGCGCCAATCACGGTAAGCGACTTACGGCCACGGATCAGCGTGCCATCAAGGTCGAAAGCCATAAGGCGAATAGGCATGTCTGCGAGCCTAGCTCGCCCGAGCTCTAGGCGCCACAACGGGGCCAATTTCGGGGCGCAACCATCGGGAACGCCAACGGGGGCCGGCTCGGAGGGCGATTCGAGCCGACGTTCGTGTAAGGGCCCGAAACTATGATCGTGACCCGCTCGAACTGTCGAAGCTGGGCTGAGTCCGATTCGAGGATCTTACCGGACCCGTTTGCGGTGTTCTCCGGATTTTCAGGACACAGAAGAAGCGAAAAATTCGTGTTGTTGAATCCGCTGCCTGGAGGGTCGGCGCGGGATAACGAGGAGATAATATTGTGCATAAGAACACAACGATCTCCTGGCTTGTGTCTGGCGTATCTTTGGCCCTCTTATCTTCTATGGTAATGGCGGCTGCACCCAACACCACGACAGTCCGCCAAGTCATCACCGGTTTATCCCCTTTTCCATGCGCACCAACCTCTAATACTGCTACCAGCCACCCAATATTGAATAGTGAAGTCGAGCCCGATTTGGATGTAGCGCTAAATCCAGCGTCTCCCCTTTCTCCACCCATTGTCGTAGCCGCTTGGCAGCAGGACCGCTATACGCGCGCTGGTGGTGCAAATGATATCTATATGCGTGTTTCAATGGATGGTGGTGCGACGTTTGGTTCCATGATTCCGATGAGAAATGTGTTTTGCTTTGGTGGGCCATTTGAACGTTCCTCCGATCCCCGGGTAACCATTTCTTCCAACGGAATAATATATTTTGTGGGACTGGGCTTTGATCATGCCACTGATCCTAATGCAGTGAGTATCGCTCGATATGATTTGGCGACTCAATCATTCATTGATTTAACAGAATTAAACGCAGTGAAAGGTATTGCCCAGCCTACAGCAACAGACTTTTCCAAACTGACTGTGGAGCCCAACGATCCAAGCGGCAACACCTTATATTTGACTTGGGACCGTTATTTCCAAGGGTCTTATTTCACAGGTAACCCCCATGTATTGAGTGATAGGGGAAAACTGTATTTTTCCAAATCCCTTGACGGAGCCACATGGAGTCAACCTAAACCCATTTTCAATACTTATACTGATTTAGCTTCCCAATATGCTCCCGATGTTCAAGTGTCTGGTGCACATATTGTATTGGTTAACAATTCTAAAACCGATCAGTTTTCACGCCTGGTAGATTTAATGGGCGTGCAAACTGGTTTGGTGAATCCGGATGTGTCACCACATAATTTCACTGAAGTGGTGACGTCAGATAATCAGGGAACTACCTGGAGTAAACCTTCTGTTGTCAATCCCGATGGTTTGGTAGGAACAGCCGTTAATCCGGAACACTACGATGCGAGTCAGGATTTCATCACTAATCATTCCAACTCTCAGGTCATTCGCAGTGGCGATGCCGTTGATCAAGCCGATGTAGATAGAACTCGGAATTTGATTTATTCCGTGATTCAAGAGCATTCACTCATTTACGATCACACGCCGTGCCGCATTGATTTGTATGTTTCAAAAGATGGAGGCACTTCCTGGACACTGATCGGACCCGTTAACCGTGTGTTATCGACTCAAGCCTTCAACCAAGGTATTGCGGTATTGAACGATGGCCGAATCGCTATCAGTTATTATGATTTTCGTAATCATCAAGCAGGTTCTTCTACACTGGAAACGGATCGGTGGCTGGATATTTATAGCTATGATCCAGCTTCAGATACGCTCACCTTCCAAAATGAAGTACGTCTGACGGCAACATCGTTTGATTATCTGAAAGCACCCGCTCTTGGTGGTACAGCGATCAGTCCTGCTGGATTATTCCTGGGTGATTATCAGACCATGAAGAGTTTCAATGGCGTCATTTACTCGGTGTTTGGAATAACCACGGATGATCCTAACAATAAATCGGATATTCTGTTTACCATAACAACCGATCCATAAGGAATAGGGTGAAATCGGGTCACATCTCGTGGGCGTGTTGCCTCTGACCTGCCCTTCTTGGCCAAGCCCGTAGTGTCCCGAAAACTCATCCGATGCTCAGGCCGCGCGGTTTAATCCAAATATAACTGATCACAAAAATAATAGATGAAGCGCCGCGCAGTCAGAACTCGGCCTGATGTTATCTGCCTCGGATATCTAGTCTCGTGGAGGTCCGGTGCGCAAACGACCGTTGGGTGATGAGTACAACACGGCCATGGTCGGTAACCCTCTGATCTTGCGCGAAAAGCGTTCGACAGCACGCAGTTCCACGTTTTCTGTTGATGCGTCGTTCTTGCTCTTGTTTCGTCCTGTTTCGGGACGTTATGGGAGCAGGTCGTGCGCGTTGCGTCAGACACGAGCCAGCGCCAGCAGTTCGTTGTCCGTCCATGGCTGTCACCGACTTCTCGACCCTCCCTCGTGGCGCGCGCCTACCATCGGCGATGAGTGCGCGACTGGTCGTCATGCGTGGAGGCGCCTGATGCTATCGACAGCGGAGACGATCTCCTCGTCCGCGGAAACTCGAGTCCCGCGAGGGTGGCGATGCGGGAACGATTCCGCATCAAGCCGCCCCGACAACGGAAACTTTTCCATGCTCCTTGCGCGTCGGGCGCACGGTGATCTCCACGTCCTGCCCGAGATGGGTCAGGAACTCCATCAGGCGCTCGACAGAAAACATCCCCGCCCGGTTGCGCATCAGCGCCGAGACGTGCGGCTGCTTGATGCCAAGGATTGCCCCAGCCCTGGCCTGGGTGAGGCCGCGGTCTTTGATGATCCTGTATATCTGCAGCGTGAGGCGCGCCTTCAGCAGCTCCTGCTCGGCATGCGGCAGGTCGAGATCGGCAAAGACATTGCCGCTCCCCTGGTCCGCCCGAATTCTCTTGTTTTTCCCCATGCTCAGTTCTGCCTTTCGTTGTAGTGGCGCTCGGCGGCGGCCAGCCGCTGGCGGATCAAATCGATGTCCTTCGGCGGCGTCGCGATGCCCTTCTTCGATTTCTTCTGGAATGCGTGAAGGACGTAGATCGTGCCGGAGAACTGCACGGTGTAGACCGCGCGGTACGTGTTCGTGTCGTGCCGGTCGACGATCTCCATCACCTTGGCGCCTCCGAAGCCCTTCAGCGGTTTGGCCGCGGGATCGGTTCCGCCCTGCTGCGCGGTGTAGAGCGCCTGGCCCATATCTCGGCGAACCTGCTCCGGGAAGCTACGTAGATCCTCCCGGCTTGAGCCAATCCAAACTATTGGCTTTACATCACGCCCCACTATACAAGTATACGTCTTCTAGTATAGAACGCCACGGTCCGGGCGCGTAGCGCCGCGCCAGGGCCGCTGTCCTTCGACAAAACTCCGCGATCCCGAGCACCGCGAGGCGGACTCGGATGCTTGCCGGCTGCAGAAGCCTCAGAACTCGAGGCGCGCGCCGAGCTCGACGACGCGGTTTGGCGGGATATTGAAGAAGTCGGTCGCTGCACTGGCGTTACGCGCCATGAAGCTGAACAGGCGCTTGCGCCACCGCATCATCGGGGCCGGACCGGTCGGCAGAAGTCGCGCGCTGTCCACGTAATAGGTCGTCTCCTCAGCCTCCCCCTTGATGCCGAGATCACCGCAGAGGACAATGATCTCCCCCACGTCGGGCCGTTCCATGAACCCGTAGTAAGCCCGGACGCGATGGAATCCCTGCGGCAGCGCCTCGATGATCACACGCTTCTCATGCTCCACCTCGGGTACCTCCTGCGTAATGATCGAGAGCAAGATGATCTGCTCGTGGAGGGCCTTGTTGTACCTGAGGTGGCGCTGGAGGACCAGCGGCGCGCCATCGACGTCGTGGCTCAGGAAGACCGCGGCGCCGCGCACGCGCGGTGGCTTCGTACGCTCGACCTCATCGAGGAAGTGATCCATCGGGACCGCGGCCTGCGCCAGGAATCCGCGGCGGGTCGGTTCCCCGACTCCAGGTACCCATGAGAAGGAAGACGCCGCCGCCGATCGCGAGCGACACCCAGCCACCATGTTCAATCTTGATGATGTTCGCGCCGAAGAACGTGAGGTCGATCACGAGAAATGCGCCGGCCAGCGCGCCGGCCCGGAGCCCCGACCAGTGCCAGCGCTGGCGCGCGATGACGTAGAACAGCACCGTCGTCACCGCCATCGTTCCGGTCACAGCGACACCGTACGCAGCACCGAGGGCGCTCGACGATTCGAAGCCGAGGACGAGCAGCAAGCAGCCGATCATCGGGGCCGTGTTCACTTCCGGGATGTAGATCTGCCCCACCTCCGACCGCGACGTATGAACGATCGACACACGGGGGCTGTAGTGGAGCTGCACCGCGAGTCTAGCGGCCCAGATGAATCCCTGTCAACCTCGCTCGGGGACGGCTCGCCCGCGTCGTGGCTCGTTCTGCTTCAACGTTGCGATTCGCGAGAGCGCAGAGAGGGCGGCCGCGCGGGCCGCCCTCTGCTGCCATCTGGTGCTGGACTCGGCTCTACGGGAATATGAACTCCTGCGTCTGCGGGTTCAGGTGGTCGACGCCGAGACGCCTCGAGCCGGTCTTCATCTCGAACGCCTGGAAGCCCTTGCTGGGCCCCACCCCGCTCGCCACGTGCTCGACGCCGTGGGTAGCGTAGATCCTCATAGGCCCGGTCACGAAGGAGGACCCCTGCTCGTACCAGTACGCTGACCAGTTGTCCCCCACCTGGTCGGAGAACGCGATCTCCCTAGGGTTCCTCGGGTTGGTAAAGTCGATCACGTCGACCCCGCCCGTGTACCAGGCGTTCACGAGCAGGTAGCGGCCCTGCACCGGGGCCACGTTCCCCAGGTGCGCCGAGCAGTACTGGACCGGATCGCCCGGGACGCCTGGCCGGTTAATGAAGAAGTGGCTGAGCTTCTCGCCGGTTGCCACGTCGAAGAAGAACATGCGCCCTGTGTCGCTCGGCACACCGTTGATCTCGGTCACCGTCGGGCAGCCCTCGCCGAACGACTCGTCGATGAAGACGACGACTTTCCCGTCCCAGCTGAACGTGGCCGAGTGCCAGAAGTCCACCGCGACGTCGCCGCCGCCAGGCCCGTCAGTGTCCACCGGCTTGTCGTAGACCCAGAGCGGGTGAGCGGTGTCGGGCAGCCCGGTCACCGGATCGATCTTCCAGAGTTGGGCCTGCTCGGCACAGGCGCCGGCCACGAGCCCGAGCGGCAGGAACACGGCGATGTCGTGGCACGCCCGCAGCGGGTAGAAGCGAAGGGCCCGGTCGGGGTTCGTGCTGACCAGGCCGTGCTCGGCGGGATCAAATTTGTTGTCGGGGTCGCCCGGGTAGTTGATCGGGAGCTCGGCAAATGCTCCGATTCCCCGCACGAAGGCCGGATTGTCCACCGAGAGGCCTAAGGGGACCTTGATGACTTGGACCACCCCATGGAGCGGGTCCCTCCCTGCCTCCGGCCCGCGCCACGGACCGCAGGTCGGACCAGGACGGAGCGGGTACGATGAGTTGAGGATGAGGAGCCGGCCGCGCTCGGGCTGCGGGAGCAGCGTGTGCGTGTGCGAGCCACAGTGCTGGTAGACGGCGGTGAGGTACTTCGGGTTGCTCGGGTCGCGGATGTCGAAGACCCGGATCCCCTCCCAGCCGGTCGGGTCGTCGTGGGCGACCGCGACCGACCCGCACGCGGGACCGGAGAGGGTCCGGTCCACCGAGGCGAACAGGACATCGGCCTTCCCGTCCCCGTCCACGTCATAGACGGACAGGTCGTTCTGGGGCCCAAAGCACCTGAAGTCCTTGATCAGCACGGGGCTCGGGCCGGAGATGTCGAAGATGCGGAACCCGTCGTAGTTGCCGACGTAGGCCTTGTCGCCCCAGAAGGCGATGTCGGAGTTGATCGCGCCCGTTGCGTTCGGGAACTCCCCCAGGAGATGGGCTTTCAACTGCTCGCTGAGCCTGTGGCCCGGCCTGTGCGTCGCGAACGCCGGACCTGCGATCGCGACGAATGCGATTGCGGCCAGCAGGACCACGGATGAGCGAAGGCACGTTCTCATCTGGTTGACCCTCCTTCTGCTGTATGTGACCTCTATTCGAGGACGATCTCCTGCGTCTGCGGGTTCAGGTGATCGAGCTTCCTCGCGCCGGCAGTCACCCGGTCACTGAGGTTGTAGACGCGCAGGCCCGTCGTGATGTCGCTCTCATACATGAGGCCGTTGTACCAGTAGCTCGACCACACGCCGCCAAGCTGGGTCGGGACCAGCGGCAGGGGGTCGGTGAAGGCGACCTCGAAGGCGTTGGCCGGGCCCGTGAAGTCCATGACGCTCGTCCCCGACTGGTAGCTGCCGTGGACCAGGACGTAGCGCTTCCGGAGCGGGACCACGTTGTAGTTGTGGATGGTGCAGTTCTCGGCGGGTGACTGTGGGCGCGGGAGCGTCCACCGGCCGAGGGGCGCCCCGTTGGCAGCCAGGTAGAAGAAGAGGCTCTTCATCTCGTCGGTCTGGACGAGACCGCCTCCAAGGTCCGCGCCCGTCGCCTGGCAGCGGGGCTGGCTGCCGCCGCCGGGCTCCCAGCCCACGATGAAGAGCTTTCCGTCCCAGGTGAGGCTCGCCGAGTGCCAGGTCCCGCCCGTCACCGGGTGGGGGACCCCGTAGAGCCGGACCGGGTTCGCCGGATCCGAGATGTCCCAGACCACCGCCTCTGGCCGGCAGGCGCCGACGAGGAGCGGGGGGCGGATGCCCACGTGGACGGCGACGTCGTGGCAGCCGCGCTCGGAGGCCGGGATGTTGTTGTTGATCACTCTTGCCGCGGCCGGGCTGGCGAGCGGGATCTCGACGGCGACGATCTTCGGGTGCACAGCCGCGCACGACGTCCCGTACGGCGTCGGGCCGGCGAAGGTCGCGCTGCCCGCCGTCGAGACGTAGACGATGAGCCGGTTGCGCGCGAGGTCGGGCACGAGGGTGTGCGTGTGAGCACCGCAATCGGTCGGCACTGCGGCGACGAGATTGGCGACGCTGGCGCTCCTCGGGTCGTCGATCTTAAAGATCTGGAGCCCCTCGAAGCCGGTCTCGTGCACGACCGCGTCCGTGTCCACGCCCTCGCAGGCGCGGCTCAGGTCGTTGTTGGGCAGCCGTTGGGGCCGGTCGACAGCACGGACAACGATGTTCCCCCACACGGCCACGTCGCCCTGGTTGCCGTTGCAGGCGACATCGGCGATCTCCTTCGGATTGCCGGGGGCCGAGATGTCAATGATGCGGAAGCCGTCGTAGCTGCCCTCGAAGGCGAGCCTTCCCCAGAAGGCGAGGTCGCTGTTGATGCGCAGCGGCGGCGGCTCAAGAAAGGAGGCCGGCTCGAAGGATTCGCCGAGCGCGTGAAAGTTCTGGCTGTGAGGGTCCGTCGCGTGCGTGGCACCCGCCCCGATCGGGAAGGCCAGCATGTCGAGAGCAAGCAGGAGAACCAGCAATGGGCGCGGTGGCGTTCGCATGATCGGCTCTCCAAGCGCATGGGTTGAGAAGTCAGGTCACTTACCTCGAAGACCCGATCCACGATCCTGCACCTCGGACCGCCCGTCCGGGGTCCCGACGGCGCGTGCCAAGCGGCTCTAGAAGACTTAAGACGCCGAGGAGCGCCGTGCCCTGCAGATCACGTCTCGAGATTTCACGTCGCCAGACTCGTCTCACCCCCCTTTTCTGAACGGAGCCCTGGCCGCGAGTCATGAAGCGTCTCACCTTCGCAGACGAGATGGACGAGCCCCGCAGCGCGGGGCGACCAACTGGGAGCGGAGAGGAGGGGTTAGATCAGCAGGACGGCGTGCAGCAGGAAGAGCGGCGGCGAGCCAATGACGACGGCCGCGTTAGCCTCCGTGAGACGGCAAGCCAGAGGCGGGGCCAACACGGGAACTGTCCCGACCGGCAGGAGCATCGCGCCCACTTGCTTAACGGACGGCGTCTTGAGCGCTTCACACGAGGCCGCATGCACAGCGCTCGGGCCCGACCCATCATGGTGCGACTCGTGCTCCTCGTGAGTAGTGATCGCGCCGGCATGGGTGTGGAAGGGCGCTGCACAGACGTGCGCGAACGCCATCACGACCGCGAGAGCAATCAGGAACCAGTAAGAGAAAAGCGGGAATGTCATGCTCGCGTAATCTACGCACTCGAGACACTAGGTGTCAAGACAACGGCGATCTGGCCTCTGCTGGCGATCTGCCTCAAACGATGGTCTTCAGGCCGGCGCTACCATATGGCCCTGCCGATTTGAGGGACGCCGCGCAAAAGCTCACGGGCACGTTTTCGGGCACGTTAAGCAAAAAGGGTTAGCGACCGAAGCCGCCAACCCTTTGTTTTGTTTGGTTGCGGGGGCTGGATTTGAACCAGCGACCTTTGGGTTATGAGCCCACGCCAGGCCCCGACTGCAACCGACTCCTGCCGATAAAAGCCGCAGAAACTCGCGCATCCCCGAGCCCGCCTCTCGGTAGTGACCGGCGTCTTTTCGAAGGCGTTCCCGCACAAACGGCTTGCTCGTCTCTTCCACATACAGGGGATCATCAGGATTGGAACTTCTGCGCGCGGTTGACGTCCGCGACGCACATGTTTTCAGGCACCTCGATGGGCGGCCCACATCTTCTCCCCGACGCTGGCGAGCTCACCGGGCTTCTGTCAGTAAACTGGTCACCGACCTGAAGCTGCATCGGCAGGATCGCGAGGGTCTTACGGAACATTTGCCCGGGCCCTGAGGGCCGCCCATGCCGCCCGTTGTACCGACGCCCACGGCGTCGGCTCGTAGGCCGAGCCCGCCCTCCACACCTATTCCACACCATCATAGAACTGCTGGTACGTGCGGTGTATGGAGGGCTTCGCGGTGATTTGAAATGACCCCGAGCCCATCGCGGTTTGCTTCAAACGCTGGCATCTGGCGGCGAGGGTCGAAGGAACAGTCCGATGACTTGCAGCCGCAAACCCGTGTTTCAGCCTTGAGAGGGCGAGCCCATGGGTAGTAAATTCACCAACTTCGACGACGGGTGCCACGGCCCGGTGCCACTCGAGACCGCGATCTGCTCCGAGGATACGCCGCATATTCGTTGATCTCGGTTGGTCAACCTGCCAATCCTCCTTGCGTTTGCCAGGGGTGGGCTGGGCGCGCTCGTCGGCCTCGGGGCCGCCCATCTGAACTCCCGGATCTTCTGGAGCGACCGTGCCGTGTGGCTTCGCTACGTTCTGACCGCACTCGTGTCGCTCGCGGCGGTGGGGGTGTTCTTCATCGTCGCAGCGCTCGCCGGACCGCTGCTCGGAGGGCTGCGAAAGGCATGATCTGTCAGCTGTCGCCCCATACTGATGTCACCGGATCCGCGTGTAGCAGCAGACTGCGGGGTCGTCAAGCCGAGCGCCTTCGCAGTTTTCACTGGCCCTTGAGCCGCATGTCCTCATAGGAGGGGAAGATCGACAGCGGGACCAGGTTGATCGTGTGATCGGCCACCCGCGGTCCGATCCCTATCAGCACGCGGGTGTTCCAGATCGGTGCGAACATCGCTCGGTCGATCGTGAGTTGCTGGATGCGATGCAGCAAGGCTTCCCGCTTCGCGGGGTCACGCTCGCGTGCCTGTTGCTGGAACAATTCGTCAATGTCGGGATAACCCCCATAGGCATAGCTGCCCTTCGAGTAAATGAACGCCTCCACCCGGGTGGCCGCGTTGCCCGAGTTTCCCGCCGCGGTGAGGAACAGCCCGTGCAGCTTCTTCTCCTGCCAGGCGGCGTAGAAGGCCGCCCGCTCCATCGGCCGCATCTTCACCCGGATCCCTACCGCGTTCAGATAGTTCACCACGGCCTCCCCGGCGGTCCAGAACCCTGGAATCGGCGTGAGGTCGCCGGCGTCGAATCCCTTGGGATAGCCTGCCTCGGCCAGCAACAGCTTCGCTTTCTGGGGATTGTAGGGTAGCGGCTCGACTTGCAGGGCACAGTCCATGACGG
>Ga0137386_10001599_pt1 | contig 14292 bp, 16 predicted proteins | sample SagtaG_4_FD_104910 | JGI IMG/M metagenome (GOLD analysis project Ga0137386, IMG submission 104910) | Vadose zone soil microbial communities from Sagehorn Ranch, Mendocino, California, USA - Sage2_R_100_16 metaG | ecosystem: Environmental > Terrestrial > Soil > Vadose zone | place: USA... | reverse complement strand
TGTACAGTGGTTATCGAGGTCGCGGTTCCTCCAACCGGCACAGTGACTCCGCTAGGATTGAAGACTATGGCGATTCCGCTAGCAACCTGTGCAGTAAGTGCTACAGTTCCAGCGAAACCCTGAGTGCTTAGAATGGTGACGGTCGAGGTAGCGTTCATGCCCTGTGGGATGTTGAGTACGGACGGGCTGATCGTCAACACGAAGCTGCCCGTGGTCTTGTGGGCATCACTAATGGTGAAAGGGAGAACGGTTCCGCTAACGGTGAACGAGCCGAACGCGAAGGTTACGAGCAGAAGTAGGGCTTTGAGAGGGACCCGCTTCTTGGATAGCATCGTGTTGCATTCCTCCGAGCTCAACCCTTGTAGTATTCTATCGCGGTTCGCGACCTTACGGGTCCTGTAACTAGACCCGGGAGGGGTCGCTTCTAGTGCCCGCTCTCACGTGGGCCTCATGCTCCCATTCGGCTCTATGAAATCGGTACCGTCTTCGGCCAGAGGCACATCTTACCATCGGCATCCTTATGGCCGTGGAAGCGGTAGGATGCTTGTTGATACCCCTTGAGTTCACATCGCACGTCGTGCTTTGAGCAGATGGAGTCACACTGGAGAAGTTCTTCTGCCGTTCTTCTTTTTTCCAATGTTGTATGCAACCGTTCAAAGTCTCGCGGGATGTTGTAGTTAGGTCTATCCGCTTGAACGCTGTTTTTTCTTTCCTAGGCGTTGTGCGACACTCCGCACTTTAGTAACCTAGCTTCGTAGTTGCTTGAAACACCGAAACAGGAAAACCGATTCCTTATCGCTTGAATCCTCAGGAACACGCCCGTCTAGCCCGCGAGATTGCCCGGGTCCGGGTTCTCCTTTCTTCGACTTTTTCTCGCGAAAAGCAACAAGACGAGTACGAGCCCGCCAAGGGAAGCGTACCCGATCAGTGGCAGGGTCCCATTCAGGCTGTTAACAATCGAGCTATAGTTCTGGCCAGCGAGGACGCCCAAGTAGATCAGTATGATGTCCCAGATGACTATTCCGACAGCCGAGAATGCTAGGAACCTGCCAATTTTCATCTTGGCTACTCCTGCTGGAAACGCGATCAGTGTCCTGAGGAGGGGCACAAATCTTGCAAACAGGACGGCCGCGCTGCCATGTTTGGCAAACCATCCCTCAGCAATCATCAGATGTCGCTCGCTCAGCCTGATCTTCCTACCGTATCTGAGCACCGCCGGTCTCCCCAAATAGTACCCGATGCTGAAGTCGATCATTGTTCCAAGGATTCCTCCTAGCGAGGCAACGGCGACAGCGGGCCAAAAGTCTAGAGTGTGATTGTAAACCAGGAACCCAGTGACTGGGAGGATGATCTCGCTTGGAACTGGAAGCGTCGCGCCCTCAAGGGTCATCAACAGGAAGACTCCAGCGTAGCCCCATTGAGATAGCAGGTTCAGTGCGAACGTGAATATCGCGTCACCTAAGCTCAAAAATGCTCTACTGTCAGCAAATTGGGGCCTTTCAAATCCTTTAGGCTCCCCCTGAGCAACGTTTACTGCTTAGTCGAGGTCGGACTGTTTTTCTTCCCCGAATTGTCTCGGGTAACTGTTTTTAGCGCTCGTTTGAGGTAGGTTCGTCAGCGATGGCTCGGCGAGAACGTGAGGAAGGCGTATCCGGGAAGATCATTCTGTTCATTGTGCTCGGAGTCTTCCCTGCGATTTTCATGTTGGTAGTTCTCTTGTTTGGCCCGAGGCTCGGGCTGCGGTTCGGGGCTTGAAACTCGATTCCACGCCGAACCAAGACGATGACGCTTGGATGATCGATAGGACAGTTGAATCCTGATTGGTGCTGGCGTGCGGCCAGTGTCGATTGTAATAGTTTAGTCAAGGAGTAGGGCGGCGGCTACGTTAGGTTTCGGGTAGTACTTTTTGATCTCGGAAGCACCGTATTTTCCCTTGAACAACTCGATGACTTTCTCAACTTTATTCTTTTCGGTTATGACGCGAAGTTTGCCGCTGATGGTTTGCCTACTGGCGCTGATCTTCACTTGGGGGTCAAGAAGGATGTTCTTGTACCAATGAGAATCTGTGCCTGTGACAGGCAATAGTAACAGCTCCGTGCCTCTTAGGACGAACCAGACGGGACGGGGAAGGGGTTTTCCGCTCTTTCGGCCTGTAACGGTCAGCTCGATCTCATTGTTCTTCTTCAAAGCTGGAAGGATGTTGTCTGATTTCAACACGAAAACGCAAGGTTAAACGCGATGCTGTGTGAAAAAACCTTTCGATTTCATAATCCGCAAGCCCCGAGGGAACAGAAAAGCTAAGGCACCCAGCACCAAAGGTGATCCTGTATGAAGTGTCCAGTCTGCCACGGGGAACTGCAAGACTCCAGTAGTTTCTGCCCATACTGTGGAACAAGACTGGACTGGACAGGCTCCACCCGAACAGGTTCTTCTCCCTCGAAGCATATCGGCGCCGCGATTGGCCTAATCGTGCTTCTCGTGGCCGGAAGCCTCTTCGCCACGGGGATCTTGGTTCCCGCGGTGACGCGGCTGTACGATGATGCGCGGAGTGTTCTGCGGAATCTCACGTGCCTCGACCCAGCGCTCTGCACGAACTCCACCTTTCCGACAACGGCAGGGAAGGCGACGTATGACCAGCAGGTGTCGATGATCTTTACCCAAAACTTTCAAGCGCTGGACTACAACGTGACCGCCGTAGCTCAAACTGACTCGTCCGGTTATGGTCCTGCGTACCTCCTCAACGGCCTATCTGATACAGGTTATTGGTACCAGGTTGGCTTAGCGTACAACTGGCCCTTGGCCTCTGGGAGTGCCTACGATTCAGGTTTCCATTTCATCTGGGAGGTTTTCGCGCCGAATGGAACGACAAACAATCCTGTCTTGTCGAGGATCCCGGACAATGTCAACCAGGGTGATACCATTCAACTGAGCCTCTCGTTCGTAAGCGGCAATGTTGTAATGGTGGCTAGCGATTACAATACTGGTGCGAGTTCTTCTCACAGTTACACTGCCGCGCAAGGGACGACGTTCTTGGGGGCCTCGAGCGCGTCTAACTCTCGCACTCCTACGAGTTTGATGACCGAGTGGTACCATCCGAGCCCGTCTGAAACATCGATGAAACAGGTTACATATTCGATGATCGGTTCCACGATCCAATCGGCGTGGATTTGTATCGGCGAATACGTGCCTCCTAACTCGAGCTCGTTGGTCTACGCCCAGTGCTCCTCCAAGTTGACGTTGACCAGCACTTTCCAGCCCTACTCTTATCACGGGTTGAACACTTACACCAGCCAGTACCAGTTCCAGACGGGCCCCTCCTGATCCGTGTTCTATTCCGAATAGAGATCTGAATGGGATAAACTTGGGCCGACATGAGTTCGGTTACTTTACGCTTAAGCTAGAGCGGTAGTCTACTGACTGGAGTGAGGCCCTTGCGACAGGTCGCAACTCGTTCGGGCGTTCCGGTTCTACCGGAGCCCAAGCCAGTAGTCGATCCAACTCACAGGCCCTTTCAGGAATTTCGGGTCGCGACCTTGGACGAGTTGGTGAAGCAGCTGGAGACAGCTGGTCAGGGAATCGACGTTCTCACGATAGAGGGTGTTCCTCACCTGGTCTGCGGGAAGCCTCTGGCTAACATTCTGGTTCAGACTGATGCTGTGAAGCATGTGCCTGGTGATCTCTTGGCTATCTATCAGTACTGCCAGGGCTGCAAAACAGCCATTAGAGTCCTCTAGTAAGAGAGACCTGACCCATTCCTGCCGTTTGGAGGTCAGAGAATACTGTACGAAACGAGATCGTGGGAGGCTATTCATAGTTCAACGAAGCCGACGGTCTTTGTTGTTGAGATCGAAGAGGAAATCAGAAAAAGGGTGACAGGTCCGGATTGTTAGAAGTACCATGGATTGAGGGCTGGCGTTCCACGACTTTCAGATAAGACGTGTGGATCGCTCTAGATAAGAGAGTCAATCTTGGTACGGGGTATGGGACGTTCTTGGAGAGATACTCCAAGGTTTGTGAAGATCGTTCTGCTATTACAGGCAACGGTTATCGTTGGCTTGTCGGGCTGGATCTACAACGAGTACGTGAACAACCAGTACCTTCAGATGTACCTTTTCAGCCTGTTTCAGGGAAAAGGGTCGGTAATCGCGGTTCTAGGCTTCGGAGGGCTTCTTGGAACGGCTCTAATCGGAATCCTTCTTAGGGCGGGGAATATTCTCGGGGAAATTGAACACCTTTCAGAAAAGGTCGAGGATCGAACGGTTGTGACCCTGGCTCGTCCCGAGAGGTCAACGTTCATGCCTGTCCTGCAGATAAGACGAATCGAGCCGGTTGACGAAATAGGCCGATTACATAGCTCTCTACAAAGATGGAACGAGCGATCGAAACGTCAGAAATGACCTCGAAAACTACTCTTTGAGCTCAAGCTCTCTGAGTAGCTTCTTGTAGTGAGCGTTTATGATCTCCCAGAGTCTATCTCGGTTTTCCCCGGTCACCGTCTCGCGCTCGAAGGTGATCTCCAAAGCCTGGTCCGGGAGCCTGAAGCCCCCAATTCTGACCTCCGGGAGGCTCGCTTTTGTCAGATCCTCGTTTATTGTTTCTTGAAGCTCCATCAACTTCTTCGGAGTAGGCAAGCTAAGACAACTGAGAGTCTCGCTTCGCATTTCGTATTTAACCCTCTGAGCCATCGGGGGAACGTTTCGAGTGACAGCCAGAGAGTGAGATCATCGTCAAGGCTGAAGGAGATATAGACGGGATCTTAGCCAAATTCAAGACGGGTTGTGAGCTGATACTGGATAAGATATTCGCGTAAAATAGGTACCGGGCATCGGGGGTCTCTGTTTCACCACTTTGACATAGCACAGGGGCCTCTTCGAGAACGAGAGAGAATACTGTCAGGGGTTTCGTGATACGTCTCAGAATGCTGATCTTAGCGCGGGAAGAACTGTTCCGGGATTCGCTAAGGCTATAATGATCTTGCAGATGCTGGTGATCCTTCTACTTTCCTCCTGGATCGTCGAGGAATACTTGAACAACATCTATCTGCAAGCATATGTGAACGATGTTGTTCAGGCTGACGGCTCGCTAATCGCTGTTCTAATGACTATCAGCGGACTGGGCGTTGCTCTAGGACTCTTCAAGGTTCTAAAATCGACCCACAGGCAAATCGGAGCCCTTGTAACTCAGCCGCAGGTTCCAACGTCGGCTCGCGTCGGGTCAAGTTCTATTCCGGGTCTGGACCTACATCCGATGGTGGCCGCGCTCAAGGCAGACATGGCACACCAAGCATCTATGGAGCCCCTTCCGCCAGTGGAGCTCAGACAGGCGCCGTCTACGCCCATACAAGCTCCGCCCGGTCCGCCCCCTACTAGGACTCTGGCTGTCGTTCCAACAACTATTGTCACTGGAAACATGCCGGTTTTGAAGAGAGCAAACCCTGAACAGGATAAAACCGAGAACTCTCATCAATAGATAAGACTCGTTTTTTCTTCGCTAAGCCTACCTTGGGCAGCTTCTGATTCAGAAGTTGGGGGATAGCGGGGGGCTGTAAAAGTGTAGCCGGGATTATCCGGCTGTCTGGCCGCAGAATGGGCAAGCGAACAGTCCAAAGGTATTGACGCGTCCGCATTTCTTGCAGACAACCTGGCCAGTTTGCGGCGTGTTCGTTGAACCGGGTGGGGGGCGAGGGCGAGGTTGGGGTTCGGTCATTATTACCCCTATCAGACAGGTGATTATTCCGGCGACGAAGAGGGCTCCCCCACCGATGAAAACTGGGAGGTCATTGGCGCAGGCGAACACGTTGCCGGAGAGTATTGTTAGAAGACAGGAGCTGGCTGCGGCGGCTGTGAGGACGGGGCCTATGACAACCATCATTATCCCAAGAATGAAAATGTCGGATCTCAACTTTTCTCGACACCATCGGAATCGGTTTGTTTCCGCGCGATAACGTTGAGAGACGGGAGGTTTTCTAAGCCTCTGTTACTATCCTCTCCGACTCAAGGATGCTTCTCAAGATAGCCTTGAGCTGCCGAGAGTAGGAGCGAAGGAGGGAAGTTTCGTGACGAATGTGCAATGGGTTATTCTTCGGGTATGATTCTCGCTGGTCACTTGGTTCGTCGTAAGGACTCTTTTGTCAGATAGTACACTTCAAGCCCCCGTTTCAGGGGTCGGATGTAGTACGGTTGTTCGTGGGCAAGTTCTCTTGGGACTTCACTGCCCTCTTTAAGCAATAGCTTCGTGATTCGCCATCCTCTTTCTGCGCGTAGCAGACTGGTCGTTTTGAGTTCGAGATCGTCAAGAACATCGTGCAAGCTAACACTGGATGGCGCTGGTTCTTCCCATTCGACCGGTTCTATCGAGGAACTGGTCTTGATCTCGCCGCTGTCTATGAAAGAAGACCGGACGAACCTGAGAGCCAAGCGACGGATTTCTTCATCCTTCAATTTGGGGCTGGGATGGACTGCACTGACTAAGGGCGTAACGTAACTATTTCACGAAATCACTAGTAACGTGCACCGAAGGACTGTTTTTGATCTGGACGGAGCTGAGAGGAGGGTTCGAGTGCTGTCCATGGCAGACAATGGGGAAGAGTGACGCGTTGATCAGAGAGATGTCCCAATTCTGGTCTAGAACTAAATTCTAGAACCGAATTTCCTGTCCAGTTAAATTGGGACACGGAGGAATGGTCTTTCGAAGAAAATTGCGGCACATCATTTTTGCGATAGTTGCGATCGTCGTTCTAATGAGCGTCAACCACAGCCCTATCTCAGCTCGTTCAGCGCACGCGTCAGATTTCTTCAGCCTCACCAACGTAGTACTCGAAGGGACCTGGGAGTTCAACATCCAAGTGACAGACGGCAATGTCCCCACAGGAGAGGGGGCCACTGGGAGCGTCTTCTTCTGGGGCGTCAGCAACGAAGTTGACCTCGGCTACGACTACTTCATCATGGGAGCAGAATACGACCGGTACGGCGGATACGGATCCACCCCATCGAACAGCTTCGGAGGATTCTACGTAACCCTAGAAATCGCCGACGGCAACAGTAACAATGTCTACTACATCTCCGGCAATCCAATCAACCACACTCCAGTCTCCGGCTCTGGAACCGTAAGCGTTGGGTCCGGAGGTGGAGATGTCTCATTCAACATCGAAGGCAACGGATACGACTCCGGCACTCCAGCTCCCTCGAGCCCGTCGAATTGGGCAGAATTCAACTGGCAACACAGTTTCACGCAAGCTGACCAGGATACCTGGAGCCAAAAGACAGGGGCAACCGCGATCAAGGTACCGGAGGCGAACGGGATAATCACTGACCCGATCTACGGATACGTTGACCTATCGTACTATGTCTGGAATTTCTGGTGGGGATACACATCGGGATGGTACAATGTCAACTGGATCCAGGGAGGTACCAACGGCCCTGCCACCGGTAGTGCAGGTGGTTGCTCATTCCACTTCGCGGACATAACTACTAGCGAGCCCGGGGGTGGCACCGGCACTCAGACCGCTTCGACCAAATGTCCTCCAGCCCCGCCTCCTCCATGCGGTTGTGGTGGCGGAGGGAGCATTGCTGACGGGTCTCTAGTCACCATGGCTGACCACAGCAAGGTCCCGGTACAAAGCATCCACGTAGGTGACAAATTGCTCGGCTATGACACGAACACGGGACGATTCGGCGTCTCTACCGTGCTATCAATGAAGAGCGTAACGACAACGAACCAACTGGTTATCCACACTTCGGCCGGCACTCCGTTCAGAGTTGACGCGAATCCGCGTCAGACATTGTGGACTATGCGTGCCAGCGATGGTACACTGCAATGGCTTCCAGTGACTCAGGTTCAGTCGGGCGACCACTTGTTCACCCCCGGTGGATGGGTCACGGTGACTGGCATCGAGTTTGCTCCAGCGGGCCAGCATACGATGTTCGATATCACCGCTTCTATGCCGTACTTTGCCGACGGATATCTCGACCCCATCTACAAGATGTGAGGATGTCGCAACTGCTTGAACTCGGGCCCTGAGATTTCGGGGCTCGATTCCCTTTTTTTCAGGTCATCATGGGATTGTTGACTCTTTTGCGTAGGATTCGTCGGAGTAACAATTTAGGTTTGGAGCAGCATCAGGCTTTGCATGTGAAGACGTCACCAGCTCTTCTGTCGTTGTTTTTGCTTCTTTGCCTGCTGCCGCAGGGGACGTTCGAGCAGAAGCCGATGAGTACTTTTCAGAACCCATCCTCTATTACGAGCACGTACTCCGTTGTAACATTCAATGGCAACCAGTCGTTCATGATTCAAATCCAGCAACGCGACAAGAGCTTCACAACTCCCCGAGGGCACTATTACATGGGTGTAGGTGGCTCCGGGTTCAGCCCCGCTGGTGTTTCGATCTGGAACTCGAGCGGCTCGAAAATCGGCGACACGCGAGCGACGAATGGAATACTCTGGATCCCCCGCTTGCCAGTCGGCAACTACACTGTAACCACAGCCGATAGAGGGAGCTTTCTCCTGGCACAGGATGTACAGAACAGCGGAGACAGGTTCGTGGGGAATATCTCCACGCCGATAGCCTTGTTCATGGTCCCTTTCCAGCGAGGCGGGATACATGTTGACATACAAGTGAGTCATCCAAGTGATGGTTATCGGGTGGACCTCTACAACTCCTCTCTGAGCAACATCTACTCGCAGAGGTACACAGGTGGATCAAGTTTCGACTTCACTCTTCCGTCAAATGGCGCAAGCCTTGCCTATGCGCGTATCTCACCCGATCAGACTACAATAGTTCAGTATATTTGGAAGTCTGCCCCAGCCGGGATCGATATCATCGGGCTGTTTCCAATAATATTTCCAGTGGCCCTCATCGCAGCTCTTGTCGTGTTCGTGGTGACTCGGTCGAGAAGGAAGGTCTAGAGTCACGACCGTAGCCGTCGAGGCAAAAAATCTAACTTTCTCCTACAAGCACAGGGCTGTTGTCAACCAGGCAAGCTTTGGCGTAAGGGTGGGCTCGATCACCGGCTTTCTCGGCCCGAACGGGGCTGGAAAGACGACGACCATGTTCTGTCTGATAGGGGCCTTACGGCCCGAAAGTGGGGCAGTAGAGGTCTTCGGGAAGGATCCTTACCGGTGCGATCCCGAGGTGAAAGGAAGAATCGGATTCGCGCCCGAACAGCCCGCGTTCTATAATCATCTCACCGTGCAGCAAAATCTTGTCTTTGCGGGACAGCTGCTGTCTCAGCGGGCTCAGAAGACGAAGACGCGTGTCCGGGAGCTGAGTAAGAGCTTCGCGTTTGAGGAATATGTCGGCCGGAAGCCTTGGATGTTGTCGCATGGCTATAGGCAACGGGTCGCCATCGCTGAAGCGCTCGTGGGCGACCCGGACTTGTTGATCTTGGACGAGCCAACCACTGGCCTAGATCCCTCCAGCATGATTAGGATACGCAACGAGTTGCTGAAGATGAACAAGGATCGCGGTATGACGATCCTGATTTCCTCGCACAACCTTCACCTCTTGGAACGCACCGCCGACTACTATATCTTCCTCGCCAGAGGAACCGTGGTGGCATCGGGAACCCTTGGAGAGCTGTCGGAAAAGTTTGGTCGTGAAGGAAGCGTGGCGGTCGAGACGGAAGGGTTGTCACCGGAAGTCGAGGCGAGGCTGAGTGGAGAGCTTGGGGCGGCGGTCCGATCGAAGGACGGAATTGTGACAGTGACAAGCGGTCCTGGGACTCTTACAAAAGTCCTTGGGCTTTTGGTCTCTAACGGAGTCATTGTAAAAAATGCGGAGACGCGAAAGGATGCACTGGAGGCGATCTATGTGAACGCTGTAGGCGAATCCAACGCGGCAAACGATACGGCTGTGACTGGTGCGCCCGAAACCAAGAGGCAGGTCTAGGTGTTTTCTCTATTCAAAACGGATCGAGTTCTCGCGATAACGAGAAAGGAGTTGTACGAGGGTCTCAGGAACTTTAGGTTCCCTCTGGTCCTAGGGGTCGTGGCGATTCTTAGCCTACTCTCGGGTCTCGGGGGGGCCCAGTACGTGACGTTCCTGCAAAATCAGAATGGCTTCGGTCCCACTGGGGCCGCCTCATCGTCCGTTGACTACGGGGCTCTTTTCGGTCTGACGGAGTCGAGGGGTTTGTCGTTGGCGGAGCTTGCGATTCTCTACTCTCCAGTGATCGCGATCTTGCTCTCGGCGGATTTGATGAGCAAGGAGCGCGATTCAAGGACGATTGTGAAGCTGATATCGAAACCGATCACGCGATCGGAAATTCTCATTGGAAAGTCGCTGGCGCTAGTGTCCGTTCTCGTAGCAGTTGGAGCTGTCTCACCTTTGATATCGTTCGCCTCGCTTCAGGCTTCACTAGGTGGGACGGTCCAGGGCGAGGATCTATCTAGATTGGGAGTGTTTACCCTGGTCTATATCCTGTATCTGCTTGTCTGGGGGATGATTGGACTGTTCTACTCAAACTTGTTCAAGAAGCCGATAACTTCCTATCTTGTCTCGATTCTGACATTCTTGGTTTTTTCTCTCTTATGGGCGAATATCACGAGCGTGGTGGCAAATTCGGCCGCAACCAGCGTGGCTCAACTCGAATCCGAACAGTACACCTTCAGGATGATCTCTATCACATACATTTTCTCCGAGGTGGCCTTGTTCGTCCTGAATCCTCACTACCTAGGGGTCAACGGTGGACAGTACACGTTCGATTGGTTCAAGACAACGACCCTTGTAGGGTCACTCTCCAGCGTTTGGATCGATATCCTCGTCCTCGCTGGTTCGTTTGTAATCCTCTGGGTCTTGAATTACAAGATGTTTGGCAGGATGAACATTACTCCTTAAGGATAATCCTCCCCCAGGGCTCGCAATGGAGAAGCCGATTGAGTCGATTGGTTCGGAGAACTCCTCCTCTAGTACGTTACGATTGTACGCTCGTCGGGACTCCGAAATCTCGTCTCTGTAGAGACACCTTTGACGAAAAAGTCGGCTAGTTCTTTCTCGACTTCTTCCAAGAGTCGGAGGAAGCGCTCTCCCCTCTCTGTCAGGAAGTAGTGCTTGGGGCCAGGCAACTCTTCCTCTCTGAGCAGCTTTTTCTCGACTAGGAAGTGAACGTATTTTTCGGCTAGGCGGAAGCTCAGGTTTGCCTTGAAGATGATGTGGGTCTTTGATGGCCCGCTTTTGCTCAGAATGAGAATTTCGAATATGACTCTTGTCGCATCCCTTCTGAGTTGGCTAGTCACCGCCGTGGGACACACGACCTGGGTTTCTTTTCAGATAGATATCGATAGTGATTTCAAGATCTGGCGCTAGATATCCATCGCCATTGGCAGTTGCTTAAGAGGGCTTGGAAGAACTGTTCTGTGCTATTGTTCTATGACAATCATAGGAGCATATCTGGCCGATTCAGCGCCAAGGCTCGATCGATTGTTGGAGCGGACGAGGGAGGGGTCGACCATCCATTAGCACCATTGCGGTCTCGTAAGCGCGAAGGGCGAGTAATCCCTGAGGGGTCGTTCGCACAAATTTTCTCCTCCTATCCGTCTCGTACTCTACGAGCTTGGAGGAGAAAAGATGGTCGAGTGATGGTTTCAGGATTTTGTAGGAGAGATTCTGGAGCGCGAGTAGCTGGCTTATCGAGAGCCCGTTGAACAAACAAGACTTTAGGATGCCTGCCATGATCTGAAACCTGTCTCTACGCAAGAAGAATCCTGTGGAAAACACAAATTGTTCGCAGATAAGAGACGATTGGACTATTTTTACCGAGAAAAAGTATGTACCCCAATTACTCGCGGTCCCGCGTAGGTTCTGCCTTGGTCATGGCTGGTTTGGAAGCCGTCGTCTGGATCTTGTCATCCTAAAGTATTCTTCTCTTCTCCGTAGTGGTTTGTGCCTGTGTTTTGGAGGGCATAGAGATAGAGTGCGAGCTTGTAGGTTTGGTAGATTCCGTGTTCTCCGCCTGAGCCGTCCTTGTACGCCTCGCCCACCAAGCCCGTACCATCGAACTTGAGAGCCAGGCGGAGACTGAAGCTCCGGCAAGTCCAAGCGCGTTCCGCGTCGGTGATAGTTGGGACTGGAAATGGGTTGCTAATAAGCGAGGAGAGTTTCGGAGGGGACGGCGAATATAATCCCCAAGAAGACCATCTGTCAAAGGATAGGGATTTCAAGCAATTTCATGCCAATTCTGTCGAGCGAATAATTCTTTCCTGTTAGGTTTCTCTGCAAATGATTCTCATAGGCCAAAGGCGTGACAAGATGAGTCTAGCTTGCGACTATGATTTCATTCGACATAAAATCGGAACAGGGTGGACAAAGACAGGTGTCACCGGTCCTCGCACAATTCCGACGACCGATTCTGCTAGTGTGAGGAGTAGGAACCGTCCACGGTCAAGGTCTCGGGGAGGAAAAGAAGACTGGCGCAGAGCGGGGTCCAAGCAATCTTTTCGGGGAGGAGCGAAAGAAGAGCTAAAGCTCACATCGTTGTGGGTCTGATCTCAACTGGAAGCGGGGCCGCTCTGTGGCTCTGGATTACCATAGCCGCTTCCGCCTCTTCACTACTACTCAACCTTCTCGCGACGCTAATCTTAGTACAAGGAACAGCGCTCGTAGTCTACTCTCTAGCTATACGAAGGACTCTGCGCCTGGATAACAGTAGGAGGTTTGCATCCTATGAGCTCGAAGACGAGATCGAGCCAAGTAGCAGTCCTTTAGATCCTGTATGTTCAAGAGGGCGGAATTCCCCGAAAAGGAACGGGAATGTTTCACCGTTCCGTATCGGCAAGATCTTTCTGGTCATGACTTTGGCAGGACTAATGTTAACGACGGTCGTAGGCTTCGGCAATGTCGATTTGGCGCCTCAGCATGGTACTGGCTCGGGCAGTAGCGGGACTGGTACGAAACTGCCTGTTGGATCTTTCAGAACAATAACCCCGAGTTTCTACGCTGTTTCAAACACAGCGGAGGCTATCGTTTCGAGCAACTATACTTACGCGGGGGAGATAGGGACACGGTCTGATGACTTTGTCATAGTTCAGATCGCATATTCCGCAGGAAGCGGGGGAAATCTTCCAAACATCTCCAGCGTTACAGATACGCAATCCAGTGTTTACTCTAGTGCGGCGAGTGCGTCTCCGGGGGTAGCAGCGAATTTCTGGGAGCAAGCCTGGACCGGCAGAGCTTCATCAACCACTAACTCCACGACCATAACCGCAAGCCCCGACTGGATGGGCTGCCAGACGCCATGCGTAACCTCTATCATAATCACAATGACGGTCAGCCGGTACCGAGGTGTCGCGGGCGTCGGCTCCTCGACTACGACAGCACCGAGCACCTCATCCAATTCTCAATCGATCAGCATAACCGCGACTCAGGCGAATTCGATGCTGGTTGAGCTTCTCAGCCACGGAGCCTACAGCAACTGTGGAATGGACGCCCCGCAAGCTGACGCTGGACAAACCCTCAGGAATTGTTTTACTGCCACGACTGAAAGAACGGAGTTCTTCGACCATTCCGTTACGAGCGCGCAAGCGTACACTGAATCGTATACTTGGGCGCAGGTTGAAGTCCAAAGAGGCATCTACTTAGAGCTCAAAGGAACCAACAGTTCCTAAGCGGATGGAATTTGCTTGCTTCAGTCTCACAATTATCTGCTGGCCCCTAACCCAATCGCGACATAGTTGAGCCGGCTGAACTCCCTAGGGTCATAGATTCTCCTGGCGTCGACGATGTTCGGGGTCTTCATGTACGCCTGGAAATCTTTAGGTTTGAGTTTTCGAAACTCGTCCCATTCAGTCATTATGATCGCGCAGGCTGCTCCTTTGAGGGCGGAGTGAGAGTTGTCGGCGTAGCTGATCTGGTCTGCCAGCTGTTTCTTGGCGTTGGGTATGGCCATGGGGTCGTAAGCAATGACGTGTGCTCCTTTCGTCTTGAGCTGGTTGATTACTCGTAGTGACGAGGCTTCGCGAATGTCATCGGTATCTTTCTTGAACGCGAGACCTAACACTACGACTTTCTTATTGGATAGAGATCCTAGGAGCGTTTCGGCCATGTCCACAACCTTGTTGGCTTGTTGCTCGTTAGTCTCTTCCGTGGCTCGGAATAAGATCGGATCATAACCGTTGTTCTGGCTGTAGTTGATGAGTGCTTGGAGGTCTTTGTGGAAACAGCTCCCGCCGTAGCCGGGTCCGGCTTTGAGGAATAATCCTCCGATTCTAGGGTCGAGGCCTATGGCCTCCGCGATCGTGCCCACGTCTACGCCGGGTATCTGCTGGGCGATGCTGGCTACTGTGTTGATGAAGCTGATC
>Ga0137386_10001598_pt1 | contig 14297 bp, 16 predicted proteins | sample SagtaG_4_FD_104910 | JGI IMG/M metagenome (GOLD analysis project Ga0137386, IMG submission 104910) | Vadose zone soil microbial communities from Sagehorn Ranch, Mendocino, California, USA - Sage2_R_100_16 metaG | ecosystem: Environmental > Terrestrial > Soil > Vadose zone | place: USA... | reverse complement strand
TGTTTGGAGGACACCATGTCCGTAAGTGGTTGCCCGCCAAGCATCGGCGCCCGCAGGCTCGGGGGGCAATGCCCGGACTGGCCCGGAGAAACGCTTGTAAAATGCTTGTAGAGAGTTCCGTTCAACTCTCCTGGGCACGAAAAACAGACAGTTTGACCGGAAGTGGCCTCCCGACGAGCATTAGCGCCCTGTCCGCCTGACATCGGTGTCCGCTCACGCCCGGGGAAATGGTTGTAAAATGCTGGTAGAGAGTCCTGCTCGTCTCTCTTCCTATGGCGGGAGAGTCGTGCCCCCCTAAGGGTGGACAAAGTCGTTAACGATCTGCAGTCTTCTGGAGGGCTCGAGCACCAGGCGCCGCAAGCAACTGTCGGTTCGGGTTCGCACCAAGTCGCAGTGGCGCTGTCTGCCTGGGTAGGCGCACAATTAGATCGGAAGATGGACTAGATGATCGAGCGAGCGGTCCCCCTTGCCCTTGCAGTTGTGGTGAGTTTCGTCAGTGTAGCCGCTGAGTTGATCAGCCGCGGCGCCGAGGTTCTGAAGGAACCGGAGTATCAGAAGAGGAAAGCGTTAGCGCAAGGCGTTCTTCTTGGGTCAGTTCCACAGAGCTTATGCCTCGCCGCATTGTCGTACGACATCTGGGTAGTCACATCGTTGTTCTCCGGCGACGCTGCGACACTCAAACTGTATAACTTAGCTGGAAAGCAAAGCTCCATTGTACTGCTCATCGTCGCACACGTGATGCTCTACCTATTTGTGCTTGGCTGGGGCGGGGTTGTCCGCTCTCACGGCGTACATTCAATGAAACTCGAAATGTGGCTCGCCATCGCAGCAATAGTCCTGTGTGTATGGTTCCAGGTGTACTGACAATGTCTCCGGACATCGCGTTCAATCTCACTCTTCTTCTGGCCATCCCAATGATGGCGGTCCAGGTGCGCTTCCTTCTTTTCCGCACAAGGGGCGGGCGCCCTAGCGAGACGCTCATCGAAATGGTCCCGCATGACCTTGCCATCATCGGGTTTACTCTAGGGATCGCCTCACTGGGCTTTAGGGTTGCGTCTGTAGTTAGGAGTCCAAGCATAGTCTTGCTCGTTGCGCCACTGTTTTCGTTCTTTCTAATGGCCGCACTACCTGTCGTCCAACTGCGTGTAGCGCGCCTAAGCCTCGGCGTTGTAGCTTATGCGATTGGTGCGCTAGCGTTCGTCTATGCACGGCATGCCTTCATTTCCAACCCGTAGTCATGGGTGTGCCAGTCGTCGACTGTCATCAACTCACCAACTGTTTGAGCTTGCGGCGACGTGAATCTCTCGGAGGAAGCGATCCGCGCCGAGCGACGCCGTGAGCTCCTGGTGGAGCACTTTGATGGCCAACTGACGCTCGTGCTTAGTGTACCAATCAAGAACGGAGACCAAGGACATCACATGCAGTTAAAGGCCATACAGGCACAACCGTGACTACGAGCTTGTTCTGTTTGTTCCGGCCTACGACCCCTAAACCTCGCTCTCCTGGCGAAAGTGCCCCTTCCACTATTTCGATGTAACCCTGCTGAACTTTCCGAATCCGCGCTAAATCCATTGTGGGTCTTTCAAGGTCACAGCCCACTAGTCCAGCCCGTTCACAGAGTGGCCCCGGACTTACGTCAGGCGACTTGAGACGAACATCTCTTTCGAGTGCTCGGACCGCAGTTGCCCGGATCGCGCTCGCCCAGCGTCGCAGAGGTTGGTGAGCCTCTCCTGACGTGGGTTCAGGAGAGTGTCGGCGTTGAAGAGCCAAAGGCCATTTTTCGCTGTTCTCGGCGGAGCAACCGCCGTACAGCGCCAATCGCGCCCGGCTTACGTGTGGCTCAGGGGAGTGTCGGCCGTCGGAGAGACCGCCAGGGTCTGTGCAGCCCGCGTCTTGAGGAAGGTGGAGCCCTCAGGAAGGTGGGAGCGTTGCGATCAAGGCGGCCACGATGTCAGTGCGTACCTCGCCAAACCGCTCGAGGCCTGCCCCGGGCTCGCACGCAGCCGCTCGCACGCAGATTACGTCCGCCCCCGTGGTCCAGAGCTGAGGGAGGTCGTCGCGCGTTATGCTGCCGGCGACCCAAGCTTCTTTTCCAATCCCGTGCAGGCGATCTGCGAACTCGCCGATCTGTGAGTGCGAATAGTAGTCCAGAAGGCCCTTGCCGATGTCCTTCCGATAAGTGTCGATCAACACGCCATGAGAGCCAATCTCTTGCGCGAGGGTCGCGCCATCAGTCAGAGGGTCGATCAGGAGCGAGAACTCCTCCTCTGGGAAGAGGACCGGGTACACTTTCTTCTCAGGAAACCACTCAATCACCGACCGAACGAGGTTCCGACCGAGATGGCTCGCGCCCTTCAGATCAAGCCCAGCAAGACCGCACTTGATGTAGTCCGCACCGGCCAACGCCACTCCAACGGCCGCTTGGCAAGCCGTGCTTCGTCGCGGCTGATCCTCACCAATATTGGTGGAGATCGGAACCCCTCTGAAGCCCTCGCTGTCCAAACGGCTCCGCACCGCCTTGATGTTTAGCGGATAGGGAGTGCCAAGGGCGGAGGCAGGATACTCCACGTCAGCGATGTGGGCTCCTCCCTTGGCGGCAGCCAAGGCTTCGTTCGGCCCCCGAACGCTGATCAACAGCCGGCCCATGAGTCTCCTTACAGAGTTGGTTGCCCGCCCAGACGCACTCTATTGGGCGGTCACCTGAACGCCGACCACTCCAACGCGATATCCCAACGCGGCGAGGGCTTCGTAGGTGCGCGCCAGGTTCAACTGGCTGAAGAAGGGCAGGCCCTCTCCCGGTTGGTCCGCATCTCCACCAAGAATCGCAAAGACCACTCGGTAGTCACCGGGCTCAGGCTTCTCAACCGGGACCCGACGTTCCCAGGACGGCCGGATCTGCCTGAGGAATCGCCGGGCGTCCTCGCGGAAGTCTTCGTCCCTGAGCAGCGCCTCACCAGACATTCTGCCTTGGGCAAACAGATGGCTAAGACTTGAGGAGCCGCCCTTCTTGTGCTTCACGTGAATCAGGTCGCCGTCCTGACTTAGCAGGTCACAGACCTCAATGCTCGTAGCGGTCCCTCGACACCTCGCGCTCTTCCTGTCGAGCAGCGCCATCGTAGGCTCTTCGCGAGCCACGCGTTGGTTGTATTCCGGCTCACTTTCAAGCGTGTCGTTTGCCGGCCTGCGCACATTTGGGAGTGGCACGTCGGCCTTGGGAACGCGCCGAACCACGCGGCTCACTCCGTTGGCGAAGTCGCGATCGATTTCGAACCACTCCCCCGCGGTGAGGACAAAGCGGCGGCCGCCGTGACTGCTCTCGAACACGAGGCACTTGTAGACGGGCCAGGCGTTGGTTGGGTCTTCTCCGCTGTCCTCGTAAGCAGAGACTTTATGGCGCTTCAAGGTTTCTATCGTCATGGAATCCTCGTCGATGTTCGCCAGATAAGTCGCGAGGGTCATGTTCAAATCACGGTGTTTGCGCCCGCCGGTGTATCCGAACGCATGGACGCTATCCCACTCCAAGGGTTCAGGCGGTGCGAGATAGGATTGGGGCTCGTCTTTTGCCAAGTCCTCCAACAGCCTCCGGTCTAAGTCCTCCACAATTGTGGGGTCTCTAACCCGTTGGACATTGTCGACCCAGGAGAAGTGCTCCTTGTAGGTTCGCTTCCGGTACAGCGACAACAGTAGGTCTGTAACGGGTCCCAAGCCCTTGAAATCGGTACGAACAGAGATGGCCAGAGTATCACCGGTTCCGGAGACGGCTTGGAGGGGCAGGTCCTCCCGAGGAACCCCGGTTACCGCTCGGAGAATGTCCCGGCTCACGTCGACCCCGAACACTTCTATCCCGCTCGCCCGGCTGGCTTGAGACCTCTTGTGGACAGTTTGCTCTTCTACGGCAAAAGAGTCCAAGCTCCAAAGGCTGTCGTGCCGGAGCGCGTTGAGTGCGGCTCTTAACCCGAAGTCCGGCTGCAAGAGGTCCTCTCGCAGAAGGTGCCTCCCGTGCCCGAACGTGAGTGCAAAGATCCGCCGGTTACGCCGGATGACCAGAACGGCTGCGTTGGTCCTATTCGTGAGCTTCTCGAGCGCGTCTTCAAGTCCGGTCTGGACGAACCGAAGCCAGTTAGGCGGCCCCTGCTTCGGAGGAGAGACGTACAGCCGACCGTCGAAGCCAAGACCCGCCGTGAGGTCGTAACTATCAAGTGCTCGCGTGTCCTCGACAACAGCGGCGACACGACGAACCCCGGACTTTACGAGGCGCACGTGAAGCTTCTGTAGGGCTTGTGGCACCTGCTTTCCTCACCAGACGGGCGCTGACATTACGAGGGGACGCCGATCAATTTCGGTTTCAACCGGATGACCGTTAGGGCGTTTTTGCGGCATCGTGAGGCGCTATTGCGGCGTTTCCTGAGTTAGAGCGGTGGAAGGAGGGTCGTTCGGGAGATCGATGCCACCGAATCAGCGTTGTCCGCGATGTGGCCAGACGTGGCCTAACCTCAGTCTTCGCTGACCAATCGGGGAATTACTGGCCGCTTGGGTCCGCCCAGGTAAGCCGCTAGTACCGTTCTACGCAGCAAAATCTCAACCCCCAATCGCTGCCGGCTGTGCGAGTGCGGTTGTTGAGCTACGCCAGTTTGAACCCCAGCTTGCTCTCAGCGAATGCGAGAAACGCCTCTACGCTCTCGTCGCGGGAGATGGGCAAGAAGAACCTCACTGTGTTGCCGTAGCTTGCTGGAACTTGGAACAGGCCGTGGCTCCACATGTGTGCCGTACCCCATTTGGAAAAGATCAGGCGCTCGCGGACCTTGCCCGCATGGCGAATGCCTGCGTCTGCCCAGTAGACAACGAGGTCCGCGTCATGTGTGTCCTCAACTCTCACTTCGGTCAGGTGTTGAGCGATGAGGTATTCGACGAACTCTGCACTTGGGTAGACGGCAGGGTACAGCGTGGCGATGTCAACGACTGCAAGGGGGGGATCGATGAGTTCGAAGGCGTGCTGGAAGCACGTGTATCGGAAGGTGGAGGGATCACTGGGGACTGCCTCAGCCGCAGGCGTGATTGAGTGGCTGTATTGGGCGCCAAGATCTCGGATGAGTGCGATCTGTCTGCCGACGTCATCGCCGGTGAACTGAGAAGTTATCTCGTCAAGCGCAGCTCTCAGTGCAGGGTCGTTGAGCTCTCTCAATAGGTCAAACATCAGGTCGCACGCTTCTCGGTTCTCGGTGGAACCATCGGTGAAACGCCCGTAGGGCATGTGAGGCTCTCCTGAACCTGCAGTGGGCGAGTGCCTGGTCGCATCGAGCGCCTTGCAAGCGCTGCTTGACCGTCTTCCGAACCAACACGAGAGTCACTCGGCGCAACGTACTGCCCCTAGTCATGATTACATTCTTCCGAACCGGGATACCTCTACTGTCCCCTCGCGCTCTCACGAACGCGGCGGGTCACAGTGGAGGGTGCGGGGAAAGGTCCGCCAAACAACTCGCCCCAGTGCCGCACCTTAGTCTCGTCCCAACGGCTGCGCTGGATGTCCTCGAGGCGCCGGAGGGCGAGTTCTAGCTTCCCCTTGAACCGATCCGCCGCCGCGTGATCCCAGCGTTCTGCAACATTGGTCTCGGGAAGTGCTGGATCGGCCACCGTGGGCTGGCCCCACGACAAGAAGGCTCCACGCCGCCCAAAGTCCCACGTGTAGAGCCCGTCGAGTAGTGCCGCGAACCCCTCGTCGAGCGCGCCTTCGAACCGATCCGGCTGAGCGGTCAGGACGTGGTAGACCGCGCATTCAAGAACGAAGGAGCCCGGTCGATCTGCCTCGGCGACCCTCGCACGCGTCCACGCCTTGAACAGCCGGACGAGTCGGGCGTAGTTCCCACTCGTGTCGGTGCCTAGAGCCTTGACTAGGGCGAGCTGGCGCTTCGGATGTGTCATTATCCAGCGGCGCAGCTCGCGGTCTGGAATTCGCAGCGGGCGTTCGAGACCGTCTGGCGCGACCGCAAGCACCACATCGAGTCGGATGTCTGATAGAGTGACTTTCACGGCACGACGCTGCCGCCGCGTGCGCCAATCCGTGTACCGCTGAGCGAGCTTGCGTCGTAGGGATTCCATGGCATCCGATGGGTCCGCTTCCACCCAGTCCCTGTCAACCACTACGATTACATCGACATCCTTGATGGGCTGCACAGCAGTGCGGCGCGCGTACGACCCGTTCAAGAAAGTGTCGAGCGTCAGGCGCCCGAAGTAATTGTCGTTCGCCAAGTAGTGCCGCAGGGCGTTGTTGCTACGCTGGGCGGACGCGAGCTGCGAGTCGGGCAGCGAGACGTTCTGGAGAAAGACCTGAAACGCGTCCAGCACGAATGACATGCGGGCCCTATTTTGCGCGCAGACCGGTGGAGGTGGGGAAGGCTGTCTGTACGGGCGGCAGGGCGGCTTCGATGTACGCGGGCCACTCGATCGCGGGGATTGTCCCAATGGCTTGGAGGCGGTACACAAGGCGCAGGAAAAACGACACGAGGGCGCCCTCCGGCCCAGCGATGATGAGCTGACCGTCCGACGCAACCTCGAAGGCCCCCGCCCCAAGGACGCAACCTAGGTCAAGCCGGTCCTCCGTTCCAAGTCCGGCCAGCGCCTTCTTGAAGTTGTCGGCCAGTCCTTCGACCCAGCCTGGGCTCAGTGCCAACACGCCACCGAGGATCCGCGGCAGCGGCCGTGGCGCCTTCACAACGCCGCGATCGAGAATCGGCCCGCTCGTGCGGTACAGTCGCCGCACCGACGCCGCTTTCTCGCCCGCCGCCAGGAGATATGCTGCAGTCAGTTCCTGTTTCGCCTCGAACACTGCATAGACGCTTTCGGCCGGCACGAAGCTCACCCCTTGCTCGTCCAGAAAGAGCGGACAGTAATGGGCGTCGTGGACGATGACGTCGATCTGCTGGCTCTGACCCCCCCGGCAGTCCACGACCACGCCTGCCGTCACGCGATAGCGACGCGGCAGGTGTGTTTCGAGCAGATTTCGCCAGTGCGCCTCTGACGCCGCTCCCTTCAAGCCGGGATGATCGATAGCCTCACGACTAGCCCCCAGCGCAGCGCGCAGCTGGTCTTGATGGCCAAGGAATAGTCGGCGGAGCACAAGATCTTCAGCCGAGGCGGTCACGCTACCTCCTTCTTCGTGCCGGGCACGTGTGGCGAACTCGGTCCCAGCCACTCGCCGGTCAGCAACCAGAGTTCGTAGTAGTACAGCCAGAAGGCCGTCCAAGGAATGATCGTCTGGGCCAGGGATTCCCCCGCCGTCCAGCGCCACTCCTCTGACCAATACAGGCAAAGTGAGCCGTCCCGGTACCGGTGCCACGCGTCCTTGCGGACAAGTGGCCGCTCGACGAAAACCGCCGGCACCTGATCCGGTTCGTGAATGATCCGAACTTCGTACGCCGCTGACTCCGGAGTAGGCTGAAGCGTGCCCCGCCACTCCACCCCACCCCTCCGCGTGACCCGCCAACGGAATTGCGGAAACACGCACTTCATGGAGACCCGCTGGTGCAGCGGATTCTCACGCGGGCGAGGCGCATGGCGACGCCGAGTCATGTACCGTGGAAGTGGGTCGCACGCGTGGCGATGACCGCGGGCCCACCGACGATGCGGCCAGTCGAGGCGATCTTGGACGTCCCCGGCTGGTGGGCCGCGGCTTCCTCTCGGACGGCGTGCTTCACTTCCTCGTCCGTAGGCCAACGGCTGCCGAACACCCGCTTCCACTCTTGGCCGGCTGCAGCCTCGTCGTCGGCCGCGAGAGCGCGTGCAGCGGTCCGGCGCGCCTCCCGCGCTCGTCGCATAAACGTTTCGAAATGCGAGCGCTCCCACCCCTTGGTAATGAACTGGTCGGGGACCTGCGGGTCGGAGACGCGTGGCGCCCCGGTGCCGTTGTCCATCAACTCGGCGTACTTGTCGGTGACGTAAACGAACGCGTCATGGACGTTTTCAGCCACCGAGCGGTCACAAAGAACGAGCTTGCCCTCCTCCAGAGCATAGAGCAGCATGACCTCAATCACGTAGCTCTTCGGGCGGCGCTGCTCCATCTGCTCATCGCGCCATGCTTTCAGGAGCTTGATCAGGGGCACGAGCTTCTCCCCGTTCGCCTGATTCGCCTTGGTCAGGCGCTCGGCGTAACCGAGGGGATCCGACCGGATCCACTCCTCCTGGGGTCGGTCCGGCACCCTGAGTGCGTGGGCCAGGCCCTTGTCCGCCACCGCCGGCACGATGTCCAGGTACAGATCCTCGGCGGGAAACTCCAGCCGCACGGAACGGCGCTGCCCTTGGGTATTGATCTCGGCAGCTGGATAATCCTTGAGGACCCCGTGCACCTCAAGAAGGACCGCGTTTGGACTGCGCTCCAGCTGATCCTCGGGGACAAACAGGAGGACGTCGACGTCGGGGATCGTCTCGATGGCCGTGTGACGGCTATACGACCCGGACAACTGTGTATGGGGAGATTTTGTGCGGAACTCATGTCCCTGCAGCCAGTCACGCACTTCGCCCACGCGAGTGGAAGCAAGCTCCACCCGCTCAACAGGCGGGTTGATCTTCTTCAGCAACGCATCGAACTGGTGCCGCATGTTCGGCATCGTGTCCTCCCTCGGCCTTTAACAGGCCCTTCGTGAGGGCGCGTGCGTGGAAGGCGCACGGGCCCAAGTCAGTCGGACCGCTCAGTCCACCGCCGCGTAGAGCTCGTCCCAGGCAACACCTGCGACAAACTGCTGGCTGTCCGTTCCACGAGCAGCCAGCTTCGCATGGCACGCCAGAGACTTCGTGTGCCGCCCGGCTGCTCCCCAGCACGGGTCGCCCGCACTCGCCGTTGTAAGGGCACCCCAAGCTCTTGACGACGCGCACCGCCAGAGCCGATGTTGCACCCGTGAGACAAAATCTAAGGAGGCAGTGTCTTACCAGTCAACCATCGTCTTACAGGAGATACAACCATGCCTAAGCTGACAATGCAGGCGCTGGGGCGGCGGCTGGTTGCGAAGAGGGGGTCAAGGGGCGTTCGGGAGACTGCACGAGAGATAGGCATCAGCCCTGCGACCCTTTCGCGGGTCGAGCGCGGACACCTGCCTGACCTGGAGACTTTCAAGAAGGTCTGTAGGTGGCTTGGTGTCGACCCAGGCGAAGTACTCGGTATAGGCGCCTCGCCCTCTGCTTCAACTGCGACTCCAACAGTCGCCGTTCACTTCAAGAAGAACCGTTCCCTTGACCCTGCAACTGCACGGGCGCTCGCAAAAATGATACTCGCTGCTCAGAGGGCCTGGCTCGTTTCCGAGGGCCGTGGCAAGTGACGTTTGAGCGGGGGTTCAAGGCCTGGTGCGAGAACGTCGCGTTGCGCCTCCGCCGTGAGTTGGGACTCGGCCCAACCGCTCCACTCGATCCTCGGCGGGTTGCTTCCCACCTTGCGATCGAAGTTCACACGCCCTATGACATCCCCGAGTTCGATCGAATCTGCTTGACGAGGCTGGTGAAGGAGGACCCCGATAGCTGGTCAGCAGTCACGTTGTCGACACGTGAGAAGGGCATTGTAATCCTCAATCCCGCGCACTCGCGGGCTCGGCAGGCCAGCGATCTGATGCACGAGCTCGCGCACATCCTCTTGAGTCACGACCCGGCACGCATCGACGTGGCCGAGGATGGATCGCTGGTTCTGTTCACCTACGACAAAGAGCAAGAGGAGGAGGCCAATTGGCTCGCCGGCTGCCTGCTCTTGCCCAGGGATGCCCTGCTGTCGATGCGGCAGCGGACGGGCGCCGATCTTCGTTTAGGGGCGAGGGAATACGGCGTGAGTGAAGCAATGCTGCAGTACCGCCTAAACGTTACGGGTGTCGAGTATCAGATGCGGCGAGCGGTCCGTAGGGTGGGTGCCCGTCGCCAATTGACGCGCCCGAAGGCGCCCAGCGATTGAGCAGTACCCTCGCAGGGAACGAAGTACCAATGATCCGTTCTCCTACCAAGCGCCGACACTACTGGGTCAATGACACACGACGCCCGCCAGTCCGACCCACCACCCAACGGCTACGCCGGTCGCGAAGGCCGCTCCCGCGGCAAGTCGACACGCAGGTGCGGACTCTGCGGCCGGCCACAGCAGCGAACTCAAGAGTATCTATTCTATCGTCGGTCCGGCGCCCGGCTTCTACGAACACACCAGCGGCAGGTAACCGGTGAACCGCACCTGGTGAGTCTTCTCGCGCCCACCCTCACACCACGTGGAGGCTGACGTGCAGCCGCCGCATCCTGACGCAATCCTAACGCGACACGAGGTCGCTGAGTGGCTCAAGGTCAGGCCCCGCCAGTTGGATCGCCTTGGAGTCCCGCATATTGATCTGGGACGGAAGACCAAGCGCTACTTCGCGAAGGACGTGTCCGTGTGGCTTGAGACGAAGCGAAAAATCGGGTCAGCTTGATCAGTCGAACCGACGGCGCTTCGTAGCGTCGCGGGGCCCCGGTCGTCTCAGGCGGACGGGCTCGTTTAGGATCGCAAGCAGTGAGCGCGCGCAGTACACGCGGTCACGGAGGCGCGTGTCGACCTGGGTTAGGATCCCGGCCTGCACGAAGAATTCGACGGCCCGCTGCGCCGTGGTGAACGCGAGACGAAGGCGGCGGGCGACGCCCCGAATAGTGCAATAGGGGTTCCGCCCCAGCTGATCAACCAGCCGAGCGGGGACGGTAGAGCGTGCCTGCTCCGCGTCCGCGCGCCAGCGCTCGAGCAGCGCGTGGATGCGCTGGGCGCGGCTGAGTGTATCCTCCGAGATAAGGGCGACGCCCGTCAGAAAGTAGCGCAACCACCCGTCCCAATCGGCCGCCTCGCTCACCGCCCGGAGAGTCGCATAATACTCGCGTCGCGTGGCCTCGAAATAGGCGCTGAGCGGCAGGAAGGGTGACCGGAGCAGGTCGTGATCCAAGAGCAGCAGGGTAATCACAAGCCGCCCCACGCGCCCGTTGCCGTCCAAGAACGGGTGGATGGCCTCGAACTGGTAGTGCGCCAGGGCGATGTGCACGAGCGGCGGCAACGACCGGTCATGGAGGAACTTCTCCCACGCGTCGAGGCAGTCGGCCAAGGCGTCCGGCGGCGGGGGCACGTAGGTCGCGTCCGCCGCCGCGCGGGCGCCGGGCGGGCCGATCCAGTTCTGGATGCGCCGAAACTCCCCCGGTTCCCCCGCGCTTCCCCGCACGCCCCTCACGAGGTGCTCGTGCAGCTCCCGCACGAGGCGGAGCGAAAGTGGGATCTCGCGCCGGCGCTTGAGGCCGTGATCCAGCGCGCGGAGGCAGTTGGACACTTCTCGCCAATCCGCTTCGTCCGCGGGCTCGGCCGCGCCAGCTTCGGTGGCGAGCAGCTCGTCGAGCCCCGTACGGGTGCCTTCGATACGGCTCGACAGCACAGCTTCGCGACTCAAGAGGGGTCGCAGCAGGATCTCCGGCTTGGGCAACCGGCCAGCTTCCCCGGCCAAGCGGCTGAGGAGCCGGTCGGCTTCCGAAAGGACGCGCACGAGCGCCGGCGTCCACTCGATCGGTGGCGGCAGCGGATCGGGGACGAACGCCTCTACGCCGCCCCCGATCGGAACTCGGCGGCCCGAGGCCGGCCTGGACGCGGGAGAAACCATGGGGCTGAGCTATTTTCGCTTACCTAATGAACCGAAAATGGCGACGATCGCCTATTTTCGCCAGTGCAATCAGAATCCGCGGAAGGCCAGGCGCAGAAGGCCGCAACGACCGCGGCCCCCGGCCTCGATGCTCGACGGCAGCGCTCCGCGGTTACTGACTCAGTTCAAGTCGTCAATTACGGCCACAGCACCCGCAACGTGCGCACAAGTCGCACGATCGCCCACATGTACTGCCAAGCGGAGTTGAGTACGAAGGCAAAGGCGCGTCCCGTCCAAGCGACTCCCGCGAGCCCAGGCGTAACCGACCAGCCGCGTTTCCGACCAGCGCGGCGAATCCGAACCCAGGAGCGAGGCGTGCCGCGGGGGAACTCGAGCGTAGCCACCGCGAGCCAGAGTTGGCGCCGCGTGGCCGCGAGCACGCGGACAAGATGGTAACGCTGCGGGACGATCAAGCCCACGACGCCCAATTCGTGCTCCAGTTCGTCGAGCAAGTGGAGCGCCGTGCGGACGCGCTCCTGCGGGGTCTCGATCGGAGGAAGGGCCATGCCGGGAATGTAGGCACAATATGCCTACTTGCCAACCGCAGGCACGTCGTGCCTACCTTGATCGGCCCATGCCCATGACCGCCACGCAGTTGCGCGCTGCGCTCAAGCGCCTCGGGCTTAGCCAGGTGGCCGCGGCCGCCCGGCTGGGAGTAGCCCCCCGGACGATGCGGTATTGGGTGGCCGGGGAGCGGCGGATCCCGGAACCGGTCTCGATCCTCCTCCGCACCTGGATCAGAGAGAAGCAGCGCCCCTAGCACTGTCACGATCATCCATGGTACCACCAAGCACCGGCGCTACTCGTGACCAAGCACGCGACGCCTGCCCCTCCAAGCCACCATCCAAGCGCTGCACCCCTGAAGTCATCTGCTGCTAACTCCCGCAAGAACACCGCGACACCTGCCAAGATCAGCAACCAACCGAGCGCTCGGAGTGCCTTCCATCTTCTTTCCGTCCGCTCAATGACCTGAACCCGCCGCAGACCCGGCGTAGTCCAGCCAAGCGGGTATCCGCAGTGCGGACAAGTCGCCGCTTTGTCGGATACGTCACGGTTGCACTCCGGGCACTTGATGAGGGCCATGGCCTCCTCCGATCCCCCCCTCTCTGCTAGCCCTGATCCTCCTCGCGGCCGAGCAGAATATCCTTCACGGCTTCTCGGGCCTTGAACGCGATGACGGCCCGCGGGGCAGTGAGCACACGCCGAAGTTGCGCGAGCTCGCGCGGCAGCAGGCGGTCCACCGCGCGGCCGATGCTCCGCTCCAGGAGGCCCAGACTCGGCACGTGCTTGAGCTGCTGCTGCAGCCGACGCAGCTGCTCCGCGGCTCGGCTCACGAGGCTCTCGGCGTCACGGCGCGCCGCCTCGGCCGACCTTTCTGCTTCAGTCCCGGTCCCTTCCTGCTGCGTGCCGGCACGGTCCACCTCGCCGCGCGCGAGGGCGCCGAGCGCCTGTTGCGCCTCGGCGAGCTCACGGGCGCGTGCGGCCGCACTCGGAGCGGCGAAACGCGCCTGCCGGTCGTCGTGAGCGACCCCGAGCCCCAAGGCCCGGCGCTGCTCGACCGTCTTCAGCGCCCCGAACCGCTCGGGCTCGGCCCCGAGTACCGCGACGGCTCGCTCCGTTCCGATCTCCACGCTCGTGCGGGTGAACCGCGCGCGGGCCGCGGCCGGGTCTCGATACGCGCGGCCGAGCGCGGCGTCGAAGCGCTGCGAGGCTTGCCGGACGCGCTCCATCGCCCCGTTCAGGCGCCGCAGGCGCTCGCGGGCGGCCGCGAGCTCCTGGTCGGCGCGGGCGCGCTCGGCTTTGAGGGCGGCGACGCGCCCGTGCTCGTCGAGCGCCTTCGTCACCTGCTCTACGGCGGGACTCAGGGGTTCACGCGCCCGCGCGGGTGGCTCACGCTCGGGATAGGGGATGCCGAAGCGTTGCTCCAGCCGGCGCAGCGAGAGATCGCGCGCCACGCGCGAGGCCTTCACCTGCTGTTTCCCATCGGTGATCACGAGCCCCTGGCCCTTGCGCTCGAGCCGGAGCCCGTGCTGAGCGAGCGTCGCCTCGAGCTCCTCCCATGATCGGGCCGCGCGCAGCTCGGGCAGGTGCGCGCGGACCCGATCGGGGAACGCGGGATCCCCCGTGCGCTCGGCCTGGCGGCGTTCGCCGCTCGTGAGCGGGGCGCGCTCCGGCGGTTCCTTCCCGTCCATTTGGTGGAGCCGTCCCGCTACCTCGCGGAGCCCGAGCTCGCGCTCCAGCTCCCGCAACGTTCGCTCGATCTGTGGCCGATCCTTCCAACGGTCCCACGCCACGCCAGTGTCCGGGTGGACGCGGTTGACCATGATGTGGACGTGTGGGTGGGCCCGATCCCGGTGCGCGACCATCAGCGCCTGGTGTTCAGCGAGGCCGAGATCCGCGAGAACCCGGTCCGCCACGGCCTGCATCTGTTCCGGGGTGACCGGATCGGCGGGGTCAAAGTTGATCGTCAGGTGGTAAACGGGGACCTCGACCTGCGGGTTCGCATTGGCGGTAGCCTGCATAATCGCCGCGGCGAGTTCCGGATCGTCCAGGCCGACGTTCCGCCCCGCGGTCCACGCCACGCGCTCCGGTTCCTCCCCAGAGCGGCCGTGGAGCAAGTAGCGGGCGAGGGCGGCGAAG